>Ga0335085_10003382_pt1 | contig 27726 bp, 27 predicted proteins | sample Lox_Sample_45_FD_206712 | JGI IMG/M metagenome (GOLD analysis project Ga0335085, IMG submission 206712) | Soil microbial communities from Loxahatchee National Wildlife Refuge, Florida, United States - Lox_Sample_4.5 | ecosystem: Environmental > Terrestrial > Soil > Wetlands | place: USA...
CAGAAGCGAGCTACTGGCCGAGACGAATGGATCCTACACCACCTCGGAACTCTCTTACTTTTTGGGTGGTTCCTTTCTAGAGTGATGTGTCCCGGAAGTTCCTCAGCAGAGTCTGAAGTTTTTCCCTGGGATGGAGCGCCGACCTCAGGGGCCTAAGCCTGCACATTTTGCACTTGCAGCGACACGGCGCAAGCAGTGCCCCTTCCCAAAGCGACTTGTGTGAGACCAGTCCAGGAACCTCCGTACGTGGGATGACATCCGCAGAAAATGCTTTTTTGCCACGCGCCTGCCTTGGGTCTCAGCCACTCGACGTCTCTTATCCAGCGCAAAGAACTGTAAAGTTCGGTAAGGCCAGGTAAATATCGTGGCCTTTTGCTTCCAGCCGAGACAAGCTATCCACACGCTTCGAGGGGTGAAGAGTGAAGTTTCGCGCCTCGGGGTGCAAGTTTGAGCCCACGGTCTCGATCGCCATGCTCTCGAAAAGAGATCTTTCCGCAATTGCGAAAATACTGTTCGTGTGCTCGATCCTACTGTTGCCGAACATCGCGAAAGCGCAGCACCACGGCGGACACGGAATGGGAGGTGGTGTTTCTGGCGCCAGCGGTCGCCCAACCGGAGTGGATGAGAAAGACACGCTTAAGGACTTTCATCGCGCTTTGGCGGTGCAGGCCACGAGCGAGCAGATTGCAGAATTCCAGATGCTGGCCAAAGACTCCGCGGCTGCGCAAGCCAGCTTCGAAACATTCTTACAACGGGAATCCAAAGCTAATGCAGGATCCAAGCGCGACGTCGCCGTCGCGGAAATCGACAAGTTGCTGCAGCAGTTCCGGACCGATAGCCATACGTTTATCGACGGTTTCTCACCTGTGCAGAAGTCAGAGCTGAAGGAACTCCTCAAGAAACTTGGGAAGGCCGGCTCCGAACTGGAAATTGACCAACAGAAGTTCGACGAGGGTGCGCAGGAAAAAAACGGCGGACGCGCCGATGCTGGAGCTCGTGCTGAGAATCTCAGCAAGTCTGTGACCGACTTCTGGAATCAGGAGCTCGCTGTGGGAAGGGAGATGGGCATTGTGCTGGCTGCGAGTTCAGACCAGAATTTCCAACTCGCGCAGGTCAAGATTCCCGTCGTTATCGGAAGGCGCACAGTCTCAGTTACGGTTTCGGGGGAACTCTCGCAGATCACTTCGCAAGGTGGGAAGCGTACCTTCAGCCTCACAAGGCTCGTTGATCTCTCGGAGCTGCAAGCGAGACTTACTGAAATGCTGCGCGCACAAGTTGATTCGGCAGGAATGTGCGGGGAACGGTTGGAGGTTCGCGAAGCCACAATTGCGTCCTCGCCCCCAGCAAGCACCGTTGCATTGCAACTACATTATGAACGACGGTCCTGCTTAAAACTCGGCGGCCAGACGGTGTCGGAGGAGCTAGCCGAGGCGGACGGCTCCGTGGAGGCAAAACTGACCGCTGTGGTTGAGAAAGCAAACACAGTGAATCTGCTTTCAGAGATTACGCGGATCAATGCAACCGACGTGATGAAGGAATCACTTCGCTCGGGGATGCTTGGACAGGAACTGCGTGACAAGGTGAAGCAGTCAATCCTGTCAGCACTCGAAACCGGGCTGACGTTCCAGGGGCGGTTGCCGCTGGCGGTGAGGGATCTTGCCACGGTGCAACATGCGAGATTCCAGGACGTCGGCGTGGGCAGGCTGGGTGCCGTTCTAGAGGGCCAGCTTGAACTCTCGGACGAACAGGTCAGCCATCTGGTCAGTGAGTTGAATCAGGCCCAGTTCGCACAGGGAAGCGTGCCGCGGGAAAGCCCATCCGCAACGCCTAAGTCAGATCCACAACGCTGATCTCCTATTTTCCGGCATTGCCCGGCCCGCCGACGGAATAGATTCTCGGAATCCTCTGCTCCAAACCGGGTAGAGGGGGAAATGACACATGAGGTTCACTTTGATACCAAAAGGCGACCGAGAAATAGTTGTCGGAGCGGTGGTTGGCGTGGCCGTGCTCGATGGTCGCTCGCAGAGACTTTGTGAATGTGATCGGCGAATCGAGGTGAAAACGATAGACCGACGACCGGCCGCCAGCGAGTTCCTGACCTACAACCGGCGCGCCGTATAGGGCGTAGGAAAAGGGATGGCCACCGAAATCCCACGCGCCGAGAAAGTAGTCCTCGGAACCGGTGCCGTTGATCGAGGACAGCTTCTCACCATCGACGAAGAACATGTCGTCTCCTTCGCCCCACCACTTGTCCTGGTTTTGCAGCACTGACATGGTGACGCCGACGAAGTGGCCGCGTCCGGCGGCTTCCATCCAGACGTAATTGCCTTCGCCGTTTGGGTTCTTCAGGTGATCCATGTCGCCATTGGACTTCCACGGTGCGGTCGTTCCCTGGGCGGGAGCGGCCTGGCGGTACTGGGCGTGGAAGTAGAGTTGATCGGTAGACAGAGGCTTGCTGTAAGAGCGGTAGTCGATGTTGAAGTAGAACGCATCAGTCTTGATTGCGCCCTCATTGGTCACGGTGATGCGGGCGTGTCTCTGAAACGGCATGGGGAAGAAGCAATTCAGTGCTTTGTCGGAACCGACTTGCAATGGGGTCGATTGGAACAGGTGATAGGTTCCCAAGCCCAAGCCGAAGAAGTCGCCGATTGGCGCTTCGACGCTCGGCGTTGTCTCGCCATCCCAGTACATTCGAAGGACCAGAGCCTTGAGGTGATGAGGATCATCGCTGGCGATGGTCCCCCATACGTGAGTGATGAGGCCGGGGCCAGGTTCGTCAAGCAAAGTGAGTGTTTCGCCCGGTGCGACGGAGCGGGCATCGGCATTGCCGCCGCTGCGGTCGTAGCTGGAAGATCGGTGCTGGACGTAGTCCTTGGCTTCGGGAAGCGAAGCAAGCCAAGATGCAGAATCCTGTGCAAAGATTGAAATAGAGAGAAGAAGAAAACTAATAACTGTAAGTAGTTGCTTCATTCTAAGAGCCTCCGTTTTGCGACGACTCAGAGCGGTATGTTCCCATGCTTCTTGGGCGGATTTTTGTCGCGCTTGGTCTCGAGCATGGCCAAGGCCTGGATCAACTTCTTGCGCGTGTCGCGGGGCTGGATTACGGCGTCGACGAAGCCGCGCTCTGCCGCGACGTACGGGTTGGCGAAGCGATCGCGGAATTCTTCGATCTTCTCCTGGCGGACCCTCTCACGGTCAGTTCCCGCCGCGTCAAGTTCGCGCTTGTAGACAATGTCGACCGCTCCTTCCGGTCCCATGACGGCGATCTCGGCTGTGGGCCAGGCATAGTTCACGTCGGTGCGAATGTGTTTTGAGGCCATGACGCAGTAGGCTCCGCCGTAGGCTTTGCGTGTGATCACCGTTAGTTTCGGGACCGTCGCCTCGGCGAAGGCAAAGAGCAGTTTGGCTCCGTGCTTGATGATGCCGCCGTACTCCTGCGCGGTTCCAGGCAGGAATCCCGGAACGTCTTCGAACGTGACCAGCGGGATGTTGAAGCAGTCGCAGAAGCGCACAAAGCGGGCGCCTTTCACGGACGCGTTGATGTCGAGCGTGCCCGCCAGAACTGACGGCTGGTTTGCGACGATTCCTACGGAACGGCCATCGAGGCGGGCGAATCCAACGACGATATTTCTCGCGTAGTGCTCCTGCACCTCGAAAAAGTAGCCGTCATCTACGACGGAATGGATCGCGTCTTTGATGTCGTAGGGCTTGTTCGACTCGGCTGGCACGATCTTGTCGAGAGCTGCGTCTGCCCGATCAATGGGGTCGGTGCAGCTCTTGCGCGGCGGGTCGTCGAGATTGTTCGACGGAAGGAAGCTTAATAATTCGCGCACCATCGATAAACATTCGGCGTCGTCGTGAGCGAGGAAATGTGCCACGCCGGAAGTTTCGTTGTGCGTCATCGCTCCACCGAGTTGTTCTTTTGTGACCTCTTCGTGCGTGACGGTGCGGATTACATCCGGGCCCGTGATGAACATGTACGAGGTCTTGTCGACCATCAGGACAAAGTCGGTGATGGCGGGGGAATATACGGCGCCCCCGGCGCAGGGGCCCATGATGGCTGAGATCTGCGGCACGACGCCGCTGTAGAGTGTGTTGCGCAGGAAGATATCGGCATAGCCGGCGAGCGACATGACGCCTTCCTGAATGCGGGCGCCACCGGAATCGTTGAGGCCGATCACGGGCGCGCCCATTTTTGCGGCGAGATCCATGATTTTGACGATCTTGGCGGCGTTTGCCTCGGAGAGTGATCCGCCGAAGACGGTGAAATCTTGGGCGAAGACGTAAACGAGACGTGCTTCGATTCTGCCGTAGCCGGTAACGAATCCGTCGCCGTAGATCTTCTGCTCGGCCATGCCGAAATCGGTGGAGCGGTGCGTGACGAGCTTGTCAGTTTCTTCAAAGGTGCCTTCATCGAGCAGGAACTCGATGCGCTCGCGGGCCGACATCTTGCCTTCTTTGTGCTGACGTTCGCGCCGCTTGGCACCGCCGCCATCCTCGGCCAGCTGGTTGCGACGCTTCAGTTCTTCCACCTTTCGTTCCAGATTCATGAGGATCGATTATAGCTTTGTAGCAGCGGCGGGGTGCGTAGAAGGGGTTGGTCGACTGAACGCCCCAGCAGTTTGCCAAGTAAGATAGTCGAGGAGTTCTGCGATTTATGATGAGAATCCGTCCAGCAACGGTCGGTGATGCTGCCTTGCTACGCAGCATGATTCGTGAGTTGGCAGAGTTCGAACGAGAACTTGAGTGGGTGACAATTCGTGAAGAGGATCTTGCTCGCGATGGGTTCGGCGCCAATCCGAGATTCCGCGCGCTGATCGCTGAGTGGGATGGAGAAGCGGCGGGGTACGCCTTGTTCTTCAATTACTTCTCGACATGGGTAGGCCGCGGTCTCTTCCTGGAAGATCTGTTTGTGAGGGAAAAATTCCGCAAACAGGGAATTGGCACGTCGCTCCTGGCAGAAGTGGCGCGAATTGCCATCGATGAACAGTGCTACGGCATACGTTGGGAAGTGCTCGACTGGAACCAGAAAGCGATCGAGTTCTATAAGGCTCTAGGAGGGGAGTTTCGCGATCAATGGCGCCCCGTGCTGCTAATGGGCGAACCTCTGCATCGGCTGGCCGACAAGACTCGCCGTGAAGCAAAGTAGTTTTTCTATGGGACGAATCAAAGTTATCGGTGGCGGTCTTGCGGGTGCTGAGGCGGCATGGCAGTGCGCGCGGCGGGGCATTGACGTTGAGCTGTTCGAGATGCGGCCCGTGCGCTCGACACCGGCGCATCAGACTGGAGACTTCGCGGAGTTGGTGTGTTCCAATTCGCTGAAGTCGGATTCGGAGAATACGGCTCCCTGGCTTTTGAAGGAAGAGATGAGGCGGGCGGGTTCGCTGCTGATGCAGACCGCGCGCGAGTGCGCTGTTCCGGCCGGGCATGCTTTGGCCGTCGATCGCGTGACATTCGCGGCACGTGTGACGGAGGCCATTTCGCGTGAACCTCACATTGCAGTGCGCCGCGAAGAGGTCACTCGCGTTAACGAGAATGAAGACGTAACGATCATCGCCAGTGGTCCGCTGACTTCGGATGCCCTGGCCCGCGAGATTGTCCGGCTCAGCTTGCCCAAGTCGAATGATAACGGCGCTGTGCCTGCGGAAAGTCCGCAGCTCTACTTCTACGACTCGATCAGCCCGATCGTGGAGGCGGACTCGATCGACATGGCGCGGGTGTACATGGCAGCACGTTACGACAAGGGATCAGCGGACTACATCAACTGTCCGATGACGAAAGAGGAATACGACCACTTTTATGATGCGCTTACAGCGGCGCAATCCGTCGAAGAGCGCGACTGGGAGAGACTCAACTACTTCGAGGGTTGCCTTCCGATCGAAGAGATTGGGCGACGCGGGCGCGATACTCTGCGATTTGGGCCGATGAAGCCGGTGGGATTGAAAGATCCACGCACGGGGAAGATGCCCTATGCGGTCGTGCAGTTGAGGCAGGAGAATCTGCGGGCGGATTCTTATAACCTTGTCGGCTTCCAGAATCATCTGAAATTCGGCGAGCAGGCGCGTGTGCTGCGGCTAATTCCTGGGCTTGAGAATGCGCGTTTTCTCCGCTATGGGCAGATTCACCGCAATACTTACATCAATGCTCCAAGCTTGCTGTGCGAGACATTGCAAATGACGGCGCACCCACCGGTATTGTTTGCGGGACAGATTTGCGGGGTTGAGGGGTATGTGGAATCCATCGCCACCGGTTTGATTGCCGGGATGCATGCCTCGGCGTTTGTGTCGGACTTGGAAATGAGGCCGGCTCCGCGTGCTTCTGCATTTGGATCGCTTGTGCACTATGTGACACATGCCAGTTCGAAGGAGTTCCAGCCGGCGAATATCACCTTCGATCTGCTGCCACCGCTGGAAAGAAAGGTCCGCGACCGCAAGGAGCGGCATCGTCTTCAGTGTGAATTGGCTTTGAGTGAGTTCGAGGCCTGGTTGGCTCATGCTGCGCAGGCCGTGATCCGAGGCTGATCCGGCTTGCCTGGACCCCGGCGTCCCGGCGTTTTCCGCCGAAAATTCCTGCAACAAAAACGCAGGCGAATGCGTATCTGCTAACAGGGCAGCTCGAGCGATCACGTTTCGCCTTTGTCTGCGTCCAACCAGCGGCATGACCTTACGCGACTTATTCCTGGATGTGCTTCGGACCCTGTGGTCCCACAAGCTGCGCGCATTCCTGACGATGTTCGGGATAGCGTGGGGTATTGTCTCCATCGTATTGATGGTGGCAGCGGGTGAGGGTTTGCGGAAGGGGCAACAAGAACAGGCGAGGAATCTTGGGAAAGACATCATGATCGTGTTCCATGGGCGCACCAGTTTGCAGGCGGGCGGCATGCATGCGGGACGCGTGGTGCACTGGGAAGACGCCGATGTGGCGGTCGTGCAGGCCGAGTCGCCGGACTGCGAGTATGCCATCCCGGAACTGGAGCAGGATACGGTCCGGACGCATTCGAATTACAACAATGCCGCATTCACGGTAACTGGGTCGTATCCGCCGTTCGGCTTTATCAGGACGCTCGACGTTGGCGCGGGACGCTTCTATGACTGGGACGATATGCGGGAAGCACGGCGCGTTGCGTTCCTCGGTTCGGATGCGGCAAAGCAGCTGTTCCCCGGACGAAGTCCTGTGGGCGAGACCATCTACTTGAACGACTTCCCCTACAGCGTGATCGGCGTAATGGCAAAGAAGAAACAGGATTCGAGCTATGACGGATGGGATGTCAACAAAGTGTTCCTTCCGTTTACGGCAATGCGACGCGACTTTCCCGATAAGCCTCCGGGAACGCCGACTACGTTTGATCAGCTTTTGGTAACCCCGAAATCAGTCGCGCAGCATGAGGCTTGTAAACACGAAGTGCGGGTCGCGTTGGCCCGCATGCATCGTTACGACCCAAACGACAAAGAGGCTTGTCCCATCTGGGACACAGTGAAAGAAGCGCAGGCGTTCAAGACGATGACCGACGGGATGAAGTTTTTCCTGGGAGCGGTCGGCATTGTGACCCTGCTTCTTGGCGGGATCGGCGTGATGAATGTAATGCTGGTCGCCGTCCGGGAACGGACACGGGAGATCGGGGTGCGAAAGGCCATCGGCGCCCCGGCTGGGACAATCCTGCGGCAGTTCTTTATTGAGGCTTTGATCATTGCGTTGCTGAGCGGCGGGATCGGGCTGGGCATCGCTTTCGGATTTTGTGCATTGGTCAACATGCTGCCGATGCCCGACTTCTTTGCAGGTCTGATCCCCAGTTGGAGTTCTGGCTTGACGGCCGCAGGTTTGCTCGGGGCGATTGCGGTCGGGGCGGCGCTGTATCCGGCACGACGAGCGGCTTCCGTGGATCCGATTGAGGCGCTGCGGTACGAGGCTGGGGGATGAACACGAACCGGGAGAAAGCTTTGATTGCCTTCTTGAAATTCCCCACTTCCGGCAAAGGCGGCCAGAAGTGGGGCACGCAGCGTCAATGTCTTGAGAGAGAACGGTCGTTCCGGTTTTTGAAATGCTGATTGAGATCATTGTCGAGGCCTGGGTTGCGCTGAAGCGCAACGTCACGCGCAGCTTCCTCACCATGCTGGGCATCGTGTGGGGAATTGCGACGGTTACGCTGCTGATCGCTTACGGGAGCAGCTTCCGCAGCATCCTGGTGCATGGGTTTGACGCGTTCGGTAAAAGCGTGGTGATTTGCTGGCCGCAGCAGACTAGCGAACAGCCTGGTGGGCAGCGCGCTGGGAAGAAGGTCGTGCTCGAGCAGTCGGACCTGGAAATGGTAAAGGCGACGGCTCCGTTGGTGAAGCACGTTTGCCTCGAAACCGTACGGCGTCCCGGGATTGCCTATGGCGACCGCATGGTAGGGACCGCGCCGGTGCGCGGTGTTTGTCCGGAATATGGCGAGATGCGGAACGAGGTTCCTTCCGAAGGACGGTGGATCAACGCTGAGGATGAACTGGAGCGACGGCGCGTCATCTTTCTGGGCGGGCGCCTGAAGGAGCAGCTTTTCAGCGGGCGTCCCGCAGTGGGTGAGACGGTGGTGGTTTCGGGCGTGCGTTTCACCGTGATCGGTGTGATGGCGCGGAAGATCCAGTTGAGTAATTACTTTTCGAGCGATGACGATTCGTCGTGGATTCCGTATTCCGCGGCTGGAGATTTGTGGAACACCCGCTATGCCGCCGTGATGGTGTTTGAGCCCATCGCGCCACAGTTCGAGAAGAAAGCGATGGCGCAAGTGCTCGCGGCTGTGGCGACCCGACAGAATTTTTCTCCAACCGATCCGAAGGCATTTCAGATGTTCGGGCGTGATGAGTTCCGCCCGATCATCGATGCTTTAACCATCGGACTGCAGGTGCTGCTCACCTTCATCGGCACGCTGACGCTTGGGATTGGCGGCGTCGGCGTCATGAACATCATGCTCGTCTCGGTCGATGAGCGCATTCGCGAGATCGGGCTACGACGGGCCTTGGGTGCCCGTAAGCGCCACATTAAGCTGCAGTTCCTGGCCGAGACCCTGCTGATCATGTTATTGGGGGGAACCATCGGAGTCGTGCTTTCGTATCTCATAGCGTGGGCAGTAGGAACGCTGCCCATGATGGGTCCGCTCTTTGAGGATGACTCCGGTCAGGGCGATATCCATCTGCGGATATCTGTGATTACAGTTTTGCTGTCGACTGCAGCGCTGCTGTTCGTGGGCGTGATCAGCGGGCTGGTGCCAGCGGTGAGGGCGTCGAAGCTCGATCCGGTGGAAGCCTTGCGATATGAATAGTCCTCTCCCAGTGATCGACGTCACTGATCTTTTCCACGAGAACTGATTTGCTCAGCGCTGACGGTTCGCAGTAACTTGCCGCTGACGAACCAGGGAAGGTACACGATGCCGATCCCGGCCATGGATTGCATTACGCTTGCCTTTGAGCACACGAAGCGCCAGCTGTTCAAACCCTTTCGCTTCGCTCAGTGGGCGCGCCTCGCGATTGTAGGCCTTCTAGCAGGGGAGTTGGGGTCAGGAGGAAACCTGAACCTGCATACGCCCCCTTCTCAGCAACCGCAGCCGCAGATTCCGGCAATTGGCGATATCTTTCACAAAATTGATCCGGCCATTCTTGCGAGTGTGATCACGGTGTTTGTGATCACGGGCCTGGTTCTATTCATCGTGATCACCTTTATCAGCAGCGTGATGCGGTTCGTCCTGTTTGACAGCGTGCTCACGCGGGAATGCCATGTACGAGCCGGCTGGAGCCGCCGGCAGGACAATGGTTGGAAGTACTTCCTGTGGCAGATGGGCTTGATTCTAGCGACCTTCGCTGCGGCGGTGGTACTGATCGGCGGTCCGGCAGCATTTGCCTTCGGCATGGGATGGTTTCATCCATGGCGGGCACACCTGGTGCAGTTAGTGCTCACGGGCATTGTTGTCATGGTGGTGTTTGTTGCCTTCATGATCGCGTTGGCGCTGATTCACGTATTGACCAAAGATTTCGTCGTTCCGCAAATGGCCTTCGAAGGAATTGGTGCGCTGGAAGGATGGCGACGGTTGTGGCCGATGATCGAGACCGACATCAGAGGGTATGCGCTCTATATTGGCATGAAGATCATTTTGACGATTGTTGCCGGGATCGCAATCGGGATTGTGGGGGTGATCCTCGGATTGATTCTCGCCGTTCCGGTGGTGGCGGTTATCGTGGCCGCCGTGATCGCAGGAAAAAATGCGGGCTTGACCTTGAATGTTTTGACGATCACCATCGCTGCTCTCGCAGGTTGTGTTGTATTGCTGATCTTCTTCTTCCTGATCTCGATGATTTCGGTTCCGGCGATCGTGTTCTTCCCGGCGTACTCCATATACTTCTTTGCCGGGCGTTATCGGCCTCTCCATGCGGCGCTTTACGCACCGGCGTCGGCGTCAGCGGTTCCGCTGGGAGCCTCGCCCCCATTCACGCCGCCTCCGTTGCCAGCCACGTAGAAACAGGCGGAGATCACGGCGCCTGCGACTTCAGCTTGGCACCCTGACTGTGCGGCCAGGAGAAGCGGCGCCCGACGATGCACTTGATGATCAAGTGATCGGTGGAGCTTGTAGCTCCGATTCCGACTCCGAAGTTGAATTCCCATTGCGGGGCGAAGTCAATATCGAGGGTGGGGAAAAACTGGTGCTCCTGGTCGTGTACTGGATCGAATCCACTCAAAGATCCATAAGCGCCGTAATACTCCAATCCTCCTGCGATCTTCTTCGTGAAGTCATAACTGATCTTCACGTTCGGCGAGAACTCCACGCCTTTGTTTACGCCGGGCCCGTGGAATGAGCGATCCAACGTGGGATTGAAGCTCAGGTACCAGGGACCGAGTTTCTTGTCGATGATCGGGCGAATCTCCCAGGTCCACGTATCAGCCGAGAACGCCGCACGCTGGTACCCAATCTCCTGTGACAGGCTTACACCAACCGGCCAGTGCCAGGCTTCCGGGATGCGAACGCGGGGGCGGATATGATCGCCCACCCACTGCCACCCGCCGTCAGGCTGGATGCTAGAAAAAACGTAAAAGCCGACTTCAGACCAGTCGGTGATTCCCTGCGTGATCTCGAGTGTTTCGTGCATGGCGTGATTGGTCGGGAGAACGCCATCCTGCACGGTTTTGCTGCCGTCGACCGTGAAGTTCGAATGGATCTCTACCATAGTGGAACGTGGAGCGACGGTTTCGTAGCCGTAGACCTGGATCTCGTAGTTGTCTTGGGCGCGTAAGCAGGGCGCGAGAGCGACAAACACCAAAAGACACCGGTACCGTGAACGAATCATGAGTGTGAGTGCGGCCGGCGGTTTTGGACGTCCACACAATCATGATGCATGTTTCCTGCCGTAACTCGCAACCTGGTTACCGTGTTGGAGCGCGCGGGTGAATCGTGCGCAGGAACCTTCGTTGTGCAACAGGTGTCTGATGCTTCAGACACGCGTGCCCGAGAGGAGCATTTTCCGATGGCTTTCTCAATGGCAGGCGGAGGTCCGTCTGGACCACAGATCAACGTCACACCGCTGATCGATGTGCTGCTGACGTTGATCATCATGTTCATGCTGGTCGTATCGATGGATCCGGAGTATGGAGAGAAGGCGCAGATTCCGGAACCAAGTAAGACAGAGACTCCCACGACTCCGCAGCCGCGGACCGTCGTCGTTGAGGTCGTGTGGACGGCGAAGGATCAGCCTCCGATCGTGAAAATTAATCGTGAGGATGTGCCGTGGCCGGAACTGGAGTCACGGCTAGCGAGGATTTACCTGACGCGTGTCGAGAAAGTGGCGTTCTTGCGCGGTGATGCCGATGTGGATTTCCAGTATGTAGCCGACGTGATCGACCTAGCGCACCATGCGGGTGTTCAGCGAGTTGGGCTGATGACGCAGGATCGAACGGTTGCAGGAGAGTGACTCCTAACACGTGCCGCCGAGTACTGCCGTAATCTGTTGCCCGGTTTTCTGCGTGGTGAAATGAAAGCAGGCACCTCATCATGTTGCAGAGCTGGCGAAAACCGGCGAAGCTGTTCAGCGATTTCAACACACTTCAGTTCGCGGGCGTGATGGGAATTGTACTGTTCGCTATTCTCGCTCTATTTATGGTGGAGACCCAGCCACACCACCGTAAAGTTATCCCGGTCGACATGCCAAAGATTGGCCACCCGGTTTCCATGCGTGATGCCGATCGAGAAGATGCGATGATCGTCAGTGTAACCCGCGATGGCAAAATCTATTTCGGTGGTGATCAGGTCGACACCATGGCACTGCGAGTGAAGATAGCCGACCACCTGAAAGATCACAGCGTAGAGCGAAAGGTTTACATAAAAGCCGATATGCGCGCAAGGTGGGGAGTGGTAAAAGAGGTTCTTGACAGTGTCCGTTCGGCTGGCCTTATGCGCGTGGCATTCCTAGTAGATCAGCGGCGCTCTGTCGCCCTGCATATGTGATCGCGGGGCGGCCTACAGCGAACTTATCGATGCTTATCCCTAGCAGGCTGCGGAGCTTCGCTCCGCCGGACAGCCGAGGGCGCCTGTCCCCACATGGATTGGAAGACGGCAACTCTGCTTGTGCTCCTACTCCCGAGCTCGGTTCTTGATCCAGATCGGCGTACCCATGAAGCCGAAGGCGTGGCGGATCTGATTCTCCAGGAATCGCTGATACGCAAAATGCAGCTTCACGCCGCGGTTGGTGAACAGGACAAATGTTGGCGGCGCAACCGAGGCTTGTGTCATATACAGGATCTTCACACGCTGCCGCATCGGCACGGATGCGCGGTCGAAATCGACCTGTTCAATGAAGCGGTTCATCTCTGACGTCGAGATGCGCTTGCGGCGTTCGGCTGCGACTTCCTTGAGCAGCGGGAAGATCTTCTCTGTGCCATTTCCTGTTTGAGCGGAGATGAAGACCACTGGCGCGTAGCCAAGGAATTTCAGGTCGTAACGCAGGCGCTGCTCGAAGGCGTCGCGATCGCCCGGCCGTCTGGTCTCGCGCATGCGCTCTGATTTTGTCGGCCTTCCTTTCTTCGGATGGCCGGCGATCATCAGGTCCCATTTGTTGACGACGATGATCACGGATCGTCCACTCTCGTGGGCGTAGCCGGCGATTGCAGCATCGAGTTGGCTGACACCCTCGGTTGCGTCGATTACGAGCAGTGCAACATCGGCCGCTTCCAGATGCTTGCGCGCCATCACCACCGAAAGCTTCTCGGCCATCAGGTGCGTCTTGCCTTTGCGGCGCATGCCCGCCGTGTCGATGAAACGAAAACGTTGACCGTCACGTTCGACTACTTCGTCGATAGCATCGCGAGTGGTTCCAGGGAGGGGAGATACGATGGCGCGATCTGAGTCAGTCAGGCGATTCAGCAAGGTCGACTTGCCTACGTTGGGGTGGCCGATGATGGCGACCTTGACTTCGGTCGTTGGTCGTTCGTCGTTGGTCGTTAGCTGCTGCTCTGTGGCCTCCGTGTCCCCTGTGGTGAGGTTTTTGGGGAGCGTTGCTACAACCGCATCCAGCAAGTCGTCCACGCCGCGTCCGTGCTCGGCAGAGATGGGTAACATCTCCTCGACGCCAAGCCGGTGGAAATCACTGATGAGAGCTGACTGCTTGTCACTATCGACTTTGTTCACAGCGAGGAAAAGCGGCCGGTTCGCTTTCCGGAGTAGTCGCACGAGCTCGAGATCAGGACCCGCAAGCTCTGAGCGGCCATCGACAACCATGATGATGGCTGCGGCTTCCTCCAACGCTACGCGCGCCTGACGGAAGATTTCGGCGGGGATCAGGTCTTTCTCTTCGGGCAAGATACCACCCGTATCGACGACACGGAACTGGCGGCCGTTCCATTCGGCATCTCCGTAGAGGCGGTCGCGCGTGATGCCCGGTTCGTCGCCCACGATCGCACGGCGCGAGCCAACGATGCGATTGAAGAGGGTCGACTTTCCGACATTGGGGCGGCCAACGATGGCAATGACGGGAGAAGCGGAATTCGGATGTTGGTTAGGCTTGCTCATGTGGGGACAGCCGCTTCGGCTGTCCGCCGGGCGAGGCCCGGACTGAGCACCATGCGGGAGGTCCGAAATCGTTATTATAGAGTCTTCGGTGGCTGCTCCCCCCCATCCCGCCTCGACTTCTTCCAACCGCCCTTCGCCAAGCGGCAAAGACGCCTCGCTACACCAATTCTTTGCGCCGGGTGGAATTCTGTCGAAGACGCATCCAGCCTACGAATTCCGCCGCGGACAACTGCAAATGGCGCAGGCAGTGGAGCAGGCACTTTCAGAGAAGCGACACCTCATCGTAGAGGCGGGGACTGGAACTGGGAAGACGCTGGCCTATCTGGTGCCGGTGATCCGATCCGGCAAACGCGTGATCATCTCGACTGGAACCAAGAATCTTCAGGAGCAACTTTTCTATAAGGATGTTCCTTTCCTGGAGCAGGCTCTCGTGTCGGGGCCCTCGGATTCCGTCGTCCGGCTATCGGTTTGTTATATGAAGGGGCGCAGCAATTATCTTTGCCGCAAGAAGCTCTACGACCTTACCGACCAGCCGGTGCTGAGCGGACTCGAGGAGATCGAGCAATACCGCGCGATTGCGGCCTGGGAGAAGAACACGGCAACTGGCGATCGGGCCGAGTTGGCGGAGTTGCCGGAGGCGAGTGCTCTCTGGCACAAGCTTGACGCGCGCGCGGATACCTGTACCGGCCAGAAGTGCAGCCAGTGGGAACGGTGTTTCATTACCGAGATGCGCCGGCGGGCGATGGAGAGCGACATCATCATCGTCAATCACCATCTGTTCTTTGCCGATCTTGCGATCAAAATGCAGGCCGAAGAGGCGCAAGACGCGGGAATTCTCCCGGACGCCGCCGCCGTCATCTTCGACGAGGCGCATGAACTGGAAGATGTGGCAGGGAGCTACTTCGGGATTTCGGTGAGCAATCTGCGGGTGGAAGAACTGGCGCGCGATGTGGAGCATTCGATGCAAAGCAACCGGATGCTTTCGGCATCGCTCTCTGGGGCGCTCGGGAATTTGCGGGACCGCTCGCAACTCTTCTTCTCGGTGCTGCCCGCCGGAGACGGGCGGTTTGCGTTCGATGCACGCCCCGAGTTCCTGGAGGAAAATGGCGACGAATTCGTGGCGCTAGACCAGGCGTTCACTCGCCTGGCAGGAGAACTCGAAGCCCTGCCGCAAAAGCCGGAAGAGGTTTTCAATTTTGTGCGGCGAGCCCAGGAGATTCAGGTGCAACTCCGCTTTGTGCTTGAGTCGGGAGACCGCAATACGGTCTTCTGGATCGAGCGGCGGGGAAGATCCCTTTCACCGCGGAGACAGCCTCCGACTTCGGTCAAGGCAGGCACCGAGGCGGAGAAGAAAGAATGGGGCCAAGGACGTCAGCATGTCTTTCTACAGGCTACGCCGATCGATGTCGGCCCCATTCTGCGCGAATGCCTGTGGTCGAAATTAGAAACTTCGGTCCTCACCTCGGCGACGCTCGCCGTGGGCGGCGGATTCGAATACATCCAAAAGAGGCTGGGGTTTGAGAACGCGCGTGAGCTAATCCTGCAGTCACATTTCGATTACTCCAATCAGGCGATTCTGTATGTTCCCCCGGACCTGCCCGATCCAAGGACTCCGGAATTCACGGGCAAGGCCGCAGAGCGGATTCGCAAACTTCTTGGGATTACCCGCGGGCGTGCCTTTGTGCTGTTTACCAGTTACGCGCAGATGAACGACATCTACGATCGGCTTCTGGGCGAGGTCGAGTTTCCGATGCTGCGGCAGGGGGATGCTCCGAAGAGTGCTCTCCTCGAGGAGTTTCGCCTGACGCCCAATTCAGTTCTGTTTGCGACGGCTTCCTTCTGGCAGGGAGTGGATGTGCAGGGAGAGCAACTGAGTTGCGTGATTATCGATCGCTTGCCCTTTGCCGTACCGAGCGACCCAGTAGTCTCAGCCCGGGTGAAAGCCATTGATGCCGATGGCGGGAATGCGTTTTTCCAATACCAGGTGCCGAGCGCGGTTATCACGCTGAAACAAGGATTCGGTCGCCTTATTCGTTCTCTGCATGACCGGGGGCTGCTGGTGCTGCTCGACAACCGCATTCTGAAGAAGCAGTACGGCAGAGTGTTCATGGACAGTCTGCCAAATTACAGGAGGACGACGGATCTTCGGGCAGTGGAGAGCTTTTTTGGGCTTGGAGCATGACCGGACTGTCGGGCAAGGCGCTAGAATAGAGCCTTGCAGAGAAGTCAGGCTGGATGTATCCCAGGTCCAGCCGTTGGGGGATCATGTTCGAAGTCACCGTCGAAGATTCATTTGCCGCTGGGCATTACCTTCGGAATTACAAAGGCAAGTGCGAAAATCCGCACGGGCATAACTACAAGATTCGAGTCACTTTGGCGGGCGCGGAATTAGACAAGGCTGGTCTCTTGCTCGATTTCAAGGACTTGCGCGAGGTCATGAGGCATGTGATCGAACGGCTCGATCACCAAATGATCAATGATATAGAGCCATTTACGGTCATTAACCCGTCCGCCGAGAATCTGGCGAAATATTTCTACGATGAATCGAACAGCCGTTTGCAGTCCGTGACCAAGGGCCGGGTTCGAGTCAAGGACGTCACGGTGTTCGAAACGGACACGACCACGGCGAAATATTCGGAATAGGTTGCGCGGACCGCTGCGGGCCGGCTTCCGCACGACAGCCGGCGCTACGATGCAAATCACGGAAATCTACAAATCGCTGCAGGGCGAGTCGACGTATGCAGGGTTGCCGTGCGTATTTGTCCGACTTACGGGATGCAACCTGCGCTGCAGTTGGTGCGACAGCGAATACACGTTCTATGGAGGTCGAAAGCTCTCTCCTGAGGAAGTCCTGGAGGAAGTACTGCGGCTCAGCCCTGGCGGCGGACTCGTCGAGATTACTGGCGGTGAGCCCCTGCTGCAGGAACGGGAACTCGTTCCCTTGATGCAATGGCTGATCGAGCACGGCTTCACTGTTCTGCTGGAGACAAGTGGGGAGCGGCCTCTGGAACGGGTTCCAGCCACTGTGGTGAAAATCGTAGATGTGAAATGCCCGGGTTCCGGGGAAGGCGATACGTTCCGTCTGGAGAATATCGAGACTCTGACGCCACTAGACGAGATCAAGTTCGTGCTCAGCAGCCGCGCCGATTACGAATTTGCGCGTGATTTCGTGCTGCGACACAAGCTCGCCGCGAGAGTAAATGCTGTCTTGTTTTCCCCGGCTTTTCGAAAAGAGGCCAGCGGTGCCCGCAACAGTTCGCACTGCCTGCTTGATCCGCAAGAGCTTGCCGAGTGGATGATTGCCGACAATGTCCCCGCCAGACTCAGTCTGCAGTTGCATAAGTTCATATGGGACCCGGCAATGAAAGGGGTCTGAAGGGCACCTCGCTATGAATGTCCCTTACAGCGCGGCCAAGGAAGATTTATTCTACCCGGCTCGGCGTGGGGCGTTTTTTTCGACTGGACGTCCCACATCGGATGCGGCCTTGTGCGCCGAAATGGCGCGGTTGGCGTACGCTCGGCAGGAACCAGATTTTGCTTTTGACCGGGATCAAATCCTCAAGGTGATCGCTGGTATCGGTTTTCAGGAGTGCAAGTTTTTCGAGAATCCAACAGGGCCGCAGGGCCAGGGATCGCACGCTTTTCTGGCGATCGATGATACCGCCAAGCTGGCGGTACTCTCGTTTCGCGGTACAGACGCAGATGATCCTACCGATCTGATAGACGATATTAAGACTTCCTTGCAGCCCTGGACGGGCATTGGCAAGGTGCATTCGGGATTTGCGGGTGCACTTACCCAAATCTGGGATCAGGTCCAGAAGGGATTGTCCACAGTGGCAGAGGCAAGACTTCTGTTCACTGGACACAGCCTCGGCGCGGCCATGGCCACAGTGGCTGCGAGCTTGCAATTGCCTTCGTCCCTCTATACGTTTGGCTCGCCAAGGGTGGGCAATAGCGAGTTTGTCGCGGCTCTGCAACGGAGGCAACTCGACAACCATCGCTATGTCGATTGCTGCGACGTGGTAACCCGCGTACCCCCCGAAGGATTGCTGGAGTACACCCATGTCGGAAGACCGTTTTACATTGATCTCGCGCGCGCAGTGCAGGAGCGTGATCCTGCTGATGAGTACATGAAAGAGGATCGAGACGCGGCCGAGGTGCGGTATATCGAGGACTATGCCTGGCGGATCGGAAACGTTGCCTTACGCCCTCTAGCCGATCACGCGCCCATCAATTATGTTTGGCCCGTATCGGCTGCTTCGGGGGCATGACTACAAGAGATGGACAGAAACAGAGAGCGTGCTGTGATTCTTCTCAGCGGAGGCATGGACTCCTGCGTGTGTGCTGCCCTGGCGACCCGTGATCATGACGCCGCCGCTCTACACGTCAGCTACGGCCAACGCACTGAAGAGCGCGAACGCCAGTCTTTTCTCGCGATCTGCCAGCGTCTGAAAATTCATGACCGCCTCATGATTCGAAACGAGGCTCTGCGATTGATCGGAGGATCAGCCCTCACCGACGAAGCGATCGAAGTTCCGGATGCGGAGGTGATCGGCAGAGATATCCCAGTAACATACGTGCCTTTCCGCAATGCGCACTTTCTCGCGGCGGCTGTCAGTTGGGCGGAAGTACTTGGCGCTACAAAGGTCTACATCGGCGCAGTGGAACCGGATAGTTCCGGGTATCCTGACTGCCGCCCCGCGTATTACAAGGCCTTCAACGAGGTGGTAAAAGCCGGCACGAAGGAGGGCAAGATCGAAATCGTTACTCCTTTGATTGCAATGCGGAAGGCCGAGATTGTGCGTCTCGGCCTTGAATTGGGTGCGCCGTTCGATTTAACTTGGTCGTGTTACAGTCGCGCGGATCAGGCTTGCGGAGTATGCGATAGCTGTGTGCTGCGCCTGCGCGCGTTCCAGGCCACGGGAGTCCAGGATCCGATTCCCTATGTGGCCCGATAGATTTTTGTTGCCGGGAGGCAATATGAAAAAGCATTTCGCTATTCTTTTGATCGCTGTATTGGCCGCGGCCCTGTCTGCCCCGGTCGCTTTCGCGCAGGCTTCTGGAACGGTAAAGGGCACGTGCAGGGATGCGCAAGGCAACCCGGTCGTTGATGCGATCGTGGTTTGGATGAACCAGGACAATGGCCAAAAGTACACCCTCAAGACAAACAAGAAGGGCGAGTATTTCTCTCTAGGGTTGTCGCCGGGAAAGTATGTCGTCACGCTCTACAAGAATGCCGATGAGATGAAGGCGAACAAGCCGATCGACTTCGTCAAGGGTTTTCCGGTTCAGCTGGACGAAAACGTCCTGGACTTCGATCAGAAGAAGCAACAGGAGGCGGCGGCCAAGGGTGAGGGTCTGACGGAGGCGCAGCAGAAGGAAAGACAGGAGCAACTAGCCAAGCAACAGAAGGAAGTCACAACCGTCAAGACGCTGCAAGGCAAGCTCGATGCCGCTAACCAGGCAATTGCCGCGAAGGACTACGATACCGCCATCGCCGCGCTCTCCGAAGCCAATCAAGTTGATGCGACGCGGGATGTTCTCTGGTATCGGCTGGGAGATGCCTACCGGCTTTCCGCTGCTCAACAGAGCGACAAGGCCGAGAAGACAAAGCGCTACGAGTCGGCTGTAGACGCCTATAACAAAGCGATTCAGCTGAAGCAAGACAATCTGCAAAACGGGAAAGAAAAAGACGCGGCCAAGGCGAACCAGCAACTGGCCGGTTTTTACATCAACCTTGCCGACGCCTATGCCAAGTCGGGAAAGATCGACGACGCGGTAAAGAGTTACGATGCGGCGGCTAAGGCCGATCCGACGCAAGCCGGGGCAGCATATTTCAATATCGGGGCTGTCTACACGAACGCGGGCCGCGTTGATGACGCCAATGCCGCCTTCGACAAGTGCATTGCCGCCGATCCTACGCGCGCCGAGGCATACTACCAGAAGGGCGTGAATCTGCTCGGCAAAGCGACTCTGCAGGGGGATAAGACAATCGCGCCTCCGGGCACGGCGGAAGCGTTTCAGAAGTACCTGGAGATGGCCCCCAATGGTCCAAATGCTCAGAGTGCGAAAGATCTGCTGGCGAGCATCGGGACCAGCGTGGAAACCAGCTACGGCAAGAAGAAAACGTCCAAGAAGTAGTTTTGTAGCAACAACTTAGAAGGCAAGCGAGGGGGCGGCGACGAGCCGTCCCTTTCGTTTGTAGTCCAGTTACGAAGGACTATGGACTTACTGTCCTTCGCAGCCGACGTTCCTCGCGGTAGAGTTAATTATCAGCTTTCTTCCACTCTGTGGTGCGTGCGATTCCGTGTGTGAGGACGAATGGCAGCACCAACAATTGCTCCGATCTCCGTTGCCTTAGATGAGCTTTCTGGAAGCGGCCGTGTGGCCACTCCGGCACTGCTGGGCGCCATGCTGCGCGCGGCCGAGAAGATCAGCGATTTGATTTTCTCCCCAGGCCGTCCGCCGCAGGTGCAGGTCTATGGGCAGATGATTCCCGTACAGGCACCCGGTCTGACGGTTTTGAGCGCCGACGAGACACGCCACATTGCTGCCGACCTCATTGGTGACAATAAGCAGGCGATCAGTACCCTGCGCGAACACGGATCATGCGACATCTCCTACGGCTTGCCCGGACTCGCACGGTTCCGCGTCAACGTATTTATCCAGAGGGGCAGTTGTGCGGTGGTGATGCGGGTGATTCCGACGAACATCCCAGATTTCGCGTCGCTTCGTCTGCCTCAGCAGCTATCAGAGATCACGAAATTAAGAGACGGGATCGTGCTGGTCACTGGGGCAGCAGGCTCGGGAAAGTCCTCGACGCTGGCCGTCCTGCTCGATGCGATCAACCGCGAGAAGTTTTACCACATCATTACCATCGAAGATCCGATCGAGTTCCTGCACAACCACAAGTCCTCAACGATTCACCAGCGCGAGTTGCACAGTGATACGCCCAGCTTTGCCCACGCGCTTCGTTCCGCCATGCGGCAAGCCCCGAAAGTCATTCTGGTCGGCGAAATGCGGGACCGGGAAACTATGGAGATCGTGCTTGAGGCTGCCGAGACAGGGCATTTGGTGCTCTCCAGCCTGAACACAATGGACGCATCGAAAACTGTGGAGCGGATTGTGAGTTCGTTCTCGCCTGCGGAGCAGAAGTTGATTCGTGAGCGGCTGGCCAAGTCCTTCCGCTATATCGTTTGCCAGCGCCTTATGCCCAAAACCGATCGCAGCGGGCGTGTTGCCGCCTTCGAGATCCTGAAAGCCAACGCACGGACCCGGGAGTGTATTGAAAAAGGCGAACACGAAAACAGCACGCTGCTCGATGCGATCAAGGCCGGAGAATCGGAAGGTATGCAGCATTTCGATTCCGAGATCGCCCAACTGGTCCAGGACCGTGTCATCGACCTGGAGACGGGGCTTTCCTTCGCCAGCAATCCGGCGGCTCTAGGACAGGAACTGGCGCGCTAGCGCAATCCAGGCGAATACTCCGGAATGCGTTCTTGCCCGCTCTAACAACCATCTATTCATCCCGCGCTCACCAGAATCCTTCTGCTCAGAAGGTCTGGTAGCCGGCGCCGATTAGCGACCCGTCAAAATCCACTATCATCATTGGCATGTCGGAAGCGTTCCAGGTTCTCAGCTTTGAAGATGCTCGGCACATCGTCGAGGAGCACACGGCAAAGTTGGCGCCGCCCGAGACCGAGATTGTGGATCTGCTTGTTGCCGATCGGCGAGTGCTGGCCAAAGCAATCATGTCGGATCGCGATCTCCCGCCGTTTCCCAGATCCACTCGCGATGGCTATGCGCTGCGGTCCACGGACCTTGCCGCGGTTCCGCGCTTCTTGGAAGTGATTGGGGAGATCAAAGCCGGTGAAAGCCTCGAGAATATTCCTAAGCATCTCGGGAATGGGCAGGCTGTCTCAATTATGACGGGGGCCCCGGTTCCGGCCGGCGCGGATGCGGTCGTGATGGTGGAGTACACCTCGCAGCAGGGCGGTCGAGTCGAGATCACGCGCAGCATTGCGGCCGGAGAGAACATTGTCCCCGCTGGCGCCGAAGCGAAGCAGGGCAGCGTCCTGGTCGAGCGCGGTGTGCGGTTGAATGAGGCCGCGATCGCCCTCGCAGCATCGGTGGGCAAGTTTCGACTGGAGGTCTACAAACGGCCGTGTGTGGCGATGCTGGCCACGGGCGACGAAATCGTGAGCGTTGACACGACCCCCGGCCCGACGCAGATTCGCAACTCGAATAGTTATTCATTGGCCGTGCAGATTCGAAATGCCGGCGGTGAACCCGTTCTGCTGCCCATCGCGCCGGACGAACCGCGAAGGCTGCGAGAGCTTATGGAAGAAGGCCTAAACTCTGATGCGCTGCTCATGACCGGAGGCGTCTCCATGGGGCGCTACGATTTAGTGGAGCAAGTCTTGGAAGAGTTGAAGGCCGAGTTTTTTTTCACTGGCGCGAAGATCCAGCCTGGGCGTCCGGTGGTCTTCGGGCGGTGTCGCGGGATGGGCGGACGGGAAACGGAGGGAACATATTTCTTCGGCCTGCCCGGAAACCCGGTCTCGACGATGGTGACCTTCGAACTTTTCGCGCGCCCGATCGTGGAAGCTCTCGGTGGGATGTCTCCGCAGAAACTGCGATTCGTTTATGCGAAGCTGAAGTCAGAGATCCGCGTCAAAATGGGCCTGAAGCGCTTCCTTCCCGCAATTCTCTCGGGCGAACTGGAGGGTTCGCGGGTAGAGTTAGTGAGCTGGCAGGGCTCGGGAGACGTAGCCGCCACTGCGCGCGCCAACTGCTACGTTGTGGTGCCTCCGGACCGCGAACTGATTCCTGCCGGAGAATTTGTCGCCATCATCCCGCGCTGAGATGAGACAGTACAAATCCGAAGACCCCGGGCCTGAGAGGTACGGTCTTCAATGTTCCTCTTCCATGTAAGATGTCTACGACGCTCAATCTCATGCCCAACAAACTCTCCCACTACGACCGCGCCGGCCGCGCCCGCATGGTCGATGTGTCGGGAAAGGTTGCCACCAGACGCGAAGCGGAAGCCAGCGGCTTCGTAGCAGTCAGTCCGGCGGTCCTGGCTGCGCTGCCGTCAAATCCTAAAGGTGACCCGTTAGAAGTGGCGCGCGTTGCGGGCATCATGGCTGCCAAGCGCACATCAGATCTGATCCCGATGTGCCATCCTCTTCCGCTGTCGCTCGTTGATGTCGAGGTGCGCCTGTGCGAGAATGGCCTCGCGATCACCTCGAAAGTCGCGACGACTGCTGAAACCGGTGTCGAGATGGAAGCCCTGACCGCTGTGAGTGTTGCGGCCTTAACCATTTACGACATGCTGAAGGCCGCCGATAAAGGCATCGAGATTCGCGAGATTGTGCTGGAGCGCAAGAGTGGAGGCAAGCGCGGAGACTACCGCCGACGGAAGTAACGTCACCACAGGGATTCATGGCCGAAAACCTCAAGCTGCTGCTGGTGGATGACAACCCGATGGTACTGGCGATGCTGCAGCAGGCCCTGTCGCCTCTGGCGCAGGTCACGACGGCTACCGATGCCGCCGACGCGCTGCTCAAGGCCGTGGACGATACCCCGGACCTGCTCGTTTGCGATTACCGCATGCCGGGAATGGACGGCCGCCAGCTGATCGAGAAACTCAAAAGCCGCCCGGCAACCGCCAACTTCTCCTCGATGCTCATGGCCAGCAAAACAGACATTGCTGAACGCCTTTCCACCCAAGATGCTGCCGACGACTATCTGGAAAAACCGTTTTTCCTGAAAGACGCCACCCGCCGCGTGAAGCGCATGATCGACCGTATCGCCTTGGAAAGGATGTCGAAGACCGCTCCCTCCGACGGCGTCGTGCGCGGCAATCTTTCGCAGATGAATGTGATCGACCTGATGCAGTCGCTCGAAATGGGCCGCAAGAGCTGCCAGCTTTCGCTGAGCAACGAAGGTGAGAAGTGCGAGGTGTTCTTCGTCGAAGGCCAGGTCAAGCATGCGACGTATGGATCGCTGGTCGGCGACGAAGCCGTTTTCAAAGTGCTTCGCTGGACCGGTGGAAACTTCCAACTCAATTTCGAAGGCAAGACCGACCAGGAGACCACAAAGCTCAATACACAGGGGTTGCTGATGGAAGGGCTGCGCCTGCTTGACGAGTCCGCGCGCGAGGGCGGCGGGGAAGCGGAAGCCGCGCCCCCGGAGACGACCCCAGTCTCTGCCGCGACGCCAGTTCCCGTGAGCGGCAAGAAAGACGAAGAGGAAGACGTTCTTCTCGATGGCTGATCCCAAGCCGGTTCTGACTGCGGCGGTCGTCACCGTCAGCGATTCCTGCTCTCGCGGCGAGCGAGAGGATGCGTCGGGTCCGGCAGTCGCTCAATGCCTTGAGAATCTCCACTTCACTGTAATCGCCCGGGAGGTCGTTCCCGACGACGAGATCCAAATCCAGAATCTGCTGATCCGGTTGGCGCGCGAGGTGCCGCTAATTGTGACTACCGGTGGCACTGGAATCGCCCCGCGCGACGTTACGCCAGAAGCCACGATCAAAGTGTGCGACCGTTTGCTCGATGGCGTCGCAGAAAGAATGCGAAGCGAAGGGACGGAGAAAACTCCATTTGCTGCGCTCAGCCGTGGAGTATGTGGAGTTCGGGGCAAGGCCCTGATTCTCAACTTGCCGGGAAGCCCGAAAGGTGCAGTGGAATCGCTCGAAGCAGTGGCGGTTCTCCTGCCCCACGCACTCAATCTTCTCAGCGGCCAAACGGAGCATCGGGCCATGTAGGGGCAGCCGAGGCGGCTGTCGTTGCAATCAGTGGCCTGGACCCACGATGGCTTTCCCTGGATACGCATCCGGCACAAGCTTCCCTTCGTCGATGACGACCGTCCCACCAACCAGCAGATTACGCACTCCTTTGCTCGGGGCCATTGGCGTCTCGAATGTAGCCCGGTCGGTGATCGTTTCCGGATCGAAGACGACAATGTCTGCATCCGCGCCTTCCTGCAAACGCCCCTTCTGGTGCGCGGCTGGTGTCGATCGTTCCAGCATCTGCGCCGGCATCAGCGTCATCTTTCGCAGTGCTTCCATCAGAGGCAGCGTCTTTTTCTCACGGACATATTGTGCCAGCACGCGTGAGTAACAGCCGGCATTGCGCGGATGACCATCAGCGCCGTCGCTTGCGATCATAATGAGCGGGTTCGGAATGGTGGTGTCGACCATCTCCTGCGTGTTGGCAAAGACCAACACATCCTGCGGCACGCTGGATTTGTGCAGCTCCTCGAATCTTTCCTTCGTCAAGTGCTCGCCAGTGTTGGGCAGAACGAGATCGCGATATTCGATTCCCAGCTTCTCGCGCCAGCCAGGGTTGAACAGTGCGGAATTAATCTGCGTCATTCCTGCGATGTACGGATACGCCTCGGTGGTCACGTCGAGCCCGCGAGCTCGCGCTCCGTCGATAAGCGACAGACAGTCGAGCGTGTCACGCAGGCACGTGCTGTTGATATGAACGATATGCAGCGGTGCGCCAGAGATCGCGGCCGCCCCAATGACTTCTTCCACTGACTCGACCGCCGAACCCGGCTCGCCGTGCCCGAAGCTGCGCAGGTGGGTATAGACCGGAACCTTGTGTAGAGCAGCAAAGCGGAATATATCGATCACTTCCAGCCGTGTCGCGCCCGGCGTGTATTGGATGCCCATGCCCACGCCGAGAGCTCCAGCCAGCAATTCTTGCTGCAAACGCTGCTCGATTTTGCTGATCTGCCCGGGCGTCGCGGGCTTGTCCGTCGCAGGGCCGCTCTTCGGCAAGATCTCCGGAATGCCGGCATGCGGTCCTGTGACGCCCGGGTTGAGCGGCGTTCCAAAGACGAGGGCTCTCGCCGCTACGTGACTTGCGGTGGTGCCGTAGTTGATAAGAGATCGACCTTCTTTACCCTTCAGGAACGAGGCTACGTCAGGGACGCCGATCTCCATCTCCAGTGCGGTTGTCACCCCGTCGAACGCTTTCACGCGCTGGCTGGCGAGTTCCTGGCCGTGCTGGTGCAGGTCGATGAATCCGGGCGCGACCACTAGTCCAGTAGCATGAATCACACGTGCGCCGGTTAAAGGCTCGGACGAAATGCGGGCGATCTTGCCATCGCGAATGCCTACATTGCGGATGCCATCGAAGCCGGTTTCGGGATCCATTACACGTCCGCCTTCGAGGACAACATCGAACTGCTGGGCCGCCGCAAGCGTGCTGATCAGTAAAAGACACAGCAAGCGAATCGTGTGCATAAGCGCTCCGAAGCTAGGGATCATAGCAGGAACCCAGTAGCGGTCAGTGTCCAGTCTGGGAGTGGCTTCACGAATTTTGCAATTTGTGCCCTGACGCACCTTTCCGCATCACGTACACTGAGTAATCGGGCGTGAAAAAAATCGGGCACATTCTGGCGCGTTACACGGCATGGATTCTGGGACTTTTGAAAGTGCTCGGAATCTGGGGCGTGTTTGTGGTTGCCTTCGCTGACAGCGCTTTGCTGGGCATGCCAGTCGACTTCGTCATCGCTACCTACGTATATCAGGACCGGGCGCGCATGCTGCTCTATGTCGCCATGGCGTCGCTCGGATCCGCATTAGGCAGCATTCCGCTCTATCTGATTGGGTACCTGGGCGGCGAGAAGGTTCTGCGCAAGCGCATCCCGCAGGAGCGCTTCCTGAAGATTCATCAATCGTTTGAACGCAATGAATTCTGGGCCCTGATGTTTCCCGCGATGCTTCCGCCGCCCACGCCCTTCAAGGTATTCGTGTTGGGTGCCGCGGTGTTTGAAATGAAGTTTCGCGATTTCTTGTTTGCAATTTTCGCCGGCCGTTTTGTGCGATTCCTGATTCTCTCGTTGTTGGTGCTCTGGTTCGGCCCGCAGATCATCAATCACTTCGGCGGTGTCTTCAAACAGCATTGGATGCTGCTCTCGGGAGCGATCCTGGAAGTTGGGCTGATCCTCTGGCTTGTGGCTCGAACGCGAAGGTTCAAATCGAAGAAGAACGCCGCTCCCCAACCGGAAAGCGGCGTCGATGCTGAACGTTCTGCGAACTAATCTTTTTGTTGGCTAGGCTGCAGCCCTACGATCCCCGGCATTGTGCATCCGTGTGGCAATTGTCTGCTGTAAAGCGGGGATTCCGAACATCACCAGAGAAAAGAACAAATCGCTGACCGCGGTTCCGCGGAAGAATGGGATTGCCGCTGTGTAGCATGCGATCAGCCCAGCAACGGATCTTGGATACATCCCCGGCCAGGCTGCCCAGACGGCAAAGTTGCTCACGATGAAGAAGGAGATGGAACTCGCGGCCGCTGCCGCCACCACACGCCAGAACCCGGATCGTTCGCGAAGATTCGTTCCCAGCCACAGGATCGCCGCATACCAGGCCCAGACGAACAACTCATCCCAGGTGAAAGGATACTTCCACATAAATCGCGTCAAAACAATGTCTGCCGCCGCCAACAACACAAGCGGCACCCACAACTGGCGACGCGAGCCGCGCGCTCCAAAAAACAACAGCGATGCGGCCAATGGGGTGAAGTGCCACGCGTGCGGCAAATTCAATCCGAGAAAAGGGAAAAATCGGACAGCAATGGCCAATAGGACAAACAGATAAGGCAGCATGATCACCTCACAGACGAATTTCTATTCTGGGCGTATAACTTACTACCGTCAAGAGCCAGAGCCACGTAGAGACAGCC
>Ga0335085_10003383_pt1 | contig 27724 bp, 26 predicted proteins | sample Lox_Sample_45_FD_206712 | JGI IMG/M metagenome (GOLD analysis project Ga0335085, IMG submission 206712) | Soil microbial communities from Loxahatchee National Wildlife Refuge, Florida, United States - Lox_Sample_4.5 | ecosystem: Environmental > Terrestrial > Soil > Wetlands | place: USA...
GGCGGAGTTTTGACGAAGAGTGGGGCTGATCCGCGCTTCGATATCCGTGAATTCCGGATCTTTTCTCACGAAATCGAAGGCGGGATCCGTCGAAAGAAACAGTAGAGAGCTGTCATGCTGCTCGTATGCCTGTCGCAAGCACTGCAGGCTATTCTGCTTTTGGCCGAGCCTCGCGTAGGTCACAGCCAGCGAGTAGGCGGGCAGCAAACCTTTTCTGTTGAGATCCCGTTGAGCGCTGAGTGTGGCCTGTAGCATTCCCGAATAGCCGCTTTTCGCGAACCCTTCCTCTGCGGCCTTCTCGATTTGCAGCTCATTCTGGTCCTTGCGCAGAATTGCCATCTGCCGCCATTCATTCAGGTAGTCCGGGTAATCCTGGCGTGCCAAATAAATCTCCGAAAGATATCGATGCGCAGAGACGAAGGAAGGCTCGGTAGTTTCGATCTGTTTCAGGAGCGCCATTGCGGCGTCCGGCTGATGCGCCACATTCAGGATGTCGCCTTTGTCGGCCAGGATCGCCAGCGACGAAGGATCGAGAAGTTGCGCTTCATTAATTTGTTGCAACGCTTCCGGCATCCGGCGGCAGCTCAGAAGGAACGTCGCGTACCAATGATGCGCGCGCGCATCTTTCGGATTGAGCGACAACGCCCGTTTGAACTCACGCTCGGCGCCGGGCGCGTCCCAGCTCCAATAGAACATCACGAACGCCAGGGAAGCGTGAGCGTCGGCGGAAGAATCATCCAGCTCCACGGCCTTTTTCGCGGCAGCCAGGGCTTTCGGATAGGATTCCTCGGGCGGCATCGCGCTGTATTCGCGCAACAGACTGTAACTGTCCGCCAGACCGACATAGGCATTTGCGTAGCCGGGATCGCGCAAGGTGGCTTGCGTGAAATAGTCGATCGCGCGATTCAGATCGTCGGGCGTTCGACGATTCCAATAATATCGACCCTGCAGGTACAGCTCTTGCGCTTGCACCGTTTCGGGTTTCGTCGAGCCGGGCGTGAGCGCCGCGGCAGCGTTCGTCGTCCGGGCATGCGCGGAGAAGTAACGGGTAAGCGTGAACGCAAGGACGACGGCTGCGGCCGCCACGGCGGTCAGCACGATCAGCGACTTCCTGCTGGGTCTAGTATCTACAGAACTGACTACCGCGTCGTGGACCGGCTCCGCGCTCTGATTTTCGTCCGGTGAAATCGTTTGAGCCGGCTCGGCAGACGCCGCCAGCCATTGCTGCAGCTCATTCTCGTACGCAAACACGCGGCCCTTCGACGCACCGGGGATTCGGTGAATGGGCAGGCCTCGGTCCGCCGCCCATCGACGGACGGTTCTTTCGTCCCGTCCGAAGAAGGCCGCGATCTCCTTCCACGAATCGAGACGACGATCAGCAGGACTGTGCGACGGTTTTGCCATCGGATTCAGTCGTGGAAGCCGATTAAACGTTCAGATGTCCAGATTTGTCCGGTTTTGACCGGTCGTGCCGCTTGCCTGAAGCTACTTGACCTTAGTATACCGCGCCAAGTCTTAAACCAATAACGGCGATTTGTCCCGATTGTCGCTTCTTTCGTATGCGGCAAAAACCAAAAAGAGGATTCACGATGAAGACCCCAGTCATTGCGGCGGTGGCCGTCGCAGCCCTGTTCCTTTTCGTCCCCGGACTTTCCCGAGCGGATTCAGTTTTGAGCGTGTCCGGACCAGCGACGGTGACTCCGGGCCAAACCTTTGTGGTTGACGTGGATGTCACCGGGACAACCGATCTGTACGATTTCGGTCTGGATTTGGCATTCGACCCCACGGTGCTGGAAGCCACGGGAGTTTCCGAAGGCGCGCTCCTGCCCACTGGCGGATCTACGTTTTTCATCCCGGGAACGATCGACAACGTGGGCGGGACGGTTTCGTTCAATGCCGATACATTGCTCGGAGCGCCCTCCGGAGTCTCCGGCGATGGCACTCTGCTGGTGTTCGACTTCACGGCTCTGGCCGCGGGGACCAGCGCGCTGACGATTGAAAACGAGATTCTCCAGGACTCGCAAGGCAACATTCTTGTCGATACCACCCAGGCGGGCTCGGTTACCGTCGCAAGTCAATCGGGCTCCGGCGGCGGCACCGGGGTTCCCGAGCCTTCCAGTTTGCTGCTCTTGCTGGCTGGCCTCGTGGGGCTGGGGATGCGTTCCGCGTGGCGCAAGCGGGTGTCGGCCGGAACCTTGCCGATCTAGCCTCATCGCAGTTGTCGATTCACACACTGAAATCTGAATGCGGCTACACATTTCTCAACAGGGAGCGGTCATGTTCAAAATCGCGCTGGGGCTCTTCGTAATTTTGGCCGTGATGGCGCCGGCCGCCATTGGCCAGACCGTGTTCACACTGGACAGCAAGAAAGTCACCTATATGGCTCCCACCGGTATCTACGTGCCCAAAGGCGACACAATCACGATAAACGCTACCGGGACACTCTCGCTTACCGACGCCAACGGCTCCGGGGTGTTCACCGTGAATGCGATTGGCGTGATCCAGTCGGCCCCGGACGAAAATCTCGACCCTGACTTTTTCGATTTTCTTACGGACGACGCGCTTCCGGAGTTGCTGCCGCCCTCTCCCGGCCAGCTGAAGTTTCCGCCTGCCGATACGGACCCAACTTTGATAGGAGCCTATGGGGCTCTGGTGCTGGGCCTTTCTCCGAATCAGTGCAGCGCATCGTCAGCCGCCGATTTCCCCACCGGTTTCTTCAATCCCGGCACTGGCGCAGGTCCACTGCCGATCTCCGGCGGTTATCTGTATCTGGGAGTGCAGCGGGACGACGAAGTCGACGTTTCCGGCTCCTACGCCGTCTCCATCTCGATTTCGGGTAACGCGAACCCGCCGCTGGGTTGCAGCGCACAACTAGACGTTTTGGATCCGGTTCCGAACTTCCTGAATCCGATTGCCTCCACGTCTCCGCCGTACTACACAATCACAGGCAGTCCCACCGCATTGGCGAGCGGCGGCAGAGCGGTCACCGGCATATCGGCCGACGGCGTGGCACAGCTCTTGATTCGCGCGCGAGGCGTCGATCCGACACACACGATCGTAGTCGTTCTTCTCGATGAAAATAACAATACGGCGCCGCCCGACGGAGAGGACGGCACGTTATTCAGTCCGTTCGGCGGGTCGGTACCCGTGGGCCAGGCCGTCATCCCCGCCATTCAGAATGTTAACGGCGTCAATTATCTATTCGTCGGCTATCAATCGCCCATCGACTACGCCCGATCGGGTGGCGGAGACAATGCCACCGCTTTTCGAAAGATCGGGATCGTGGTGTTCGACACCAATACCAGCGCCGTCCTCTCGGGCACGCAACTGAATCTCTTCCGGCCGCCGGTGTTCTTCGTTCACGGGCTCTGGAGCGGTCCGGGCACGTGGGACGAGTTCTCGGTTCAACTCTGGCAAACCATCGACGGCATCACCAGCTCCACCGCCGACTATCAGGCCTACAACTGGGATTCCGTGATGAACAACACTCCCCGCGTGTTCACTCAGATGGTGTACGCGCTGAATTCTTTCAAGACCGCCAATTCCGCCGCCGCGGCACAGTTGGATTTCGTGGTGCACAGCATGGGCGGGCTGATCTCCGACACCATGCCCAACCTAGTCGCTTTTCACTCGCCGGCAAACTATGGAAGCGGCTATATCCACAAGCTGATTACCATCGATACCCCCTACCAGGGGAGCCCGCTTGCGGCGGGCCTGAACCAAATCGCTCCCAACGCCGGCTGCCGGCAGATTCTCAACGGTCTCGGAGCAGAATCTCTCGGCGCGGTCATGGATCTGGATCCAGCCGGCTCGTTCATCGCGAACTTCAACCCCGCCCCGGCCGGCTACGCGAAACACGCGATCGCCAGTTTCGTGACCCCGTCTCAAACGACCGAAGCCGAAGACCTCGTCGACATCATCACCCTTCCGGGGAGCCCAGTCGGCGTCTGCAGGAACCTCTTTAGCAGCCCCGCCGGTAATTCACCGCCGCACTTTTCCTTCAACTCGTTCTTCACGACGCCCAACGATCCCTACAGCGGTGCCAGCGATCTGATTGTTTCCGAGCGTAGCCAGCTGTCCACCTACTCTCCGGGCACAACCGCTACGATCACTTTCGGACTGGTACACAGCCATATCTCCACGGCATTTTTTGTTCCTGTGGGGTTAGCCGGCTCTCTCGATTCCAATGTCGGAACGCCGCTGTCCAACCCGGCTGTGGTGGTGAATCTGCTGAACACGCCGACGAAAAACACCGGAGTCTTTGTCCAATGAGCACGATATCCATGACGAAAACTCGATCTTGCCGCATCTCACAGCTTTTTATTCTGATCTTGCTGTGTGCGTCGGCCTCGGTCGCGACCGCACAGCAGGTCGCCATCACCAGTCCCGCCAATGGCACCGTCTATTCGCCCGGTTCCACCATCACCGTCATCGCCAGTGTCACCGGCGGCTCGGTGCTGGGCGTAAAGCTTGCGGCGCAGGATATCGGAGTTTCGCCTTTTCAGACCACCGCGCCGTATTCTTTCAGCTTTGCCGTGCCAACGGGAATCGTCGGTCCGCGCAACGTCTTCGCCGCGGGCTTGATTGCCGATGAAACGGCGGTGTTCTCCCCGATAATCACGGTGGATGTTGAGCCTGCTGCTGCGCCCACCTCCATGAGATTCCAGCAGCCGCTCGTGGCATTCGGTTACACGGGCCAGCAACAAAGGATCGGCGTCATCGCCAGCTTCGCGGACGGCTCCTCTCTGGATGTCACCAACTCCACGCAGCTGCAATTTGCGAGCGGAAGCCCCACTCTCGTGTCCGTCGGTGCGACGGGAATCATGACCGCTCTCGCGCCCGGAAACGGGACGGTGACCGCCACTTTCGGCAGCGTGACGGCGACGCTGCAAACCGTGGGGCCAACGACGATCAAGGGCGACCTGAACGGCGATGGCCTGGTCACCGTGGACGATCTCTATCTCCTCGAGAACATGCTCGGCTCCACGCCCACCGGACCCAACGACGCCCGGGATTTGAACGGTGACGGCAAGATCAACAATCTGGACGTCGAGGCTCTGGTCGCGAACTGCGATGCTTCTTGCCCCTCGCTCACCGCCAGCACCACCAGCCTCGCTGCGTCCGCCAGCCAGATTCCGTTCGCGCAGCCGCTCACTCTCACTGCGACGGTCACGGGGAAATCTCCCGTGGGCACCGTGACTTTTCTGGTCGATGGCTTGCTCGCGAATACCGGCCTCCTGGGAAGCGCCGGAAAAACCTCCGTCGTTTCCAGCTCGCTTGGCATCGGCACCCACACGCTCAGCGCGCTCTATGACGGCGACACGAGCAACGCTCCAAGCTCGTCGCAATCCGTGAGTGTGACCGTCACCGCGGTAATCGGTGACGTCAATGGAGACGGTATCGTCAACTGCCTGGACCTCGACCTGGTAAAGGCGGCCTTCGGAAAGAAGACCGGGCAGCCGGGATTCAACGCCGCCGCCGACCTGAATCACGACGGCGTCGTCAACGTGCTGGATCTTTCAATCGTCTCCAGAGCCGTCCCTGCCGGGACCACGTGCCCGTAAAGGACACCGATGGAAAAAGCGGCTGCCAGGATTCGTGGAGTCGGCCGACCCGCCTTCACGCCGGCGGTTTGATTCCTCTCACTCCGGTTGCGCAACCGAAGAAATAGGAAACTTCAGTCGTGGTCAGGCCGGCCGCACGCAAACAGCTCGCGAAGTGCGACACGTTCTGAAAGGCCTCCGTATACACCCCCAGCATCCGGTAGCAATCCGGATTGCCCAGCAGAATTTTCCCAACGACCGGAATCACTCTCTTCAAATAGAACATGTAGGTCCAGCGAAGCACAGGAAAACGGGGCACCGAAACTTCAATAAACGAAAAAGCGGCGCCGGTCTTCAAAAGCTCCGCCACTTTTTGGGCCAGGCGTTGCTGTTGTTGCCGATCGAATGTCTTCAATCCGAAGGACGAGACCACCACATCGGCAACCGCCGGTGCGGGTCCCCACGTCAGTACATCCTCTATGTGGACTTCTACCGGAAAGTGCCACGACCGCCGCGCGCGGCGAACCATTTCGGATGATAAATCCACTCCCACCACGCGCGCCGACGCGGGCAGGCTTGCGGCAAGCGAACGCCAAAGCTCTCCCATCCCGGACATCAAATCAAGTACGCATTCGGCCCGTCGGAGCGGCAATCCACTCACGGCCTGGTGCCGCCAAATCGCCGTGAAGCCGAAAGACGAGAGGAGGTTTACGTGACCGTACGTGGACGCCATCTCGTCGAAAAGGGACCGTACCGACGATATCTCGTACTTGTTGTCGCTCAAGACGTCATTCTAAGGCCGTCGATGTATTCGCGGTCAGCCGCCATTCAGGCAGGTGCCGACTTTTCAATAAATCGAGCGAACTCGCGGGCACGCGATCACTACATCGTCAGTACCACGCGGAATTCGGCCTTGCCGCTCATCATGCGGTTGTAGGCTTCGTTCGCTTGCGCCAGCGGATATTTCTCGATCATCGCGCGCACGCCGGTCAATTCCGCGAACCGCAGCGTGTCCTCGGAATCCGCGGGGACGCCCGAGGCCCAGCCCTGAATGCTCTTCATGCCGAAGATCAACTGGACCGGAGTCACTTCGATCGGGTCCGTCGAGGCGCCGACGACCATCAACCTTCCATTGGGTCCGAGCCCGTCGATCAGCGCGGACATGGCCTTGCTGCTCGGCGCCGTGGCGATGATCACGCGGGCGCCGCCCAGCCTCTGCAATTCCGCGGCGGCGTTCGTCGCGGCGCTGTCGATGTAGATGTGCGCGCCGAGTTCTTTCGCCAGCACGCCGTTTTCGGGCCCGCGCCCCACGGCCGCCACCCGGTAGCCGAATTTCGCCGCGAATTGAATTCCCAGGTGGCCCAGCCCGCCGATTCCCTGGATAGCGACGAGGTCGCTCGGCAGCGCGCCGCTGTGGCGCAGCGAATTGAACGTCGTCACGCCCGCGCACAACAAAGGCGCCGCCTCGGCGGCGTCGAACGATTCCGGCATGGCCGCCAGCGCCTCAATCGGCGCGATCATGTATTCGGCGTAGCCGCCGTCGTAATGGAATCCCGTGATTTTGTAATTCACGCAGTTCATGAAATCGCCCCGGCGACAGGGCAGGCAAGTATTGTCCTGGCCGCCGTGCCAGCCGATACCCACGCGCTGCCCCTTCTTCCACGTGGTCACGCGCTCGCCGGCCTCGTCGATCACGCCGGCCACTTCGTGTCCCGGTACGCGCGGGTAGGTGATTCCGGGCAAGCCGCCCATCTTCGTCAGCACGTCGCTATGGCACACCCCGCACGCCTGTACCTTCACGCGGATCTGCCCCGGTCCCGGCTGCGGAATTTCGCGCTCCTCGATCACAATGTCGGCGCCGGGCTTGTTCACCACCGCTACTTTCATCTTTGCCATGGAAGCGTTTCCTTTCGATGAAGTGCTGCTCCGCGTGAGGCGGGTTCGGGTGGATTGGATGCAGCGGCACGCAGCCCGGACTTGCGATTACGATGACTTCCTTCGGATCAGCGAAAACGCGCCAGCGAATCGGAACCACCCGCGGGAAGTTCGAGCGATTCGTCGACGATCACTTCATCGGCGCGTAGCCTCGTCACATGCAGATCGCGGATCTTGAGCGATTTGAATTCCGCGTTGTCCAGAACCAGACGCCCGATGCCGAGTTTGCGAACCGCGAGGACGCCGATGGCCACCGCGCCCACTGCGACCGCGCCAACGGCCACCGCGCTGATTGCCACCGCACCGGCCGCTGCTGCGATCGTTGCCACGCCGCAGAAACCGCGCGATTGCCCGTTGCGATATCTGGACACGCCTGTTCCTCCGGTTACGAGGGCCACATTCTAGCTCAGAGCGTTCGCCGGCCGCTCGCGCCCGCTTGCGATTATGCCGCGCCGGCCTTTTGACTCAGCTGATCCAGCTCCTGAAATGTCGCGTCGTCCAGTTCGAGCTTCGCCGCCGCCGTGTTGTCTTCCAGATGCTTCACTTTCGAAGTCCCCGGAATCGGCAGCATCACCGGAGATTTCTTCAGCAGCCATGCCAGAGCCACCTGACCCGGTTGCGCCCCGAGCTTGTGCGCGATGCGATCGAGCGCGCTGCCAGTCTTCGCCAGATTTCCGGTCGCCAGCGGGAACCACGGTATGAATCCGAGTTTTTCACGTTCGCAGTAATGGAGCACGTTTTCATATTTTCGCTCGCTGAAGTTGTACATGTTCTGCACTGAAACGATCGGCACAATTTTTCGCGCCGCTTCGATTTCTGCGATACCCACTTCGGACAAACCCACCAGGCGGATCTTGCCTTCGTTTTGGAGCTCCTTCAGCAATCCGAACTGTTCGTCTGCGGGAACTTTGGGGTCGATGCGGTGTAGCTGGAATAGATCGATGCGATCCAGGCGGAGGCGCCGCAGGCTCATTTCGCATTCCTGCCGTAAATATTCGGGGCGGCCGAGCGGAGTCCATTGGTTCGGGCCGGTCCGCGCCAGGCCGGCCTTGGTGGCGATCACCAGCCCCTTGGGATAGGGATGCAGCGCCTCGCGGATCAGATCTTCGGCAACGTATGGTCCGTAGGAATCCGCCGTGTCGATAAAATCGATGCCCAGCTCGACCACGCGGCGGAGCACGGCGATGGCTTCGGCGCGATCCGCCGGCTCGCCCCAGATTCCCGGACCGGTCAGGCGCATGGTTCCGAAACCCAGGCGATGGACGCTGAGCTCGCCGCCGATTGCGAATGTTCCACTGTTCATTTTTCTCTCCTGAATCGTTCGGCCGCGGCTGCAGCCGGTTTTCGATAGGGTTGGACCGATTTACTCGGCGGCTTTTTCCGCGAGCGTTTGAATGACGGCGATGTTGGCCAGCAGATTCTCGGGCAGGCCGTGGCGCTGCTTCAAATACTCCGCGCTGTTGTAGGAGACCGTGACTTTCCCCTGCGCGTCTTCGGCCACCAGAATCTTCAGCGGCAGATCGAGGGCGATGCTGGGCGCGGCGAGCATCAGCGGCGTGCCGCCCTTGGGATTGCCGAAGATGAGCAGTTTCGTCGGCGGCATTTTCAGGCCCGCCTTCGCCGCTTCTCCACTGTGGTCCACCAGTGCGAAGAGCTGGATGCCCTTCGCTTGCAGCATGCCTTTCAGTTTCTCCACGGTTTCATCCACGGAATGATGGCTGGGGATCGAGACGATTCCGTTCGGGTTGGGCATCACGGCCTCCGTTTTTGCCGACTGCCGCGGCGTTTCACTGCTCCCGCTATTCGATGATGCAAGAAACACAATCGGCGCAGCCAGAATCGCGATTCGCGATAATTTCATGGAAATCCTGCTTTTCATTCACTCGATGCGTCCCCAGGACGGAAGTTCGCGGCGGCCGAGCATCGCTTCAGCCGCCCAGTGCCCGAGGTAGGTCGAGAGCGCAACGCCATGCCCGGCGTACGCGCCGAGCACGATGCCCTCGCGGCTCTCAGGATGCTGCGAGAAAACCGGTTTCCAGCCGTCGCGGAAAAGAATCGGGCCGCCCCATCGATGCGTGAAGGCCAGCGATTCCAGCCCCGGCCGCAGATTCCGGATGCGCTGCTCGAGCCGCGCGAACATTCGCGCCGGCTCGTCGCTCGCAATATCGACTTGCTCGACGTCGCCCAGATCGGACGGCCCCACCAGGCCCGCGCCCCAGACAATCGAATTGTCCGCGCAAACGCGGCCCCACAAATAGGGGAAATCGACGGTGTAGAAGGGTTTGCGCTGCGCGAGCCCGATGGCGGCGATTTCTTCGTCGCTCACTGGAGCGGTCGCGGCCGCGAGCGTCAATTTCGGATGCGTGTTTTCCGCCAGACCGCTGAGGCCGAGCGACAATCCATTCGTGGCCAACAGCACGCGGCCGGCGGAAATTCGTCCACCCGCAAAAAGTATCTCGGCCTTTTCGCGCCAGTTCACGCGCTCCACCCGCGCGTTTTCGATCACCGTCGCGCCGAGCTTTTCCGCCGCCCGCGCCAGGGCTTCGACCATCCTGCCGGGATGCAGCGTGCCACCCGGAACTTCGTTGACCACGCGGAGCGTGCCGGAATCGTTCCACGAAATCGGCGACTCCGGAAAGCCGCTGCTGCGGGCGATTTCCCAGGCGCCCGGCAGCGACAACCCGGCGCGCTCGATAATGGGAACATCCGCCGCACGGGAAACCTCCGCGAGAATTGTCTGCAATCCGCCGAGGACGTCGCCGAGTCCCGGCAGCTCGCCCGCGGCGGATTCGGCGAGGACCATTCCGCCGGTGCGGCCGCTCGCGCCATGCCCGATGCGTTCTGCTTCGAGGACCACGACGGATTTGTCCGGCGCCATCATGCGTAGCGAAGCAGCCGCAGCAAGTCCGGTGAATCCGGCGCCGATGACGACGAAATCGGCCTGGCGCGGGAGCGGATGCCGGGCGGGCGTGAAATCGATGGCCCACGGCGTCTGGCCCCAGCGATCGAGTTGGGCTTGCGGGGAAGACATCGGGAGACTCGGTTCAGAGTCGCGAGCTGAAAACGAAAGCGGCGCTCGCGCGCCGCTTTCCGAGTTTCAAATTGTTCGATGCCTGAGCCTAGAACAGCGGTTCAGTCCAGTTTTCGAGCGTGTGCTTCACGTGGCCCATGAACTGATGCGCGATGGCGCCATCGACGGCGCGGTGATCGTAGGACAGCGTGAGATAGACCATGGAACGAATGGCGATGGCGTCGTCGACCACCACCGGGCGCTTTTCGATGGCGCCGAGCCCCAGAATCGCGACGTTGGGCTGGTTGATCACCGGAAGTCCGAACAGTCCGCCGAATACGCCCGGATTCGTGATCGAGAAAGTGCTCTCCATGACTTCTTCGGGCTTGAGTTTCTTGGCGCGAGCGCGCTCGGCCAGATCGGTGACCGCGCGCGCCAGGCCGAAGAAATTTTTCTCCTCGGCATTCTTGATCACGGGAACGATCAATCCCCAATCGAGCGCCACGGCGATGCCGATATTGCATTCCTTGTGCAGGACGATGTTGGTGCCGTCGACCGAGGCGTTGACCGTGGGATAGGCGCGCAGCGCTTCGACGGCCGCGCGGATGAAGAACGGCATGAAGGTGAGCTTCGTACCGGATTCCTGCTCGAATTTCGATTTCGACTTGCCGCGCAGGGCGGCGATGGCGTTCACGTTGACTTCTTCGATCGAGTACACGTGCGGCGAAGTGCGCTTGGACATCACCATGTGCTCGGCGATTTTCTGGCGCATGGTGGACATGGGCTGCACGGTGTAATTGCCGAAATACATTTTTTCGCGCGGCACGCCGGTGTCACCCGTGGCTGCGGCGGTCGGCGGAGGCATTGCGGGGCGCGCGGCGGGAGCTGGGGGCGCGGAAGGCGCTGCGGGGGGAGCCGCGGCGCGCGCGCCGCCTTCGCTGGCGGCGAGAATGTCCTGCTTGCTGATGCGGCCGCCGGCGCCGGTGCCGGAAATTTGCGAGAGGTCGATATTCTGCTCGCGCGCCATGCGGCGGACGAGCGGTGAGCTGCGAATCTTGTCGCCATTGCCGCCGGCGCGCGCGGGTTCTGCCGCAGGCTCCGCTTGCGGAGGAGGCGGAGCGGCCGCGGGCTTCGGGGCTTCCGCCTTTGAAGCAGGCGCTGGGGCAGCTTTCGGAGCTTCCGCTTTTGCGGGAGCTGGTGCGGGCGCGGATGCGGCGGCGGCGCCGCTGGCTGAATCGATCGACGCGACGACGGTCTGGATCGGAACGGTCTGGCCTTCCTTGACCTTGATTTCTTTCAGGACGCCGGCGGCAGGGGACGGAATTTCAGCGTCGACCTTGTCGGTGGAGATTTCAAAGAGCGGCTCGTCGCGCTCGATTTTGTCACCGGGCTTTTTCAGCCACTTGGTGATGGTACCTTCGAAGATGCTTTCCCCCATCTGGGGCATGATTACGTCGACTGCCATCGAATCCTCCCGACTACCTGTTAATTGGCCCGAGCCAGGCGTTCATCCTCGCCGACCCCTCAAAATAATTGTCGATTAGAATGTGCACCGAGCCTTTGTTTTCATCGAGTTATAACGATTTCTATTTATTCTCACTGTCGATTAGAGACCACCGGCCCCGGGGTCCAGGGGCCTTAAAACCTCGATCGGCCGGGCCGGGGCTGAAGCCCCATGTTCCTGGGAGCCCTGTTCCGTGGGCCTGAAGGCCCACGCTTTTTCCCACGATCAATGCGCGGCCGGGTCCGAACCTCAGCCACGACCGGCACGCCGTGACCAAAAACCCTCTGACGCCCGGACTTTGGCAGGCCGGGGAAATGCACCCGGACCTATTCCACTCGATCTTAGAGTACGACATCCGAATTGCAAGCGCGAAGGCCTGTGGACAGGCGCTTGGTTCAGGCAGCGGAGAGGCACGCTTCGTGCCAGACGCCGGGGATGCCTTCGAGCGTGTAGATTTCGTCGCCGCCGGTGAAGAACTCGACAGATTTGACCTTAGCGACGCGCCCGGCAAACTCGAGCTGCTCCGGTTCGAGCTCGTTGTGGTACTGGCCCTCTTCGAGAAAGCTCTCGAGGAACGCGCGGTCCGCGACGCGCACGTCGGTCCCGACTTCGAATTCAGCTACGTTCAAACCCTTCGTTTTTCCCAAGGCGCAAGTCCTGCTTTCTTCGCGGCCGCGCAAATGCGAACCGAACCAGCGGCGGCTTCCCACTTCCCCGGAGCCAGTTAGTATTCTGCCAGTTCGCGCGCGGCGGCGACAACCTTTTCCGCGTTGGGCAGGAACCTTTCCTCCAACGGAGGAGAGTAGGGCACGGGAGTGTCCAGAGCCGTCACGCGGGAAATCGGAGCATCGAGATAACCGAAGGCTTCTTCGCAGACGATGGCGGCAATTTCGCCGGCGATGCCTCCGGTGCGCGTGTCTTCGTGGACGACGAGCAGGCGATTCGTTTTCTTCACGGATTCGAGGATGGTTTCACGATCGAGCGGCAGCAGCGTGCGCAGGTCGATCACTTCGGCTTCGATGCCTGCTTTCGCCAGAGCCGCCGCGGCTTCGAGCGAGACGTGGGCCATGGCGGCGTAGCTGACGATGGTCAAATGCCGGCCGGGGCGGCGCACGACGGCTTTGCCGATGGGGACGGTGTAATCGCCCGCGGGGACTTCTTCCTTGATGCGGCGATATAGAAATTTGTGCTCGAAGAAGAGAACCGGGTTGTTATCGCGAATGGCGGATTTCAGCAGGCCTTTCGCGTCGTAGGCGGTCGAGGGGTAAATGACTTTCAGCCCCGGCGTGTGCACGAAATACATTTCGGGATTGGCGGAATGGAACGGGCCGCCGTGCACTCCGCCGCCGGAGGGTCCCCGCAGGACCATGGGCACGGGCGCGCCGTAGCGATAGTGGGACTTGGCGACCATGTTGGTGACCTGGTTGAAGCAACAGGCGATGAAGTCGATGAACTGCATTTCGGCGACGGGACGCAGGCCGAGATAGCTCATGCCGCAAGCGGCGCCGACGATGGCGGATTCGCTGATGGGGGTTTCGATCACGCGTTCGTGGCCGAAGCGAGCGAGTAGGCCTTCGGTGGCTTTGAAGGCGCCGCCGTAGACGCCGATGTCTTCACCGATGGCGACGACGGCGGGATCGCGGTCCATTTCCTCGAACATGGCCTGGCGGATGGCCTCGAGCATGGTGATTTCGGGCATGGTTAAATCTCGCCTCCGCACGCTGTTGATGGTGTAGCCGGCGCCAAGGAATTGCGGTGGGAACGGCGTGCCCTTTGCTTATTCGAGCTCGATGCGAAGAGCCGGCGAGACGCCGGCGCTACTTTACGATCGGACATGTCGTCAGCGCCTCCGCTTCTTGTGGGGTTTATGGCCGCGATGGCGATGCGGCTGTTGTTGCTGTTGCTGGCGCTCGGCGGCTTTTTCACGCTGCTCCAGCTCCACGGAGCGGTGCTTGGGGCCCCGGCCGAACGGAACGCGGAGCGGCACTTCACCGGCCGGGAGAGGAACATCCGGTTCGATTTCGGCTTCGACATCGATCACCGCTTTGGCCGCGGGCCGGGGAGCCGACGCCGGCGCGGGAGCGGCGGCGGGCAAGAACGCGCCGAAGTCGTTCACTTTCCAGCCGGGCTGTTCGCTCGATTTCGGAGGCATGACTTCGGTTTTCGCGCGGCGCCATTCGGCTTGCACCGTGTGGCATCCGTTGCAGTAAACGCCCTGCTCGGCGATTTCCGGCGGGGGCAGGGGCGATTCCTCGGCGAATTTCTGATCCTCGTCGAGCTCGCGGTCGATGCGCGCGTCGATTTCGGATTTTTTCGCGGCGTCCCAGAGCTTGTTGTCGGTGAGATATTTTTCGTAGCGCGCGATGGGATCGCGGGCTTTCCAGAATTCGAACATCGGCTTGGGGACGTATTCGGCGGGATCGTGCTGCGCGTGGCCTTTCATGCGCATGGTTTTCACTTCGATGAGCACCGGGCCGCGTCCGGCGCGGCAATCATCCACGGCCGTCTTGCTGGCGGCGTAGACGGCGAGCACGTCGTTGCCGTCGACGATTTTGCTTTGTACGCCGTAGGCGGCGGCGCGGTCGGCGAGATTCTTGATCGGGACTTGTTTGGTGACCGGCGTGGAATAGGCCCACTGATTGTTTTCGACGATCAGCACGAAAGGCGCGCGCTGCGTGGCGGCGAAATTCATGCCTTCGTGGAAGACGCCGGTGGAGCTGCCGCCGTCGCCGATCCAGGTCATGGCCACGATGTTCTGGCCCAGATAGCGCCCGCCGATGGCGACGCCGGTCATTACCGGGATCAAATCGCCGAGCATGGAGATGGGCGAAACCACGTGGCGGAGTTTCAGGTCGCCGAAGTGGCTGGTGCCGTCTTTGCCCTGCGTGGGCGAGGTGAATTTCGCCATGTGCTGGGTGAAGATGTCGCGCGGCTTGAAGCCCTTCACCAGCAGCGCGCCGATATTGCGGATCATGGGCGCGAGCCAGTCGCGCGGCTCGAGCGCGTAGGAGGCGCCGATGGACACGGCTTCCTGGCCGAGCGAGGAATAGACGCCGCCGACGATTTTGTTCTGGCGGAAGAGCGTGACCAGGCGCTCCTCGAGGCGGCGGTTGAGCTGCATGAAGTAATAAATGTCGAGATGCTGCTGCGGAGTGAGCGACGGATTCGGCGGCGGATTAGGCATGGACGAGAAACTTCCTTCGGTTCATTCGCATTCCCCCGGAAATGCCTGCCTGGGGGCAGGCTTACCTTTTCAATCTTAGACCGAAGCGGTGAGGCGCAGAGCTTCGGTCAATTCCTGCTCGCCGACTACCTTCATCTCGAAGCCGAAGATTTCGGCGAAGTGGGCGGCGACGCGGTCGCGGGCTTGCGTCCCGTCGACAGGCCGGCCGAGCGCGCGCTCGAGCGACGTGACGCCCTTGCCGCGGATCCCGCACGGCACGATCAGGTCGAAATAGGCCAGATCGGTCGATACATTGTACGCGAATCCGTGCGATGTGACCCAACGGCTCAGATGCACGCCGAGGGCTCCCAGTTTCTCATCGCCGCGCGGGGATTCGAGCCAGGCGCCGTGGCAGCCCGAGATGCGTTTTGCGGCCAGGCCGAAATCCGCGGTGGCGCGCAGCATGACTTCCTCGAGCTGCGCGACGTACCAGCCGATGTCGCGGCGGTGTTCGGCGAGGTCGAGGATGGGATAGCCGACGATCTGGCCCGGGCCGTGATAGGTGATGTCGCCGCCGCGGTCGCTGGAATGGAATTCTACTTTCTTGTGGGCGAGCAGAGCTTCCGGAGCGCGGAGATTGTCGCGGGTGCCGTTGCGGCCGAGCGTTATTACGTGCGGATGTTCGCAGAGCAGCAGGACGTCGGGGATGGCGCGGGCTTTGCGGGCGGTTACGAACTGGCGCTGCAGTTCGTACGCGGGGGCGTAGGAGATTAGCCCCAGGTTTGCGAGCCAGCAGGTTTTGGCAATGTGCGGCACGGGTGCCTTCGAGAAATCAGACTACATGCTGCGATAGAGACGGCGCAATGAATGGCGCTGCCGCGCCGACGGATTTTTGTCGGAGCCGAAGCTCCGAGCCCCTAAACTGCAATTCATTCAGCATCACGGCTGACGTCGACGAGCGATCTCGGCACCGCATGTTGCACGCGCATTCGTCGTCGGAGCACAGACAGGAGTGTCTGTGCCACCTAAAACCAACTAGAAGTTGATCGCCAGGCCGCGGACGGAGTTGAAGGCGTCGCCCATGGCTTCCCAGACCGTGGGATGCGCGTGGATGATCGCGGCCATGTCGTCGAGCGTGGCTTCCATGCCGAGCGCGGTGACGGCTTCGGCGATGATTTCCGTGGTCAGCGGGCCGATGGCGTGCACGCCGAGAATTTCGCCGTACTTGGCTTCGCTGACGACTTTGATGAAGCCGTCGTGCGAGCCGAGAATCGTCGCTTTGCTGTTGCCGAGGAACGGGAATTTGCCGGTCTTCACTTCGTAGCCGGCGTCGCGCGCCTGCTTTTCGGTGAGGCCGACGGAACCGATTTGCGGCTCGCAGTAGGTGGCGGCGGGGCAGCGCAGGCGGTTGAACGGCTGTACGTCTTTTCCAGCCATGCGGCCGACGGCGATGATGCCTTCCATGGAAGCGGCGTGCGCGAGCTGCGGCAGACCGGCGACGATATCGCCGATGGCGTAGAGATTCGGCTCGTCGGTTTCCAGGAACGCGTTGGCGTGGATGAATCCGCGCTCGAGCTTGGCGCGGGTTTTTTCGATGCCGCAGTTTTCGGTGAGCGGGCGGCGGCCCACCGCGATCAGGACTTTTTCGGCGGAAAGTTTTTGCGATTTGCCGGTCTTGTCCTTGAACGAGACGGTGGCGCCGTGCTGGTCCTTTTTCACGGACTCGACTTTGGCCTCCGTTTCGATGCGGATGCCTTTTTTCTTGAACGCTTTTTCCAGCTCGGGAGAAATTTCCTCGTCCTCCAGCGGCACAATGCGGGGAAGCGCTTCCAGGATGGTGACTTCAGTGCCGAAGGTGCGATAGATCGAAGCGAATTCGACTCCCACCGCGCCCGCGCCGACGACCACCAGCGTTTTCGGGATCGACGGAAGCTGCAGGATTTCGCGGTTGCTGAGGATGCAGCTGGCGTCCAGCTCCACGCCAGGCAGCGAACGCGCTTCGGAGCCGGTGGCCAGCATGGTGTAGGTGGTTTCGATCTCGGTGGTGGCGCCGTCTTTTTCCACGGCCACCCGGCCCGGGCCGGCGATGCGTCCCCAGCCGGTGATGGAATCGACTTTGTTTTTCTTGAACAGCATGGCGATGCCGCCGGCGTGTTTCTTGACGATCTTGTCCTTGCGCGCGAGCATGGCGGGCCAGTTGACTTTGACGTCCTTCACTTCGAAACCGAATTCCTCGGCGCGCTGGAAATAGTCGTAGATGTCGGCGTGGTGGAGGAACACCTTGGTGGGAATGCAGCCGACGTGCAGGCAGGTGCCGCCGAGAAACGGATCTTTTTCGACCACGGCGGTCTTCAATCCCCACTGGCTCGCGCGAATGGCGGCGACGTATCCGCCCGGTCCGCTGCCGATGATCACCAGATCGTATTTGGCCAATTCAATTCTCCCTGAGGTGTGTGCTGATTCCGGGCCGGAGGGGGCGCGGATGGCTGCTTACAAAGCGTTCAGTGGATGCGTCTGAACACTTGATTTTAGCGCCGCGCGGCGGGCATCGCAACCCCGCGAGGCGCGCGTGTTATAGTGCGAAACATTCGCGGCTCGTTGCGCGTATCTCTTTTCAATCCGCGGGCCAAGCGGCCGCGGCGGGAGGACTTCATGGCATCGGACGCTTCACCGGTTGTTCCGCAAGCCGCGCCTGCTTCGTCCGGAAGGAACCACGTGTTTTACGGGCCGAAGGGGATGCGCGCGGGATGGCGGATCGCGATCTTTCTCGGGATCTTCATCGCCATTTTGCTGGCGTTCGGCAGCATGGTGGCCGTGATTCCGGCCGCACGCCACTTCGCGCAGGCCGCTCGGGCCGACGCTCAGAAAGGGATCTTTGGCCCGGGCAGCGTGCTGCTCAACGAAGCCACGTCGGTGATCGCGCTTCTGGTGGCCGCGTGGATCATGACCGTGATCGAAAAGCGCTCGTTCGCCGACTACGGCCTCCCATGGGGCCTGGCATTCGGCAAACGCTTTTGGCAGGGCACCATCATCGGATTCGGGATGCTGAGCCTGCTGCTTGGCGGAATCTGGGCGTTGCATGGATTTTCGCTCGACGGCCTTTCGGTGCATGGCGGCACGGCGGTGAAATACGGCGTCATCTGGGGAATTGCGTTCTTTCTCGTCGGCGTCTTTGAGGATTTCAGCTTTCGCGGATACTTGCAATCGGCGCTGGGCGACGGAATCGGTTTCTGGTGGGCGGCGATCGTTCTGGCGATCCTGTTCGGGGCGATTCACTACCAAAATCACGGCGAAGCGCTGTTCGGCTGCGCGATGGCGGGATCGTTCGGATTGCTGGAGGCGTTCGCGCTGAGTCGCGTCGGAAATCTCTGGCTGCTCTTCGGCATGCACGCGGGCTGGGATTGGGGCGAGACGTATTTCTACGGGACGCCCGATAGCGGTCAGGTGGGCTACGGGCATCTGTTCAATTCGACGTTTCACGGACCAGGCTGGTTGACCGGCGGAACGGTGGGGCCGGAGGGGAGTTATTTGGTTTTCGTGGTCCTGATCGTGTGGGCGGTGGCGATTCATTTTCTTTTCCCGAAACGCGCCTCCGCGGCTACGTGATTTCCCCGCGGCACTGCGAGTGAAGACCTGAGCGCGTTCTTGCAACCATCCGATTCCAAGCGCATCTAATTTTTGTTTCGGTGTTCTGTTTCAGCGTTTTGTTTGCGACATTGGCCGGCGACACGAAGTTTGACAAGCCGTTCAGATGTCTTTAAGATCGGGGGTTTTGAATGGCTCGCGAACCGCAACTGAAGGCCACAACGATGGATAAGAAGCGGCTGGATTACTACAAGAAGAAACTGCAGACGCGGCGCGAGGAACTGATGCGCGGAATCGCGCGCACACAGCAGGAGGGCCGGGAGGCGGACGACGATCCCACCGTCGATCTGGCCGACAAGGCCGCGAACTCCTACACCAAGGAGTTTTTGTTCGGCCAGACGCATAACGACCGGGCCACACTGCAGCTGGTCGAGGACGCCCTGGCGCGCATCAAGGACAACGAGTTCGGCGAATGCATTTCGTGCCACGAAGAGCTGGCGCAGAAGCGGCTCGAGGCCGTGCCGTGGACGCGCTACTGCATCACCTGCCAGGAAAAGAAGGAAAAGGGACTGCTGTAACCGCCGTCCGCTCTCTCGCCTATCCGTAGTTTTGCGAATATCCGCCGCTGCCCCGCCCGGGGTAGTGTGCGCGGATATGTCTCGCTGGATTCCTCCGCTTACGACGCGTCGGTGAATCCGACGTCCACTTTCAAGGACGCGCTCGGGGCTCTGGCCTCGGTCGTGTTTCCCGCGCCTTGCCGGATTTGCGGCCGCGCGCTGGTGAATGCCAGCCGTGTGCCGGTCTGCCAGGCATGTCTCGATGGGTTCGTGCGTATCGCCGAGCCGATGTGCGCGTGCTGCGGGCGGCCGTTCGGGTTCGAAGCGGCGCCACCGGTGCCGGCCGGTTCCGCGCCTCCGCCGCTCTGCCGCCTGTGCCGCGCGAAGTTCTACGCCTTCGATCGCGCGCGCAGCTTCGCGGTCTACGACGACGCGCTGATCGAGGCCGTGCTGCTGTTGAAATACGAGGAAATCACGCGCCTGGGCCATTGGTTCGCCGCGCGCCTGGCGGAGCTGGTCGAGCGCGAAGCCGCCGAATGGCGCGCGGATGTGGTGGTCCCGGTGCCGCTGCACCGCGACCGGCAGCGCGAGCGCGGCTACAACCAGGCCGAGCTGATCGCCCGGCCGCTGGCCCGCCGGCTGGGGCTCAAGATCGAGCGCTACCTGCTGGCGCGCACGCGGCCCCGCCCGCCCCAGCTGGTGCTGTCCAGAACGGAACACTGGAAATCGGTACGTGGCGCCTACGCCACCCGCGAGGGGCTGAAGGTTGACAACCTTCGCGTTCTGCTGGTAGATGATGTATTGACGACTGGTGCCACGCTTGACGCGTGCGCCAGGGCGCTCAAGAAAGCGGGCGCTGCCGCGGTACTCGGTCTCACGGTGGCGCGGGTTCGGTCCGCAGGGATGGTTCCAGGTTCCGTGGTGGCGGCGCATGCAGGGCGCGGCCAGCGGAAACCAAGCCAGATCAGCTAGCATCTAAGTTTGTACGTCGATTTATCTTAGCGGCGCAGAGGCGACGCGATGGAAAAACGGCACAGTAGCGGCCTACGTCCCCGGCCCACACTTGGGCTCGGCGGAGTAGCGCGCGACGCCGAGCCTGCGCAGCATCAAGCGCTCCCGCCTGTGCAAGCTCCTGCTTCCCGGCCTTCCGTAATGCAAGCTCCCGTGCTGGTGCTCAACGCGACCTTCGAGCCGATCAACGTGACGGCCGTGCGGCGTGCGCTGGTGCTGATGCTCAAGGGCGTGGCGCAGGCCGAGGAAACCAACCACACCGAAGTCCATTCGACCTCGAAAGCCGTGCAGGTGCCGTCCGTAATCCGGCTGCTTTCCTACCGGCACATCCCGCAGCAGAGCCGCGCGCTTTCGCGGAAAAATATTCTGCTGCGCGATCGCAATACCTGCCAGTTTTGCGGCGAGGCGCTGCCTGCGTCCGAGCTGACGCTGGACCACGTGATGCCGCGTTCGCGCGGCGGACGATCGTCGTGGGAAAACCTGGTGGCTTCCTGCTACAGCTGCAACAACCGCAAAGGCGACCGCACGCCCGAAGAAGCCGGGCTGAAGCTGCGCCGCCGCCCGCGTCCTTTCACGCTGCACACCTCGCGCCAGTTGATGCGCCTGATCGGCCATCGGGACGAAAAGTGGCGCAAATACCTCTTCTACTAGCCGTATTTCGCAATCAACATACGTACTCATAGGAGTGCCCGGTTCAGGGCGAAATACATGCAACCTATTCCGGCGCCGCGCGTCTAATTAATCAAACGCTTCTAGGACACACCCCGGGAGGCGCGTTCGGCCCAAAGCCGACACGCTTCCCTTCCTTTTTTTCTAGCCAACCTTTTCGCGGCGATTGAGTTGCTTTCCAGAACAGCGTTAGACGGAAGTTGTGAAAGCTAAGCGCGCGAAGTCCCCGGCGCCGCACCGATCTCCGCTTCGGCGTCATGCGCGTACACCCAGGCAATCGCCTTCAGGAACCAGTCCGTGGACGCATTTCCCAGCAGGGCGTCTCGCGCGCGTTGTTCCTCGCCATCAGGCAGATGGAAGCGGGTTTTGTTCTCGCGGGAGGCGGCCTGCACGCGCGACGCCCGCGGCAATCGCGAGGATTCATACATACGCAGCGCCTCCGGAATATCCCGTCCGCCGGATTTCGCCAGGCACGCCGCGAGCACCGCTCCGTCTTCGACGGCCTGCGCCGCACCCTGCGCCATGAACGGCAGCATCGGATGACAGGCGTCGCCCAACAGCGTGACGCGCCCGGCGGACCACTGTTTCATCGACGGGCGATCGAACAGACCCCACGCGAATGCCTCGTCCACTTGCTCCAGAATCGAGCGCACCTGCGGATGCCAGCCCTGAAACGCCGCCAGTACCTGCGCCACCTCCGCTTGCTGCGTCCACGATTCATGAATCCAGGAATCTTGATCGACCAGCGCCGCGAAATTGACCATGCGCCCGCTGCGCACGAAATAGTGGACGAAGTGCTTGCCCGGACCCATCCACACCTGGAACTCCACCGGCAGATTCAGCGCGGCCAGCTTGTCCGCATCCACCAGACCGCGATAGGCCACGCAACCGGTGAACTGCGGATTTTCTCCTCCGAACAAAAGCCGGTGCACCGCGGAATGAATTCCGTCGGCGCCGATCACCGCATCCGCGGTGATTTCTTCTCCGTTCTCAAAGCCCGCTTCCACGCGATCTCCGCGTTCGGCCAAATGCGACAGCCGGTGCCCGGTGTGGTATCGCTCCGCGGGGAATTGGCCCAGCAGCGCGTTCAGCAGGTCGGCGCGATGCGTTTGGTAGTACGGCGCACCGCACGCCTGCTCGAGCGACTCGCCGAGCGGCGCGAAACCCAATGTGCGGCCATCGTCCCAGCGCCGCTGCCGCAAAGCCAGCGGCTGCACGCCCATGGTTCTCAACTTTTCGGCCAGGCCCAGCCGGTGCAGGATGCGCGTGGCGTTCGGGCTGATCTGAATGCCCGCGCCCACCTCGCGCGCCTCCCGCATTTGCTCGTACACGTGCACGTCGAAGCCCGCTCGCACCAGCGACAGCGCCGCGGCCAGCCCGCCGATTCCGCCGCCGATCACCGCGATAGACGCTGCGGGTTTCGTCACCGAGCGCTCTTGGCTCGCGGTTTCGGGCGTTTCCGCGCGGGCGCGCGGGGTGAGGACTTCCGAGTAACGAACTTGTGCGCCATGGCCAGCAAATCTCGCAGCACCTCGGTGTCAATGCGCGACAAACGAACCAGCACGGTGGGATAACCGACGTAATGTTCCGTCACGTAGTAAACGTCCGGCGCTTCGGCCAGCAACTGCGCGCGGTCGGCGATATCGACTTTCACCACCAGCGATCCAGGTTCAGCCGAGCGATGCGTCGGCTCGCACGCCAGCAACTTCCCATGCGCCTTCAGCGCCAGATTGCCATAAGCAGTGCTGTCCTCGACGCCCGGCAACGCCAGCGCGATCTTGCGCACCGTCTCGAAGTTGACCTCGCGGCTGGCCATGGGGAGGACTAGGATTTCTTCCGGGTTGCGTCCATGAACGGCGCCAGAGTCAAAGGCAGCTCGAAAGGAATCGTCTCCGGCGGTTCGCAGACGCTATCGCTGCATTGCTGAAAGCGAACCATGCCCGAGAGCACGGTCGTTCCTTCATCCAACGGAAATCTCAGCAGCAGCGAACCAATGCCCTGGAATGTCCCGGTATACACCGGAACGAAGTCCTTCAGAAAATCCATCCGCGCGGGCGTGGCCGCGGGCAGTTCGAAGGATTGGCGAGCAATTGCCGTGCCGTCGAAAATCACGGAGGTGGCCGTGTAGCCGTCCGGCACGGGTGTGCCGTAAACGTGCCAACCGGTTTCGAGCGTGAACCGCGCGAAGAAGCCGATTTCTTGTCCCGCAAACGCTCGTTCGGCGGAAAGCCCCATTGTCAGGGTCAGCGCGCCGCTTCGCAGAGTGACGGTTGCGGCTCCCTCGCTCACTGCTCCGAATTCTCGAAATGCGACCGCGGATGCTGTGACGCGATGCTGGTAGTTCGGCACAAAGTATTTGCGAATCACCAGACCATCCGGCGCAACCAGGTATTGCACCGGATGCGGAACGCCATGCGCGCGCAGCATCGGAGCGATATTGGCGTTCAAAATGCCGAAGCTCCGGATCACCGTGCTTTCGCGATCCGATAGAAGCGGGAATCGAATCCCGTGTTGCCGGGCGAAGTCCCGCAGAGTTTCGTGTGAATCGTAGCTGACCGCGGCGATGCCGAATCCGTTTTTCTCCATCGTCGGCCGCCATTGCTCCAACTCCACGAGTTGGGATCGACAATACCGTCACCAATCGGCGCTGCGGTAAAACACGAGGAGAAGCCCGTTACGACCTGTGAGATTCGCCGCCGATCGCGAGATGCCTTCCTGATCCGGAAGTGAAAAGTCGGGAATTCGTTCACCGGGCTCTGGGCCGGTCGTGAAACCATCGTTGGTGGCGTTGACGTGTTTTTCCTGCAGCTCGGCCGGAACCGGAAGCCCCGCGGCGCGCAGCCGCCCGAACTCCCGCATGATAGCGGCTTTGCCCTCGAGGTCTCGTGGAACGTCGTTTGCCATCCGCCGTCCTCGACGGCAACTATACCATCGCCGGCATTCGGCTACTGCCTGAACACAACCTTCAGCCCGCGCCGCCAGTGTTCGCTCAGGCCGATGCGCGTCACCTGAATTTCCGGCGACAAATATTTCAGCACCGTCTCGATGCTCGAATGAAAACGCAGCGCGGGCGCGACCAGCCACACCAGCGGCGGCTTCGGATCGATGTCTTTGCCGGCGAAGTAGCCGTAACGAACGAAATCGCCATCGCGCTGGTGCCGCCGCACGCGCAGCCAGTACTCCACCGCCTGCAACGGCAGCTGCATGTCCTCGGAGGCCTTCAATTCGATGACCACCAGCCGCCCGCGCCGCGTCACCCCGAGCAAATCGATCACGCCGCGCTCGCCCGCGCCCAGCGCCGGCAGCTGCGAATAAAGGTAGCGGCGATCGAGCTGCGCGTCGATGCACGTGGGATCCTGAATCACGATCGATTCCATCCAGCGCTCTGGCGCCGCGCGATAGAGCGAATAATTCGTCTTTGTGGCGTGGCTGTGCCGATGGCGATCGATCTGCCGCACCAGTGCGTCAAGCGCCGGCTCGGTCTCCGCGCTCAGCCGCTCGCGCCGGTCGCCCAGCCCGAACAAAATCCCCTCGCGGGACCAGCGCGCGAACTCCAATCCGCGAAACGCAATCGAGACCTCTCCGCTCGCCGCAATGAATCGCAGCCCGATATCATCGCCTGCCGGCGGCAAATGCAGCGCCAGCGAGTGGATGCGCCCCATTGTCTCCCGCGCTTCTCCAATCGTGCGCTCCACTTCGCGCCGCGGCGTCAGCCAGCTTTCCACGTTGCCCTCGTTCGACGCCGCCATTTTCTGCACGCGGCTCGCCCCGTCGCGAAATTCGAAGATTTCCAGGCGCGCATCGGGCGAAAGTCCCGCGGCACGATCGAACAGCGCCCGGCTCGCTCCCTCCGGCACAAACAACCGCAATCCCTCGATGGCCCGGCTCCGCGCCTGCCCGCGCGCCCAATCCAGCCACAAAATTCCCGAAGTCAAAATCCCCTCGACCGCCGCCGCGCTTTCTCCCGGACCAATCGCCACTACCGCCCATTCGCGCGAGCCTTCATGCATCCGCCCGCGCACGTAAACCCCCGAAAGCGAATGCTCCAGATCGGGTGACGCGCTCAGCGGATCGATCACGGCGTCGGGAAACTGCTCGGCCAACACGCGGCCCAGCCTGGCGCGGAACTGCTCCCGCGTCACGCGCGCGCCCGTTCGCGGAGAATCCGTGCGCAGGAATTCCAGCCGTCCCGCTTTCGCCGTGCCGAAACGTCGAACCTCCAGCACGATCCGGTCGGCCGTTTGCTCGCGCACGCACAAAATCTGGCGCGTCAAATTGCTCGTGTCGGACCAAAGATGCACGGCGAAGTTTCGGTAACTGATGGGACGAAGTTCACAGCGCAGCGAGCCCAGCTCCGCCAGCCACTCGCCATTTTCGCGAACTTCCGCACTGCCGGAGGAGGCCATGTCGGCCAACGCGCGGTCCAGCCCAGCCAAATCGTTCATAGACACACCTTGCGTTTAGTAAACAGTTTTTGAGAAAGGGCCGACGCCCGGCGCGAGTGCCGCTATTGCAGAACCAGGCCGGTAACGTGAATGGAAGGATACTGCTGATCCCACGTCGAGGGAAGCCCCTGGTCGATCGCCAGGTTGAACTCGCGCTTTTCGCCCACGTTGAGGGGCTGGTCGCTGCGTTTGATCGGCCGCAGCGTGTCCTTCAGGATCGTCTGCTTGAACTGGTCGTGGAATTCGACGAGCACTTCGATCGCCGCCACGGGCCGCGGCCCATCGTTCGACACGATTCCCGCGATGTACGTGAAATGCTGGTTGATCAAATTGTCCGATTGCGAAAGCTGCAGTTCCGAAAAATGAATTTGCGGCGCATACGCTTGCTCGGCGGCGCCAAACGGCAGGGGCACGGCCACCGCCTGCTGCGGCGTCTTCACGAAATGCGTGAGCGCGACCACGATGCCGGCGATGATGGCGATCACCACCAGCCCGGCGATGAACGTAGCCGGAAATCGATTCGGTTCCTCGCGCTGTACCTGTTCTTCGGGTTCCACGATTTCCCTAGCGGCCAAACGAGAGGCGCAAAATCAGCGGTTCCGGCAGCCCGCCGTCCATCATGCGTTTCTGCACGTCCTGCACGTCGTACGGCACGCGCCAGAATTCCACCGACCCGTTGTCCAGGTCCGCAATCGCAAACGCCGCGCGCGTGTCTCCGTCCCGCGGCTGGCCGATCGACCCGGGATTCAACAAGTAAGATGTTCCCTTCGCGATCTGGATACTCAACGTTTCGTTGGGCACCGCCGGCTTGGTGTGCAGCGTGCCCACGTCGTGCCCGCGCAGCGTGAACCCGCCTTGAATGTGCGTGTGGCCGAAGAAAACCACGGGCGTCGGCGCATCGATCAGCCCGTCCGCGGCCTGCTCGGGGCCGAACACGTATTCATCCTCGTCGTACACCGCGCCGTGGACCATCGAAAATCCATACGCGGGCAGCGGCCCCTTCGGCAATTTTTCCAGGTACTCCAGATTTCCCGGCGAGATGCGTTCGCGCGTCCAGATCACCGCCGCGTGCGCCACGGGATTGAATTCCTCGGGATTGGTCAGGCCGGTCACTGCTTTGTCGTGGTTCCCGCGAATGGTGATCGCGTCGAGCTCGCGCACCAGTTCGATGGCCTCGTTCGGATCGGGGCCGTACCCGACCAGGTCGCCCAGGCACACGGCCTTGTCCCACTTGCCCTTCGCCGCTTCCAGCACCGTGCGAAAGGCCGTGATGTTCGCGTGAATGTCGCTGAGAATCAGGTACTTCAAACCCAAACTCCCCTTGGCAAGTGGAACATATTAGACGAATACGCCCCCACTTGCACGCCGCAGCGCGCTTCTCTGCGTTCCCCGCGCCTGTGCGGCAAATGCCTCCTGCTCCTCACCGAATCAACATCGCGTCGCCGTAACTATAGAACCGGTAACCCGCTTCGACCGCATGCCGGTACGCCCGCAGCACCCGCTCGCGCCCCCCAAACGCCGCCACCAGCGCCAGCAAACTCGACTGCGGCAAATGAAAATTCGTCAGCATCTGATTCACCACGCGAAAGCTCTTCCCGGGATAAAGGAACATCCCCGCCTCCGCTTTTCCAGCGGCCACGCGCCCCGCGCTTTTTTCCGCCGCATCCTCGAGCGCCCGCACCACGGTCGTCCCCACTGCCAGAATCGCACGATTATCCCGCCGCGCCCGCTCGATCGCCGCCGCTGTCGACTCAGGAATCTCGTACGCTTCGGCGTGGATCTTGTGATCTTCCAACTGCTCGGTGCGCAGCGGTTCAAACGTGCCGAGGCCCACGTCCAGCGTGATCTCCGCGATCTCGATCCCTCGCGCCCGCAGCCGCTCCAGGATCGCCGCGGTGAAATGCAGCCCGGCCGTGGGCGCCGCCACCGCGCTGCCCTCGCGCGCGAAAATCGTCTGGTAGCGCTCGCGGTCGCCCGGCTCGTCGTCTCGCTTGATGTAGGGAGGCAGGGGAATATGCCCCAGCCGCGCGATGGTTTCGGCGAATCCGGCGCCATTCGCCACTCGGAAGCGCGCCACGCGCATCCCGAATTCGCCGCGCTCTTCGATCACCGCCTCCAGCTCGCCGTCGCCCTTTCCCTGACCGAAGACGATGCGCTCGCCCACCGGCACTTTCCGTCCCGGCCGCACCAGCGTCTCCCAGCGATCCGCGCTCAGCCGGCGCACCAGCAACACTTCGATTTCGCCGGTCAGAAATTCATCTCGCGCCGGATTGTGCTCGCCCACCGGCTGCGCATTCACGCC
>Ga0335085_10003384_pt1 | contig 27718 bp, 21 predicted proteins | sample Lox_Sample_45_FD_206712 | JGI IMG/M metagenome (GOLD analysis project Ga0335085, IMG submission 206712) | Soil microbial communities from Loxahatchee National Wildlife Refuge, Florida, United States - Lox_Sample_4.5 | ecosystem: Environmental > Terrestrial > Soil > Wetlands | place: USA...
CCACGCGGCGCACACCCTGGGGCAGACGTCGACGACGTCGACGAATCCGTGCCCGCACATGTCGACGACGACCACGACCACGGGCTAGCCCCTCCCCGGCGGGGCCCGGGCGGCGCGGTGCCCGGGCTCCGCCCTCACAGCGAACGCACAGCGGGTTGTGACCTCCGGCTCACGCGGCGGGGGTTGGATGAGTCCATGAACGCGAACCTGCAGACCGTCGAGGTCGTCGTCCCCGTCCACAACGAGGAGCTCGCGCTCGAGCGGAACGTCGAGCTCCTCCTCGACTTCCTCCGCATCGAGTTCCCCTTCTCCTTCCGCGTCGTGATCGCCGACAACGCGAGCACCGACACGACGCCCACGCTGGCCGCGGCCCTCGCGGCACGCCACGCCGAGGTTTCCTCCCTCCGCCTCGAGCGCAAGGGCCGCGGCCTCGCTCTCCGCACCGCCTGGCTGCGGAGCGCCGCCGACGTCGTCTCCTACATGGACGTCGACCTGTCCACGAACCTCGAGAGCTTCCTCCCGCTCGTCGCGCCGATCCTGTCCGGCCACAGCGAGCTGGCGATCGGCACGCGACTCGCCCCGTCGGCTCACGTGCGCCGGCGCCTCAAGCGGGAGGTGCTCTCGCGGACGTACAACGGGCTCATCCACGCCGGCTTCCGCGCGTCGTTCACCGACGCGCAGTGCGGCTTCAAGGCGATCCGCCGCGACGTCGCCGCGCGCCTCGTCCCGCTCGTGCACGACGACGGCTGGTTCTTCGACACCGAGCTGCTGCTCCTCGCCGACCGCTACCGGATGCGGATTCACGAGGTGCCGGTCGACTGGATCGAGGATCTCGACTCACGCGTCGACCTCGCGCCGACGATCGCCGGCGACCTGCGCGGGCTCTGGCGCATGCGCCGGTCGTTCTGGAACGGCGGGACCGCGGTGGCGTCGTGAGCGCGGTCACCGAGACGGCGTCGCCGCGCGCGGTCGCCGGCGCACGGCGGCTGTCCGCGTCGTGGCACCCCGTCGCGCTGACGGGCGTGCTCGCGGTCGCGGCGTTCCTCGACTTCTTCCGGCTGAGCCGGAACGGCTACGCGAACACGTATTACGCCGGCGCCGTCCGCAGCATGCTGCGGAGCTGGCACAACTTCTTCTTCGTCTCGTTCGACCCGGGCGGGCTCGTCTCGGTCGACAAGCCGCCGCTCGCGCTGTGGGCGGAGGCGGCGAGCGCGAAGCTGTTCGGCTACTCGGGCGTCTCGATCCTCCTGCCGGAGGCGCTCGCCGGCGTGCTCTCCGTATGGGTGCTGTACCTGCTCGTGGCGCGGTGTTTCGGGCGCGTCGCCGGGCTCGTCGCGGCGCTCGCGCTCGCCGTCTCGCCCGTCTCCGTCGCGATCAACCGCGACAACAACCCGGACGCGCTGTTCGTCCTGCTGCTCGTGCTGACCGTGTACGTCGGCGCGCGCGCGGTCGAGTCGGGGCGGCTGCGCACCGTACTGCTCGCCGCGGTCCTGTTCGGGCTCGCGTTCAACGCGAAGATGCTCGCCGCCGGCATCGTCGTGCCCGGGCTCGTCGCCGGCTATGCGGCGTTCGCGCCGCGAACCTGGCGCGTGCGCGCGGGTCACCTCGTCGCGGCGGGCGTCGTCGCCGTCGTCGTGTCGTTCTCGTGGATCGCGGCCGTCGACCTGACGCCGGCGAGCGCGCGCCCGTACGTCGGCAGCACGACGAACAACAGCGCGCTCAGCCTCGCGCTCGACTACAACGGGCTCGGCCGCGTCACCGGCCAGACCGGCGGCACCTCGTTCGGCGGGCGGGGCGGAGGCGGCGCCTTCTCCGGGACGCCGGGCTTCTTCCGGCTCCTGAACAGCGCGCTCGGCGACCAGGGCGGCTGGCTGCTCCCCCTTGCGATCGTCGGCGGGATCTCGCTCGCGATCGCCGCGATACGGCTGCGGCGGAGGTGCGACCTCGGCGCGCTCACCGTGATAGGCGGCTGGTTCGTCTCCGCCGCCGTCGTGTTCAGCTACTCGAGCGGGATCGTGCACACGTACTACCTGTCGGCGCTCGCGCCCGCGACGTGCGCGCTCGTCGGCGCGGGCGTCGTGTCGCTCGTGCGCGACGCGAGACGCGGCGGCGCCTGGCTCGCACTGCCCGCGGCGGCGATCGTCCTCGGCGGCTGGCTCGAGGTCGCGCTGCTCCGCCGGACGGGATACCTGCCGTGGCTGCAGACGGTCGTGATCGTCGCGACGGTGGCGGCCCTGGCGGTGCTCGCCGCGTCGGTGCTCGTGCGGGGCCGGCGGTCGCAGTTCGCCGCCGCAGCGCTCGGGATCGCCGTCGCGGGGCTGCTCGCGGCGCCGGCCGCGTGGTCGGCGACGACGCTGAAGGCCGCGGTCAACGGCGTCTTCCCCGGGGCCGGCCCGAACTTCGTCACCGGGCTCACGCGCGCCGCGACGGGCGGCTTCGCGTTCGCCGGCGGCGGCCGCCCCGGCGGCGCACCTGCGCAGGGATTCGGCGGCGGCGCCGGGGGCACGCCTCCGCAGGGCTTCGGCGGCGGCGGCGGCGGTTTCGCCCCGCCCGCGCGAGGCGCGGCGCCCGGCGGCGGAACGGGCGGCGGCTTCGGCTCGCAGACCACGGCCGACGTTACCCGCGCGCTCACGTACTTCGTGTCGCACGGCGCTGCGGACCGGTTCGGGCTGATCGTCTCGAGCGAGCAGGAGGCGGCGCCGTACGTCATCGCCGGCAAGCCGGTCGCCGCGATGGGCGGATTCACGGGGCGCGAGACGGTGCTGACGCACGCGTTCCTCTCGTCGCTGATCCGCTCGGGCGAGGCGCGCTACTTCCTGCTCGGCGGAAGCTCCGGCGCCGGCCCGGGCGGCTCGAGCAACGCCGCGGCGAGCACGATCGAGTCGATCTGCAAGGCCGTGCCGTCGAGCGCATGGGCCGGCACGACCGGAAGCTCCGGCGCGACGCTCTACGACTGCGCCGGCAAGGCGGACGCGATCGCGAGTGCCTCCTCGTAGCGCAGCGGCCGAGCTCGTCCGGTTCGCCGCCGTCGGCGTGACGAACACGCTGCTGAGCGCCGGCGTCTACCTCGTGCTCGTGCGCGCGCACGCGGCGCCGCCCGCCGCGGGCGCGCTCGCGTTCGCCGCGGGTGCGCTCAACGGCTTCCTGCTGAACCGGCGCTGGACGTTCCGCCGCCCCGGCTCGGCGCTCCGCTACACGACCGTGCAGGCGGCGGGCGCCGCCGCGACGAGCGGCCTGCTCTGGCTGATCGGCGGCGTCGCCGCGTACGTCGCCGTGCTCCCGCTCGTGACGCTGGCGACGTTCGCCGCCAACCGCAGCTGGACGTTCCGGGCCGGCGCGCAGCCCGCGCGCAGCCGGTTTCCGGCGTAGGACCGCACGAGGCCTGCCCGCGTCGCCCTCGGGGAGTGGAGCCACGGCGAGCCCGTCGGCGGCCGGGTCGAGAGTGCCGAAGGTGGGAATCGAACCCACACGCCCCGAAGGGCACCGGATTTTGAGTCCGGCGCGTCTGCCAGTTCCGCCACTTCGGCGTGACGAGAGCATGGTAGTCCCCGCCCACTACATTTTTCGAAGCGTATGAAGATGGGCTTGGGTCTTGAAACATCCTTTTCAACAGGGGATACTCACGCCTCGGTTCCGGGTGCGCCGGAACCGTCTCGGTGGATGCGATTCGAGGAGGGAGCGTGAGCAGAAAGGTTTCTGTTGGGGTCTTGCTCGGAGTGGCTGCGGTCCTCGCAGCGGTCGTGGCCGGCTACGCCGGCAGCGCCAAGAGCGCAGCGACCGTGACGCCGCTGCCGTCGTCGTCATGCGGACCGGTCGTCTACAAGGGATCCGGTAGCCCGGACTTCATCGTCGCCTCCGACCTCCCGTTGCAGGGTGCGATCCGCGCCCAGACGGTGCAGATCTCGCGGGCGATCATCTGGGCGTTCCAGGACAAGGGTTGGAAGGCCGGGAACTACACGGTCGGCTATCAGTCGTGCGACGACTCCACGGCACAGACGGGCGCCTGGGACTCGGGCAAGTGCGCGACGAACGCTCGCCTCTATGCGGCGGACAAGTCGGTGATCGGTGTCATCGGAACGTTCAACTCCGGCTGCGCCGAGATCGAGGTGCCGATCCTCGGCCGGGCGAACCCTGGTCCGATGCTCTTGGTCAGCCCGGCGAACACGTATCCGGGCCTGACGAAGAAGTGGGCGCCGGGTGAGCCGAACAAGTACTACCCGACCGGCACGAGGAACTACGCACGCGTCGTGGCCACCGACGACTACCAGGGGCCGGCCGACGCGATGTACTCGGTGGCGCTCGGGATCAAGAAGGTCTACGTCCTGAACGACCGCCAGGTCTACGGCGCCGGCGTCGCGGGCACGTACACGAACGCGGCGAAGAAGCTCGGGATCAAGGTCGTCGGCAACCAGGGCTGGGACGCGAAGGCGACCAGCTACGAGGCCCTCGCGCAGGCGATCAAGAAGTCCGGAGCCCAGGCCGTGTTCCTCGGCGGGATCGTGTGCAACAACGGCGCGAAGCTGATGCAGGACATCAAGGCCGTGAACCCCAAGATCCAGCTGCAGATGCCGGACGGGTTCAGCGAGCCGAGCGCCAACGGTGCGGTCGGCAACGGCGCGTACATCAGCGTGGCCGGTGAGCCGCCGACAGCGCTGACCGGAGCCGGAGCGAACTTCGTGAAGAGCTTCGGCAAGTCGGTCGGCGCGGTGCCGAACCCGTACTCCGCGTACGGCGCGCAGGCTGCCGAGGTCATGCTCCAGGCTGTCGCCGCAGGCGGCGGCCAGCGGAGCACGACGACGAAGGCCGTCTTCGGCCTCACCGTCACCAACGGCATCCTCGGCACGTTCACGATCGGCGCGTCCGGCGACACGAACCTGACGCCGGTCACGATCTACAGGCAGAAGGGCAAGGCGCTCGTCCCGGTCAAGACGCTGATTCCCCCGGCGAGCCTGGTCGGGTAGAACCCAGCACGACACGACGATGAAAGCCGGGGGAGGCGCCGCCTCCCCCGGCGCTCATCGGGCTTCCTTCACACGAGTGGCCACTCACGCACACACCGAAGCGCCGTTGCGGACGAGACGCTCCGTCGGGTCGTACGTGATGCCGGTGATCGCGACGATCCTGATCGTGCTGCTCGTCGTGTGGCTCATCGTCAACTTCGTCAAGGGGCCCGCGTACTTCGTCAACATCTCGTTCATCGGGATGACGAACGGCGCGCTCTACGCGCTCGTCGCACTCGGCTACACGCTCGTCTACGGCATCCTCGAGCTGATCAACTTCGCCCACGGCGACGTGTTCATGCTCGGCGCGATGTTCGTGGCGACGATGATCACGTCGGTCTTCCACCTGTCGTCGGGCGCGTCGGGCCTGTCTCTGATCGTCGCCATCTTCGGCTCGCTCGCCGTCGCGATGGTCGCGTGCGGGCTCATCAACACGACGATCGAGCGCATCGCCTATCGCCCGCTCAGGGGCGCACCTCGACTTGCGCCGCTGATCACCGCGATCGGCATGTCGTTCATCCTCGAGGACATCGCAATCGCGTGGAAGGGCCCGAGCTACACCGCGGTCCCGAGCATCCTCCCGCATGGCCAGGTCTTCTCGGTCGCCGGCATCACGTACACGTGGGAGAAGTTCATCGTCTTCATCATCACCGTCCCCGTGCTCGTCGCACTGATGTGGCTCGTGCAGAAGACGCGGCAGGGGAAGGCGATGCGCGCGACCGCCCAGGACCGCGACGCCGCCGCGATGATGGGGATCGACGTCAACCGCACGATCTCCTTCACGTTCATGATCGCGGGCGCGCTGGCCGGGGCAGGCGGTCTCGTCTACGCGCTGTACTACGGCCAGATCCGCTATGACACCGGCTTCACGCTCGGGCTGATCGCCTTCACCGCAGCCGTGCTCGGCGGCATCGGCAACCTGCCCGGGGCCGTGCTCGGAGCGCTCGTCATCGGCTTCATCCAGGCGTACAACGAGGGGCTGACCTGGCATGCGCCGGGGCCGAACTGGACGCAGTCGATCGTCTTCACCATCCTGATCCTCATCCTCGTCTTCCGCCCCGAGGGCTTGCTCGGCGAACGAACACCGGAAGGCGCCTGACGTGCGGCGGAGGATCGTCGCGCACATCTCGGCCGCCTGGTGGTCGGTCCTCTCGCGTCTCGGGCTGAGCCAGCAGCGCTGGCGCTCGTGGCCGCGGATGACGCGCCGCACGGTCAAGGGTGTGATCGCGGTCGGGATCGGCCTCGTGCTCGTCGCCGTCTTCGGCGTGTGGGAGACCTCGGCGATCGTGATCGCCGCGATCGTGCTCCTGCTCGTGATCGTGCCGTACCAGAACCTGCGGATCCGCGGCCGCAACGTCGGGAAGTGGGTCCTGCCGGTCGTCGTCGTCGGGATCGTGGTCGCGTACCCCTACTACATCAACGACATGCCCCAGGTGCCGATCTTCGGGCCGTTCCCGATGCTGAGCACCGTCGTGGCGATGATGATCTTCTCGATCATGGCCCTCGGCCTGAACTTCGTCGTCGGCTACGCAGGGCTGCTCGACCTCGGCTACGTGGCCTTCTACGCGATGGGTGCGTACATGGCCGGGTGGTTCGCGTCGGACCAGTTCTCGAAGCAGCACCTCGACATCGGCGCCGTCGGCCTGACACAGGGCTGGATCGGCTTCCACTTCTCGATCTGGCTCGTGCTGCTGATGGCCGGCATCGCCACCGCCATGATCGGCGTCCTCATCGGCCTGCCGACGCTCCGGCTGCGCGGCGACTACCTTGCGATCGTCACGCTCGGCTTCGGCGAGATCCTCCCGCAGGTCGCGCGCAACGGCGACAACTTCTTCGGGACGGGCTTCAACCTCACGAACGGCACGAACGGGATCACGCCGATCGACGGCCCGGGCTTCGGGATCTGGCTGCACCATCACCTGCACCTCCCCGCCAACTACCTCGCCACCGGCAACTACGACGCGATCTTCCTGTGGACGACGCTTATCCTCGTGCTCGTCACGGTCTGGTGCAGCGCGAAGCTGCGGGACTCGCGTCTGGGTCGCGCGTGGATCGCCATCCGCGAGGACGAGATCGCGGCGGCCGCGATGGGCGTGCCGCTGATGCGGACGAAGACGTGGGCGTACGCGACGGGCGCGTTCTTCGGCGGGGTCGCCGGCGCCTTCTACGCGAGCTACAAGAGCGGCGCGTTCCCGGACGACTTCTTCTTCCAGATCTCGGTCTTCATCCTCTGCATGGTCATCCTCGGCGGGATGGGGAACATCTGGGGCGTCATCTTCGGCGCGTGCTTCCTCACGTACCTCGACCGCGAGGGGCTCTCGAACGTCGGCACGTGGATGAACGGCCACCTCCACACGAACGTCAACGTCCCGCTCTACGAGTTCGGGATCTACGGCGTCATCCTCGTCGTCGTGATGCTGTTCCGGCCGGAGGGCCTGATCCCAAGCTCGAGACGCGCAGCGGAGTTCCACGAGGGCGTGCACGAGGAGTACCTCTACGACGTCGCCCAGGGCGCGCACATCACCGAGCAGACGGAGGCGGTCTAGTGGCGGAGACGCTTCTCGAGACGCAGCGGCTCCGGAAGGAGTTCGGCGGGCTCGTGGCCGTCGACGACGTCGACTTCACCGTCCCGGACGGCTCGATCGTGAGCCTGATCGGGCCGAACGGCGCGGGCAAGACGACGTTCTTCAACATGCTCACCGGCGTGTACAAGCCCACCGCCGGCCGCGTGCTCTTCGGGGACGAGGACCTCACCGGGAAGCCGCCGCACGTGTACACGCAGCGCGGCATCGGCCGCACCTTCCAGAACATCCGCCTGTTCCAGAACATGACGGCGGTCGAGAACGTGCTCGTCGGCATGCACGTGCGCCTGAAGGGGAACGCGCTGCAGGCGATCCTGCGCACGCGCGGCGTCAAGCGCGAGGAGGCGGAAGCGCGCGAGCGGGCACGCGCTCTGCTCGAGTTCAGCGGCCTGCGGCGCAAGGACGAGGAGATCGGGCGCAACCTCTCGTACGGCGACCAGCGCCGGCTCGAGGTCGCGCGCGCGCTCGCGACGGAGCCGAAGCTGCTGCTCCTCGACGAGCCGACCGCCGGAATGAACCCGCAGGAGACCGCGGAGTTCACCGCGTTCGTCGACCGGCTCCGCTCCGAGCGCGAGCTGACGGTGCTGATGATCGAGCACGACATGCGCGTCGTCATGGGCGTCTCCGACCGTGTCACCGTCCTCGACTACGGCGAGAAGATCGCCGAGGGCGATCCGAAGGAGATCCAGAAGAACGAGCGCGTCGTCGAGGCGTATCTCGGGAAGGCGGCGATCTCCGGATGAGCGCGGCCGCGGCGGAGCCGAAGATGGCGGGGACGATCCTCGAGCTGGCCGACGTCGAGACGTACTACGGCTCGATCCAGGCGCTGAAGGGGATCTCGCTGACCGTGAACGACGGTGAGATCGTCACGCTGATCGGCTCGAACGGCGCGGGCAAGTCGACGACGCTGCGGTCGATCAACGGGCTCAACCATCCGCGCAAGGGCACGATCTCGTTCCAGGGCCGCGACATCACGCACGAGCCCGCGCACGAGATCGTGAAGCGGGGGATCGCGCAGTCGCCGGAGGGCCGAAAGCTGTTCCCGCGGATGACGGTGACGGAGAACCTCGAGATGGGCGCGTTCCAGCGCGCCGACAAGTCCGAGCTGAAGGACGACATCGACCGCGTCTTCACGCTGTTTCCCCGCCTCGCCGAGCGGAAGACGCAGAAGGCGGGGACCATGTCCGGCGGCGAGCAGCAGATGTGCGCGATCGGGCGCGCACTGATGGCGCGGCCGACGCTGCTGATGCTCGACGAGCCGTCGATGGGGCTCGCGCCGATCTTCGTCGAGCGGATCTTCGAGACGATCGTCGAGGTGAACAAGCAGGGCACGTCGATCCTGCTCGTCGAGCAGAACGCCCTGATGGCGCTCGAGGTGGCGAGCCGCGGTTACGTGCTCGAGACGGGGAAGATCGCTCTCGCCGACGACGCGAAGGCGCTCGCGCAGAACGAGCAGGTCCGCAAGACCTATTTGGGCGAGACCTAGGCGTCGCACCCCGCGCGGAGCTCGTTACCCTCACGTCACGGGGCCTGGCCCCGGTCTTTGGCTCGGGCAGACGCTTTCCACAGGCTGGGGCCAGGCCCGAATACGTCTTTGTCACGGCTCTGACGCCGCGGCCGGCCGCGGCGTCAGTCGGATGTGCTCGCGCCGACTCGTATGGGGAAATACGGAGGGCTGAGGAGGAAGCCGATCCGCGGGCTTGCGCCGGCGGCGCGGCCGCGCGCCATCTCGAGGGCGGCGCCGACGCCGTGCACCGGCACGAAGCCGAGCTGGCGCACTGCCGTCGCGTCGCGCGCGCCTGCGACGAGCACTGCGCCGAGGCGGCCGAGCGCGGGCTGGCACGCGTCCCAGTCGCGGAACGGGAGCAGCGGATGGACGCTGCGCCCGGTCCGGTAGTCGCGCAGCGCGCGCGGGTCGACGGCGGCCGCGGCCTCGGCGTCGGCGAGCAGCTCCGGGTCGCGGCCGACCCGCGTCGCGTGGAAGAACGAGCGGTACGGCTGCTGGTTCGGATGCGCGAAGTGCCGTGCGAACCGGCTGACGAGGATCGCGGTGCCGCCGTCCGCGAGCGGGAATGCGTCACGCCACAGCCGCAGCGCGAGCCCGAGTCCGAGGTACGCGGCGAGCAGCGGGTTCGGCCGCTCGCGCGGCAGATACGGCGTCGTCGCGGGGATGCCGATGACGAGCGCGTCGAGCGGCTCGTCGAGCTCCGCCCGCCGCCGCTCCAGCGCGCGCAGGAGCGCCTCCGCATGGGCGACGGACGGGGGCCCGGCGAAGGCGCCGGCGGCGCTCATCTCCGTCGAGAGCGAGCGGAGGATGCTGCGGCGCAGCGGGCCGGGCAGCGCCGAGAAGACGTGACGGAAGGGCGAGCGCACGATGCGCCCGACCGCGTCCGGGTCGTAGGGGTAGCCGCGCAGCGCGCCCGTGACGTGCGGGTGGTTGAGGACGAGCGACGCGCCGATCGTCGGCACGCGCCGCGCGAGCGCGCGCTCGAGCGCGAGCGCGAGGCGCCAGCCGTGCGACGCCCTCGTCTCGAGCAGCGAGTCGGCCGCCGCCGCGCGCAGCGGCCCCGCATCCGCGGCCGCCAGCAGCGCCGCCGGGCCGCCGTGCAGCACCGTCTCCGCCGCGGTGACGACGACGACGAGATCCGTGTCGACGAGCGCGGCGTTGACGCGGAAGGGCGGCTGCGCGGAGTCCGGCAGCTCGACGAGCTCCGGGTCCTCGACGTCGTGGACGACGACGCGCCCGTGGAACCGGCGGGCGAGCTCCGGGGTGACGAGCGTCCCGAGCTCGCGCTGCGAGGTGCGCCGCGCGAGCCCTCCGGCGACGAGGATCGTCTGGTAGCCGGTCGGGATCCCGAGCCGCTCCAGCTCGTCGGCGACGGCGGAGATCGCGAGCTGCCGCGGGTCCGCGGGCACCGAGGGGATCGGCAGCGCCGCCGGCTCGACGACGATCGTCGCCCGCGAGCCGCGCCGCGCGAGCGCCTCGAGCGGCTCGCCCTCGAGCGGGAACCGCAGCGCGTCGCGCACGGCGGCCGCGACGTCGGCGACTCCCGACGGCGGCGCCGGCGGCCGGAGCACGATTGCGTCGTCCGGGGCGGCCGCGACCACGAGCCGCGTGCCTGACAGGAGCGGGATCGGCGGCACGCGCGGATTCAAGCAGTCGCACCCGCGAGAGCTACGGATTCCTACGGATGTGTGGGACGAAGCGCCCCGGCAATCTCCGCGAATCGCTGGGCCGCACGGAGGAGAGCGCCATGGACGAGCACGAGACCGGGCGGGCGAAGGAGCAGCACCACGAGACCTGGGTCTGGCCCGCGGTCGCGGTCGCGGCCGTGGCGATGATCGCCGCCGCCGCGGCGGTCGGGTTCGGCCTCGGCAACTGGCGTTCGCACACGACGACCGTGACCGTCGCCGGCACGGCACCGGCGGCGACGACCACGGCGCCGGCCGCCGGCGCGGCGGTCAGCCCGGCCGTCGCGGCGGGCGCGCACACCTTCGTCCAGTTCGCGTGCTCGCAGTGCCACGGTATCGGCGGCCGCGGCGGCGTCTCGCCGTACGTCCCCGCGCTGACGACCGCCGGCAAGACGCTCACCGTCGCGCAGCTCACGCAGATCATCAACCACGGGCTCGGCGAGTCGGCGAACCCGACGAAGCCGTACATGCCCGTCTGGGGTGAGGTGATCTCGAAGACGCAGGTCGCGAACCTCGTCGCGTACCTCCGCGCGGGCCTGCCGGCGGTGTCGCAGAACGAGCCCGTGCAGGTGCCGCAGGGCCAGGGCGCCGCCGTCGCCGGAGCCGCGCTCTACATCCGCTACGGCTGCATCAACTGCCACGGCCCGAACGGCCTCGGCGGCGTACCGAACCCGCTCTCGCCGGACAAGACGATCCCGGTGCTCTCCGGCCAGGGCTTCCGTCAGGAGTTCAACACCGACGCGAAGATCGCCGCCGTGATCCGGAGCGGCAGCGTGATCGGGAAGGCCCCGATCGTGAGCATGCCGCACTGGGGCGGGATCATCCCGCAGCGGGACGTCAACGCGCTCATCGCCTACCTGAAGACGCTGAAGTAGTCCGCGTAGACTCGCGGGGATGTCCCCGAAGACGCTGACCGGCCTCGAGCTCGACCTCGACGACGCGCCCGCGCGCGAGTCCGCCCTGTTCCTCGTCGACGGGAACAACCTCGCGTACCGCGCCTACTTCGCGCTCCCGGAGGAGCTCGCGACGACCGAGGGCTTCCCGACCGGCGCGCTGCTCGGGTTCACGAACATGCTGTTCAAGCTGCTCTCCGACTACCGGCCGAAGGGCGTCGCCGTCGCGTGGGACACGCGGCCGGTGCACCGCGCCGCAGCCGCCGAGGCGGTCGAGGTCGTCTACAAAGAGGGCCGCGCGCCGATGGCCGACCTCCTGCGCGAGCAGTTCCCGTACTTCCGACCGATCGTCGAGGCGTTCGGCTACCGCAACCTCGAGTTCGAGGGCTGGGAGGCGGACGACGTGATCGCGACGCTCGCGACGCAGTCGGACGCGGAGGGGATCCGCACGTGCGTCGTCTCCACCGACCGCGACGCGTTCCAGCTCGTGTCGGAGAACGTCTGCCTGATGATGACGCCGCGCGGCGTGAGCGACGTGCAGGTCTACACGCCGGAGCGCGTCGAGGCGCGCTACGGGATCCGGCCCGACCAGATCCCGGACTTCATCGGGCTGAAGGGCGACACCTCCGACAACATCCCCGGCGTCCCCGGGATCGGCGACAAGACGGCGGCGCAGCTCGTCGCGCAGTACGGGTCGCTCGAGGGCGTGCTCGACCACGTCGAGGAGCAGTCGCCGGCGCGGCGGAAGAACCTCGCCGAGTTCGCGGGGCAGGCGCGCGCGTCGAAGGAGCTGGCGACGATGCGCCGGGACCTCGAGCTCGGCTGCGACCCGGCCGAGCTCGTGCTCGCGCCGCCGGACCGCTCGCAGCTTCGCGAGATGTTCAGGCAGTTCGAGTTCCGCGCGCTCCTCGGCCGCGTCGATGAGCTGGACGAGGCGGTGCCGGCCCGCGAGCGGATCGTCGTCGGCACCGGCGTCCCGTGGCGCGAGGGGACGCTGCCGGCGCTCGACGGCGCCGTCGCCGTCGCCGCCGACGAGGATCGCGTCGCCGTGGCCACTCTCCAAGAAGTGGTGCTTGCCCCGCGCTCGTTCCTTGGTGATCTGCGCGGAGCGCAGATCACAGCTCACGACGCCAAGGAGATCGGCGTCCCCGCCCGCGACGACACGATGCTGCTCGCGTACCTGATCGAGCCGGGGCGGAGCGAGTACCTGCTCGACGACCTCGCGGCCGAGTACGCGGTCGAGGCGAAGCCCGAGCCCGACGCGGAGGAGGAGACCGACCGGCTCGTGCGCCATGCCGCGGTGACGCTGCGCCTGCGTGACCCGCTGCTCGAGCGCGTGCGCGAGCGCGGGGAGGAGCGGCTCTACCGCGACGTCGAGATGCCGCTCGTCGACGTTCTCCGCTCGATGGAAGCGGCCGGGATCAAGATCGACACGTACCGGATGGGCGAGATCACCGCGCGGCTCGCCGACCGCGTCGAGGAGCTCGAGTCGAGCGCGTACGAGCTCGCCGGCGAGGAGTTCACGATCGGGTCGCCGCAGCAGCTCGGTCGGATCCTGTTCGAGCAACTCGGCCTCACGCCGGGGCGCAAGGGCAAGACCGGCTACTCGACCGACACGAAGGTGCTGCGGTCGATCCGCGGCGAGCATCCGATCGTCGCCGTCGTCGAGGAGTGGCGCGAGCTGACGAAGCTGCTGAACACATACCTCGGCCCGCTGCCCGCGCTGCTCGGCGACGACGGCCGACTGCACACGCATTTCAACCAGGCCGTCGCCGCGACCGGCCGGCTGTCGACGTCGAACCCGAATCTCCAGGCGATCCCGATCCGCACCGACCTCGGCCGCGAGATCCGCTCCGCGTTCGTCGCCGAGCCCGGCTCGCGGCTCATCTCCGCGGACTACTCGCAGATCGAGCTGCGCATTCTCGCGCACGTCTCGGGCGAGCCGAAGCTGCGGGAGGCGTTCGAGCGCGGCGAGGACATCCATCGCGCGACCGCGGCCGAGGTGCTCGGCGTCGACCCCGCGAAGCTGACCGCGGGGCAGCGCAGCATTGCGAAGATGATCAACTTCGGGATCGTCTACGGGATCTCCGCGTACGGCCTGTCGGAGAACCTCGAGATCCCGCGCGACCAGGCCCAGGAGTACATCGACACGTATCTCGCGCGGTTCCCGCTGGTGCAGGACTTCATCCAGCGCACGATCGAGCAGTGCGAGCGGGACGGCTACGTCACGAGCCTGCTGGGCCGGCGGCGGCCGGTGCCGGAGATCCGCGCGCGCAACCGGCAGACGCGCGGGCTCGGTGAGCGCATCGCGGTCAACTTCGTGATGCAGGGCTCGAACGCGGACATCATCAAGGTGGCGATGGTCGCGATCGACCGGCGGCTCCGCGAGGAGGGCCGGAGCGCGCGCCTCGTGCTCCAGGTGCACGACGAGCTGCTCGTCGAGGCGCCCGATCCCGAGGTGTCCGCGGTGAAGGAGCTCGTGCGCGCGGAGATGTGCGCCGCGTATCCGCTCGACCCGCCGCTCGCCGTCGACGTCGGCGCCGGCGACGACTGGGGATCGGCAAAGAGCTAGCGGCGGGAATGCCGATTCGTCCGGTCGCGAAGCGGCCGGCCTCAGGGGTCTTTGCGCGTGCCGGTATCCACACGAGCGGATTCCGGCGCTTGCGCTGACTGACTAGAGAACGTCGGGGAGCGAGTCAGGGACGAGGCCGAGGCCCTGCCGGAGCTCCTCGATCAGCTCCTGCGCCCTCTCGAGCAGCGCCGCGAGGTCGCCGAGCTCGGAGCGCGGGACCTCGAGCGTCACGCGGACCGGGACCCGCGCCGACGACGACAGCGCCAGCGTCTCCTCGCCGTCGCGGACGAGCGCGGTCAGCTCGAGGTACTCGTCGCGGCCCGCCGGCAGCTTCGCGCCGGGGCGGAACAGCTCGTCGGCCTTCCGCAGCCGCTGCGCGAGCACGGCGGGGTAGTGGCCGGGCACGTGCACCGTCGCCTCGCGGCCGCGGAGCCCGATCGCCGACGACCACTGCGGGTAGCCGGCCTCGCGCGCCTCGTGTCGCAGCACCGCCACCGAGACGGAGTCGGTGTCGCCGATCGGGTAGCGCTCGTCCACGCAGCCAGGGTATCGGCGCGGGCGGAGGCGGGGCCGACAGCACTTAGAGGTAGCCGAGCTCGGCGAGCAGGTCGCCCGCCTCGGCCTCGACGTCGGCGAGCTGCTCCGAGGTCAGCTCGTCGCGCCAGCGGCCCACCGAGTTCGCGTGCGCCGACTCGAATGCTCCCGCCAGCAGGCCCGGATCGAGGTGGAGCCCGGCTCCGACCCGCTCCGCCGCCTCGGCGGGCGCCGTGACGAGCTCCTCGTAGCGCAGCTCGACGAGCCGGTCGGCCGGCGCCTGCCGCGCCGAGGTGACGTACCGCCGCCAGGCCCACGCGGCCCGCCGCGCGTCGCTCGCCGCCTCGAACTCCTCGCGCCGGTCGGGCTCCACCCAGAAGCGGGCGTATGCGCCGTAGGCCGCGCCCGCGTCGTCCCGGCCCGCGCGTCCGGCGCTGAGCCAACCCCGCTCGAGGAGCGAGCAGACGACGTCGCGGCCGTCGCGGAGGAGGTGGATCGCGGCCGAGCCCGGATAGGCGTCGAGCGCGGCACCGACGACGAAGGTCGTTTCCGGGGTTTGCTCGACGGCGCGGAGGTGTTGGACGAAGGCGAGCCGCCGGAAGCGCTCGAGGATGCGGCGCACGGAGGCGGCCTGCTCGTCGGCGGGGCGAACGTAGAGACCCGGCAACGCCGCCTTCAACGGCTTCACCTCCCCGAGGTCGACGAGACCCGGCTGCCGGCCCAGCATCGCCGCCGTGAAGCTGGTGCCGGAGCGCGGCGACCCGACCACGAAGACGAGACGGTCGTCGTGACCGAGAAGCGCGCCCTCCCTACGGGCGCGAACGCTGACGCGAAGGGCCGAGGGGCCGTACGTCGTCATCGTCCACACCTGCCGGACGGCATGCAAGAGACCGCCTGCCTCGTGCACCGGACCCCGAACTATGCACGATCCAGGGTAAGACGTGTGTGAAATCGTCCCGCCGCCAACAAACGACGAGGCGGGGCGTCTACGGCTGTGGGGCTATACTGACCCGCCGCTTTATGGCCAACGAGACCATCAACGACCCCCGGCTCGAGGAAGGCGTCTGGACCACCGGTCCGGACGGCGAGCTCGTCCCGGACTACGAGTCGACCTTCCCGACCATCAACGAGGGCGAGGTCGTCCACGGCACCGTCGTCCGTGTTGACAAGGACGAGGTGCTCGTCGACATCGGCTACAAGTCCGAAGGCGTCATCCCCGTCAGCGAGCTCTCGATCCGCCGGTCGGTGAACCCGTCCGACGAGGTCTCGGTCGGCGACGAGATCGCCGCGCTCGTGATGACGAAGGAGGACGCCGAGGGGCGCCTGATCCTCTCGAAGAAGCGGGCCCGCTTCGAGATCGCCTGGAAGGCGATCGAGGCCGCCCATGAGCAGGGCGACCCCGTCACCGGCCGGGTGATCGAGGTCGTCAAGGGCGGCCTGATCCTCGACCTGGGCGTCCGCGGCTTCCTGCCGGCCTCGCTCGTCGACATCCGCCGCGTCCAGGATCTCGACGAGTACCTGGGCCAGGAGCTCCGCTGCAAGGTGATCGAGCTCAACCGCTCGCGGAACAACGTCGTCCTGTCGCGCCGCGCCGTCCTCGAGGACGAGCGCAAGGAGATGCGGCAGGCGATCCTCGACAAGCTCAACCCGGGCGACGTGGTCGAGGGCACGATCTCGAACATCGTCGACTTCGGCGCCTTCGTCGACCTCGACGGGATGGACGGCCTGATTCACATCTCCGAGCTGTCGTGGAGCCACGTCAACCATCCGTCCGAGGTGCTGGAGATCGGCCAGAAGGTCGAGGTCAAGGTCCTCGACATCGACCGCGAGCGCCAGCGGATCTCGCTCGGGCTCAAGCAGACGCAGACCGACCCGTGGCAGCAGGTGCTCGAGAGCTACCAGGAGGGCGACGTCGTCCAGGGCAAGGTGACGAAGGTGGTCACGTTCGGCGCCTTCGTCGAGATCCTCCCCGGCGTCGAGGGTCTCGTCCATATCTCCGAGCTCGCGCAGCATCACGTCGAGAACCCGCGCGAGGTCGTCTCGCAGGGCGACGACGTGAACGTGCGCATCCTCGAGGTCGACGCCGAGCGCCGGCGCCTGTCGCTGTCGCTGAAGCGCGTCGAGGACGGGATGCCCGTCCAGCCGAAGCCCGGCGCCGAGGCCGAGCCGCCGTCGATCGACCTGTCGGAGGCCGTGTTCACGGACGAGCCCACCGCCGCCGAGGCGACGGAGCCGGAGGTCGAGGCTGCGGACGAACCCGAGGCCGAGCCCGAGGCTGCGGCCGAGCCGGAAGCCGAGCCCGAGGCTGCGGCCGAGCCGGAAGCCGAGCCGGTCGCGGTCGCCGAAGACGCGGCGCTCGAGCCCGCCGAGCCGACCGAGTAAGTGGCGCGGCCGCTCGCGGTCGCGGTCACCGGGGGCATCGCGGCAGGCAAGAGCGAGGCGCTGGCGGCGTTCGCGCGCCGGGGCGCGCTCGTCTCCTCGAGCGACGAGATCGTCCACCGGCTGTACCGCGAGGACGACGAGCTGAAGGCAGCGCTGCGCGCACGCTGGGGCGACGAGGTCTTCGTCGACGCCGAGGTCGACCGTCCCGCCGTCGGCCGGATCGTGTTCGCCGACCGCGCCGAGCTCGCCTGGCTCGAGGGCCTTCTGCACCCGCGCGTGCGCGAGCTCTACGAGTGCTGGCTCGCCGAGCTGCGCGAGAGCGACGACCCGCCGGCGCTCGCCGTCGCCGAGATCCCGCTGCTGTACGAGGCCGGCGGCGAGGACCGGTTCGACAAGGTCGTCGTGGTCACTGCGCCGCCGCACGTGCGCGCGGCGCGGCGCGGGCCGGTCGACGACCGCGAGTCGCGCCTGATGCCGGACGAGGAGAAGCTCCGCCGGGCCGACTTCGCGTACGTCAACGACGGGTCGCTCGAGGAGCTCGACGCGTTCGTCGGCGGCGTGGTGGAGGAGCTCGCGTCCTGCTGAGACGGCTGATCCTCGGGATCGCGGTCGTCGTCGCCGCGGCCGGCGCCTTCATCTACCTCCAGCGCACCGAGCCGCCGTGGTGGGCGCGGCTCTGGTACCCGCTCCGCTACACGGCGATCGTGCGCGGGCACGCACGGAACTACCGGCTCAACCCGGCGTTGCTCGCCGCCGTGATCGAGCAGGAGAGCAAGTTCAACGCGGACGCGCGCTCGAGCACCGGCGCGATCGGCCTGATGCAGCTCCAGCCGGCGACGGCCGAGGGGATCGCCGTCCGCACCGGCGGCTCGAAGTTCGTCGTCTCCGACCTGCTCGACCCCGAGATCAACGTCCGCTACGGCGCCTGGTACCTCCGCCACCTCCTCGACAAGTACCACGACGAGCGCACCGCGCTCGCGGCGTACAACGCGGGCCAGGAGAACGTCGACCGCTGGCTCGCGAAGCACGAGGGCGTGCAGTTCCCGGAGACGCGCGCGTACGTCGACCGCGTCGAGCGGCTGAAGACGATCTACCGGAAGGCCTACGGCTCGGAGCTCGGGCTCGGCTGATCCGGGTGCGCGTGGTGCGACGCCGAGCGTGAGAGCACGACCGGGGGCGCGGGCGGCGCGCCGGCGGCCTCGAGCGAGCCGGTGCAGCCGCCGCCGCTGTTGCTGACGGAGATCTGCGTCGAGCGCGTCCCCGTGTTCCCGCGCTCGTCGGTTGCGCGGACGGTCACGAGGTAGTCGCCGTTCCGCAGCGTGCGCGTGTCGAAGCGCGGCGCGAGCAGGAACAGGTAGCGCCCCGGCGTCGCCGGGTACTGCTCCTTCCCGAAGCGGGTGTCGTTCTGGTACGTGCCGCGCGCGTAGACCGTCCAGAAGCGGGAGTTCGGGGGCAGCCGGCGCCGGAAGTCGGCGGCCACGTGGAGCGGGACGACGACCTTCGCGTTGCGGGTGATCGTCCACGTCACCAGCGCCGGCGAGACGGGGAGCCCCGCGAACGCGCCCGGCACCGGGACCGGCGGCGTGTCGTACGCGTCGGCGACGAGCTGCACGCGCCCGCAGATGCCGGCCGGCCGCTGGACGACGCCGTCCTGGTTCTCGACGAGGATCCGCGCCACCGTCGGGACCGTGTGGTCGGCGTACGGCGTCAGGTGCCCGCGCTGGAGCGGGTTGACGACGTGCCCGTTGCGGATCTCCGAGATGTGCACGTGCCCGTAGGGCGCCTGCACGTAGCCGAGCACGGTCTGCCGCGCGGTCACGCGCTGCCCCTCGCCGACCACGGTGATCACGTGGAAGTACTGGAACGTCACGCCCGAGCGGGTGACGAGGTTCAGCGTCGCCGCGCCGAGGTAGTGGACGCGGCCGTCGGCGATCGCGTACACCGGCGTGCCGTCGGGCGCGACGACGTCGACGCCCTGGTGGAACGAGAACGCGCCGGGTCCCTCGATCCCGTTGTCGCTCACGCCGGAGTCGAAGACGGTGCGCGGGTCGCCGAAGAAGCCCCGGATCGGATGCTGCCGGTCGAACGGCTTGACCGGCCACGGGTAGGCGGCCGCCCCAGCCGGGAACGCCGCGGCCAGGAGCAGGAGCGGGAGAACGGGGAGGCGATGTCGCATGGCCGCTGGCCGCGTTCGCAGTTACACGTGCGGAGCCGGAATCCTGCCCGAAGCCCCGCCTGCTTTCAATCTCGGCCAGAACTCGTTACAAATGACATAACGCCCGGGATCGGAGCTCGGGCCGAGCCGCAGGGGATCTCCCGATGGGTGAGCAGGCAGCAGCGCACTACGGTGAATCGTGGGGCCGATGACGCGACCCCGCGTAGACCGCACCGAGGCGCCAATGCCCGATTTCCGCATCCTCGGCCCGCTCGAGGTCGCCGGCGACGGCGGCGAGCTCCTGCCGCTCGGCGGGACGAAGCAGCGGGCCGCGCTCGCGGTCCTCCTGCTCCGCGCCGGCGAGGTCGTGTCGACCGATTTCCTCATCGCGGCGCTCTGGGGCGACTCGGCGCCGCGCACGGCGTCGACCTCGCTCCAGAACCTCGTCTCGGCGCTGCGGAAGCTGCTCGGCGCCGAGCTGCTCCTGACGCAGACGCCGGGCTACAAGCTCGCGGTCGACAAGGATCGCGTCGACCTCTACCGGTTCGAGCGGCTCGTGCGGGAGGCCGCCGGGCTCGAGCCGGAGGAGCGGGTGCAGATCCTCCGCGACGCGCTCGCGCTCTGGCGCGGCGAGCCGCTCGCGGACCTCGCCTTCGAGCCGTTCGCGCAGACGGAGATGTTCCGGCTCGAGGAGCTGCGCCTCGTCGCGACCGAGGACCTGCTCGGCGCGGAGCTCGAGTGCGGGAAGGACGCGGAGCTCGTGCCGCAGCTCGAGGCGCTCGTCGCGCGCAATCCGCTGCGGGAGCGGCTGCGCGGGCAGCTGATGCTCGCGCTCTACCGCGCGGGCCGGCAGGCGGACGCGCTCGCCGCCTACCAGGACGCGCGGCGCGCCCTCGTCGACGAGCTCGGGCTCGATCCGGGCCCGCAGCTCCAGCAGCTGCACGCGGCCATCCTCCGCCAGGAGGCGGGTCTCAGCCCGGCGGCGGCGACGGCGTCGCCGCAGGAGCAGATCGAGCAGGTCGCGGAGGCGGTGCTCGGCGGGCGGCTCGTCGCGGTGCTCGGCACGAACGTCTCCGATCTCGCGGCGCAGCTCGCGAGCCGGTTCGAGTACCCGCCGGACGAGGCGCCCGACCTGACGCGCGTCGCGCAGTTCGTCGCGCTGACGAAGGGCTCGGGCCCGCTGTACGACGAGCTGCACCTGATGCTCTCCGCCGGCGTGGCGCCGACCCCGGTCCACCGCTTCTTCGCGGCGCTGCCGCCGGTCCTGCGCGAGCGCGGCGCGCCGCACATGCTGCTCGTGACGACGAGCTACGACCTTGCGCTCGAGCAGGCGCTGCTCGACGCGGACGAGGAGTTCGACGTCGTCTCGTACATCGCCTCCGGCCGGAACCTCGGCCGCTTCTGCCACGTGCAGCCGGACGGGACGTCCTGCGTGATCGACCTGCCGAACACGTACGCGACGGAGCTGTCGCTCGAGCGCCGCACCGTGATCCTCAAGCTCCACGGCGGCGTCGACCCGACGCCGGCGCGCGCGCTCGAGAGCTTCGTCGTGACCGAGGACGACTACATCGACTACCTCTCGCACGGCGACATCGGCAGCGCGGTGCCGGTCGCGCTGGCGGCGAAGCTCCGCCGCAGCCACTTCCTCTTCCTGGGCTACGCGATGTGCGACTGGAACCTCCGGCTCGTGCTCGGGCGGATCTGGGGGAACGAGGCCGTCTCGTACCGCTCGTGGGCGGTGCAGGCGGGCACGAAGCCGCTCGAGCGGCAGTTCTGGCGCGTGCGCGACGTCGACCTGCTCGAGGTGCCGCTCGACGAGTACATCGGCGCGCTCGGCCGCTATCTCGGGATCGCGCTGAAGGAGGCGGTGGCGTGACCGTCACGGCGCCTCCGACCGTCGCGCTGCGCTCGCCGTACAAGGGCCTGGCGCCGTTCGAGGACTCCGAGCAGGACGCGCTCTTCTTCTTCGGGCGCGAGCGCGAGTGCGAGGTCGCGGTCGCGAACCTGCTCGCGTCGAAGCTGACCGTGCTGTACGGGCCGAGCGGCGTCGGCAAGAGCTCGATGCTGCGCGCCGCCGTCGTGCGCAGGCTGCGCGAGCTCGAGCCGGACGCGGAGGTGCTCGTGCTCGCGGACTGGGCCGGCCGGCCGGAGCTGCCGCGTCCGGAGGGCGACGCGTACCTCATCCTCGACCAGTTCGAGGAGTACTTCCTCTACCACAGCGAGGGCGAGCTGCTCGAGACGCTGCCCGAGGTGATCGCGCTCCCGCGCGTGCACGTGCTCATCTCGCTCCGCGACGACTCGCTGTCGAGGCTCGACGCGTTCCAGGCGCGGATCCCGAACGTGTTCGCCAACCGGCTGCGCATCGACCACCTCGACCGCGCCGCCGCGCGCGCCGCGATCGTCGGGCCCATCGACCGCTGGAACGAGATCTCCCCGCCCGAGGAGCGGATCGGGATCGAGGCAGGGCTCGTCGCCGCGGTGCTCGACGAGGCGTCGTCCGCGCCGGAGGGCAACGGCTCAGCGCGCGCCGGGCTGATCGAGGCGCCGTACCTCCAGCTCGTGCTCGAGCGCGTCTGGGAGGAGGAGCGCGAGGCCGGCTCGCCGCTGCTGCGCACGTCGACGCTCGAACGGCTGGGCGGCGCGCGCGCGATCGTCGGCGCGCACCTCGAGCGGACGCTCGGCTCGCTCGACCCGCGCGAGGCGGCGATCGCGGCGAGCGCGCTCACGTACCTCGTGACGCCGTCGCGGACGAAGATCGCGCAGACGTTCGACGACCTCGTCGGCTACACGGGCCGGCCGCCGGCGGAGCTTCGCGCCGTGCTCGAGCTGCTCGCGGCGCAGCGGATCCTCCGCGTTGCGACGACGGACGGCGGCATCGGCGGCGGCAGGCGCTACGAGATCTTCCACGACGTGCTCGCCGAACCGGTGCTCGCGTGGCGGCGCACGTTCACCGCGCGCGAGGAGCTCGAGCGCGAGCGGCGCCGCCGCCGCCGCGTGACCGCGTTCGCGCTCGCGGCGCTCGTGCTTGCCGCTGCGATGGCGGCGCTCGCCGTCTGGGCGGTCGCGCTCCGCTCCGAGGCGTCGCGGCAGCGGCACGCCGCCGAGATCCAGGCGGCGAACGCACTGCACCAGACGAGGCGAGCCGAGCACGAGAAGCGGGTCGCCGTCATAGCGCGGAACCGCGAGCGGAAGGCAGAGCAGAAGGCGAACGCGAATGCACAGGCCGCGAAGCAGAGCGCGAAGAAGTCGCAGCAGAGCGAGGCGCAAGCCGAGAAGAGCAACCAGGAGGCGCAGGCGAGCGCCGCCGCCGCGAACACGAGCGCGCAGCAGGCGCGGAAGAGCAAGGCGTACGCGGTCAAGGAGCAGCACGCGGCGCAGAATCAGGCGCAGCTGTACAAGACGGAGGCGCTGAAGAACAAGGTCGGCAAGCTCGTCGAGACCGCGCTCGCGGACCTGACGGTCGACCCGGTGAAGAGCGTGCAGGCGGCGTACGCCGCCTCGACCTACGACTCGGGCTCGACCGAGGTCGAGGACGCGCTGCGCAGCTCGCTGAGCGCGCTCCAGGTGCGCGCGATCCTCGACGGCGGCGACGGCTCCGCCGTCGCCGACGCGTCCTTCAGCCCCGACGGCGACCTCGTCGCGACTGGCACCGCCGGCGGCGACCTGCGCGTGTTCCGCGCCGGCGAGCACACGCCCGTCCACTCGATCGACGTCGGCTCGCCGGTAACGACGATCGCGTTCGGGCCGGAGACGGCTCCGGCGGCGGCGGCGCTGCCCAGCGGGCTCATCGCCGCCGGCACGAAGGACGGCCGCGCGCTCCTCTACGACGTCGCCACCGGGAAGCTGCGGCTGACCCTCCCCGACGGCGCCCCGATCGACGACCTCGTCTTCGCCGACGGCGGCCGCGAGGTCGTGACCGGCGACGCTGCGAACACCCTGCGGATCTGGGACGCGGCGACGGGACAGCTGCTGGACACGATCCCGGGGACGCATCCCGTCCAGACGATCGCGCTCAGCCCGAACGGGCTCCTCGCCGCCGTCGTCGCGACGGGCGACCCGGTCGTCCGCGTCTACGCGATCCCGTCTGGCAACCTCGTCGCGAGCCCGACGCAGGCCGGCGAGGCGACGGACGCGGCGTTCTCGCAGGACGGCAAGTACCTCGCCACCACGGGCCGGCGCAACGGCTACGTGTGGGAGACGACGACCTACAGCCAGCTGCACCTGCTGGTCGGCCACGAGGCGGCGATCGACGACGTCGTGTTCACGCCCGACGACCGGATCGTCACGGCGAGCATCGACAGCTCCGTCCGGGTCTGGGACGCCGCGAGCGGGAACTCGCTCACGACGCTGCTCGGCCAGACCCAACAGAAGATCCTCGCGGTCGCCGTCAGCCCGGACGGGCAACAGATCGCGGCCGCCGGCGGCGATCCCGTCGTCCGCATCTGGACGACGCCGTTCGGCGCGATTCCGCGTGCGCTCGCGGGGCACCACGACCCCGTCACGCGGGTCTCGTACAACCGCGACGGCTCGCTGCTGCTCACCGCGAGCGAAGACGGGACGGCGCGGCTCTGGCAGACCACGGTGCCGACGCTCGCGCCGATCGGCGTGCACACCGGCGCCGTCTCGACGGTGGCGTACAGCCCGGACGGGCAGCACGTGCTCAGCGCCGGCGCGGACGGGACGGCGAAGATCTGGAACGCGGGCGGCGGGCTCGCGCTGACGCTGCCGCAGGGCGGCGCCGTCGCGGACGCGTCGTACGCCGCGGGCGGGCGGAGCGTGCTCACCGCAGGCGCCGACGGGACGGCGAAGCTCTGGGACGCCTCGACCGGCGTGCTGCGCGCGACGTTCCCGCACGGCGCGCCGGTCCGCGCCGTCGCTGAGATGCCTTCGGGCGCGGTCGTCACCGCCGGCGGCGACGGCACGGTGAAGGCGTGGTCGCCCGCCGGGAAGCTGCTGTGGACCGCGCAGCACGGCTCGCCGGTCGCAGCCCTCGCCGTCTCGAGCGACGGCACCGTCGCGAGCGGCGCCGCCGACGGTTCCGTCAGGCTCTGGCGCGGAAATGACGGCGCGGCGCTGTACGTGCTCCGCGGGCATACAGGCGCGATCACCTCGCTGGACTTCGACCGGAGCGGCGACATCCTGGCGAGCGGAAGCGCCGACCGCACCGCGCGCCTCTGGAACGTGCGCACCGGCGAGGTCGAGCGCGTGCTCTCCGGGCACCTGTTCGCCGTCACCTCCGTCGACTTCAACCCGACCGGGAAGCTCCTCGTCACGGCAAGCGTCGACGGCGACGCATGGATCTGGGCCGTGCCGAGCGGCGCGATCGAGCACAAGCTGCGCTTCCACGTCTCGACCGTGAGCCAGGCGGTCTTCAGCCCCGACGGACGCTGGGTCGTGACCGCCGGACCGTCGGCGGCGGGGCTGTGGCTGACGCGCACCGGAACGCTTCTCGTCTACCTGCACGGCGCGAAGGGGAACCTGATGTCGGCGGCGTGGGCGCCCGACTCCGAGCGGTTCGTCGTCGGAGACGGCGGCGGCGGCGTCGAGACGTACCACTGCACCATCTGCGGGCCTGTGCCCGAGCTTCGCGCGCAGGCGCGGGCGCGGCTGCGGGAGATCCTCGGGCCGACGAGGTAGGGGCAGGCGCCGCCGATACGCTGTCGGCCATGCCCGAGCTTGCGACGACGGACATCTACCGGCCCACGGGCGACCAGCCGAAGGCGATCGCCGAGCTCGCGGACGGCCTCGCCGCGGGCGAGCGCTACCAGACGCTCGTCGGCGCGACGGGCACCGGCAAGACGGCGACGATGGCGTGGACGATCGAGAAGGTCGGCAGGCCGGCGCTCGTGATCGCGCACAACAAGACGCTCGCCGCCCAGCTCTGCAACGAGTTCCGCGAGCTCTTCCCGTCGAACGCGGTCGAGTACTTCGTCTCCTACTACGACTACTACCAGCCCGAGGCGTACGTCCCGCAGGCCGACCTCTACATCGAGAAGGACTCGTCGCGGAACGACGACATCGACCGGCTGCGGCACTCGGCCACGTCGAACCTGCTCTCGCGGCGCGACGTGATCATCGTCGCCTCCGTCTCGTGCATCTACGGCCTCGGCTCGCCGGACGAGTACAAGGAGCGCGTCGTCTTCGTCAACGTCGGCGAGGAGCAGGACCGCGACCTGATGCTGCGCAAGCTCATCGACATCCAGTACGTGCGCAACGACACGCTGCTCGGCCGCGGACGGTTCCGCGTCAAGGGCGACGTCGTCGAGGTGCAGCCGGCGTACTCGGAGACCGCCCACCGCATCTCGTTCTTCGGCGACGAGGTCGAGCAGATCACGCACTTCGACCCGCTCACCGGCGAGGTGCTCGCGCGCCACGACTCGATCACGATCTTCCCGGCCACGCAGTACGTCACCTCGAAGCCGACGATCGAGCGCGCGGTGGGGGAGATCAGGCACGAGCTCGAGGAGCAGGTCAAGGCGTTCGAGGCCGAGGGGAAGATGCTCGAGGCGCACCGCATCCGCCAGCGCACCGAGTACGACCTCGAGATGATGCGGGAGCTCGGCTTCTGCAACGGGATCGAGAACTACTCGCGCATCCTCGACGGCCGGCCGCCCGGCTCGGCGCCGCACACGCTGCTCGACTACTTCCCGTCCGACTTCGTCGTGTTCGTGGACGAGTCGCACCAGACGGTGCCGCAGGTCGGCGGCATGTACGAGGGCGACCGCTCGCGCAAGCAGACGCTCGTCGACTTCGGCTTCCGGCTGCCGTCGGCGCTCGACAACCGCCCGCTCCGCTTCGACGAGTTCCTGTCGAAGGTGCCGCAGCTCGTGTTCGTCTCGGCGACGCCGGGGCCGTTCGAGCTTCGGCACTCGACGCGCACGGCGGAGCAGCTGATCCGCCCGACCGGCGTCGTCGACCCGGAGGTCGAGCTGCGGCCGACGCGCAACCAGATCGACGACCTGCTCGGCGAGATCCGCAAGCGCGAGGCCGTCGGCGAGCGCACGCTCGTGACGACGCTGACGAAGAAGATGGCGGAGGACCTGACCGACTACCTGCTCGAGTCCGGCGTGAAGGCGCGGTACCTCCACTCCGAGATCGACACGCTCGAGCGGATCCAGATCGTGCGCGAGCTACGCCTCGGCGAGTACGACGTCCTCGTCGGCGTCAACCTCCTGCGCGAGGGCCTCGACCTGCCGGAGGTCTCGCTCGTCGCCATCCTCGACGCCGACAAGGAGGGCTTCCTCCGCGGCCGCACGTCGCTGATCCAGACGATCGGCCGCGCCGCGCGCAACGTCAACGGACGCGTGCTCATGTACGCCGACAAGCAGACGGAGGCGATCAAGGAGTCGATCGACGAGACGAACCGCCGCCGCGGGGTCCAGCTCGCGTACAACGAGGAGCACGGGATCGTGCCGGAGTCGGTGTCGAAGGGCGTCTCCGACATCGCCGAGTTCCTCCAGCTCGACGCGCCGCACGTGCCGGCGCGCCGCCGCCGGGGGTCGTCGAAGGTCGAGGGGATGAGCCGCGAGGAGCTGGAGAAGCTCGTCGTCACGCTCGAGGAGGAGATGCTGATCGCCGCCGAGGAGCTCCGCTTCGAGTACGCGGCGAAGCTCCGCGACGAGATCAGGGACCTGCGGCGCGAGCTCCAGGCCCTGGAGGAGGTGAAGGCGTAGCAATGTGCAGGAGCATCCACACGCTGTACAACGTCGAGCCGGCGGCGAGCCGCGAGGAGGCCCGCGCCGCCGCGCTCCAGTTCGTCCGCAAGATCAGCGGGTACCGCAAGCCGTCCCGGGTGAACGAGGCGGCGTTCGAGCGGGCGGTCGACGAGATCGCCGACGTGTCGTGGCGGCTGCTCGCCGAGCTCGAGACCGCGGCCCCGGCGCGGGCGCGCGAGCACGTTCACGCGTAAGCTCAGTCGGTGCTCGCCAGCATCGTCGCGCTCCTCCTCTCCGGCTTCATCACCGGCGGGCTGGCCCGGTTCGCCGTGCCCGGGCCCGACCCGATGCCGGCCTGGCTGACGCTGCTGATCGGGCTGCTGGGCTCGCTGGTCGGCTGGGGGATCGTCGTGCTCGCCGTCGGGCCGGACGCGGCGTGGGTCGGGATCGCCGGCTTCCTCTGCGCGATCGTGCTCGTCGTCCTCTACCGCCACTTCGTGCAGAGGCGGCCGCTGTTCGGGCCCGAGGCGTACCGCTTCCCCGAGCGCGGGCTGGGCGTCCAGGAGTACCGGCGCCGGCTGCGGCAGGCGGGGATCGACCCGGACCAGGTCCGCTCGCCGTTCGGAGCGCCGCCGAACCCGGAGGCGTCGGGCCTCTCGGTGTCGACCGCCGCAGCGCGGGCGGCCGAGCCGGACGAGCCGACCGAGAACCCGGCGCACTACCTGGGCCTGCTCGAGGAGCTGCACGACTCCG
>Ga0335085_10003385_pt1 | contig 27717 bp, 21 predicted proteins | sample Lox_Sample_45_FD_206712 | JGI IMG/M metagenome (GOLD analysis project Ga0335085, IMG submission 206712) | Soil microbial communities from Loxahatchee National Wildlife Refuge, Florida, United States - Lox_Sample_4.5 | ecosystem: Environmental > Terrestrial > Soil > Wetlands | place: USA...
TCGCGTGTCGCAACAATCTCCGGCGTCGTTGTTTCATGAGCGAGAAACTCCGCAATCGCTTCTTCGTAGTTCCCCATGTCGCCGTGATTGAGATAAGCGAGCAGCCGCACCACGCCCGGCTGGTGTGCGATGCCGTTTCCGCGCGCCTCGAACTCCAGGTTCTCTGCCCGCGCTCGCGCAATGTCGGCGTCGAGAAATTGATCGTTGGCTGCCTTCGGCATCAGCGCTTCGGCAAAACGCGCTGACCACCAGTGATCGTCGTACTCCACCAGCGCGCCATCGGTGTAGCCGCGTGTGTCGGCCGCGTAGTCGTAAACGCCGTTGTTGTCCGCCGTCCAGTTCATGAACTGCAGGTGGCTGTCGGAGCCATACGTGTTCACATCGAAGAAATCCGCCAGGTCGAACTTGCCCAGCCGAAATTCGATGCGCCGCGAGGGAAGGGAGGTAGCCAGATGCAGCTCGTCGCGATCCACTTCTGTGCGCTCATGCGTCAACGGAACAATCTGACGCAGCATGAACCTGGCCACATAGGGCCCCCTGGAAAGCGGCACGCCTTCTGACAGACGCACTGAGTCCATGTTGGAGTAGCCAGCCATGCCGTTGGCGTTCCCGATGCCGTCGCCCGTCGCATCCTCAATGTCGGCAAACACCTCGGTGGTGTGCGTGAGTTCGTAGCCGGTGTAAAGCGTCAGCACGTGTGTAGTCGCACTCTGTGCCCAGTCGGTCAGGCTGTTCGGCCCGCTGTATTGCGCTCTGAACGCCGCATGGCCCTGCATAATGATGTTGGCCTGGCCCGAGATCCAATAACGGCGAGTACCGGAATGGGGAAACAGCGTCTCCACATCGCCCGTGCCGGAATCCGTTTGTGTCGGCTGATTCGCCTGTGCCGTTTGCTGCGCGCCAGACTCCGCATTGCTGCCAGTCGCCTGTGCGGCGACGTCAACGCCAGCAGCGAGGCAGGCCAAACTTAGCACAGCAACGAACAAAATTGAGCGGCATGTGAGCATAGAATACGAACGCTGACTATACCCCCACTTGGTTTATACTATACTGGGGATGGGTATCAACAAGCAAACCAGAGGAGGAAATACTCTCATGACGCTCCATGAGCGGGAGACAATCAAAATGGTTCAGCGAGTCCGAAAATTGCGCGGCCAGTTGGATGCCATCGAGCGTTCCCTGGCAGCGGATGTGGATTGTGGCGACCAATTGATGTTGCTGGCGGCCGTGCGGGGCGGCGTGAACAGCTTGATGGGAGAAGTTCTGGAGACCCACATTCGCTTCCACCTCGCCGACGGTGCCAAGGAACAGATTGCGCCTGAATTGGCCGAGGATCTCATCGACCTGGTCCGCGCATACCTGAAGTAAAGTCAACTTCGCCGCCGCCGCCTCTGCAGATACGCGCCGCGTGCCATTCCATGCGTCGAGGGAACACAAAATCTGTGCGGATTGAGAGAGCAAATGGCTCACGTCTGCCGGAACGGGGATGAACGGGAAGTACCCCTATGCACCCAGTAGATCATCCGGCGCTTCGCGTCACGTTGCAATAGAGTTAAAACCAGCAGAACAGTCGTAAGCCTGGAGAACAGGCTCTTTATTTACTTTTGTTTAGGTGGCGTATTTGCCTGCTGGTCCGGTTGCTTCTGCCCGTTATTCGTGATGTCCTGCCCGCCGTAAAAGACCTTGTAAGTCGTCCCAAATCGCTTGTAATCGGTGTATTTTACGGTGTCGCGGATGTGCACGTCCTGCGCCATGTAACCGCTACCGCCTGAAAAGTGCAGAATGCCCTCGCCTTTGGTGTAAACGGGGAACCAATAGTGCCCGTCGATCTGTTGCCGCCAGGTCATAAAGGGCGGATGCAGATCTTCCTGGCCTCTCTTGGTGTCGTCGGGCACCATGCGGCCATTCGTAACCACAATCTGCAAATCGGTCGCGTCCACCCAAATGCGCCCGGCCAGATACCGCTTGCCCTTCTCGATCGTCTTCGGGCTCACGTCGAAGACGTAACAATCCACCTCATCTACCTTTTGCCGGCCCACGTACCTGATGTCGTATTCGGGAACATCGGCGGTGGTCAACACAAACGGGTAGCCGTGTTGAATGTCCTGCAGGTCGGTGGGCGACATCATCACGCGCGACAAAGTGTTCGGCGGTGCATAGACCACCCTCTCCGTGCGCGCGCCGCTGGGGTTGAAGATCACGTCGTCCACTTCGTACCACTCGCCATCCACTTTGTTGTCATCGTCCAGCGTTTGCACGCGGGCCACGCGGCGATACGTGTAGTGGTTCAGCGCCTCCTGGAACTCAGTCTCCTTCGCTGCAAACTTCTTGATGATCTGCTCCGGCGCAATCGCGGGGGCGGAAAGATCCATGCGCCCGAAGCCGGCATCGAGCGGCATCGGGGTAAAGCTGTCCTTGTCCTGCGCTGCAGCCGCTAGGGTGAACAACCCCATGGCAAGAACAGCGATCCAGCTTTGCATCCGCACTTTGTTTGCCCTCCAACTCGTTTTTCGCGCCTCGTTACGGTCAGCCGCGCCTTCTTCATCTTTAGACGCGTATTTTCCCTTCCGGGAGGCTCCAAGCCGGAGCCAGCTTCCATGTCCAGTATGAACGGCCTCCCGGCTGGGCGCGGAGACTGCGCGCCAGCGGCCATGCGCTGCGATCACACTCTGAGGATCATGAACGAGTTCAGGAACTCCGAGGTCGGGGGGACGGGTTGTGGGGAAGTAAGCCTATTCCACCGAACGCGCCTGAAACTGTCAAGTGTGTTCCCCTTTTGCGCAATGCCGCATCCATGCGCTATAGCCGGCAAATCCGTAAAATAAAAAAGAATGTCATTTACGGAACAATACGACGTTGTTGTGGTGGGCGCGGGCCACGCCGGCTGCGAAGCCGCCATGGCCGCTGCACGCATGGGCCTGAAAACAGCGCTCATCACCATGAACCTCGACCTCATCGCGCAGATGAGCTGCAACCCGGCCGTCGGCGGCGTGGCCAAGGGCCACTTGGTCCGCGAGGTCGACGCGCTCGGCGGCATCATGGGTGAAGTCGCAGACGCTGTTGGCATCCAGTTCCGCCTTCTCAACTCCTCGCGCGGCCCGGCCGTCTGGAGCCCGCGCGCCCAATGCGACAAGCAACTCTACCGCGTCAAGATGCGCGAGGTCCTCGAATCCCAGCCCGGTCTCCACATCCGCCAGGCCGAAGTCGTCAACCTCGTGATCGAAGAGCTGGAACCTGGGACTGAGGAACTAAGGACTAGGGACCAGGAACTAGAAACGAACCTGGGTGCCCCAGGTCCCTCGCTTTTGGGGACCTGGGATGCGAATTCGGCTGACCAACCGCCTGAGCCTCCTCGCCCCACCCGCCCTCACCGCCGCGTTCTCGGCCTCAAGCTCCGCGACGGCCGCTGCTTGATGGCCGGAGCCACAATCATCACCACCGGAACGTTTCTCAATGGCCTCATCCACTGCGGCGAAGAGCGTTATCCCGCCGGCCGCTCGGGCGAGCCCGCCAGCGTCCTTCTCGGCGAGGCGCTCCGCGCTCTTGGGCTTCGGACTTGCAGGCTCAAAACAGGGACACCACCACGCCTCGACGGCCGTACGATCGATTGGAAGGTCTTCGAGGAGCAGCCCGGCGATGCCGATCCCACGCCCTTCAGCTTTCGCACCAGGCGGATCGTCCAGCCGCAGGTCTCTTGCCACATCGCCTTCACCACGCCGGAGACTCTGCGCCTCATCCGCGAGAACGTTCACCGCTCGGCCATGTATTCCGGCCGCATCGAAGGTATCGGTCCGCGCTATTGCCCCTCCATCGAAGACAAAATCGTCAAGTTTCCTGACAAGACTCAGCACCAGTTCTTCCTCGAACCCGAGGGCCTGAATACCAATGAGGTCTACATCAATGGCATGGCCACCTCGCTGCCCATGGATGTGCAGTGGCGGATGGTCCACTCCATCCCCGGCCTCGACAAGGCCGAGATGCTGCGCCCCGGCTACGCCATCGAATACGACTCCGTCGACGCCACCGAGCTCGACCGTAGCCTTCGCGTCAAATGCATGGACGGCCTCTACCTCGCTGGCCAGATCAACGGGACAAGCGGCTACGAAGAGGCCGCCTGCCAGGGCATCATGGCAGGTATCAACGCAGCCCTCTGGCTCAAGAGCCAGCCGCCCTTCACTCTGGACCGCAGCGAAGGCTACACCGGCATCCTCATCGACGATCTGATCTCGAAAGGGACGAACGAGCCCTACCGCATGTTTACTTCGCGGGCCGAGTTCCGCCTGCACCTTCGCATTGACAACGCCGATCGCCGCCTCACGCCGCACGGTCGCCGCCTCGGCCTCATCAACGACGAAGCCTGGGCGGACTACGAGCAGAAGCAGGCCCGCATGGCCGCATTGGAACGGCTGCTCGCAACCAGCAAAGTCGATCCGGGAAAACTGGCGCGCGCAGGCTTTGGCGATCAACCCGCCACCGCCGGCCTCACTTGGGCGCAACTCCTCAAGCGCCCTGAAATCACCATCGAGCCGCTCCTCGCCGCTCTACGCGACGATCTCGCTCGCAACCCGCTGCTGGCTCAATTCACTACGAGTCCAACTGAGGACACTGAGGGTGCCCCATCCTATTTCCAGTTTTCGAGTGAGAAAACTGGAAATAGGGTGGGAGACCAAGTCGACCCATCGATAGCTCGATCCACTGCGCGCAACGAAGCCCGCGCCGTTGAAACCGAAATCAAATTCGCCGGCTACCTCGATCAGCAAAAGAAGTCCATTGAAAAACTCAAAGCCGCCGAAGCGGTAGTCATCCCCGACTGGCTCGAATACGGCGCCATCAGCGGCCTCTCGCGCGAGATGCGCGAAAAGCTCGAACGCGTCCGTCCCATCACCATCGGCCAGGCCAGCCGCATTCCCGGCGTCACGCCCGCTGCGCTCTCGCTTGTGCACGTGTCGATCCGCTTGCAAGGCACCAAGCGCCGCGCCAGCGCGTGAAATCGTTGTTCGCGCCTTTGATTGCAGTCGTAGGACAGGGGGTGTATGCTCGTACCCACAGGAGCGTCTCGATGCCCGAATCGGTAGCCAATTCCCAAACCGCAGCATCGCCTGCGGCTTCCTCCCTCGATTGGGAAAGCCTCAAGGAGAGTCTGGGCGCCAACTCAGTTGAGGAGGCGCAACGGCGCGCCTTTGAAATCGCCAAATTCGTCGTCGACGTTGAGAAAGATAAGGATAGCGAGCTCATTCTTAAGACCGGCAACAAGAACCTGGCGTTGAAGCTGAACAAATAACCTGAAAAGGACGCAAGAGGCGAAATAGTTATGGCCGTAAACCCGCCATCGCTGTTTAGTACTTCGCAGGTTCCGCCAGAAGACAAGCTGCGGATTGGCATTACCTGGCTTTTCTCGATTGTCTTTGTGGTTTTCCTCTTGATCTACCTCTCTGCCGCAATTGTTTCGGGAGATGCGGTTTGGACGCGAATCAAGGAGGCCTTTGGCGTTATTCTGCCTGCTCTCACGGGAATTTTGGGTACAGTCATCGGTTTCTATTTTGGAAACCGCACCAAACCCTGACACTCGTCGTTGCTCGATCTGCGCAGTATTCCTCAAAATAGAACGGAACTTCTGCGCCACAGCGAATTCCGCGCAAACTCTGCTTACTCCGCTAACCCCGCTATCATTTCCCTATGAACCTCGACCAAATCCAGGCCGCTCTCCGTGACGCCGCGCTCGACGGCTGGCTCTTTTACGACCACCACCACCGCGATCCCATCGCCGAGAGCATTCTCGGCCTCGATCCCAAAGCCCACATCACGCGCCGCTGGTACTACTTCATCCCCGCCAAAGGTGAGCCGCGCAAACTCGTGCACCGCATCGAGCAGGGCCGCCTCGATACCCTGCCCGGAGCGAAGAGCCTCTACTCCAGTTGGCAGGAACTGCATGCGGGCCTCGAGAACCTCCTCCAGAACCAGAAAAAGATCGCGATGCAGTATTCGCCTGCGAACGACATCATGTACGTCTCCATGGTCGATGCCGGCACCGTCGAGTTTCTGCGCTCGCTGGGCAAACAGATCGTCAGCTCCGCCGATCTCGTCAGCCAGTTTGAAGCCGTCCTCACAGCCGACCAAATTGCCAGTCACGCCATCGCGCAGCGCGCTATTGACGCCATCGTCGCCGAGGCCTGGCGTGAGATCGTACGCCGCCTGCGTCCCGCTTCAGGCGGCACTGAACGCACCGGCTCGTTTTCTGAATTCGATCTGGTGGTTTGGTTGCGCGAAGCCATGGACCGCGAAGGCCTCGTCTGGGAAAACGGCCCCGACGTGAGTGTCAACGCCAACACCTCTGACCAGCACTACGAGCCCACCGCCGCGCTCTCCGCGCCAATCCGCGAGGGCGACTTCCTTCTCATCGATATCTGGGGCCGCGTCGACTCGCCCACCAGCGTTTACTACGACATCACATGGACCGGCGTCGTGGGCCGCGAGCCGTCACCCAAAGAACAGCTTGTCTTTGAAACCGTCCGCAACGCGCGCGACGCCGCCATTGCCGCCGTCGAAAAGGCCTTCGCCGCCAACCGCCCCATCTGCGGCTTTGAGGCAGACGACGCAGCCCGCTCCATCATCCGCGTCGCCGGTTTTGGTGAGTATTTCGTCCATCGCACCGGCCACAACATCGCCCACGAGATTCACGGCCCCGGCGCGCATCTCGACAATCTCGAAACCCACGACGCACGCCGTATCCTGCCGCATACGTGTTTCTCAGTCGAGCCCGGCATCTACTTGCCAGAGTTCGGCGTGCGTAGCGAAATAGACATGCTGACCGCGCCCGGAAAGGCATGGGTCACAGGCCGCGTCCAGCAGGAACTGGTGAGAATCTGAATCGAGTTAAGTGAATCAGGCGGTCACTTCTGCGCCATGTGCTCCTTGAGCAGTTCAACAGTTTTCTTAGGATCGATGAGGTGGAGGCGGCCGTCGGGACTGGTGGTTGCCCCCTCCTTCATGAGTGCGATGGTTTCCTGTGGGGTCAGTTTCGGATCGAGCGCGATTAATTTGCCGGCGAGGTTGGCGACGTTCGGCGAGGCCATGGAGGTTCCCGACCAACGCATTTTTGTTCCACCAGGCAGGTAACTCTCCACTTCGTATCCGTCGGCGTCAAGCACCACGGTATTGCCGTAACTAGTGAAGCTGGTTTCGTCACCGGCCTGATCGACCGCGCCCACGGCAATCAGGTTCGGCTCCTCAAGGGCGGCCGGCACCTGGCCCTGGAAGCTTGCATTGCTGTCGGAATTGCCTGCCGCAGCAATCCACAATGTATTGGGCGCCGCTTTCACTGCTTCGTCAATGCCTTCGCGCCACACATCATAGAGTGCGCTGGCCATCTGCTTGCGTTTCTCGGCATCCTTCTCGGAACTGGTCTTATCGAGCCACTGCTCAAACTCGCTCACGTAATCTCCCCAGCTCATATTGACGACGCGCACGTCGTGCGTGCGGAAGTAGTCGCCCACCAGCTTGAAATCGGCCTTGAACTTCTCTGCCCAGGCGAGAGTAGGCTCGAAAGGCAGATCGGGCAGCCCATCGTTGAACTGCGCCACCACCAGTTGTGCTGCGGGATTGCCGCGCACCGCGATTCCAGCCACGTGCGTTCCGTGCGCGTATTGGCCGAGGAACTCGACGTTCTTCAAGAACGGCGCAAGCTGATCGGGAGGCATGGATGAGAGCGTCTTACGCGCCGCGGTTGCGTCTTCTGAGTCAATGCCATTTTGTAAATCATCCAGTCCCTGCGAAAGGGAGAGGAACTTGGGATAGTCGGCTTTCTGCTCGTCGTTGAGGGGCTGCAAATCCCCGTTGTAGAGATTGCCCTGCATGTCGAAGGCAAGGCCGTGCGGGCTGTGCCCGTCAGGCTTGGGATCGACGAAAAGCTGATTGGGGTAGAGCGCAGTATCGACGCCGGAGTCGAAGATGGCGATGCGCACGGGCGTCAGGTGCTCATCGGCCGTAAGCGTTACGTTGCGTGCAGCCCAGATGTCAGGTTTCTTAACGGAATGCGCCGCGATGTACGGCTCGAGCACTGCAAGAGCGGCCTTTGCAACCGGGAGCTGTATTTGCTGTGCGGCGTGGAGATTCACCAGCTCTTCGGCGCTGGGTAGGTCCAAGCCGCCGGTTTTGGCAACTTCTGGATCGAGATCCCTTTTGGCGCTTGTGATGAGCAGTGTAGGCGACAAGACCTCAAAATGGGTGCGTAGCGCTTTCATGTCATCCTGCACCGTAGCCCATGGCAGTGAATTGACGGCTGCGGAGAAGTGATTCTGGAATGCCTGCTCGAAGGCGGGTCCGCTGGCGGAGCCGCTCTCCTCATTGGCCTGTGCTATGGCACGCAGCGTCAAGCCGTAGGTCAGTTTCGCCGCTGGCTTCTCCTCGAGGCCGCGAACCTGGTCGAGCAGTGCGATGCCGGCTTTAGTGTCTCCGTTGAGCAGTGCCACCATGGCCTTGGTGGCAAGCAGGCTGCGCAGGGTTTCCTTGTCAGCAATGGAGTAATCGGAGAGGATCGAGTCCACAGCGGCAGCGACCTGTTTGGCGAATGGTGCGAAGGCAGCATCGTCACCCTTGAGGAATTCGCTGGCCGGCTGTGCGAGAGAGAAACTGAAACGCGGCAGATCGGCCTCGGTGTTTACCGTCTTCTTTACCTGGGCCGAGGCAGAAGTTGCGCCGGCAGTCGTAATGAGGAACAAGGCAAAAAGCGTCAGAGGTCTCATGAGGTTCTCCTACCTATCAGAATATAGTTCCATGGCGGCAACTTGAACGGCTAAGGCATTTTCGATGCTGCTCTTTACAAAGGCCTGATGCCAAGTGGAATCTCCACATAGATCGGTCAGAAGTTCAGTGTGACCTTCGCCGTCAATGCGCGCGGTGTCACGTAGTGCGTGCCGCTGAACGTCGACAGGAAGTTGTAGAGCGCGTATTTGTTGGTGAAATTGATCGCCGTAAGGTCCAGGTCCGTCTTGTAATGCTCGCGGTGGAAGAGATTGTTCTTGCCGATGGACACGTCGAAGAGGCTGCGCGGCGAGACGCGCGGCGGATTGTGGTCGTCGTTTTCGGTTCCCGGCGCCGGAATCTGAACCAGCTTCGAGGTGTATTCCGAGGCAGGGCATGATGTGAATCCCGAGGTGGGAGTGGCCGTCACGCCGTCGCAGGTAAGCCCCGCCTCGAACTGCTCGTCCGGAGTAAGGCCGCTCAGGTCGACGCCCGGCACGCCTCCCGGCAGAGTGATTGATTGTCCCTCATTGATTGGATTGCAGAGGCTGTTCGGGTCAGTGACGTTATAGCAGGGGACGGAGCCGGCGACGAGGCCAGAGTCGTAGCGCCAGTTGAAGCCGCCCCAGAGGCCGTTCCACCAGCCGTCGTGCGAGAGCGTGTATTGCAGGTGCGTTGTCTGGTTGAACTTTTCATCATGATCGATGCGGAAGGGATATCCGCTCTGGCCCACCGTCGCTCCCGCTCCTGCAACCTGTGGCGGGAAGAAGCGGGCGGCTACCGAGGCAGCATCGACATAGGCGCTGAAACCACGAAGATTCGGAATCTCGGCGTGCAGCGCGTAACCGGGAATCTTCGCGTTATGCCAATCGATGGGGAAGGTGATGGGCGTGTTGCCCAGCACGCTGAAGTCGAAGGCGTTGTGCGTGTACTTCCATATGTATTCGCCACTGACGACAAGATACTTGCCGAATCCTTGCTGAATGCTGGCGTGAAATTCGTTGCGGTACCCGGGGTCCATTGTTCCGGAAACGCCTGGAGTGCAATTGAGGAGCGGTGAAAGGACAGCGTTTGAGCACCCGGTACTCGACAACACCAGGTTCTCATTGAACGGCGTCTCCAATGTGCGCGCATAAGAGACAGCCAGCACGGTATTGCTTGGCTGGACGTGATATGCCACGCCCAGACGCGGCTCGGTCTGGTTGGCGTCCGTAAGCCCGCTGTACACATCCTCGCGCAGGCCCAAATTGAATTTCCAGTTGCCCGCCTTGATCTCGTCCTCGATGTAAAGCGCAAGCTCCTTTACGTCGGTGTGGCCAAAGTAGTGGTAGTCGCTGCCGCCGCGCGTGAGGTCATAGGGCTCCAACACAGCAAGGTAACTGCCGTTAGCTACGTTGGTGACGCCATTGCAGTCAGAGGTGCTGCTGTAGCCCGGTAATGGGTCGCCAGTGACAGCGTCCACGCACGGCGAATTGTAGGTATTGTCTACTATGCCCAGGCTGTCGTGCTCACGCAGGAAGGTCTGCTCGTACTGAAAACCGGCCAGGATGTTTTGGTGTCCCCGCACATAGGTGAGATCGGCGTGAGTCCCGGTGTTGGTCAACGTGCGGTACTGCGAGATCGACGAAGTTTGCAGGTTGGTAGGGCCGAGGTCGGCAAGCGGATTAAGGCTGGGAAAGTAGTCATAGTCGTCTTTGCGCAAGTAGACGCCCAGATTAAGGACTGCGTTCTTGCTCAGGATCTTGGTATAGGTTGGCGCGATGTTAAAAGTGTCGATCTTGGACCGTTGGTCGGTGTTGCCCACATTGCCGAAAACCGGGCTGGCGCTGGTGCCTCCGCTCACCACGTTCTGCACGTTCAGGTTGTCGAATGAGTTCGGCGTCTGAAACCAGGAGCGGCTATAGTTCAGATCCAAATGGATCGAATCGACCGGCGTGAAGCTATAGTCCACACGGTCAAAGGTGTTTTCTTCATTCCCTTTGGCATGGAACACGGTAAACTCCGGCGGATCGAGAAAGCGTCCGGTATTGAGCCCATCGAACTCCACAAAATTGCCCCAGTTCTTAGCGCCGTAGGAAAGATTGAAGCCTCCGGTCGCCGACCCAAAGCTCCCGTAAGAGCTATAGACGCTGCCCGTCGGCTTGGTCACGCCTTGCCCAGAGCGCGTGGTAGCCACAATCACCAGGCTGGTCTTGTCTCCGTATTGGGCCGGTGGCGCGCCTTCGATCACTTCCAGCGATTGGACGGCGTTGGTGGGAAGCTGGTTCGAGAAGACCTTGCTCTGCTGATCCGTGATCGGCTCGCCGTCGATGGAAAACGAGTTGGAGGCGTGGTCGCCGAGGCCGTGAAAGAGCCCGTTTGAGTCGGCTGCGACGCCGGGGGTGGTTTCTGTCACCAGCGCACTGAGCCCCGAGGACTGGCTCTCCAGGGGCACCGTGATGAACAGGTTTCGGTCCACGTCAGTGTGGTAGGTGGAGGTGTCTTCGACCAACGGGCCCTCCGACTCAACCGTGACTGTCTGGCTGGCGCTCCCTACCTGGAGCACCAGCTTGACGCTGATTCCCACCACGGAGCGAATCTCGGCCTTCTGACTCAACGGGGCAAAGCCCTTGGCTGAAACGGCAAGGATGTAGGGGTTGAAGGGAACATTGGTGAATGTGAACAGGCCAGTGGCGTCAGTGGTAGCGGTCTGGCTGAATCCGCTCACTGTGTTGGTGAGTTGAACCATCGCGTTCGGAACCACGGCGCCGGTGGGATCGGTCACAGTTCCGCTCACGGGTCCGGCGTTACCGCTTTGCGCGGACGCTGAGAGCGCGGCAAAGATCAATACGAGAAGAGGAAGGATGCGGAACGATACGCCACGATGAAGCATCATTGGAAGGTCTCCTGAACAATGGCTATCAATGCGAAAAGTCACCCGCGGCGAGAATGGCGGCGGCGTTTTCAGTGCATTTGAGGAGCATCATTCCGTTTACAAGCCAGCTTGTTTAGATGCGACGGAGTATCGCCTGCTCGATGCGGCGATGCGACAGCTTGGATGAATTCGGAAGGATGCCCTAGCAGGAGGCCGGAGGAGGGCGAATGAATAGGGGGGATGGGCGCTGCCACGACACAACAATGGGATCGGCCTGGGGAGTGGATAGTCCCAGTTGCACGATGACGATGACGGCCACGGCGACTGGGGCGGGCGCCACGGTGTGCATCACGATGCATAGCTGGCAGTGATCCGCGTCAGTATCGTTTGCGTGCTGGTGTGCTACCTGTGCTACGGCCAGCAAGGCCAAAAGGATAAGGCACACGACGGCAACCGCCGGCAGAAAGCCATGCCTCGCGCGGTGTTTGCCGTCGAAGTGCGCCTCAAATCCTTTCAATCGATTGACCTCGTCTCCCCTTCCTATTGTACAAACCTATGCGTCCATGTTGGCATGTTGGACGCTGAAGTGCGCGTAGAGGTTGCAACTCAATGAGATTTTTTGCGGCCAACGCGAACCCGGTTGAGTTCGTCTAAACTGTGTTGCCATGGCTGCTTTTCTCAAAGGACGGTGCTGGGCGGCGATCTTGCTGGCAGTGACCCTGACGGCTGCGGCTGCGGGCCAGAGCGGGCAAAGTAGTGACGGGCAAAACCGCCAGGACGTTCAGTCGGGTCAAACCGGCTCCATCCAAAGCAGTGCGGGCCACAGCAGTTCAGGCCAGAGTTCCAAGCCTATCCCCATGAGCCCTGGCATCCCCGGAATGGGAAGAAATCATCGGCTGATCCTGAAAGACGGCTCCTACCAGTTGGTGCGCGACTATCAAATCGTGGGCGAGCGGGTGCGCTACCTGAGCCAGGAGCGGGGCGAGTGGGAAGAGCTGCCCGTGGACCTGGTGGACTGGGATGCGACCTGCAAGTGGGAAAAGGAGCACGCCGACCTTGCGGACCAAGGCGCCTCGCCGGCCATGAAGGAGGCCGAGGAGATCGACAAGGAGGAGTCGGACGAGCGCAGCAATCAAACGGAGCGCATGCCCAAGGTGGCCGAAGGGCTGCAGCTGCCGGATCAGGATGGCGTCTTTGTGCTGGACACGTTCCGTGGTACGCCGGAACTGGTGGAGCTTAAGCCCGCGGATCTTTCAATGAGTGCCAAATCCCGCCATGGCATCGGCGTTCTGAATCCGCTGGCCGGGCAGAGCGCCAATCTGGAACTGGAGGGCGCTCACGCCAGGGTGCACCTGCATGTGAACGATCCGGAGATCTATCTTTCGCTGGGCGTCGAGGATCAAACGGAGCCTGTGCTGTCGCACCCCATTACGGTGAACACCAACGGCGCAAAAGCCGTGAACGGAAAGCATGGCGCGCATTCGGCGCAGTCAGGCTTTGTAATTGTGCGCGTCGATGAGCGCCAGGCTGTTCGCATCGTCGGCGCCGTGCACGTGAGTCCCAATGGCACAGCATCCCAGAACGAGGACGCAATTCCGACAAAAGTGGAAGTGATGACGGGCAAGAGATGGCTGCGCCTCGTGCCTGAGCAAAAACTGACTGTTGGCGAGTATGCGCTGGTTGAGATCATCTCCTCCTCTGACATCGGCGAATCCGTGTGGGACTTTCGTGTCGATCCGGCGATGGGCGATAACCCAGGCTCGATCGGGCCGATTTTAAAGCAGCCGCGGGAAGAGTGAGGCCATGCAAGGTTGCCCATCGTAGCGGCAATAACAAAGACGCCGCGACGGTAGGTGCCCAGCTTGAACTGATCTCGGTTTCTTATTCCCGCGCCGCAATTCCCAGCGCCTTCATCTTGCGGTAGAGATGGCTGCGCTCCAGGCCAAGCAACTCGGCGGCGTGGCTGATGTTGTTGCGGGCCTCCTCGATTTTCTTCTGGATGTATTCGCGCTCGTAGGCGTCTCGCGCCTGCTGCAGGCTTGAGAACTCTGCAGTGGACCGCAAGCCGGACCTGTGGGTGAGCGGCGGCAAATGCTTGCGCTCAATGCGCAGGACGCGAGGATTGAGTATCAGCACGCGCTCGACAACATTTTTGAGCTCGCGCACATTGCCGGGCCAGTGGTATCGGGCCAGCGACTCCAGGGCTTCTTCGCCGATCTCCATGCGCGGGCGCCCGTACTGGCGCCCGAATTCGGCCAGGAACTCGCGCACTAACAGGGGTATGTCCTGCTTACGCTCGCGCAACGGCGGCACAAAGAACGGAACCACATTGAGGCGGTAGAAGAGATCCTCGCGGAAGTTGCCCTTGGCGATCTCCTCTTCGAGATCCTTGTTGGTGGATGCGATGAGGCGCACATCCACGCGCAGCGGTTGCGTTCCGCCGATGGGCGTGAACATTTGGTCGTCGAGAGCGCTGAGAACTTTGGCCTGGGTCTTAAGGCTCATGTCGCCCACTTCGTCGAGATAGAGCGTTCCGCCGTCGGCGCGTTCCAGTGTGCCGCGCTGCTCGGTCGGCCCGTCTGGTTGTGCGCCGTGACGAACCCCAAAGAGCTCAGCCTCAATGTGCGCCTCGGGGATTGCGGCGCAGTTCAGCTCGACAAAGATGCGGTCGCTGCGCAGGCTTTCAGCGTGGATGGCGCGCGCGATCAGCTCTTTGCCGGTGCCCGACTCTCCGTAAATAAGGACGCGGCCGTTGGTGGGGGCCATAAGCCGTATTTGCTGGCGCAGGGCCTTTACAGGCACGCTTTCTCCCGTAAGGCCCGCAGCGGCGCTGAACTGCCGCTTGAACTCTTCATTCTCAGTGCGCATTCGGCGCGCTTCCACAGCGTTCTTGACCACGATCAGGGTGCGATCGAGAGAGAGCGGCTTCTCCAGAAAATCGTAGGCGCCAAGCTTGGTGGCTTTTACGGCGGCCTCAATGGTGCCGTGACCGCTGATTATGATCACTTCAGGCCGCGTCTCCGGCGGCCATTCACGCAGGTCGGTCAGCATCTCGAGGCCGTCCCGGCCGGGCAGCCAGATGTCGAGCAGCACCACGTCGTAGGGCGCATCGCACAACAGCCCCATGGCTTCGCCGGCATCGGCCGCGCTGGCTACGCCGTAACCCTCTTCGCGCAGAATTTCTTCGAGTGAAGTGCGAATTTCTGCTTCGTCGTCGACCACCAGAATATGATTCATCAGTCGTGCCTCTTGGCTGCCTCAGCGCCCGGCGCGGCCGATGCCGGCTGCGCGACAGGCTCCATCAATGGCAAACGGATTAGAAAGCGCGCGCCCTTGGGAGTGTTGGCCTCGGCGCTGATAGAGCCGCCATGCTCCTGTACGATCTTGGCTGCGATGGATAGCCCCAGACCGGTACCGCGATGCTTGGTGGAATAGAAAGGCAGAAAGAGCCGCTCGCGAATCTCTTCGGTTAATCCGTGACCGGTATCGGAGACGATGACATCGACGGCCGAGCCATCATCGCTGAGCGCCGTGTAAACGCCCAGCACGCGCAACAGACTCCCCTGCATGGCTTCGGCGGCGTTGTCGATCAGGTTGGCTAGCGCGCGGCGGATGGCCTCGGGATCTGCCAGCACGGCAGGTAACTCCGGCTCAAGCTTGCGCTGCACCGTGATGCCTTCAAGCCTGCCGCCGAATAGCGTCAGCGCTTCATCAACGATCTGGTTCATGTCGCAGGCGCGCGGCTGCGGAGCCGGGAACTGCGCCAGGGCCGAGAACTGATCGACCAGCGTGCGCAATGTGCCCACACAGCCAAGAATCACTTCGCTGCACTTGCGGATAATGCTGGGTGAGTCGGCCTGGCTGCGATCGAGATGCTTGCCGATGCGTTCGGCGCTGAGGGCGATGGGGGTGAGCGGATTTTTGATTTCGTGGGCCACCCGCTGCGCCACCTCCTTCCACGCCAGTTGGCGCTGCGCACGCAGCAGCTCCGTCGTGTCTTCCACCACCAGCACCGATCCGGCCTGTCCATAGCCGAGATCGAGCCGCGCACTGGTAATGGCCAGATGAACCGTGCGCCCGCGGGCATGGAATTCCAACTCAGTGGACGCCGCGCCCATGCGAAGACCGCGCCGGATCACGCCGGCCAGGTCATCGGCACACTCGGGCGGAAAAAGTGTTTCAATGTCTTCCCCATCCAGAGCGGCATCTTCCCTCAGTCCCATGAGCAAGGCAAAGGCCCGGTTGGCCTGCGCGATGACGCCTGCCGCGTCCAGCGTAACCACGCCAGAGGGAATGGTCTCGACAATCGTTTCCAGCTCGCGGCGCCGCCTTTCGATTGCCAGGTTGGCCGCGGTCAGTTGGGCCTGTGTGTTTTCGGCCAGTCGCCGGCTGGTTTCCAGATCCGCCGCCATGTGGTTGAACGAGCGCACCAGGTCGTCCATCTCGCCGGTCGCGGCTGTGGTCACGCGCTGCTCATATTTCCCCACGGCGATCTCATCCATAGCCTCGGCCAGCGCCTCAACCGGGCGAGTGACCTGCTTGGAGAGAAATACCGCCAACCAGACACTGGAAAAAAAGACAAAGACTGTGACCAGCAGCAGCGTCAGGGACAGAGTTGTACGAATGCCTCTGCGAGAACGGAAAAGTTGCCAATAATCGTCAGCTGCAGAGCGGATGCGCGCCGTGGTTGCGTTGAGCCCTTGCGGCAAGGGCAACGCTGCAACCACCATCTTGCCCGATCCCGTAGCCGCCATGCCCAGCGTGTACTCCTGGCCGGCGATCTTTATCACCGGATTGTCTTTTCTCTGCGCAGCGAAGAGCAGCGCCGCCGAGAGCGGCCCGCGGAGGGGAACATCCTTACGTTCAACCTGGTCGATCGAAGTGCGAAGGGCAACCAGAGTGGATTCAGAAGGAGCCTGAAAGCTGACGAGCATCCGCTTGTCCTTGTCGTAGACAAAAAGAAAACCGCCTTCAAGGGAGATGCGGTGCGAACTGAGCACTTGCTGCAGCGCCCCTGGATCGCGGTCGGGGGCGCCGCTTTCAGCCACCGATTCCGCTTCGTCCCGCGCGTTACCAGCTACGTATTGCACCAGCTCCTGCACGACGCGCGTCGAATCGTCGCGCAACTCCGAGGCGCTCGGAGAAAACCAGCGCTCCAGTGAGCGGTTCATGAGCAGATAACTGAAGAGAAACATGAGTGCGGCGGGCGTGAGCGTGATGATGACCGCGCCCAGCACCATACGCGAGCGCAGCCGTGCGCCAACCCCGCCGCTGCCCTGTCCTACGTAGACCCGCAGCACGGTCCGGAAAAGCAGTACCAGCAGCAGAAGCAGCAACAGGAAAAGCAGTAGCTCCAGCGCCGTCAGGGCCATGATTTGGCCATAGGTTTCGGGATTGAGGAAGTCAACCCTGGAGGTGTTGAACCACTGCAACGTACCCAGCGCCACGAAGACCAATAGCGCTCCGCCCCCAAGCAGAGCAATGGAACGCTGGCGCGAATCGGCGAGGAAACGCATGGGGCGATTATAGAAGGAGCAGGGAATATCGAGTAGGGACCAGGAGAGGAGGAAACCTCCCGGCGCGGCTGGTTCCTCCCATGGTTCGTTAGGAGCCAGTACAAGGGAAGGACAACCTGCGCGTTCCGCGGTAACTGCACTTGCGGAGCGGCCTCGCCTTCTACCTCGAGACGAGGAACTTGAGCCAGCCCTCCCAGAAATCCGCCCATGCGTGCACGATCATGTTGGCGCGGAGATTCTTGCGCCACGCGGCAAGCACGCCAAACAGAATGCCAAGCACGCTGATCGTGATCACGTGTTTCCAGCCCTGATAACCGTGGAAGATTCCGAAAACCAATCCCTGACCAGCGACAGCGGCCGCTATGCTGCCGCCTAGAGCGTGCAACTGCCGCTGCAGATAGCCGCGGAAGACCATCTCTTCGCAAATGCCCGCGGTGACGCAGGCGGAGACCCAGAGGAGGATTTCAGGTAGGCTCCGCGGCAGCAGGCTGGCCACGCCTTTGGCGCTGTCCGGCCCCAGCATCGTTGCTACTGCATAGGCCGCGCCTTCCCAGACGATCCAGAAGGGCAGCGCAATACTCAGATCGACGGCCACGCCGCGCCACGAAGTCCATCTGCCGCCAGAAAGCGACCACAGGCTGCCGCCGCTGCGGTGTACGCCAGCCCAGCAGTAGTAGAACAGCGCCCAGTCCATGATGATCGCGGTTAGATAGATGGGAAGGGTCTGGCTGTGGCTTGCGAGTTGGCCGTTCGCAGCGCCGCTCGGGTGGCCGTGCTGCGCCAACGCGCCCAGCCCGGCTATGGCCACGCCGATGAGCAATAAGCCGGCCAGATGGAGCCGCGATGCTATCGGCTCCGGCGCTTCGCGCCTTCTCGCCAGCGACCCAGGAGGGCGTTCATTTGCCTGCATGATGCTTTCCCTTTCTTTCCCCGGTCTTCTCTTTTTCCGCGAGACTGCGCAACTCCGCCAGCGTTTCTTGTGCCCAATGCAGATGCGCCTCCAATTCCAACTGGCCAAATCGCGCCGTCATCCTCCAGTAGGGGGCGTCAGGATACTGCCTGTTCCCGGCGATTTCCCGCTCTGCCTGCCTGAACTGCCTGAGCAGCGCGCGTTCTTTCTCCACCATGCGCTCCAGGTAGCCGATGGGAATCTCAGGAGAAACCCGCGCGGCGAAGAACAACTTCAACAGCAATTCATTGCGTGGAATCTCGGGCTGCGGCTCCACGGCCAGCCATTTGCCCAGCTGCTCGCGCCCTTTATCTGTGATGGAATAGACGCGGCGGTCCGGCTTGCCTTTTTGATGCTCGGTTTTCGCGGTCACAAGCCCGTCCGCAGCCAGTGTTTTCAGGTTGGGATAGATCTGCCCGTAGCTTTCGCGCCAGAAGTGGCCGACCGAAGTGCGGATGAGTTGGCCCAGGTCGTAGCCTGTCATAGGCTCGATGGTCAACAAGCCCAGGAGAACTTCACGGCTTGAGCTGGATCTGCGACTCATAGTGCTAATAGATATATATCTATTAGATATTAATGTCAACAATAATTTCGGCCTTCCGGCAGCATGGGCAGCTTATTCGGCAATGGTTCCTGCTTGCCGCTGAATTCTCTGTCGGTAGCTGCGGCTACAAAAGAACGTCAACGCGCGATAAAGAACATCACCCAACTGAGCACGATCGCCGAGCCCACAAAGAGGATGAAGCAGTAAGCGCCGTAGCGAAACATGCGCCGGGGGGTCTCGCGCATGGTGATGCCGAAGACGATGGAGGCGAAGAGCGCGAAGAACAAAATCGCCGTGAAGTGGGAGGGATGAATCATGAAGACTTTCTTCCCGTGCGCAGGTTGTGTGCGTCCACGGCGGCGATGATGTTCAGCAGGCCGGCTACAACAATGAATTTTGTGCCGTAGTCGGCAACCGTGGTTTGTACCGGCTGGCTGCCCAGACCCAGCGCGCGGCTGACGAAGAAGAGCAGGCCGTTACCCAGGTCGCCGGCCATGCCGAGCATATCGAGGATATCCTGTGCGCCGGTGTAGAGTTTGCCCTGCATGGCGAGGCCCAGCACAAACATGGCAAAGATGGACACCGCCAGCAGCGTGCCGCGAATCCATTTGCCCAGCAGAAAATGTCCCCCGCCGGGGACGAGCCATCCGGCGATGAGCGGAAAATAAACAAATCCCTGTTGTGCTGGTTTGCTCGCGGCAATCTTGCCCGCCGCGGCAGGCCTGTTCGGCGTCGTGGACATTCCTTCTTGACTATACAAGAACAGGGCCTGGGATTGGATATCGAAGCGCGGTGTTTTCGGATCTATCTTGAGTCAGTTTAGATCTATTTCGGAAAGCGCACCTTTCTGCGCTGCCAAAAAACACCGCCGAATTTGCGCGAATCTTTCGTCGCGTCTTCATTTCTGCGTTTACGCTGGCGATCGCATCGCACCCACTCAAGACAGCTTATCTACGGCGCGCTGGTACGCCTGATAAATCTCATCCCCAAAGCACGCAAAGATCACCTTCTCGATCGCATCGCTCGAGATCAACTCCGCAACTGTCTCCCCTACGGCAATCTTCACTGCGCGCTCCACCGGAAACCGGTACACCCCGCAACTTATGGCCGGAAACGCCAGCGACCGTATTCCATTGTCGCGCGCAATCTTGAAAACCGACTGGTAGCAGCTCGCCAGCAGCTCCGGTTCGCCGCGCTCGCCCCCGCTCCACACCGGCCCCACGGTGTGAATCACGAACTTCGCCGGCAGCCGGTAGCCCTTGGTCAGCCTGGCTTCGCCCGTCGGGCAGCCGCCAATCTGATAGCACTCGTCAAAAAGCTCTGGCCCTGCCGCGCGATGAATCGCCCCGTCCACACCTCCTCCGCCCAGCAGCGAGGTATTCGCGGCATTTACAATCGCGTCCACAGCCAGCGTCGTGATGTCGGTCTTTACCACTTCGATCTTTGTGCTCATCTCAAATTGCTCCGCCGTCCGCTCCTCCTTTAGCCCTGCTTCTCGCTGTCGAGCATCTTCATCTGGTAGCTGTCGTAGCGTGTGCCCGCAACGGCTTCGGCCGGAACAGTTGCTTCAATCTGCGCAATCTCTTCCGGCGTGAGCTCAATCTCAAGCGCGCCGAGGCTCTCGGCCAGTTGCGTGCGCTTTCGCGCGCCCACGACGGGAATGATCGATCCGCCCTTGGCTAGCACCCAGGCCAGCGCCAACTGCGCAGTTGTAATGCCTCTGGCCGCCGCAATCTGGCCCAGCTTCGCGACGATCTCCTGGTTGCGGGCGAAGTTGTCGCCGGAAAAGCGTGGTAACCGTGCGCGAAAGTCCCCTGATGCGGCTGGCCGAGAGCCCGAGAGCAGGCCCCGCGACAGCACCCCATAAGCCGTTACGGCGATGCCCAACTCTTTAAGAACCGGAAATACCTTCTGCTCCGGCCCGCGGCTGATCAGCGAGTATTCAATCTGCAGATCTGAGATCGGATGCACGGCTGCGGCGCGGCGAATCGTCTCAGCGCCAACTTCGGAAAGCCCGATAGAACGCACGTACCCGCCCTTGACCATGTCTGCAATGGCGCCCACCGTCTCCTCAATGGGAACTGCGGCGTCAAGCCGTGAAGGCCGGTAAACGTCAACGTGATCGACGCCAAGCCGCGTAAGCGAGTAGGAGAGCGAGGTCTTTACCGTGGCTGGGCGGGCGTCATGGCCGATCCACGTTCCATCCGGCGCTCTCTGGGCGCCGAATTTTACTGAGATCAGAACCCGATCGCGCTTCTCGCGCAGTGCTCGGCCAATCAGCATTTCGTTGTGGCCCATTCCGTAGAAATCGCCCGTGTCGATCAGATTCACGCCCGCGTCGATCGCCGCATGGATCGTGGCAATGCTTTCGGCCTCATCCGCCCCGCCGTACATGCCGCTCATGCCCATGCAACCCAATGCGATGGGGAAGATCTCAGGGCCGCTTTCGCCGAGCCTCCGGGTTTTCCGGGTCTCTGTAGTCATTCGCTATCATTTCCTCCAGTTCGAATGCTAACGCCATCAGTTTCCATTGGCAAGTAGGCGCAAATATCATCTATACTTACCCAATGGATACTGTAAAAGCACCCTACGCCGATGTCCTCAAGAACCCGGTCTGGCAGTTCGGCCGCGAGATTCTCGACTTGGTCGGTAATAAATGGACGCTGCTGGTGATCAAGGTGCTGACCGACTCTGGCGAGCTGCGCTTTACCCGGCTTCAGGAGCAAATAGGCGGCATCAGCCAGAAGATGCTCACCAAGACACTGCGCCAAATGGAGCGTTACGGCCTGGTGACGCGCTTGGTGCATCCGGTGATTCCTCCTCATGTGGACTACCGCATCACCGAACTCGGCGAAAGCTTGGGCCAAGCCGTTGGCGGCATCTGGCAGTGGAAAATAGCCAACTACGAGCGGGTTACCGCCGCGCGCGACGCCTTTGACGCTCAATCGAGAAATAAGAAGGACCTATCTCACTAGCCCGTATCGACGTCGAACCAGGCTGTAAGTGCACGAGGAATAAACGAGCTGCCATCCTGAGGCAAACGCTCTCGCTTGGCGGACAAAGTCAAGCAAACAGCGGCTGCTTTTTGTCAGGCATCAACGAACAACAACCCCAAGCCCCAAGCCTTTTGCTCAGTCTATTGAGTCTGATGCGTCCCAGATCTCGATGCGCCCGGGATTTACTCGAAATCAGGCAGGCGGCGCAGTATCGTAATACGGGATCCCATGCCTGCCAGCAGAACGCCCCCGCCCTCTTGCCCGTCCGCTTCCATATGGCCAGCGGCACAGGCTTTTCGAAAACGCCCGGAAATACTTGGAGCAATCAGGAGTGCTGCCAGGCGCACTCTCAAATTGGAGTGTTTCGCGCCTATTGCCCATTCTTGATTCCACAATTGGCGCGTTGGCCTCTGTTCCGTTACCCTTTCAGAGGGACCGAGTTCCGGAATTTTACGAGGGAGGCTTTATCCCATGACACAGGGCGTGATGGAGCAGGCGCCTGCCGCAACGGCAGGCAAAGCATCAACTGAGCGGTATGTTTATTTCTTTGGCGGCGGCAAGGCCGACGGCAATGGCAAGATGAAGGACGAGTTGGGCGGCAAAGGCGCGGGCTTGGCCGAGATGACCAATGCCGGTCTGCCGGTTCCTCCGGGATTCACCATTCAGACCGAAGCCTGCCGCGAGTACGTGCGCGGAGCGCTCAGCCCGCAAATCGATAGCGAAATGCACGCCGCGCTGCAGAGATTGGAAGCGATGCAGGGGCAAAAGCTCGGCGCTGGCGAAAATCCGCTGCTGGTCTCTGTCCGCTCCGGCGCCAAATTCTCCATGCCCGGCATGATGGACACCATCCTCAATCTCGGCCTCAACGACCAGGCCGTGGAAGCGCTCGCCAGGCGCAGCAATAATCCCCGCTTTGCTTACGACTCCTACCGCCGCCTCATCCAGATGTTCGGCGACGTGGTCCTCGACATCCCCAAGAAGAAGTTCGAGCACATCTTCGACGGCGTGAAGGCAAAAGAGAAGGTGAAGTTCGACTACCAGCTTCAGCCTGATGCCCTCAAGAAAATCATCGCCGAATATAAAAAGCTGGTGAAAAGTGAGACCGGCAAGGAATTCCCGCAGAATCCACTGGATCAGCTCGTGCAGGCGCGCGACGCCGTCTTCCGCAGTTGGAACAACGAGCGCGCCAAGACCTACCGCCGCATCAACCGCATCGATGATTGGCTCGGCACCGCCGTCAACGTGCAGTGCATGGTCTTCGGCAATCTGGGCGATAACTCCGGCACCGGCGTGGGCTTTACGCGCAATCCCGCCACCGGCGAGCACGCCTTCTTCGGCGAGTACCTGATGAACGCTCAGGGCGAAGATGTGGTCAGCGGCGTGCGCACGCCGCTTTCCATCAGCGAACTCGACAAGGCCATGCCCCAGGTATACGAGCAGTTGCGCAATATCACCACCCGCCTGGAAAAGCACTATCGCGACATGCAGGACTTCGAGTTCACCATTCAGGATGGCAAGCTCTACATGCTGCAGACACGCAACGGCAAGCGCACCGGCCTGGCCGCGGTCCGCGTCGCCATCGACATGGTGCGCGAAAAGCTCATCACGCAGGAGGAAGCGATCTTCCGCGTCGAGCCCAACCAGCTTTACGACTTTCTGGTTCCGCGGCTCGTGGAAAAGGGCGAGAAGGTCGAAGTGCTCGCCACAGGACTGCCAGCTTCGCCGGGCGCGGCTGTCGGCCAAATCGTCTTCACCGCCGAGGACGCCGTCAAGTACCACAACAACGGCTCCTACAAATCCGTCATCCTGGTGCGCGGCGAAACCACCCCTGAAGACATCGCAGGCATGGAAGTCGCCGACGGCATTCTGACCTCGCGCGGCGGCATGACCTCGCACGCCGCCGTGGTCACTCGCGGCATGGGCAAATGCTGCGTGGCCGGCGCCGGCGACTGCGTGGTGGACGAAGCTAAAAAAGAGCTGCGTGTGAAGGGCAAGACCTTCAAGCAGGGCGACTACATCTCGCTCGACGGCACCACCGGCCGTGTCATCGCCGGCCGGCTCAAGACGCTCGACGCCCAGCCCGACGATCCCGATCTCGTCAAGTTCATGAGTTGGGTCGATCCCGTCCGTCGCTTACGCGTCCGCGCCAACGCCGATATTCCACGCGACGCCAAACAGGCAGTTGCCTTCGGCGCTGAAGGCATCGGCCTCTGCCGCACCGAGCACATGTTCTTTGCCGAAGACCGTATCGGGCACATGCGCGCCATGATCTTGGCTGACAACGAGAAGGACCGCCGCGCCGCCCTCAAGAAGCTGCTCCCCATGCAGCGCTCCGATTTTGTGGGCCTCTTCAAGGCGATGGAATCGCGGCCGGTCACCATCCGCACCATCGATCCGCCGCTTCACGAGTTCCTCCCCAAGCGCGAGGATCTGCTGGTGGAGATTCAGCACCTCACCGACACAAAGCCACGTTCGCCCAAGCTCAAGGAGCTGCGCACGCTGCTCGCGCGCGTCGAAGAGCTGCATGAGCAGAATCCCATGCTCGGCCTTCGCGGCTGCCGCCTCGGCATCACCTTCCCTGAGATTACTGAAATGCAGGCGCGGGCAATTCTTGAGGCCGCTGTCTCGGTCAAGCTCAAGGGCGGCGACCCGCATCCTGAAATCATGATCCCGCTCGTCGGCGGCATCGAGGAGATGCGCAACCAAACGGCGATCGTCCGCCGCGTCGCCGAAGAGGTCTTCAAGGAGAAGGGCGCGAAGGTCGACTACATGGTCGGCACCATGATCGAGCTGCCGCGCGCCGCCCTCACTGCCGGCCAGATCGCCGAAGAGGCCGAGTTCTTCAGCTTCGGAACCAACGACCTCACCCAGACCACCTACGGCATCTCGCGCGACGACATCAATAACTTCCTGCCTGTGTACCTCAAGCTCGGCATCTTCAAGCAGGATCCCTTCGCCACTCTTGATCAGGCTGGCGTGGGGCAACTGGTGCAGGGCGCCGTGGAGAAAGGCCGCGGCACGCGCTCGAATCTGAAGATCGGCATCTGCGGCGAACATGGCGGCGATCCCGAGTCCGTCAAGTTCTGCCACAGAATCAATCTCAACTATGTCTCCTGCTCTCCCTTCCGCCTGCTCACGGCGCGCCTCGCCGCCGCCCAGGCAGCGCTCGAAGAGAAGTCAGGCGCAGGCCACACCAACAAATAGACTGGAAAAGTCGAGAAAACTTCAAGGGCGTTCTCCTGTGCGAACGCCCTAATGCCTGATGCCTCCTCTCCCCCTAAGCCTTCCGAAACGCAACGTCATTCGTGAATAATCAATGAGACCTAAATCACAGAGGGATGTGTCTTCTGAATTTCCGTCACTGATCAGAGCCCTCCCTGCGAAAGGAAGCAACGCATCATGAGTGAAACCTTCAAAAAAGTCCCTACATTCCTGAAAGGCGAGCCGCAGGTCTATCCCCGCGTCACCCGCGACACTCCCATCTATGCCAACTACGTCATCGCCGGCGACTTTGTCTTCATCTCCGGCCAAACCGCCATCAATCAGGAGACGGGCAACTGCACGGCCTCCACGATGCAGGAGCAGATGTGGATCGTCATGGAGAAGATCGACCGCATCCTTCTTGAGGCCGGCACCTCCCTCGACTATCTCGTCAAGGATTTCATCCTCCTCAAGGATATGAAGGACTATCCCGTCATGCGCTCCACGCAGCAGGAGTACTTCCGTCAGCGCGCACCACGCCTGCTTGAAAGCCCTCCGGGCAGCACCGTCGCCCAGATCGCAGCCCTTGGCCGGCCCCATTATCTGATCGAGGTCGAAGCCGTCGGATATATTCCGAAAAAGTGAATGCGGCCGACGCGTTGCACATCGATTTAGTCACAAGGAGAATCAATGAAAACTGTTGGGAACACGATGCTGATCACGGGTGGAGGGTCCGGCATTGGCCGGGGCTTGGCCGAGGCATTTCATGCATCCGGCAACAAAGTCATTATTGCGGGCAGGCGCGAGCGCGTACTCGAGCAGACCGCAGCGGCAAATCCCGGCATAGAGTATCTGGTCTTCGACCAGGGCAGCCCTGCCGCGATTCGCGATCTTGCCGCCAAGTTGCAAACGCGATTCCCTGCGCTGAACGTGCTCATCAACAATGCAGGAATTCAGCTCGTGGAAGATCTGACCTCCGGTGACGTAGCCGATGCCGAAGCCACCATCAATACCAACTTGCTGGGTCCGATCCGCATGGCGGCAGCATTGATTCGGCAGCTCCTGAGCCAACCGGAGGGCGCAATCCTGAATGTCTCTTCGACGCTCGCGATGGTGCCTGGAGCCATGATCCCGACCTACTGTGCCAGCAAAGCGGCGATCCATTCCTATACTCAGTCGCTGCGTTACCAACTTAGGAATACGTCCGTCCAGGTCATCGAAATTTTGCCGCCCTGGGTGCAGACCGAATTGCAAGGCGACCGCGGCATGAACCCAAAGGCAATGCCCCTGAACGAATTCATCGCTGAAGTGATGGCCATCCTTAAGAATTCACCCCAGGCCACCGAAGTTCTCCTCGAACGCGCCAAGCCCATGCGCTTTGCAGAAAAAGGCGACTACGATGCATTCTTCAGCAAATACAACGAAGGGTGGGCCGACACACAAAAGCGATGATGCGGATCGCTCCTGGGAAACACCTTCCGGGTAGCCGGCATTTCGGCGCCAACTGGTCGCTTGCTGAGTCAGGCCCCACCTACCATTTAACCTTCAGAGCAAATTGCACCTGCCGGGAAGTGGTCGAAGTGCTGGTGATAGCGCCAGCCGTGCCTGAAACACCGCTTGGCGTAAATACGATCAGGTTTGGGGTGTTGAAATTGGCACGGTTGAGCAGGTTAAAGAGTTCGGCTCGAAACTCGACCGTCATGCCCTCTCGAATCGCGGTGTCCTTGAATGTGGAGAAGTCCCAGGTTCCCAGCCCTGGACCTCTGAGTGTATCTCTGCCTAGATTGCCCCAGAATCCGCTGTTGGCGGGAGGGGCGAGAAAAGCACTTGGATTGAACCACTGTTTGGGCGAGCCAAGAATGGCGGACCCGCTGAAGTCGGGATTTGCGAACGGCCTTACCGGATTGCGGGTGTCGCCATCGTTTGAAGGGTTATAGCTGAGCTCGGGCGTGATCGGAAAACCGGACTGCATCGTGACAATGCTGTTGACTGCCCATCCACTCACGACCCCGTTCGCAAAGCCGTGCATGCCATTCGCGAAGGCTTTGTTGTGTCCAAATGGCAGCATGTAGACAGCATTGATTATGCCGATGTTTCTGGCGTCGTAGGTAGCCAGGCCCCAGTCGGCACGAACGTCATATGGATTTGCAGCAAGGCCCGGTGCGTTTCCCGCCGTAGTTTGGTTCAAAGAATCCCCGTCGTCGAGCGCCTTTGACCATGTGTACACGCCGCGAAGCTCCAGATCATGGCTGAAGCGATGATTCACGTCGATCTCGAGCGCGTTGTAGTTGCTGTCTCCCTCTGAAAACCACGTCCAGGTGTTGGCGAGTGCCGAATTCGCCTTCGCTGTTCCCGCAGGGATGTAGTAGGAACCTGCGGGGATCGCCGCGTTCGCCAGCGGGGCCGGGAAGTTTGATGGATATACAGACGGGCAAGGCGACGCAGGGCAGATCGTTGCGACGGGCGTATTGGCGTCGACACCGATAAGTTCATGGTAGCCGTGTGAACCCACGTATCCCACGGTGAGCGAGGTGTTCGGGGTCAGCGCCTGCTCTACCCTCAACGAATACGAAATCAGAGTGGGCATTTTGAGATCGGGCTGAACTCCGCTGGGTACGAGCAGCGCGTTGGCCGGAGACGCAGCCGTAGGGTTGATCGGCAGGCTCGAAACCGGGAGCGACGCGATGCTGTAGGTCGGATTGTAGGGCGCGTTCTGATCCATGCGATAGCCGAGATCGTCGAGCAATTCGTTGTAAATGCCGAATCCTGCGCGAACCACGGTCTTGCCCTTAGTCGGATTCCACGCAAGCCCGATTCGTGGCTCGGCCAGAAACTTGGCATGGTTTTCGGTGAATGCACTATGGCCGATATTGGGCTGGCTTGAGATAACTCCATTCGTGAATCTGTAATTGGCAGCG
>Ga0335085_10003386_pt1 | contig 27703 bp, 21 predicted proteins | sample Lox_Sample_45_FD_206712 | JGI IMG/M metagenome (GOLD analysis project Ga0335085, IMG submission 206712) | Soil microbial communities from Loxahatchee National Wildlife Refuge, Florida, United States - Lox_Sample_4.5 | ecosystem: Environmental > Terrestrial > Soil > Wetlands | place: USA...
CGTCCACCGGAAGCGGCTTGCGGCTTCCGTCGGCGTGCTCTATCTCCGGCCGCGCCCAGCCGGCCAGCGCGTGTTCGTAGAGTTCCCCGATCACGCGGACCTCCTCCGTGGATAATCGCCGCGACCCGGCGGCGAAGGCATCCCCCAGTGTTAGCCCAGGCGAGCCAGCCGCGCGGCCACTTCGGTCCCAGACCGGCCGGACCTTACAGAATCGTCACTGTGCTTACGGTTCGGTGACGGCTCCCGGTAGCTTGCCGGTGCGCCGCAGGTCACTGCCTCGCGGTGAGGTAACAATGCCATTGGGCAGATCTACTCCGGTTAAATGGATAACCCCGGAGCCGCTTATCAGACGGTGCGCCGGTGGACGTAGCACCATCTCGGATGCGGGTGCTGGAGCAGGATGACGACAGGATGGTCGGTTTCCTCGTAGTGCGCTTTGGCGTGCTGGCCGGGTGAGTCATCGGAGCACGCGACCCATCCGCAGGATTGGCACAGGCATAGCCGGACCCAGGTGTCCCCGCGTTCCAGGCAAAGCTGGCAGCCGCCTGCAGGCGGCGGTACCGGGCGGATGGCGGCGGCGTGCTGGCATGGGCACGGGCGGGCGCCGTCGCCCTGATCTTGACGTGCTGGCATAGGAGCCTCGGATCTGGCCACGGCGGCGAGTGGCATGTCCCATGCAACGCTTCCTGTGCCTCCTCGGAAACGGCCAACGCGGGCAGCGGTTATCAGCTGGCGTGATAACAAGTGCCGGTTCCCGGTGCTGGGCGGTATTGCAGTATGCGCGGCCAGGTGCTCTGCTGGGATCAGCGACGGCGGCGAATGGGGGGTGACCGCTGTGGAGCTTCGCCAACTGCGCTATTTCGTCTCTTTGGCCGAGGAACTGCACTTCGGGCGCGCGGCGGCACGCGAGCATATCGTCCAGTCCGCGCTAAGCCAGCAGTTGCAGCGGCTGGAACGGGAACTCGGGGCTCCGCTGCTGGAGCGGACGACTCATCACGTGCGGCTGACCGCGGCCGGGAGCGCCTTCCTGCTGGAAGCGCGGCAGATTCTCGCGCACGTTGACCGGGCCGCCACGGCCGTGCAACGGGCGGCCCGGTCGGCGCCTGCGCTGCGGGTGGGAACGGTTGACGCGAGCTATGACTCGATGCCTATGATCCTGCGCCGGGTTCAGGCCCGCTTCCCGGACCTGGAGGTTCACCAGGTGGAGGCGGGGGTGCCCGAGCAGTACCTGCTGTTGGCCGGCGGGCGGTTGGACGTCGGGATCGGGCGAGCTTCGCTGGCCCCAGCCGAGGTGGCCTCCGAGCTGTTCCGGCTCGACCCGCTGGGCGTGCTGGTCTGCCAGGGTCACCGCTTCGCCCCGTCGCCAGGCGTTCCGGTTGCGGCGCTGGCCGAAGAGTCGCTGCTGCTTGCGGAGGAGGCGCGCGCGCCGGAGTTCAACCAGTTCGTACTCGAGCTGTGCCGGTCCGTCGGTTTCCTGCCCGCCGTGTACCGCGGGACCGTGGAAAGCATCCGGGCGGCCGCCGACCTGGTTGCGCAGGGCCGCACGGTGCTGTGCGCGCCGGCCTCCTGCGTGCCCGCCCATCCGGGGGTGGTGTGGCGGCCACTGGTGAAGCCGGTGTCGCGCTTTCCGTGGTCGATGCTTTGGCGGGCCGAGGATCACTCCAAGCCGGTCCGTGCCATGGTGTCCTGCGCCCGCGAGCTGTCAAGGGAGCTGGGCTGGCTGGAACCTTCCAGCCAGGCGGCCGGGTGAAGGCGGTCTTGCTGTCATCAGCGGAGCTGATAAGACATGCTCAGATTGGCCCTTTCCCCCGGCGGCGCAGTGCGGTCTGCTGGCAGCACAGCGATTCTGCATCACCACGTGGCTTCCCTCCAAGCCACCTCCCACCCTGCTGGGCGTTACCGTCACGAACGACAGCGGTGCAATGCAACGCGGAGCAGGGGCCCGGCACCGGCCGACTGCAACCTTATGCCGGTGGCCTGACCGCACCGTTCCTGCGAAATCGACCCGATTCGGCCCGACCGGGCACGGGTGAGACCCTCGAGGAGATAGCACATGCCCACGACCGTCAGCTATCCAGGCGTTTATGTCGAAGAGCTCCCCGGCGGAGTCCGGACCATCACCGGGGTGGCGACGTCGATCACCGCCTTTCTCGGCAAGGCGGTCCGGGGTCCGGTCGACCAGGCGGTCACGTTGACCAGCTTCAGTGACTTCGAACGGACCTTCGGAGGGCTGAACGCCGCGATGCCCCTCGGGTACGCCGTCCGCGATTTCTTCGCCAACGGCGGGAGCGTGGCCATTGTCGTGCGGCTGTACAAGAAGCCTGCTGCCGGCGCGCGCAAGTCGTCCTACGGCATCCCCAACCTGCCGCTCGAGGCGGCATCGGAAGGGGCCTGGGGCCAGCAGGTGCGCGTCCGCGTCGACCAGACGCCGACCGACCCCAACGTCATCGCTGTCGCCACGAAACTCGGCGTCGCAGCCGGTGACCTGTTCAACCTGAACATTCGAGACGGCGGCACCAAGAAAATCGAGACGTTCCTCAACCTGACCACCAAAGAGACAGCCAGGCGCGCTGACCGCGTACTTCTCGCCGAGTCGGACCTGGTCAGGGTGGCCTCATCGGCGAACCTCCCCCAGAACTCGGCCCCGTCCCCCGCCAGCGGGGCGCTCACCGACGTGGACGTCTGGACCGACGACGCGAAGTCCACGCCGGCCAAGTCGACCCCGGCGACGACGGGCGTCGACAGTGACACCCTGGCTGCGGCCGACTACAAGGGTTCGCAAAGCGGGAAGAGCGGCATGTTCGCGCTCGAAAACGCCGACCTGTTTAACCTTCTCGTCGTCACGGCCGACGCACGAGGCGGCGACGCACCCGACACGTTCTACAGCGACGCGCTGGACTACTGTGTCAGCCGCCGTGCCATGCTGGTGGTCGACCCGAAGGCTGGCTGGCAGAGCGTCGACAACGCCAAGACCGGGGTGGCCAGCCTGAACCTGACCGGCGACCGGGCCCGCAACGCTGCGGTCTACTTCCCGCGGATCCGACAGGCCGATCCGCTGCTCGACGGCCAGGTCGACACCTTCGCCCCCGGCGGGACGCTGGCCGGTGTGATGGCCCGGACCGACGCGCAACGCGGCGTCTGGAAGGCCCCTGCTGGCACCGACGCAAGCCTCAACGGGACCGTCGCCCTCAACGTCAACCTCACCGACGGCGAGAACGGTCTGCTCAACCCGCTGGGTATCAACTCGCTGCGGACCTTCCCAGTCTTCGGCAACGTGGTATGGGGTGCCCGGACGATGCGTGGCGCCGACGCGGCCGCCGACGAGTACAAGTATGTGCCGGTGGGTAGGACCGCCCTGTACATCGAGGAGAGCCTTTATCGCGGGCTGAAATGGGTTGTGTTCGAGCCCAACGACGAGCCGTTGTGGTCGCAGATCCGGCTCAACGTCGGGGCGTTCATGCACAACATGTTCCGGCAGGGCGCGTTCCAGGGGCAGACGCCAAGGGATTCCTACCTCGTGAAGTGCGACAGCGAGACCACCACGCAGAACGACATCAACCTCGGCGTCGTCAACATCCTCGTCGGCTTCGCACCGCTCAAGCCCGCCGAGTTCGTCATCATCCAGCTCCAGCAGCTGGCCGGCCAGATCCAGGCCTGACCGCAACCGTCCACAGCACAGGAAGGCCAGTCAGATGGCGCAATTCGTCGTCAACTCACAGCGCTTCGACCCGTACAAGAACTTCAAGTTCCGGGTGAAGTGGGACGGCCGGTACGTCGCCGGGATCAGCAAGGTCAGCGCGCTCAAGCGGACCACCGAGGTGGTCAAGCACCGCGAGGGAGGAGACCCGAGCAGCAGCCGGAAATCACCGGGCCGTTCCGAGTTCGAGGCCATCACACTCGAGCGTGGGGTAACCCACGACAAGGAGTTCGAGCTCTGGGCAGGCAAGGTGTGGTCCCTCGGAGCCGGGCTAGGCGCGGAGGTGTCGCTCAAGGACTTCCGCAAGGACCTCATCGTCGAGCTGTATAACGAGGCGGGTCAGCTCGCCATCGCCTACAAGGTCTATCGCGCCTGGGTCTCGGAATACCAAGCCCAGGCGGACCTCGACGGCAATGCCAACGCCGTCCTCATCCAGCACCTCAAGCTCGAGAACGAGGGCTGGGAACGGGATGTCAGCGTCGTCGAGCCCAGTGAGCCGGTCCTCACCTAGGAATCCCGGACACCATGGCCGCCATCAGCCACGAGGGACTGCTCCGGGCGTGGGAAGGCACGCTCGACGAGCAGGCGCTTCGGCGCGGCATCGCACTGCTCGCCGGTTACCGGGCGGAGGATGTCGGATCCGTGGCCCGGTGGAGTGTCCGGGCGCGCGACCGCGCCCTGTACGACCTGCGGCGTGAGCTGTTCGGAGACGAGGCCGTCGCCATCGCGACCTGTCCGCGGTGTGCAGAACAGCTCGAGGTACCGCTTGACTTGAGCCTCCTTCGCCCACTGGCGAGTGACGTCCTCCCCGCGCCGGTGCATGCCGACGGCTACGTCGCGACCGTCCGCATACCGACGACGGTGGACCTGCTCGACATCAGTGACGCCGCTGATGAGGAGTCCGCGCTGGCCACCCTCCTCGCTCGGTGCGTCGAATCGATATGCGGACCGGAAGGGCAGGAGTACAGCTTTGACGCAGTGCCGTCGTCCGTACGGTCGCTGCTTCGGCTGCACCTGGCCGAGCTCCTCGACGATGTCGATATCGAGCTCGAGCTGATCTGCGCGGGCTGCCGCCGGGCCTTCGCCGCGCCTTTCGACATCACGCCGTTCCTCCTGCGCGAGGTCGAGGCATGGGCGGCCGGGGTGATCCGCGACATCCACCAGATCGCCCGGGCGTACGGGTGGGACGAGGCGACGATCCTGGCCCTCAGCCCACGCCGCCGGCAGGCATACCTCGCTCTGATCGAGGCGTCGCGATGAGCCACGACGCGCTCAGCCACCTCGTCCAACGGACCTTGCAGCCCGAACCCGCCGTCGGACCACGGCTCCCGTCGCGGTACGAGGGTCGGCGTGGCGGGCCAGACACCGAGATCGAACAGGACGTCGAGGTTACCTCTCCGCCTGCGGCGTACCGGCCTTCGGCCAACGCGGAGAAACTCGCCTCAGAGTCACCGCGCGCGGACGCAAGCTACGAAGAGACCGGCGCAGCCGAACCCGACCAAGCTCACGATGACTCACCGGCCGAGCGGCTCGCCGCATCGGCGCCACGAGCGATCGACGAGCAGGCCACCGTGGCGACGACCCGACAGCCCTCGGCCAGGACGAGCCAGGAACCCGATCAGCATCAGGCCGGCGTCTCCCGTGCCGCGGTCACAATAGATCTGGACCGGACGGCTGCACCGCCCGGCAAACAGCCTCCGTCGGCCGAGCACGTACGCCCGGTGGAGCCGCTGCGCGTCGGCCAGCAGCACACGAACGACCCGATCCCCCGCGCCGCGCCTTTGGCGCCTGCCACAGTGGTAATCCCCGACGAGCCGCCACGCCCGGATCCCGAATCGGTGGTCCACATCACGATCGGGCGGGTCGAGGTGCGCGGCGCGCCCTCGTCGACCCCGTCGCGTCCGCCACAGCAGCTACCGGAACGTCGCGTGATGTCCCTCGAGGAGTACCTCGATCGACGCGGGCGCGGGTCGTCGCCATGAGCAGCCCTCTGGCCATCGCCACTGTTACAGCCGTGCTCAAGGACCTGCTGAACGACGGCCTGGTCAACAGCGACCTGTCAGCATCGGTCGGGACCGTGGCGGTCTCGGCTCTGCCGCCAGACCGCGTCGGCACCGGCAACGACGAGCCGAGCCGCCTGAACCTCTTCCTCTACCAGGTCACCGGAAACGCCGGCTGGCGCAACGAGGACTACCCGTCCCGTGACAGCGGTGGGCGGCCGGTGGCCAACCCGCCGCTTCCCCTCGACCTGCACTACCTGCTGACCGCCTACGGCGCCGACGACCTCGATGCCGAGATCCTGCTCGGGTACGCGATGCAGCTCTTGCACGAGATGCCCGTGCTGTCCCCGGCCCTGATCCGCAAGACGTTCAGCGTCACCTCACCGGTCACCGACAAGCTGATGCCCGCATCCGTGCCGGACCGGAACCCGGCCGACCTCGCCGACCAGGTTGAACTCTGTAAGATCGCGCCGCGCTACCTGACGACCGAGGAGTTGTCGCGACTATGGTCGGCGATGCAGGCACGCTATCGCCCGTCGATGGCCTACGACGTGTCGGTCGTCCTCATCGAGTCCACCACCCCGGTGAAGGCTGCGTTGCCAGTCCGGGCCCCGGCCCTGACCGTCGCGCCGATCACGCGCCCATCGATCGACCAGATCGACCCATCGGTTGCGCGGGCCGGGGACTCGGTCGCCATCGAAGGCTCGTCTCTCAAGGGCGGGGACACGGTGGTGGTCGTGGGCGGCATCGAGGTGACGCCCGCGGCGGGCGACGTGAGTGACAATGCCATCTCGGTCACCTTGCCGGCCGGCCTCCGAGCCGGGGTCAACCCCCTTCAGGTCCTCCACGAGGTGCCGGTCGGCGACCCCCCGGTCGTCCATGTCGGCGTCGGCTTTGAGTCGAGCGTCGCAGCTCTTGCACTGGCCCCGGCCGTGACGACCGCGCAGCCGATCACAGTCGCCCGCGACGCCACCCTCACGCTCGACGTGGCGCCTCCGATCGGACGGGACCAACGCGTGTCGGTGCTCGTCGGTGATGTCGCGCTCGCCGTGCCTCCACGGCCTCCGAGCGCACCCGCGACATCGGCCAGCGTGAAGGTGCACATTCCCGCCGACCTGACGACCGGGGCCTTCCTGCTCAGGATCCAGGTCGACGGCGCGGTGAGCGGGCTCGACGTCGATACCACCCAGGGAAGCCCGACCTTCAACCAGTACGTCGGCCCGCTGATCGAGGTCACATGACCAGGCAGCCGCGACCTATCGGCGTCGAGGAGTGGCACGTGCACAACGCGGGCTACCTCGGGCTAGCATTGGCGTGGTTGCGGCTACGGCTGGCCGCGGTCGGCGGCGGTGACGTCAGCGACGAGACCGCGGCCGCGAGCGAAGCGATCGCCGCCGCGGAACAGTCATCCCTGCCTCCCGCCCTGGTGCTGCTCGCGCAGGCCTTCGAGCTCAGCCGGTTCGAGCAGGACGTGGTCTTGCTGTGCGCGGCGATGGAGCTCGACACCGGGATGGGCGGGCTCTGCGCCCAGGCTCATCAGGACCCGCACATGCCCTACCCGACCTTCGCATTGGCGATGTCGGTGTTCGACGAGCCTGACTGGGCAGCGCTCGCGCCGACCGGAGCGCTGCGCTCGTGGCGGCTGATCCAGGAGGAGCCGGCATCGCGCGACCCGCTCACGTTGCGCCCGTTGAGCATCGACGAGCGAGTAGTGCACTTCCTCAAAGGGCTTAACGTCGTCGACGAACGGCTGGCCCGACTCCTCAGGCCGGTCCGGTCCCTGAGCGGGCCGCTTCCGTTGTCGCAGGCACCGACCGCCGACGCAATCACCGCCAGCGTCGACCACCTGCCCGGGAGGCTCGTCCAACTGGTCGGTACCAGCGAGGCGAGCAAGCGCTCGGTCGTCAACGAGGTCGCGCTTCGCCGACGGCTCATCGCGTACGAGCTGCCGGTCGCTTCGTTGCCGACCTCGACGATCGAGGCGGACGACCTGGCGAGGCTCTGGCGACGCGAGTCGCGACTGCTGCCGATCGCCCTCCTGCTCACGTCCGACCGTGAGGCGCTGACCGCGGCCCAGGCTCGTGCTGGCCGCTTGCTTGTGGAGGAACAGGATGCGCCGATCTTCCTGAGCGTTGCCGACGTCTGTGGTGACCTCGCCGACGTCTCGACCATCCATGACGTCAAGACACCGACGGCTGGAGAGCAACGCGACCTGTGGACCGAGGCTCTCGGGGGCGAGCTGCTGGACATCGCCGGACAGCTCGCCGCCGAGTTCGACCTCGACGGGAGCGAGATCGAGCGGGTGGCTGACGAGGCCAAGCGGGCCGGAGTCGGAGACCTTGCCGAAGGCGCGTGGTTGCGCGGCAAGTCGCTGAGCCGACCTCATCTCGACGCCTTGGCCGAGCGGATCCGGCCGGTCGCCACCTGGGACGACATCGTGCTCGCGGACGAACCGACCAGGCTGTTGCGCTCCTTGGCCGACCAGGCCCGCCACCGCGGCCAGGTCTACGACGCATGGGGCTGGCGCGACCATATGTCACGTGGTCTCGGCATCACGGCGCTCTTCACCGGCGAGAGCGGAACCGGCAAGACCATGGCAGCCGAGGTCCTCGCCAACGACCTCGGGCTCGACCTGTACCGCATCGACCTGTCCGGCGTCGTCAGCAAGTACATCGGCGAGACGGAGAAGAACCTGCGCCGGCTGTTCGACGCCGCCGAGCAGGGCGGTGTCATGTTGTTCTTCGACGAAGCCGACGCGCTCTTCGGGAAGCGCAGCGAGGTCAAGGACAGTCACGACCGGTACGCCAATATCGAGGTCAACTACCTGCTCCAGCGGATGGAGTCGTACCGCGGACTCGCGATTCTCGCAACCAACCTGCGGAGCGCACTCGACTCCGCCTTCACCCGGCGACTTCGGTTCATCGTGCCGTTCGCCCTGCCGAGTCGATCCGAGCGCGAGCGGATCTGGCGCCAGGTCTTCCCGCCCGAGGTCCCGGTGGACAGCATCGACCCGGCCCGCCTCGGTCGGCTGAGCCTGAGTGGCGCATTGATCCACTCGATCGCACTGCACGCATCATTCTCGGCGGCGGCCGCGGGTACGTCGGTGACGATGGATCTCGTCCTCGACGCCGCGCGCGTCGAGCTGCGCAAGGCCGACCGTTCTACCAAGGAGGTGGAGACGGTATGAGGATCGAGCTCACCATCGAGCAGCTGGTTCTCACCGGCGTCTCGGCCGTGGACGCGGACCCGGTGCGCAGCGCCATCGAGACCGAGCTGGTCCGCGTTCTTGCGCTGGCCGGCTCTTCGGCATTCACGAGTGGAGCGGTGCCGTCCGTTCGAGTCGCGATGTCGGCTACGCCTGGCGCCGGGCCGGCCGGCTTCGGAACGGCCATCGGCGCGGCCCTGGGCAGCACGGTCACCAGCGGAGGCCGTCCGTGATCTTCATCCGGCGGCGGCGAACCCGCCGCGAGCTCGAGGCGGACGAGGTGGCACGAAGGGCCGTCGCCCCCGGCGCTGGTCGCGGTCTGGGTAACCGGACGCGTGCCGACGTGGCCGAGCGGCCCCGCCCGCTGATCGGCGGCGCCACCCAGGCCGGGCAGCCGCTCGCGGACGATGACCGGCATGACCTCGAAGACTTGTTCGGCGTCGACCTGTCGCGGGTACGTGTCCGGCCACGGGACCAGCGCGTCTCGGAGCGCGGGGCTCGGGCGGAGACGCGCGGCTTGGCGATCTCGTTCGCACCCGGGGCATACGCGCCGCACAACCTCAGCGGTCGTGGACTGCTCGCGCACGAGCTCGCTCACGTGCTCCAGCAGGCATCGGCAAAGCAGGTGGTGACGGCGTCACAGAAGACACCTGCGGCCAAGGTCTACTACCAGGAGGTCGTCGACGAGTTCCAGAGCACCTGGGGACGCCACGAAGCGGCGGTGCGACCGATCCTGGCGTTGTTCGAGGCGGTCGACCGAGACGATTCAGCGGCCGTCCCCGGGCTGGTCACCGCGCTAGGCAAAGTCGACGGCTACGTCCTGCGCACCGATTTCCCATCCAACGCGGTGCTCGACGAGCTGCTCACCCGCCTAGTACTCCTCGGTCAGGCGGATCAGGCGTCCAGGGTCCGCAGGTGGTATATCGGCCTCCCCGGCGTACGACCGCTCGGCAGCCAGCGATGGGCGCGCCGCTACTTCGACGACGAGGAGTGGCACTGGACCACGGTCATCCAGGGCCTGCGCGAACGCGTCGACTGGAACGACGCCAAGGCCACCCTCCGGGTCCTCGACGCGATGGCGGCGTTCTTTCACCTGCTGGAGACCGAACGGGCCGGGCTGGACGCGGAGGAGATCAAGCAGGACCGGAAGCGGCTGAATGACCTCTACCAGTCGAACGGGGGCATAGGCTTCGGCTTCGAGACCAAGCCGTACATCTCGATCGCGCGCTACCACGGCAGCCTGCTCGGGATGATGCGCGACTCGTTCGTCGGAATGCAGGCCGCCTTCCAGGCCGTGCTGGAGCTCGCGACGGCGGACCTCGCCGCGAACAAGGGGCGCACCCTGCTCGACCAGCTCGAGGCGAAGCACACCAACGTGATGGCGAAGCTTCAGCTCCCCCCAGGCGATGATCAGCTCGAGATCAACGAGTGGAAGTGGCGCAAGCTCAAGGGCAAGGATGTCCTCCGCCAAGTCGACTTCTTCCCCGACGACAAGAAGGCGGCCAAGCGGGAGATCACGCTGGAGTCGTACGACTCGCTGGATACCACGTCGGGACCGGAGAAGGACATCGACATCCACCGGATCTTCGACATCCGGGCCAATCAGCTGGGCGCGATCAAGCGGATCTACGGCATCGAGACGGAGCGGGGGCAGCTCACCGACGAGGCCAAGGAGAACAAGGCGGCTCTCGCCGCCACCGGTGCCAGCGGGCTCCAGCTGCATGACGACGAGGACTGGCGTCGCTTCCTGCTCGCGAAGTTCCAGGCCCATCTCACCACGTCGATGGATGCCGACGAATCGCTGACCGCAGTCATCAAGCTGCTTCAGGTCTACCTACGGTCGTTCACGACCCACTCGCCCATGAACATCGAGGACCTCGGCGACGACCTCCTGCGGGTTGAGTTCCCGCGCGCGCTCACCGGGCAGCTGATCCACGACTGCGGCGTTTATGCCCTCCGCATCACCTACATGCTCTCGCTGCTGCGCAACCACCCCGCGCTCAAGCTGCGCTTTCGGTTCGTGCAGCTCCCCGTGCACATCGGGCTGATCGTCACCGGAGCACCCGACATCTCGACCTGGATCGTCCACAACGACCAGTTCTCCCGTGGTGACCCGCAGACGATGGAGGACACCCGCAAGAAGTGGGACGCGCTGGACCGAACTGGCCACGAGCGCCCGAAGCCAGCGCCCGGAAGCAAGCCCACGGCGGGAGCCGCGAAGCCCGTCGGGCCCGCGAAGGCCGAAGACGACCAGTTCCTGGGCGAGCTGGCGGCGAACGAGTTCGCCGAAGGCGCCGACATGCCGTTCGTGCTGTCCGACGTCCCGCAGCTCAGCGGCAAGAGCGAGAACGCCGACAAGTCCAAGCTGACCGCCTTCTACCGGTCCCTGATGACCGTCCGGCTCTTCGGGAAGACGACCGACGACCCGAAGAGCCCCGCGTTCCAGTACCACCTGCGCTATCTGGAGCTGCTCGACAAGTCCCGCGAGCATCACAACACCTGGCTGGTGCCGTTCTGGAATACGCTCGGCTTCACAGCCTGGGACAAAAGCAAGGCTCGCCTGGAGAAGGCGAACGCGACCCTGTCGGCGGCAGCCATGCCCGATGCCCGGGCCAAGGCCATCAGCGAATTCGACGCGGCCACCGCCGCCTACCTCAACCTCCCTGTCGGCGAGCGCACGTTCACCGTCACGACCGGTCTCGCCAAGCTCGTCGAGCAGTACGCACCGATCCAGAAGCTCGCCAAGGACATCAACGACGAGATCCAGGCCAAACCCGACATCCTCGCTAAGGGCGTCAGCAAGGCGTCGGCGGTCAGGGCGTCGGAGGCGCTCGGCGGGGCCAAGCCCTGGTGGCAGCGGCGGGTCGACCAGCACATCGACACCCTCAAGACCCACGTCATGGACAAGCCTCCGTACGCCGAGAAGTCCGACGCCCTGACGGTGGTGGACTGACTTGTCGGCCCAGACGTTCCAACTCGACACGGATCTGGCGCCTGCCGCCGAGCCGACCATCGACTCGCCGGGCTCGACCGGCGTGCACTCCGGCCTCGACAACGGCGCCGAGCGCACATCCGCGACGCGGGCGGGCATGGCGGGTGCGGAGAAGGTCCAGCCGCGCCGCGGGCTCGGTCGAGCGGTCGAGGGCAAGGGCCCCGGACTCGGGCGCGACTTCAGCGGCGTGCCGGTCGGTGGCGCCCGGGCGGGAGCCGGCCCGGGGACCGGGACCGCGAGGAAAGCAACCAAGAAGGGCTCCGACCGCGGCGGGGTCCTGCAGACGATCGGCAGCTTCTTCTCGAGCCTGGTCAGCCATCCGGGCGACGCCATCTCGCATCTGTTCGGCGGGGAGAGCTTCACCCAGACCCAGCTCGCGTCGTATCTGGACGGGCTCAAGCAGCGCAACGACATCGAAGGCGACTTCGACAGCGACAACAAGGCACGTGTAGTGGTCAAGAAGTGGAAGTCGGCGACAGCCGGCTTCGACATCACCGGCAGGCAGAAGGCACTCCTCATCAACGAGATGCTCAGCGGAGTGACCACCGGCGACGACGAGCAGGCGATCCTCGACCTGCTGACCCGTTCGGAGAACGGCGACCTGCGGCTGATCTTCGAGGCCGTGCCGGTGTCGAAGCTGCTCAACTCGGTCGACGGCGCCAACAACAAGAAACTGCGCGCCTGGTTCGAGACCCGCTTCGACGGCGGGCTCAAAGCTGTGCAGAAAGACCGGGTCAAGCCGGTCGGTGGCCTGCCCGCCAACGCGCCGCTCTTCCCGTACGACTTCGCGCGGCTGCGCATCAAGCTCGAGGGTCCCTACCGGGTCGCCGAGATCATCGAGGAACTCGCCCGTCACACGCCCGCCGAGCGGGAACAGGCGGCCAAGGACATGTTGAGCGCCCGCGACGCGATCAGCGCCAAAGTTGACGAGCTCGGCGACAAGGCCGGAAAGGCACCGGACCATGCGGCCCGCGACGCGATCCAGGCTGAGCTGAACACGGTGCAGACCAACCTGCTGAGGATGGACCTCGTGATGGAGGACGGGTTCAAGGACATCGTGCTCCGCGAGTCACCGAGCGATCTGAAGTCGAAGGCGATCACGCTCACTCCCGCTCAGAAGCTGGCCGCGCGGGACGCCATCAAGCCACCCACCGGCGGCCCGCCGGGTGCCCCGGTCGCGTTCAAGAGCCAGCTGGCTCCCGGCCAGCCGACGTACGAGGAGAAGCTGCGAGCCGCCTCACCGGGAATGATCGATGCGTACTGGCAGCTGATGGCGAAGGACCGGCAGCCGTCCGACCACAGCGACCCCGCGAAGATGCACACACTCCAGGAGATGGAGGACCTGGCCAAGGTCAGCAAGGACGAGACCGACGTTGTATTCGGCGGCTACTACGACAAAGCTGCGCACAAGCCGATGAAGGCCGACAAGCCTGGTAAGCGTCGTAGCCTGCACGACCTCTGGGCTGACCAGCAGGCCTTCCTGACGGACACCTCGACGACGTTCGCCGACAAGAAGGCCATGGCGAAGGCACTCGTCTTCTACTTCTTCCGCAACGACGAGGATATCGTGGCACCCCTCAACCGTGAGCATCATGCGTCGCCCTCGTTCAACAAGAGCGATGTGGCGCTCAACGACGAGGCCAAGGCGCAGGAACAGGTCGCTCGCGACATGACGAAGACCGCGCCACAGGTACGCAAGCTCAACGAGATCGACCGCGGCTGGGATGGGTCGGCCAACCCGCCCACGAAGGAGGTCAACATCCAGCTCTTCCGGCCGAAGGGAGGTGTCGCGAAGGACCAGGACTTCATGTGGGACATGTTCCAGGTCCTCATCCACGAGTACATCCATACCTTGGCCGCAGGGAAATACCGCACGTTCGCGAAGTCGCTCGGTGAGCCGCGGCAGACCGTACTCATCGAGGGTATGGACTCGTTCCTCGACGAGGTCGTCTGGGCGAACATCAGGCCGCGCGTCACCGACCTCGGGCTCCGGCAGAAGGTGGAGGGACCTGCCTATGCGGCGCAACCGCCGATCACGGTCGAGCCCGCGTACCGGCGCCGCTACCAATCGTTCCCCGAGGCGACGCGGCTGGTGACGGCAGTCGGCTTCCGCAACGTCATCCTGGCGTACTTCAAGGGCGACATCGAGAGGATCGGGGGGTGAGAAGATGACCGACCCTGACGTTCTGGCGATCGTCGCGAGGCTCGTCGCTGCCCAGTTGGCGGACTGGTCGGGCTTGCCGAGCGGATGGCGAGGAGTGTCGGTCGACGACACGCTGGACGTCGTGCTCGGGTCCGATCGCGTCGGCGCGGACCTCGTGCCCCTCGACGACCCGGCCAACGGCTGCTCAGCTCGAGCGTGGCTCCGCAACGGCGAGGTCGTCCTCCTCGAGGTGGCATGGCGCGCCGCCGCACCTGCGTGGCCGGTGGATGGCCTCGAGCCGCCGGAGACGCGTGACGACGTCGTGGACGGACTGGTCGTCGTGGTGGGCGGCGAGTGGGTCTACCCGCAACGCGGGCTTTCCGTCGTGACGAACCAGGATGGCACCTCGGCTCGCCACCTGTTCGGATTCGTCCCCACGACACTCGACGCTTACCGGCGTCTGCTCCGACCCGATCTCGCGACCGTCCGGCGCCCGGCCGTACGCATGACAGAAGGCGATGAGCTGTGACCACATTCCCCGGCTCACCCAGGCTGCTCAAGAGCGGCATCGTGCTCGTCGACCCGCAGTCCGGGGCGATCTCCCGCATTATCGCCTTGCAGTACAACCCCGACACGTTGACCCGCACGCTGGCGCCGAAGGTGGTTGGCGCCGAGGGCAGCGACCGCACCGAGGCGACCCGGCTCAAGGGTCCACCGGTCGAGACGATCAAGCTCGACGCCGAGATCGACGCCGCCGACCAGCTCGAGGAGGCCGGTCCCCTGGTCCTCCAGGTCGGCATCCATCCGCAGCTCGCCGCGCTCGAGGGACTGGTCTACCCCACGGCCTCGCAGCTCCAGAGCAGCCGGGCCCTTTCGGCGAGCGGCGCCCTCGAGATCGCTCCGATGCTCGCTCCGCTCACGTTGTTCGTCTGGAGCAAGCAGCGGATCGTGCCGGTACGCCTGACCGACCTGAGCGTTACCGAGGAGGCGTTCGACCCGAATCTGAATCCCATCCGCGCCAAGGTCAGCCTCGGGATGCGAGTCCTGAGCGTCGACGACCTCGGTTTCGACCAGACAGGAGGGAGCCTCTTCATGGCCTACCTGCAGAACAAGGAGAAGCTGGCCGCGAGCACGTCCCCCGGGACGCTGGGCGCCCTGGGACTGACAGGGCTGCCATGAGCCCGAACCCGGCTTTCGGCCCAACCAGCCGCTACCACCTCGTCGACACCGCGACCTGGGACGCTGCCGACGGTCGCTCGATCGTCTACCTTCGCCGCCGGTTCGTACCGCCGCCTGAACGGTTCGCGTTGGCGACGGAGTACGTCGTCGGCGCCGGCGACCGGCTCGACAACATCGCGGCATCGCAGTTGGGTGACCCGGAGCAGTTCTGGCGAATCTGCGACGCGAACGTTGCCCTGCGCCCGGACGAGCTGACCGAGGAGCTCGGTCGACGGCTGCGGATCACGCTACCTGAAGGCATCCCGGGAGTGACGGATGCCTAGTCGCCTGACGCTGTCGGTGATGGTCGGGCCAGTCGTCCCGATTCCGCTTCCGCAGGCCGCCATCGACGAGCTCACGAATGTCGAGGTCACGCAGACGGCGGAGCGCGGCAAGCCCGGGGGCTTCCGGCTCACCTTCAACCTGAGCAAGCACTCCCCGCTGCACACGATCTTCCTGCTCACCGGCGGCGCGGTTCCGCCGGTGATGCGCACCCTCATCGTGGCGACGATCAACGGCACTCCCTACGTCTTGATGGACGGCGTCATCACCAAGCAGGACGTGAGCCCGGGGACCGACGCCAGCCACGACACTCTCGACATCACCGGTGTTGACCTCACGGCCGTGATGGGCTGGATCGACTTCTCGGGCATCCCCTACCCGGCGATGCCCATCGAGGCGCGCGCCGCGCTGATCGTGGCGAAGTATGCGCTGTTCGGGGTCGTGCCCCTGGTCATCCCGTCGATCCTGTTCGACGTGCCGATCCCGACCGACAAGATCCCGAAGCACAAGGGGACCGACCTTCAGTACCTGAACGCGCTCGCGGAACTCGTAGGTTACGTGTTCTACGTCGACCCTGGGCCGCAGCCGGGGATGAGCATCGGGTACTTCGGCCCCGAGATCAAGGTGGGCATCCCCCAGCCGGCGCTCAGCGTCAACATGGACGCACATTCCAACGTCGAACAGCTGAGCTTCTCGCTGGACACCGAGGAGAAGAAGCTGCCGGTGACGTTCGTCCAGGATCTGCTGTCCAAGATTCCCATCCCGCTCCCGATCCCCGACATCTCGCCGCTGAACCCGTTGCTGGGGGCCGTCCCGTTGCCAGCCAAGAAGATCGAGTACGTCACCGATAGCGCCAAACGGTCACCCATCCAGGCGGTCCTGCACGCGATGGCCCAGGCGGCCGGGTCGGCGGACGGACTGTCGGGCACCGGAACCCTCGACGTCCTGCGCTACGGGCAGCCGCTGCACGCCCGAGGCCTGGTCGGTGTTCGCGGTGCGGGTGCGGCCTTCGACGGGCTCCACTTCGTTCAGCAGGTAACGCACAAGATCAAGCGCGGCGAGTACAAGCAGGAGTTCAAGCTCACCCGCAACGGCCTGCTTCCGACCTTGCCCAAGGTCCCGGTCTAGGACGAGGAGACGACGTGGCAGACGTGAAGTACTACGGGAAGTATCGGGCCACGGTGGTCAACAACATCGACCCGATGCAGATCGGCCGGATCCAGGTGATGGTCCCCGATGTGTCCAACCTGATCCCGACGACGTGGGCGATGCCCTGCTTCCCGATTGCCGGCAAGCAGATGGGCGCGTACCTCATCCCCCAGGCCGGAGCCGGTGTCTGGGTCGAGTTCGAGCAGGGTGACTCCGACTACCCGATCTGGACCGGCAGCTACTACGGCACCGCGGCGGAGGTTCCCGCCCTGGCCCTCGCCGGCATCCCGGCCAGCCCGAACATCGTCTTCCAGACAACGGCGCAGAACGCGCTGGTGGTCAGCGACCTGCCCGGTCCCACCGGAGGAATCATGCTCAAGAGCACGACCGGCGCCTCGATCATCGTCAACGACACTGGCATCTACATCCAGAACGGCAAGGGCGCGAGCATCGTCATGACCGGTCCCACCGTCACCGTCAACAGCGGCGCCCTTGTGGTGGTGTGACGACGATGCCCGGATTCATGGTTCACGTCGGAGCCGTCGTCCTGTGCGCCCACGGTGGTCAGGCGCAGCCGACGACCCCCAACCCGCGTGTGATGGTCAGCGGTATGCCGACGACGATGATCGCCGCGCCGTACGTCGTGGCCGGCTGCCCGATGGTCACGGGCGCCTCTCCCACCCCGTGTGTCACGGCGCAATGGATGATGGGGGCGACACGGGTCACGTCGGGCGGCCAGCCGCTCGTGCTGCTCGACAGCCAGGCGGTCTGCGTACCGAACGGGACGCCGGTCACGATCACCTCGACGCAGACGCGGGTGACGGCGCAATGACGGTGACCCGATCGTGAACATCGACTTTCCGTTCCACGTCGACGACCGCCGGCGTACCGCGACGACGACGCTCGATGACCACGTTCGCGACCTGGTCGAGCAACTGGTGTTCACGAGTCCAGGTGAGCGGGTGAACCGTCCCACCTTCGGCGCCGGACTCCAGCAGCTCGTCTTCGCGCCGAGCAGTATAGAGCTTGCCTCAGCCCTGCAGTTCCTGGTCCAGGGGGCTCTGCAGCAATACCTCGCCGACCTGATCGACGTCTCATCGGTCGAGGTCGACGCGGTCGACGCCCAGCTCGTCGTCCAGATCTCGTACGTCGTCAGGCGCACAGGGGAGCAGACGTCGACGACGTTGGAGGTGTCGACGTGACCACCACGCAGTACTTCTGCGCACAGCCTCGACGTCGTGACCTAGTCAGGGCTGCCGTCGACGACCAGGGCGACCCGTTCATCAACGGGATCGACTACCTCGAGGTCGGGACGACAGACCAGCAAGAGCTGACGGTTCGCTTTCTGCACCCGCTGCCCGGCGAACCGGACGCGGTGCCGGAAGCGCCTGCGCTGACGGCGGCCAACTTCGTCGTCGAAGGCGGTACACGAGTGACATCCGTCGTCGTAGACGCCGTCATCAGCACGACCGACGCCGAGATCGTGCTTCATACCAACGTGGCCGGCGACTTCTCGGCCTATACCCTGCGCCTTGTCTCGTCACCAGCCGTCCCCGGCGTACCAGCCGGCTTCGACCCGGCGCTGGCCGAGGTCGACTTCTCGTTCAAGATCAACTGCGACAACGGGCTCGACTGCGCAGCCAACCCCGGCTGTCCGCATCGCGTCGAGCAGGCTCCGCACCTCAGCTACCTGGCGAAGGACTACGCCAGCCTCCGGCGCCTCATCCTCGACCGGATGTCGCAGCTCATGCCGGACTGGACCGAACGCAGCCCCGCCGATCTGCAGATCACGCTGGTCGAGCTGCTCGCCTACCTGGGTGACCATCTCAGCTACTACCAGGACTCGGTCGCGACCGAGGCGTACCTCGGCACCGCCCGCCGCCGCACCTCCGTACGCAGGCATGCGCGGCTCGTCGACTACACGGCCCACGAGGGCGCCAACGCGCGCGCCTGGCTGGTCTTTGACACCCAGTCCGACCGTGGCAGCTCGATCAACGCCGCGGTCCCGGCCGGCGCGGCCGTTGTCGCCGGCGACGGGACCTCGACGCCTGCCGCGGCCATCACGTTCGAGACGATGCACGACCTTCAACGTCTGAAGGTATCGCGCAACGCGATCGTGTTCTACACCTGGGGAGACGAGGATTGCTGCCTACCGCAGGGAGCGACGCAAGCCACTCTTCTTGGTTCCGCGACCGTGCTGGGGATCGCTCGCGGTGACGTGCTCGTCTTCGAGGAGGTGTTGGGCGCCTCGAGCGGCCTGCCCGAGGACGCCGATGTCACGCATCGCCATGCGGTCCGGCTGGTGGATGATCCCGTCTCGCGGGTCGACCCGCTGACCGGCGACGACGTCACCGATATCCGCTGGTTCGACGACGACGCGCTGCCGTTTCCCCTCTGTCTTAAGGAGTTCGACGACGGATCAGGCGGTGTAAGGCAGGCGGCCGTGGCGCGCGGCAACGTGGCCCTCGCCGACCACGGTCTTTCCGTCGCGCCGGCCCAGCCGGGTGCAGCGCTGGATCCGGCCATGGCGCCGGCGACTGGCCTGTACCGGCCCGTCCTGGCCGGCATCGGACTGACCTACGCCGTTCCGTACGAGCATGCAGTCGCGGTCGACGGCTCCGCCCGGGCCACGATCGGCGTCGATGCCCGCACATCGCTTCCCGAGGTCGCCTTGCGCGGCGAGGGCGAGAGCTGGCAGCCCCGAGGCGACCTGCTGGGCAGCGACCGCTTCGCCGCCGCCTTCGTCGTCGAGATGGAGGACGACCGCCGCGCTCATCTTCGGTTCGGCGACGGTGTGCTCGGCCGCAGCCCCGCTCCCGGCACCGCCTTCATCGCTCGCTACCGACTCGGCGGCGGGGCGGCCGGCAATGTGGGAGCCGAGGCGTTGTCCGTCCTGGCTGCCCCGATCAACCGAGTCAAGGTACGCAATCCGCTGGCCGCCACCGGTGGTGTTGAGCCGGAGCCGCTCCGGCAGGTCAAGCTCGACGCCCCGCAGGCGTTCCGTACCCAGGAGCGGGCGGTCACCCCGGCCGACTATGCCGACGCCGCGCAACGCCATCCGGACGTAGCCCGGGCGGCGGCGACCAGGCGCTGGACGGGCAGCTGGTACACGATGTTTGTCACCATCGACCGGCTCGGCGGCCGACCGGTCGACGCTGCCTTCGAGACGGAGCTGCGGGCGTTCCTCGAGCCCTTCCGGATGGCCGGTTACGACCTCGAGATCGACGCACCCCGCTACGTGCCGCTTGACCTCCGCCTCACCATCTGCGTCCTCGACCACCACGACAAGGCGGTCGTCGACCTCGCGCTCCGCGAGGCCTTGGGCTCGGGCCCGCTGGCCGATGGCAGTCTCGGCTTCTTCCACCCAGACAACTTCACGTTCGGTGAGCCTGTCTACTTGAGCCAGGTGCTCGCCCGGGCCGCAACCGTACCTGGTGTCTCGCGAATCGTCAGCGTCGACGCGTTCCAGCGCTATGGAGAGGATCCCCATGGCGAGATCGAATTGGGCCTCATCCCCGTCTACCGACTCGAGATCGCCCAGCTCGACAACGATCCGAGCGACCCCGAGCGGGGCACGCTCACCTTCACGATGCACGGGGGGATCTGACGATGGCCCACGCCAACCTATGTTCCTGCGGGTGCTGTGACTCGCAGGCGGACGCAAGGGCCACCACCAACCAACCCGGTCTTAGCGCGATCGCTTACCGGATCGGAACCCATCCAGACGTGCTGCGCCAGCTGCTGGCGCGGCTGCCGATGGAGGCCTCCGGGAATAGCGCCCAGCCGATCCACTACCCGCTCGCTGCGTTGACAACACGATCCAGTGACGACCCGGCGATCGCCGTCCTCGACGCGTGGGCCGTGGTCGCCGACATCCTGACCTTCTACCAGGAGCGGATCGCGAACGAGTCTTTCCTGCAGACGGCGACCGAGCGGCGATCGGTCCTCGAGCTCGCGCGGCTCATCGGGTACGAGCTCAGCCCCGGCGTCGCGGCGAGCGCGTTTCTGGCCTTCGCGACCGACACGGCGGACGGGGCCCCCGCATCTGTAATCGTGCCGGCCGGAACTCGCGTGCAGAGCGTCCCCGGACAGGACCAGCTACCGCAGACCTTTGAGACCGGTGCCGCTATCACCGCGCGGCGCGAGTGGAACACGCTCCGACCGCGGTTGCTCCGCCCGCAGGAGCTCGCCGTCAACGGCAACGACCTCTACCTCCTCGGGGGCGGTAGTTCCGACCTCGCCGTCGACCAGACGTACCCGCTTGACCTGAGCGTGGCCCTGCCTGCGCCGGGACCGGTCGCGGCGACACAAGTCGACGCGATCTACGCCGAGGGCATCTCGACGAACCTCTCCCCCGGCGCCGTGCTGCTGATGGCGGGACGTCGGAGCGGGGGCGACCACACCGCCGCGGTTGTGAAGACCGTCCATGCGGTCGAGGCGCAGCCCGAGCTGAACAGGACACGCATCGAACTCGATACCACCGTGCCCCCACCCACGTTCCACGCCTTCACTCGCACCCGTTTCGCGTCGGCGGGTATCGCGGAGGCGACCCTCGACGCTGCGACGGTTGACCACGTGATCGTTGGCCAGACCTGGTCCGAGAGTGAACTGTCGGCGTGGATGTCCGTCCAGGGCTGGGATGCGGGCAACGCGGTCCAGTACATCTACGGCACGTACAGCGCCCCGCCACCAAAGAAGGCCGGCCCGAGCGATCCCGGCGCCTTCGCGATGCGTTCGACCGTCGGGTTCTTCGGTCACAATGCGCCCGCGTTCGGCGCTCTGACCCACGACGCCCAGTCACCGTTCATCTCCTGGGACAGCGGGATGTCGATCTGGAGGGACACGTACAAGACCGCGGCGAACGACACCACCGCCGACTACTACGCCGATGCCGACTGCTTCCTCGAGCGGTCGGTCCCCGGCATCACGTCTGGTGGCTGGGCCGTCCTCGAACGGCCAACGAAGCAGTACACCCCGTTCCGCGTCACCCAGGTGGCCGAGTCCTCGCTCATCGGCTACAGCCTGAGCGCGAAGACGACCGGGCTGCATCTGGCCGCGGCCGTCACCGGGCTCGAGCTGAGCGACAACACGACGGACAAGTCCGAGTCGTTCGACGTACGCAAGACGTCAGCGCACCTACTCAGCGAGCGGCTCACCCTCGCCCAGCTTCCGATCGAGGACCCGCTCGGCCTCGGCACCGCCGAGGTGACCCAGCTGACCCTCGACCGGATGGTCCTCAACCTTCGCGAGGGCCAGTTCGTCTCGGTCACCGGCGAGCGGGAGGACCTGCCCGGAGTCGAGGTGAGCGAGGTCGTCACGGTTACCCAGATCCAGCACGCCGGCGGCTTCACCACGATCTTCTTCGCGACGCCGGGCCTCACCTACCGTTACGTGCGGAGCACGGTCACGCTGTGCGCCAACGTCGCACCCGCGACTCACGGTGAGTCGGTGCGCGAGGTCCTTGGCTCGGGAGCCGGAACTGCGTCGAACCAGGCGTTCGCCCTGAAAAAGCCTCCGCTGACGTACGTCTCGTCGTCGATGGCGAGTGGCACTCAGAGCACGCTCGAGGTACGCGTCGACGGTGTGAAATGGGCTGAGGTCCCACGGCTGTACGGGTCCGAGCCGACCGACGAGCAGTACCTGATCCGTCACGCCGACGACGGAACGGTTGCCCTCGTCTTCGGCGACGGTGTCCAGGGCGCCCGCCTGCCCACGGGAGTCGAGAACGTGGTCGCAACCTACCGAAGCGGAATCGGCAGCCCAGGCATGGTCGCGGCGAAGTCACTGACGCTGCTGATGACCAAGCCGCTCGGCATCGCCACCGTCACCAACCCGCTGCCAGCCACCGGAGCCGCCGATCCGGAGGCCCGCGACGACGCACGCCGGAACGCACCGCTGACGGTGCTGACGATGGAGCGGATCGTGTCGCTCCAGGACGCCGAGAACTTCACCCGCGCCTTTGCGGGTATCGGCAAGTGCAAGGCGACCCAGATCACCCGGAACGGGGTGGCATGGGTCCACCTGACCGTCGCCGCAGCCGAAGCGCGGTCCGATCCGGGCGGTCTCGGCAATGCGGTCGCCGACCACCGCCTCGACTTGACCGCGCCGCTGCGCACCAACCTCGTCGAGGCTCTCGATGCCGCCCGGGAACCGTCGATGCGCCTACGGGTCGATACCTACCAGCCGCTGTTCTTCAACCTGACCGCGAACATGCTGATCGACTCGCGCTACCTGTGGGCCGATGTGCAGGCCACGGTCGTAAGCGCCTTGGTCGCAGGGTTCGCCTTCGACCGCCGGTCGTTCGGCCAGCCCGTCACCGTGACCGAGGTCATCACGATGATCCAGCGGACTCCGGGGGTCGTGTTCGTCGACCTCGACGCGCTCTACCGCTTCGACCTACCGGAGTCGCTGCCGCCGGACGGCCTGTTGGTCGCCGGCGAGGTCAACTGGGGCGACGACGACGCCGAGCCTTCGGCGTTTGCCCAGCTGCTCCTGGTCAACCCGCTCGGAATCACCCTGACCGAGATCCACCAGGGGAGCGCATCATGACCGATCGCAGCATCTTCGAGCTCCTTCCCGCCGTCCACCGCATTCGTGATCGGGCTCAGGGAGATCCGCTGCGCGCCTTGCTCTCGGTCATCCAGAGCGAGGTGTCCGCCCTCGAGAACGACATCGGCCAGCTGTATGATGACGCGTTCATCGAGACCTGCCAGGAGTGGGTCGTCCCCTATATCGGTGACCTGCTCGGCGTGCGCCCGCTACTCCCGATCGACGACCCCGCGTTCACCCAACGCGGATATGTCGCGAACACGCTCGGCTACCGACGCCGCAAGGGGACGGTCTCCGTGCTCGAGCAACTGGCCCGCGACCTGACCGGGTGGCCGGCCGTTGCCGTCGAGTTCTTCGAGCATCTCGTCACGACACAGCACGTCAACCACCCTCGCCTGGCCGCGACCGCGACGGCAGGCCTGCGCGACGGCTACGCCCTCCAGTACCTCGACTCACCGTTCGAGTCCGTGACGCACACCGCCGACGTCCGCCATATCGACATCGGTCGCGGCCGCTACAACATCCCGAACGTCGGATTGTTCCTGTGGAGGCTGCAGGGCTACCCGCTCGCTGGCGTCACGTCTCGTCAGGTCGATTCCACCCGCTTCGTCATCGACCCGCTCGGGACGACGGCACCGCTCTTCGCGCTGCCGGACAGCCGCCCGTCCCTCACCGGCCCGACCACGCCGCTCAACGTGCCGCTGCCGTTGACGCGACGCACCATGCGTCGTGACTTCGCGCATTACTACGGTGACTCCAACGACCCTGCCACAGTCGTGGTCGCCGTCAACGGCGCCGTTCAGCCGCGCAGCTCTGTCACCGTGTGCGACCTGTCGGACACAGCAACGGGATGGGCGCATCAGCCGACGGCCAGCAAGATCGCGATCGACCCCGAGCTCGGGCGGGTGGCGTTTGGCAAGGCGCCGGCCGGTGAGGTGACAGCGTCGTACGTGCACGGGATGGCCGGCGATCTCGGCGGCGGGCCGTACGACAAGCGCGCCTCGCTGGCTCCGTACCTCGTCGGGACCACGTGGCAGGCGGGCGTGATGAGAACTCCACCACCCGCGGATCCGAGGATCAAGCCGACCCTGGCGGATGCCGTGAAGGAGTGGAACCAGCAACCGCCGGGCTCGTTGGGCGTCATCGTGCTGATGGAGAGCAGGACCCTGACCGAGGACCAGACGCAGACGAGGCGCATTCAGATTCCCGAAGGCAGCCGCCTCGTCATCGTCTCCGGCCTGTGGCCCGAGGAGGAGAGTGACGACCCGACACTGCCGCCGGCTCGCCTGACGGGCCGGGTAGCCGCGCGGTCGGTGCGGACCCATCTGAACGGGGCCCTGGAAGTAGTGGGAACGGCACCGGCCGACAGCCCCGAGCCGGGCAGCCTGGTACTGATGGGCGTGCTCGTCGAGGGCAGCCTCGCGGTCAAGGCCGGCACCCTGGGCAGCCTCGTCGTCTCGCATACGACCTTCGGGCCAGGTCTGGCGACTCTGGAGTGCGAGGTCAACCCGGCTCTGAGCGTCAGCCTCGAACGCTCCATCATCGGGGACATCACGCCCGCCGACGCGACTGTTGGTATCTCGCTGAGCGGCTGTATCGTCAATGGCGACGTCTCCGCCGACGACGTGGTGGTCGACAGCAGCACGATCCTCGGCACCGTCAGCGCACAGACGCTGTCGGCGACAAGCTCGATCTTCGTGCAGCCGGTGACGATCCAGCGTCGCCAGGTCGGATGCGTCCGGTACTCGTACCTCCCGCTGTCGTCAGCGGCGCCGCGCCGGTTCCGCTGCCAGCCCGAGGACAGCACGGCGGCCGAAACGGTATTCCCGTCGTTCGCATCGACGACGTACGGCACGCCCGACTTTGCGCTGCTGCGGACGAGCGCGCCGGCCGAGATCAGCGGGGGCGCCGAGGGCGAGACCGAGATGGGCGCCTGGCGCTTCCTCCAGGTTCCGCGCCGGATGCGCAACCTGCAGACGGCGCTCGAGGAGTATCTGCGGTTCGGCCTCGAGGCCGGGACGTTCTTCGCACCGCAGGACCATCCGGCAGGTGAGTCGCCATGACGTACGCGACCAAGGCATTGAGCGGGTCCATCACGAATGGGGAAGACATGACTGGCGAAGCGACCACGGGGGAACGGCGATGAAAGGCGATTTCAGCCGGTCGACCTACCGACCGTCGAACCACTACAGCAGTGTGCGGCTCCAACAGGGCCGGGTCCTTCTCGACGCCGAATGGAACGAGCAGGCCGACCTCACCGAGCACGTCGACCGAACCACGACGACCGACGTCGTCGGGCGTACCGGCGCGCGCAAGCCGACCAACCCGGCCGTCCAGAACTTCCTGGTCACGCTAGGGTCCAATGGCACCGACCTGCTGATGGCCCCGGGACGGATCTACGTCGACGGGATCCTGTGCGAGAACGACGATCCGGCCGGGGTGCTCTACACGCAGCAGCCGGACCTTCCGGGAGCAGCCCTTCCCGATGCCGACGGCAACTACGCGGTCTACCTCGACGTCTGGGAACGTCACATCACCGGCATCGACCAGCACGACCTCGCGTTCCCGCCGCTGCTCGAGTCAGCCCTACAAGGACCAGACACCGCTACGCGGACGCGCATCGTGTGGCAGGTCAAACTGAGCCAGATCCAGACGCTGAGCTGTGCCGACTTCGTCCTGCCTGATCCGCCGACCGGCCACCTGCGAGCACGCGAGATCAAGGTGACCGGGCCGTTGAGCGATTGCTCAGTGCCAGCCGGCGGTGGGTATCGACGGCTGGAGAACCAGCTCTACCGGGTCGAGGTGCACGACGCGTCACAGGCCAAACCGCTGATGAAGTGGTCGCGGGACAACGGGTCGATCGCGTCGAAGGTAAAGTCCATCGACACCGCCGCACTGACCATCGCGGTTGCCGATGAGGGACGCGACGACGTGCTCGGATTCGGGGCGGCCAGGTGGGTCGAGCTCACTGACGACGAGCGGATGTTGCGCGGCGAGGCGGGATCGCTGTTCAAGGTGTCGACCGTCACCGGGACCTCCGTAGTGGTGAAGAATCCCGACAACCTCAGCCTGACCGTCGGCACCAACGCGACGCTGCGGCGGTGGGACGGAGCTTTGACGCTCACTGCCGCGACTCCGGCCGAGCTCGAGGACGGCGTCCAAGTCGAGATCGATGGCGGCACGTTTGATGTCGGCGACTACTGGATGATCCCGGCCCGCACGTCGACCGGACTGGTGGAGTGGCCGCGCGACGGCGCCAACCCGGCCGCTCCGGTGTTCCAGCCGCGGCAAGGTACGACACACCACTACTGCGTCCTGGCCGTGGTGAGCTTTCTCGGCGGTGCTTTCGGGCCGCCCGTCGATTGTCGCAGCCTGTTTCCTCCGCTGACCGCGATCACGGCATCTGACGTCGGTTACGACCCGGCCAAGTGCGGCAACCTCGCCGGTACGACGACGGTTCAGGGGGCGATCGACGTTCTCTGCAAGACCGCGCCGCCCGAGGAGGAAAAGGGGATCCACGTCCAGAAGATCGTGCTGCTCGGCGGCCCTGAGCTTGTCAACGACTCGCTGGTCACTCCCGAGCAGCTCGCGAGTGGCATCCAGATCATTTGCAGTAATGACCTGTTCCAGGACAGCGTCCGCAACGTTCACGGCCTAGAGAACCCCGTCTGTATCGTGACGTTGGATCTGCCTTGGCCAACGAACAATATCGACCGGGATACGTGGGGGACGGCAAACTTCGGAATCGTCGGATTCATCAGCCTGACGCTGGCGGCACAGGTGAACGCAGACAACAACTCGATCTTCTGGGTGCCGGTCAACAAGCCGCCGATCGACGTCAAGGACTGGCTGGCCAGCACCGTTATGAAGATCGTCGAGGGACAGACTCACGGTCAGATCAAGCGACTGCTGTGCCGGCTGACCTTGAAGGGCAACTACATCTGGGGTCCCAAGGAGCCCGAGATGTATCTCGACGGCGAGGCATTTGGCATACCTGGCGACGCTCACGTCGACGCGAGGCTGCCTTCCGGCAACGGCCGCCGAGGCGGAGATTTCGAGATGTGGTTCTGGCTCGGACTCCAATAGCCGGATGACGAGCGCCGCGACTACGGTGAGTACGCCGCGGGCACCGATGACCAGCGCGTCGTGGCGCCTGCTCCTGCGCCTGCGCCTGGTCCCTGGGCGTCTCCCAGAACTTACGGACCGATGACGCTTTTAGCCGGTTTGCTGGTGTGACCGGCTGTTCACGTCTTACCGTGGAACCGTAATCACTAGCCTTATTACGAGGAACGGGAATCCTTTGGTAAGCAACCCCGATCCGCCGGGGCGGATCGTCGTTGTCGACGACGATCCCACCGTGGCGGACGTCGTCGGGCGCTACCTCGTGCGCGACGGGCACTCGGTCGAGTGCGTCCACGACGGGTACGAGGCGCTGCGCCGGGTGGCCGAGGAGCCGCCCGATCTCGTC
>Ga0335085_10003387_pt1 | contig 27702 bp, 22 predicted proteins | sample Lox_Sample_45_FD_206712 | JGI IMG/M metagenome (GOLD analysis project Ga0335085, IMG submission 206712) | Soil microbial communities from Loxahatchee National Wildlife Refuge, Florida, United States - Lox_Sample_4.5 | ecosystem: Environmental > Terrestrial > Soil > Wetlands | place: USA...
GACGCCGCCAGCCAGAAGTCGTGCGCGAAGGCCGACGAGGCCGCCAGCAGCGATGCGAGCACCAACACGGTTCGCCGCGACGCGTGCATCAGAAGCTTCGCCTCAGCCCAAACCGCACCTGGAACGGTTCGACCGGGTGAAACACCTGGGTGAACGCCGCATCGACGGTCGGCGTGATACGGGACGTATAGGCGTAGTCGATGTCGTGATCCTGACGGTCCAGCAGATTCAACGCATCAATGGCGACGGCCCACTTCGGCGTCAACTGGTAACGCGCCTGCGCATTGAGCAGCAGTGTCGTGCTGGAGCGGTAAATGCCGTCCGAGGTCAAGTCGCGCGGGCCAAAGGCGCGGAGGCGCACGCTGGCCGACAGCCGGTTGTAGTCGTGCATCGTTACGCCCGCCGAGGCGACGATCCCAACCGCTTCAGGTACGCGCGTGCCGCCAGGGCTGTTTGGCGCGGCGTCGTCCGGATCGACTTCGGTGAAGTTGGCTCTCGAATTCGCAAAATCGAAATCGAACGCCCAATGCTCCAGCGGCGTGTAGAAGTTCGCCCACTCGAAGCCGTACCGGTTGCTCGGCGACACCGACGCAGTGGTGCCGCCGGTATCGCCGCTCTGCTGCAGCTCGGAGTCACTGCGGAGATACCAGACCGAGAACGTGCTTTGGAGGTGCGGGAGTGCCGTCGTCCGGACGCCGACTTCCGCACCCTTGGTCGCGACCAAGGCGGGGATGGGCGTAGCGGCCGCCGGAAATGGATTCTCCGGCGAAATCGGCTGTTGTGTCTGCGTGGTGCCGCGCGCGTCGTTGCTGTGGAAGCCGACGCCGCCTTGAACGTAGAGCTCGGTTCCCGACCACGGACCGAAAATCGCACTCCCTTTCGGTTCTGCGAGAAACTTGGTCGCCGTACCGGAATTCGCGGTCGCGAAGTCCACGACGGGCGCGCCGGGCAACTCGGTGGCCACGTAACTCGGAGTGAGATTGGTCACGTTGTAAATCGCCTGATCACCGCGAAGCGCCAGCACGGTGCGGAATTTGTCCGACCAGTGGATCTTGTTCTCGACGTAGAAACCGATCATCGTGTCGGTGAATCGGTTCAAAGCGGTGGTCGCCGGCAGAATCGGCGTCAGGTTCGGATTGGCGTCGCACGCGTCGATCGGATCATCGTCGCACGCGCTCACGTCCACCTTGTCGGTGCGCACACGGTTCTGCGATCGATACAGGCCGTTGTGGACCCGGTCGTTTCGAACCTGCAGGCCGAACGTGTTTTCGACCTTGCGGTCGGCCCACGTGCTGGAAATGGTGTGGCGCGCATCCACACCCGCCACCCATCGCCGGTCCTGCTGTTCGAACTGATCGCCCTTGACCGGATCGTTCAGGTAGTACGTGAAGTCGGAAAACAGATCGAGGTCGTAATAGAAACCATAGACGCTGATCTGCGTCCTCGAGGAGGCCCGTTCACGGTGCCACTCGGCCTGCACGCTGTAGCGTTGCGTGTTGCCGCCGTCCGTCGGATTCAAGGTACCGAAGAAGCCGACGAGCGGCGTCGCCGTCACAGGAATCTGATCGCTCGAATTCCAGTTGCCATGATAGCCAAGGCCCGTGACGCTGAAACCACGGGCGGCGTCGCCCTGGCTATAGGTGAGAATGCCGTTGAACTTGTAGTAGTTATCCGGATGCGTCCAGGGCCCGTCGTCGTGATAAATCTGTCCCCCGTACAGGAGATTGCCCGAACCGAGTTTTTGTGAGGCGCCGAACACTGCGCGCAGATAGCCGTACATGCCGCCTTCTACCGTGAAGAAGTTCTCGGGCAGCGTCTTGACGAATTCCAGGTGGGCCGATCCCGCCGAGCCGAAGTTGCCGACGTCGGCGTAGTACGGACCTTTTTCGAAATTCACCCGTTGCACGAACTCCGGAATGACGGTGTTCATGTCCGAGTAACCTTCACCGTGCGCGTGCGACGGCAGGTTCAACGGCATGTCGCCGAGGAACACCGCGAAGTCTGTTCCGTGGTCGAGATTGAATCCCCGCAGAAAGTATTGGTTCGCTTTGCCACCGCCGGCGTGCTGCGTGATGATGAGACCCGGAACCGTCTCCAGTACTTCTCCCGAGCGAAGAATCGGACGATCTTCGAGTTCCTTCGCGCCCACGGTTCCCTGCGTGGCCGACTGCGCGATCCCGACCAGATCGTCTTCTCGGCCCTGGACGTTGACGGTGGCGCTCAAGCCGCCCACCGAGAGCACGATGCGCAGCCGCGCCGCCGGCCCGCCGGTCCCGATCGTGACAGGGATTTCTTTGGTCTCGAAATAGGTATGAGAGACCGCGAGCCGATAACTACCTGCCGAGAGCCCCGAAATCGTGAAGGAACCGTTCGCGTCCGATTGCCCCGTTGCGACTACGGTTCCGTCGGCGCTTCGCATCTGCACGGTCGCGTCGGCAATCACACCACCAGACGAGTCGACGACCGTTCCTGATAGCTGCGGAGGCTGCGCCTGCGCGGCAGAGCCGATGAGCGAGTGGGTCAATACCAATCCGACACACAGTCGTCCGACGAGCCGATTCGTCACGCCGATCCTCCAGCCGAAAGAAAAACGCTGAAGAGTCTACGTGCGGCGGTCCTTCGTGGACGTGCGGCAAATTGTCGCACCCCCTCCCCAACGTGAGCACGTTAGACTGGTCGGACCGGACGTGCAATCAGACAAGGACGGGAATCCCATCGCGTGGCGACTCGAGGTGACGCCGGAGGCCGTCGTGCGCTGGCTCGTGCGACTGTGGTGGACGACGGCGGCCATCGACGGCGGGGTGATCCTGGCGTCGTTTGTGTTCGACGCGTCGACGTTTCCCCTTCGCCGCGTCGCGCCGCTGGTGGCGGCCGCAGCGTTAGCCAACGCCGAGTTGGCGTGGCACCAGCGAAACCATGCGCGCTCGCGCATGGTCGCTGGCGCGACGCTGCTCCTCGACGTCGTCCTCCTGACCGGTCTTCTCGAACTGAGCGGCGGGCCGTCGAACCCGTTCAGCGTCGTGTACGCGATTCTGGTCGCGCTCGCCGCGACCACGCTTGGCATGGCGTGGGGCATCTCCACGGCAGTTTGCTCAATCGTCTGCTATGGCGTGCTGATTTCGTGGCACCTGCACGAAGTGGTACCTGCACACCACCGATTCGTCGACTTCCCGACGCATCTCTTCGCCATGTGGCTGGCGGTTGCCACGCTCGCCGAGCTCGCGCTCCACTTCGCCGGCGCCGCCGCGCGCGCCATCGCCGCGCAGGAGCGCCAGCTCGATACAATGCGGCGGCAGACGGCGCGCGCCGAGCACGTGATGTCGCTCACGACGCTCGCCGCCGGCGCGGCCCACGAACTCTCCACGCCGCTCGCCACGATTGCGATCGCGTCGAAGGAACTGGAGCGCGCCCTGTCGCGCCTGACAGTGCCGGCGGTATGCGCCGCCGATGCACGCCTGATCCGCGAAGAGGTCGATCGCTGCCAGTTGATCCTCGATCAGATGAGCGGTCGAGCCGGCGGCAGCGCGGCCGAACAGCCCGAAAGCGTGGCGGTCGACACGGTGATCGCGGATCTCAAATCGCGCCTGCCGGCTGATCTCGCGGCGCGGCTTCAGACCCCGCACGCGGTCGACGTTCCGCCCGTCGTCATCGCACGCACCGGTCTGGTGCAAGTGCTGTTGTCGCTGATCAAGAACGCCTTCGACGCGACCGACGGATCCAAGCCGGTCACGCTCGCCGTCGAACATCACAGCGGGATGCTCCGGTTCGTCGTCCAAGACGACGGGCGCGGCATGTCGCCTGAGACGCTGCTTCGCGCCGGCGAGCCGTTCTACACGACCAAGGACGCCGGCCGCGGGTTCGGGCTCGGCCTCTTTCTCGCACGTATGTTCGCGGAGCGCTGCGGCGGGTCGCTCTCGCTTCGATCGGATCGCGGCACGACGGCGGTTCTCGACATTCCGGCGTCGCCCACACAGGTGGAAGGATGACGAGCGAGGCGGCACCCGAAGGGCGCACGTTGCTGATCGTCGAAGATGACTTGACGTTCCGGACGCGATTAACCCGCGCGTTTCACGATCGCGGCCTGGAGGCCTCTGCAGCGGGAACCTACGAAGAAGCCATGGCGCTGGCAGAGTCCGATACGCCCGAGCTCGCGCTTGTCGACTTGCGCCTGCCCACGCGGTCGGGATTGGACGTCGTCCGCGGCCTGAAGGCGCTCGATGCGACCACGCTGATCGTCGTGCTGACCGGGTACGGCAGCATCGCCACCGCAGTCGAGAGCATCAAGGCCGGCGCGCGCTCCTATCTCACCAAACCCGTCGACGCGGACCAGATCCTCGCCGCGTTCGCGGAAGCGCCGGCACCACACGGTGGTGAACCCGCGTACCGGATCTCGTCGCTCGCGCGGGTCGAGTGGGAGTACATCCAGCGTGTGTTGACCGAGTGCAACGGCAATTTGTCCCAGGCCGCGCGTCTGCTCGGCATTCATCGCCGGTCACTCCAGCGCAAACTGTCGAAAGATCCCTCGCCGGAGACGCCGCACACGTGAGATTGACGCCGGCCGAACGGACGCAACTGTTCATCTTCGTGGCCGTGATCGCCGCCCTCCACGTGCTCGGATGGGGCACGATGTGGTTCCTGGTCGCGCCACGCTACCCGTTCATGTGGGGTTTCGCCGGCCTCGCCTATTCGTTCGGGCTGCGGCATGCATTCGACGCCGACCACATCGCGGCAATCGACAACACCACTCGAAAACTCATGGGCAGCGAGTCGAAGCCGCTCGGCGTCGGCTTCTTCTTTTCCCTCGGACACTCGTCGGTGGTGTTCGCGATGACGCTCGCCGTCGCGGTGGCCACGCGTTGGGTCACCGCCGAGATGCCGGCCATCAAGGCGATCGGCGGTTACGTCGGCACGATGGTCTCCGGCTTGTTCCTCTACGCCATCGGTCTTGCGAACCTCTTCGTGCTGATCGACTTGTTCCGCGTCCTTCGACGACTCCGCCGCGGCCAACCCGATCCGGCGGCGCTCGAAGTCGATTTGCTGCAAGGCGGATGGATCAGTCGATGGGTCGCGCCGGTTTTTCGAGTCGTGACCAGGCCTCGCCACATGTACTGGATCGGTCTCCTGTTCGGACTCGGGTTCGATACGGCGACCGAAGTCGCCCTCTTGACGACGGCTGGCGTCGCCGCGTCGCAGGCGTTGCCGCTCGGCGCCGTCCTGGCCCTTCCTGTTGTGTTCGCCGCCGGGATGACGTTGATGGACAGCGCGGATGGCGTCATGATGTGTGGCGCCTACGGATGGGCGCTCTCGAATCCTTTGAGAAAGCTGTTCTACAACCTGACCGTAACCGGTCTGTCCATCGTCGTGGCCCTCTTTGTCGGAACGCTCGAGCTTGTGAGCATCGTGAGCGGACGCGTGTTGGACATCCACACGATCGGCTACGCCGTCGCCGCCCTGTTCGCCGCGTGTTGGCTGATCTCACTCGCGGTGTGGCGGCTCGGACGCTTCGAGCAGCGGTGGCAGGATCCCGCGTCAACACCGGGGCTGCGCTCGTGAGCGTCCGACGCGCCGCGTGGATCGCCTTCGCCGCGGTGCTCTGCGTCTGCGGATTCAGCAGCGCGCACGATGTGATCGTCGAACAGCAGGTCGATATCGTGATTCGTCCCTCAGACGCTCACCTCGTCGTCCAGATGCACGTCCCGGCGTCCGCGGTCGCCGAGGCCAAGCTGCCAACGCTCGCAGACGGAACGCTGGACGAGGCGCGGATCGGACCGGCGTTGGAGATCGTGGGCGCCGATGCCGCACGGAACCTGGACGTCTGGTACGACCGGCGGCCCATCGTTCCGTCGCAGGTGACAGTGCGTCTCAGCGCCGATCGCCGTGCCGTAGATGTCGCGTTGAGTTACTCGACGACCGGAGCGAATGGGTTTTCAGCGCGGTTGAACGCGTTCACCGGCGCGCCGCTCCGCCCGGTTCGTACGACCGTTCAGTACGTGCCGGCCTCGGGCTCGCCGCAGACCGTGAGCGTCGTCGGACCGCCACGCCGTGTAGCGTTCGACCCAACGACCGCGGACGTCATCAGCCAAGTCGCTGCGCGCGGCCTGAGCGTCGTGTTGAGCGGTGGCGATCATCTGTTGTGGCTGTTGTGCGTGCTGCTGCCGATCCGCCGCGCGCGAGAAGCCGGAGTGGTGGTTCTGGCGTTGCTTGCCGGCCAACTCGCGGCCATGTTCGCCCCGGCCCTCTTGCCGAACGGTCTCGGTTCGATCGGCACAGTCGCATCGCTGATCGCGGCATCAGCGTTGGTGATGGCAGCGCTGCAGACGATTGTTCGTGCGCGCTTGCCTTGGGTTGTCGCCTTGACCGCGGTGTTCGGCATCCTGAACGGCTGTGCGTTCGGCGGACTCCTCGTCGACATCCGGCCGTTCGCCGGTTCGCATCAGGCGGCCGCGTTGGCCGTGTTCCCGATCGTCGTCGACGTCGCCGAGCTGTGGATTGCCGCCGTGATCTGGGGCACGCGAACCTGGCTGGCCACGAGCGGACTCCAGGATGGTCTCGTGACGATCACGGCGGCGGCGTTCGTCGCGCACACCGCCGTTCACCGGATGCTAGATCGGGGGCAACTGCTGGTGCAAAGCGGCGTGGTCGACAGCATGCGCGTCGTCACCTGGCTGACGCTGGGCTGGGCGCTGGCGATGGTCGCGGTCGCGCTCGCAGAGTTGTTCAGACAACGCGGCGCCGCAGCACGGGCGCGTCTGTCAGGTCTGCAGCGGGCATGACCATGCGAACGCAGGTTCAGAACCGCGGAACGTTGGCGCAGCCGTGGCGCGAACGCTTGGCCGTCCTCGGCGTCGCAGCCGGGATTGTCAGCATCATCGGTATCTACGTGGCGTTGAATGCACGCACCGGCCGTGACAGCGGCGCCGATCTCCTGCCGTACCAAACGCTCGTGCGCGGATTGCCGGAGTTCGATCAGCGCATATTCCGCGAGCTGCGCCAGGGACTCCTGACCGCCGAAGGCGATCGCACACGGACCTCGACGTGGCCTGAGCCGTCGGCGCTCGCGGCACGGCACGTCGCACCGTTCGCAAGCGGCGGCAGCTACGAGTGGTCGCGGTTGCAACAGGGAACGATCATCGACTACTTCGGTCAACCGAAGGATCCATCCGCGCCTGCGTGGCTGCTCGAGATTCAAGAACCCGAGCCCGGGATGCTGCCGGACCCGGCGCCGCCCGACGAAGAGCACCATCGATTGTCCGACGGCACGCTGCTCCACACCTATGTCTGGATGCATCGCTTCGGTGGACAGGTGCCCGTGGGCTTCGTACGCCAACCGCAGAATGTCGGATGGGTCGGGGTGTTCTCGACGCCGCCCAACCCCGTGTTCTACAACAGGAGATGATGAGGATGACTCGGATGCGTGCGTATGCGCTCGCTGCTCTCGCGTCCTTCGTGCAACTGGCCGCGACGACGGCCTTCGCGCAACCGAAACCGACGCTAAAAGTCGGCGTCACGTTGCACCCGTACTACTCGTGGACGAAGAGCGTCGTCGGCGACTTGCCCGGCTACGAAGTGCGCCCGATTCTTCCAGGTGAAATAGACGCCGGCGACTACCAGCCGCGTCCAGACGACATCAAGAAGCTCATCGATCTCGACGCGATCGTCGTCAACGGCATCGGCCACGACGACTTCATCATGCCGATGATCAAGTCGTCTGGAAACAAGAAGCTGGTCATCATTCACGTGAACGAGACAACGCCGCAGATCCATGCGGCGCACGGCACCGGCGTCAACTCGCACACCTTCATTTCCTTCACGAACGCGATTCAACAGACCTATGCGATCGAAAAAGCGATCGCGACGCTGCGGCCGGCGGATGCGGCAGCGCTCCAGCGTAATGCCGCCGACTACGCGCGCCGGCTCCGACTGATCAAAGCAAAGGCGGCACAACAGCTGGCGGAGGCGAAGATCACGCGCGTCGTGACGGTGCACGACGGCTACGGATATCTGCTCCAGGAATTCGGCCTCGAAGTTGCCGGCGTGGTCCAGCCCGCGCATGGCTTGACACCCTCCGCCGCCGAGCTACGCGACATGGTGGAACTCCTCCAACGCGAGAAGATCAAAGTCGTCTTCAGCGAGGAAACATTTCCGGAAGCGATGCTCAACGTGCTGCGTGAAGAAGCTGGCGTGAAGGTCTATATCATCAGCCACATCGCATCCGGTCAGTACACGGCCGACAAGTTCGAGCGCGAAATGCAAAAGAATGTCGACACGATGATCCGCGCCCTCGTCACGGAAGCCTGAGCGGACGTGCATTCGGATCCTGACGCGACGCTCGTGGCGATCGACGACGTGACGATTCGGCGGCACCGGGAGGCGCTGCTGGATCAGGTCTCGGTTGCTGTGGCGCGAGGATCGCTCCACGCGATCGTTGGCCCGAACGGAGCGGGCAAGAGCACGTTGCTGACGGCGCTGCTCGGCCAGATGGCCTTTAGCGGCCGGATCGAACTGAAGTGGGAGCGCGATGGCGCCATCGGCTACGTGCCGCAGACCTTTGCCGTCGACCCGACGCTGCCAGTCACGGTGGAAGATTTCCTCGCCTTGACCCGACAGACGCGGCCCGTCTGCCTCGGAATCGGCGGCAACACGAGGCGCGCGATTGCCGCGTTGCTCGACGGCGTCGGCCTGAGCGGACTCGAGCGCCGACCGCTTGCGGTGTTGTCGGGCGGCGAACTGCGCCGGGTGCTCCTCGCGCACGCGCTCGATCCGGAACCCGAGCTGTTGATCCTCGACGAGCCCGGCAGTGGCCTCGACGAAGCGTCGGCTCGCTGGCTCGAGGACGCGCTCGTCGCGATCAAAGGACGTCGCCGCACGACGATCCTGATGGTGTCGCACGATCTCGAGCGCGTCCGACGAATCGCTGATCGGGTGACGCTGCTGGATCGTCACGTGATTGCTGACGGCACGGCCGATTCGGTCCTGGCGGCCGGCAGCACTTTCGACCATGGGCTCGCGCGTCGCGGCCGACAGGCGGTTCGGTGACACCGTTTTACTCGTGGGTCGCCAATCTGGCGCAGCGAGGTCTGCTCCCGAGCGACTTTCAGTATCCCTTCCTCATTCGCGGATTTCTGTGCGTGCTCGTGCTCGCGCCGATTCTTGGCGGAATGAGCCATCTCGTCGTGACGCGCCGGATGGCGTTCTTCAGCGCCGCGCTCGGCCAAGCAGCGCTGACCGGCGTCGCGATCGGACTCCTCCTCGGCGAACCGCTGAACGCGCCGTACGGCGGCATGTTCGGCTTCTGCCTTCTGGCGACGCTGGCGATGGTGTACGTGAAGCGCCGAGCGACGCTTCCACCCGACACCCTGATTGGTGTGTTCCACGCGCTTACACTGGGCCTGGGGCTCTGCCTCCTCGTCGCGCTGACCCGCCAGTTCAACGTGCATCAGGTCGAGTCGGTGCTCTTCGGTAGCCTGCTCACCGTGACGGACGGCGATCTGATCCTCCTCGTCGCCGTCGGTGTCATCGTCGCGATTCTGCTTGTTCGTGAATACAACGCGTTGCTGCTGGACAGCCTGAACCCCACCCTCGCGACTGTGGCAGACGCGCAGCCGGTGTACCTCGAATACTTCTTCGCGGTACTGCTCACACTCTCCATCGTCGTCAGCCTGAAAATCATCGGGGCCCTGCTCGTGGAAGCGCTTGTCGTCGTGCCGGCCGCCGCGGCGCGCAACGTCGCCTGGAGCACGCGTAGCTATCTGGTCGGCAGCATCGCCGTTGCATTTGCCGCTGGCGTCGGCGGCCTCTTGATCTCCACGAAGTTTCTCGTTCCGACCGGCGGCGCTGTGGTCCTCGCCGTCAGCGGGATCTTTTTCGTGACGCTCGCCGTGCGAGCGACGCGGCGCCAGCACGCATGACCGCCGCCGCTGCTCGTTGCGTGCGCGTCGAGCCGCTTTCGCCCCGCCTCGAGCTGCTGCTTGTCATCCGAGTCGGGATGGCGATTGTTGTCGGCGTGTGGATCTACGTCGCGTCAGCAGGCGGAATGGGCGGTGCACCGGGCGAACGGCATCTGCTTCCGTTTCAGAAGCTGATGGCCGATCGGGCTCCGGAGGAGCAACGGATGTTTCGGGAGCTCCAAGAAGGATTGCTCGAGGCGGAAGCGAGGCGATCGTCTGCCGGGGCATGGCCGACACCCGCGGCGCTGGCGTCGGACGGCGTTCCGCCCTTCGCCTTCGACCCAACGAGGCGATCGTCCGTCGTCTGGCAGTTCATCCAGAGCGGTACGATGGTGAACTATCTCGGGATCCCGAAGAACGCGTCGGAGTCGGCGTGGCTGGTGTTGGTCCAAGAACCGGCACCAGGTGTGCCACCGGATCAGACCTTTGAGGACGAAGAGCACCACCGACTGACCGATGGGGCGATGCTGCACGTTTCGGCGTGGCTGCACGCGAGTGGTAGCACGGTGCTGCCTCGCATCATCCGGATGCCGCAGGCGGAAGGATGGACGCAGCTCTATGCGGTTGGCCCATCCGCCGCACCAACGGCTCCGGCGGCGAGGTGAACCGAGGCGCGACTCCCGTCCAAAAGTGAGCTTCATGCCAACCTGCATCTGAAGAGCGGGCTCCGCGCTGCAAGTGCGACCGAAGTTCGGCGTAAACGCCGCCCATTTTCGGCACGTCGAAGGTCACAGATTGAGCAGGTTGAGTGTCCGCATTCGTCTTGAGGACGGAACTGTGTCACAACTGCGTCACATACCCGCGCAACCCCCCGGTCGACATAGTGATTTACGAGGATACGCCGACGCGCAAGGAGGTTGGGGAACTCGTTGATGCGAAGGTGAGTGGTGCGTTTTGCTGTGCGCCATTGCGCGCAGGTGAGTCGACTTCCAAACGTGCAACTTTTAAGCTTCGGCGTCAATTTCAGCGACGGCGCGGGTTCAAATCGTGCCTTGCAGATCACGGCGCCGGAACTGTTGTAGCGATTGAGCTTCTATCGAAGGGCTTTGCGGGGGCGTGCAACCAACATTAGCTGCAGCTCTGGCGACCTGCGGCCTAAGCAGTAATGGCGACGCTTTCCAAGCGTGCGCCATCGACCACTCGGCCATCTCTCCGCTTTAGAATCAGCAACTTACGAGCGCGTTTTCAGGCGATTCAGCAAATTGTGATAAGGCCTCGAAAATGACGGCGTCCGAGCCGATCCAGTATAGCCATCCCGGTTGAATCGCGACCTCAATTTCGTCTCAGTAGCGGCGGCCGGATGCGGCCTGAAGACGAGGTGACTGCCAGTCGGCTGACGAACCGCTCAGAACTTCACCCGCGTTCCGATCCAGTACGTCGTCGGCGCGCCCGGCGCATAGAACGTCGCCTGCTGAACGGGGAACTCGCCGGCGACCGCGGGAAACGGCCGCGCAATGAAGCTCCCATTGTTCGTGAATCCGGTCGCCTGCAGCTGGGCGGCCGTGTAGTAGTGCGTGTTAAAGATGTTGTTGACCTGCGCGATCAGCTGCAGCCACTTACTGAGATCGTACCGCGCCCCGAGATTCACGATGCCGTACGCGGGCGTCGAACCGGGACCGAGATAGTAAGTTCCGTCGGACTGGTGCGCGTCGTTCTCGTTGCCTCGTGCGATGACACCAGAAGCCGCAATCAGATCGAGGTCGACTGAGATTTTCGGCGATACTTGAAAGTCAGCGTACGCCTTGAACATGTGCCGCGGCATGAGAGGCAGGCGATCGCCAGGCTCGACGTCGATCGTACCCTCAACGCCCCTGCGCCCCGCGGCCGCGGCATCGTTGGTACTATTGCCGGTACCGTCGATCGTCTCCTCGCTCTGAAACGTCGCCGCGAGCAAGGTGTATCCTGCTCCGCCGCTGACGCGGCCTTTGCGCGCGTTGAGCCCCAGCTCGATGCCTTGCCGCCGTGTCTTGCCGAAGTTCTTGAAATAGCCGAATCCAGTCTGCTCGGAGGCCACGAACAGAATGTCATCCGAGTTGTCGGCATGGAAGAACCCGGCATTCCAGTTCAGCGCGCCTCGAGAGCCGCGCACGCCGGCTTCCACCGTACGCGTCACAACCTGATCCAGCGGTGGATCGCCGGCCATTGCGTTCGGAAGTTTGCACGGCTGATTCGGGTCGGCGCAGCCGAGTTCGATGGAGGTCGGCGCCCGGCTGCCCTCGCTATATCCAAAATAGAGATTGAGGTCACGCCTGGGGCTATAAGTGAGGCCCGCGGCAGGATTGAGTCGACTGTACGCATGGTCGCCGCCCAGCGAACCTTCTCCACCACCAGGATTCAGCCGATCAATGTTGCTGATACTCGTGTGGTTGAACCGCCCCGACAGCGTCAGCGTCCAGACATCCCGAATCGCCAACACGTCGGAGGCGAACGCACTGCCGGTGTTCACGCGACCATCGAGATCGATGCGATTGTCATAGGGCACGCCGTCGACGTTGCCGCCCGTCACACCGTCCGCGTAGGCATCGAGACCGGTCAGGCTTCTGTCGGGATTGAGATAGCCCAGCTGCGTAGATTGCGAGAAGGATGATCGCCCGCCGTCATAACCCGCCCCCACGGTGAGGGAATTGCCGCTCCGAAGCCAGTCGTGCCACGTGCCCTGGCCCGACACGCCATAGTTGTTCTGCGAGGTGTCGCTCCGATTGAGCAGACCGTTGCACTTTTCGCCCGGCTCATCCTTGCGCAGGACGTTGGCGATGCATCGCCAGTACGGAAACGGCGTATTGGAGGCGTTCTCGCCGCTGGTTGGAAATCCCGTATAGCCCGCCGCTCTGAGCGCCGCCTGTTCCGCCGCGTTGGGCTGATACAGCGACTGATCGAGCGAGTCGTCGTTGATATCGCCGTTGAACGTGTTCGTGCCGATGTGGCGGTAGTAGACGTTGCCGCTGATGCCGAACGTCTTGCTCCACTCGCGGTGCGTAGTGAGATTCAGGAACGTCGCGCGGTTCTTGGTCTGATCCGGCTTCGTGTACACGCTGGCGTAATCATTCGCGAGGAAGCGCTGTTCCTGGAGCCCGTTGCCGTTCAACGAATCATCCGCGTACCCGACCGACAGCGACGTGTCCCCTGTTGCTTCGTGCCATCCCAGCTTCCCGAACAGCTGTCCGACCTTCGACGGCGAATCATCCCGCCACCCATCTTCGGCGAACAGATTGCCGGCGAGATACCAGTTGAGAGAGCTCTTTCGGCTGCCGCCGTGCTCGAACTCCACGGCCCGCCGGATGTTGCTGCCATACACCGCGCGGACCGTCGTTCCTGGGCTGGTCAGACCATCCTTGGTTTGAATCGACAGTGCGCCGCCGAGCGTGTTCAGGCCGAACAGCGGATTCGAGCCCGGCATCAGCGTCGTCGATCCGATGGCCATCCGCGGAATCAGGTCCCAACTGACGACGTCCCCAAACGGCTGGTTCATGCGGACGCCGTCCATGTAGATCGACAGACCCTGCGGCGTCCCGAGCAACGGAGACGCCGTGTAGCCGCGATAGTTGAGATCGGGCTGAAACGGGTTGTTCTGCATCTCGTTGACGAACACGCCGTTGAAGCGCCGATTCAGGAAGTCCGACAGCTCCAGCGCGCCGCTTGCCTCTATATCCGCACCCACGGCCGTTTGAACCGGTCCTGGTATTTGGGTCAGCTTGAGATCGAGACCTGGCAAGGGCATCGTGCCGATGACGTCCACGTCCACGTTGAAGGGTGGTGGAGTTGTGGGAGGGTTTTGTGGCGCCGCGGGCGCTTGATTCTGAGCTGGAGGATTTTGCGGCGCCTGCGCAGAGGCACTAGCGGTTAGCCACGCGATCGCGAGCGCGCCAATCGCAATGACCCTGACCGTGATCATCGTCGCCGCTGCGACGTTCCCAAACGGACGCTTCAACACGAGGCCCCTCCGTTGCCGGCCGTTCGGCCGGTGCGCGACACACCCGCGATACAGAACACGCCTTATCGCTCTGTACATTCCCGGAGGGCGTGTTTTGTTCACGCTATTTTTTTCTTGCGAGTGGCACGGCCACCGAACCCGCTGGGCGAACTCGCAGGTAGAATCCGAACACTTGGGCGACGCACGTGTCCTCTCCCACATCTGAATCGATCGCCGACATTCCGCTCCTGTCGCTGGAAGGCGTCCACGGCAGGCCGGAGGACGTTGAGGAAAGAGTCCTGGCGCTGTTCGATCGCTGCGCACCGTCCTTGGTGCGGTACGTCGGGTCATTCGGCCTGAACATCCACGAGACTGAGGACGTCGTGCAGGACACGTTTCTCGCCCTGTTCCGGCACTTGCATCTTGGCCGTGATCGGACCAACCTCACCGGTTGGCTGTTTCAGGTCGCACACAACCTGGCATTGAAGCGACGGCAGCAGGCCATCAAGCAGTCTCGACTTCGCGGCGACCGCGAGACGTCGCTGGACAGTCGTCTCGACCCCGCGCCGGATCCAGAACAACGACTCTTGCGTGACGAACGCCGCCGGCACTTGCGCGCGGTGTTCGACGCGCTTCCCGATCGGGAGCGGCGATGTCTCGTCCTGCGGGCTGAGGGCCTGACGTACCGCGACGTCGCAAAAGCGTTGAGCATGTCGTTGGGCTCGGTCTCGAAGGCGGTTACGCGCGCGGTGACGCGACTGATGAACGCGGACGGAGGGTAGCTCGATGTCGATGGAGAGAACACATCCCACAGACGCGACGCTCGTCATGGCGATGGATCGCGAGCTCTCGGCATCCCGGCGCGAGGCAGTTCAAGACCATGTGAGGGCCTGTGACGGATGCCGGGCGCGACTGACCGCACTCGAAGCCGCCGCCGCGGAAAGCGCCCGCCTCTGTCGCGGTGACGACTCACCTGATGATGGCGTCGAAATCCCAGTGCTCCGTGCACGCCTGCAGCGGCGCATCGGTGAACTCCGCGGCGACATGGACCGCTCACTGTTGTTCTGCGTTCGCAGAGTCGTCGGTTCGGTCTCGCTATTCGCACGAGTCGGGATATCGATGGCGCTGCTCGCACTGATGGTGCGATTCACATGGAGCAGTGGAACCGGCGTCGTGACCGCCGCCGAGTCCCTGCCTATTGGCCGCTTAACTCCCGGAGCGACGGTCGGTGTGACGGTGGTGGAGCTGTGTTCTGGCGCCGCACCATCGCCACGTATCGTGCCGTTGGCGGTCCGACAGGAAGTACTGCGGCTATACCGCATGGAGCACGTGCCAGCGTCCGAGTACGAACTCGACTATCTCATCACACCGGAGCTCGGCGGCGTGGGCGACGCGCGGAACCTCTGGCCGGAGCGGTACGACTCTGGTCCGTGGAACGCCCATGTCAAAGACGAGCTCGAGCGGCTGCTCTCACGCCGCGTGTGCGACGGCTCCCTCGATCTCGCGGTCGCGCAACGGGAGATCGCCACCAACTGGATCGATGCCTACAAGCGGTACTTCGAGACCGATCGTCCGATCCCGCGTCAGGCAGGCATCAAGGACGATGATGACGAGATCCAGTTCGAGGCGCCGCGAGCGGTCCCCATTGACACGCCTGCGTCGTCGGTGGCGATCCGGGTATCAGTCTCCGCGCAGCTCGCGGAATCTGCGTCTAGGTTTCCTGCCGCGCGAAGAGTGTCGTGGCCGTAGGTCTCTCTGATTACTCCGCATCTTGGGCATTTACTCATGAATGGACGTTTCTCGCGGATTCTCGTCTACGTCCTCGCCATCGCTGCGACGTGCGTGCTGACGACATGCGGTCGTTCCGAGCCGCAGCCGGCCGCGTCGGCGACACCACCTCCGGCGAACCCTCCGGCACCGCCCAAGATGCCTGACGTGGGGATCTACGTCACCAACGAATCATCGGGAGAGATTTGACCGTGATCGACGCCTCGACGTTGGGCGTGGTCACAACGATTCGGCTGGGCAAGCGCCCTCGGGGAATTGCGGCAAATCCTGACGGCTCCCGACTGTACGTCGCATTGAGCGGCTCGCCGAACGCCGGTCCGGGCGTTGACGAAAAGACGTTGCCCCCGCCGGATCGAACGGCCGATGGCATCGGCGTCGTTGATCTGGACCAGGGCAAGCTGCTCAAAGTGCTGACGAGTGGACCGGATCCGGAGCAGGTCGCAGTCAACGGCGATGGCACTCGCGTCTATGTCGCCAATGAGGATGCGGGCAAAGCCAGTGTCGTTGACGCGAACACCGGGGAGATCGTCGAAAGCTTCAAGATCGGAGATGAGCCGGAGGGCGTCTCCGTGGAGCCGAACACCGGACGCGTTTGGGTCACGTCCGAGGAAGACGGCGCCGTCTACGTCATCGATGTCGGCGCCCACAAGGTGGTCAAGCCCGTGAAGGTCGGACCACGTCCGCGTTCCATCGCGTTCATGCCCGACGGATCACGCGCCTACGTGCCGTCTGAAAACGGCGCGACCCTGACGATGATCGACGTCAAGAAGCTGGCGCCGGCCAAGACGATCAAGCTGGCCGCCGGGATGCGGCCCATGGGCACCAGGATGGCACCCGATGGCAAGCAACCTATGTCAGTTAATTGCCGGTTTTGAGGTGTCGATTAATTGCCGGATTTGCGTGTCCACCGAGGCTCGGTCTCACGTATCGCATCGGGCGCACTGACACGGTTCTGCGAGGCGGATACGGACGGATCTTCCTGACGCCGTACAACGAGAACCTCGTCCTTGCGAGCTCGACCGGAACCGGCGGATTCGGCGGCGGTGTGCCCGGCAGCGTCGGCGGCGCGCCCTTGATCCCCGCGCGCCGCAATCAGTACGACGTCGGCCTCAATCAGCAGGCGTGGCACGGCATCGCGATCAACGCCGATTACTTCTGGAAGGTCACCGACGGCCATACGATTTCGACGTCGTGCTCAACACGCCGGTCACGTTCCCCGTCCAGTTCCGCGAATCGAAGATTGACGGCGGCCTCGTCCGCGTCACGCTCCCCGAGATGCACGGGTTTCGGGCGTACGCGACGCTCTCACATACGAGCGCGCGGTTGTTCGGACCAGAACTCGGCGGGCTGCGATTCAGCGCCGGTTGTGCACCAGAGGCCCGGCCCGATCACGACGAGCCCTTTCAACAGACGACGCACATCGAGTACCGCACGAGCCGACTGCTTGGGCTTTGGGGTGGATTAACGTGGCGGGACGACAGCGGTCTGGTCGCGGTCAGCGTACCGACCTATGCCGACGCGCTGCAATTGACCGGCGACGAGCAGGCCGCCCACGCGGACATCGACGGAACATATTCACTTCCGTTGATCCCGTCGCTGCGTTTTGAACGAATGGTGGATCGATCTGAACAGACGGCTGGCGTTGCGAGTTGGATGGCCGTCGTTGACACCGCGGAGTGCGACCGCCGGGGCACGATGATGACGTCAGCCGGAGAGCGTCGTGCGGCACCAGTCACCGGCCTCCGATCGGTGTGGTGCGGCGCTGAAGGATGGACGTACCACTCCGCCGTCGGCCTCGCTCAGCGCGGACGCTGATCGCCAGCGGACGTTCACGGCATCGGCGCCGATCGACACGATAGATGCGAACCGTTCGGAACAGCCTGCGAGATCCGTGCGGGACAGCATTCTGTGCGTTCTGCCGTATAGAATGCTGTCAACCCCAATGCGACGAGTCACCGCGGAACAACCCGTGTCCATCGCCGATCTGCGCTCGCTCGCGCCCGGTCGCTTTCGCGACATGATCAAGGCCGTCGTCGATCTCCGGCGCGGGGTGATGCTCATCGACGCCGACATGCACGCCGATCAGGAGGCTGCGCTCCTCGCCGAGGGCTCTCGCCAGGACGATCTGTGGGGACTCAACCTCTACCCGCACATCGATGGTGTGGATTGGCTGGAGTTCGACTCGATGATCAACCTCCGCCCGTCGTTCGGCAATCGGTCCCGGGGCGTCGACGACGCCGCGACGCGCGAGGCGATTGTCGGCCTCGTGTCCAAGTTAGTGCAGCGATGACCGACGTTCAGCACCGCGACCTGGCGTCGGGGCGCTGGTACGAGCTGACCCTCGCGGAGCAGCTCGGCAACATCGGCAGCGAGATCAGCCGCGCATCGAAATGGCGGGATCGCAACCCGGCGATTGCGCGGGGCGCGCTCGAGCGCGCACTCGAGCTTTTCGACTTGACGCTCGACGATGCGCGGCACCGGCAATCGCAGGCGAGGCTGCGCGAACTCGCGCGCGTCCGCGAGCTCGTTGTCGACTTCTTCGACGGGCCGAACGAGTACCGATCGACTGCCAAATCGCTGCAGAAGTACTTCGATCAGTACGCGCTTGCCGTTCGCCCCTGAGTCGGAAGGCGCGTGAACCCTTCTCAGCTTGCCGAGCGTCTGAGAGACGTCGGGCAGCATGCTCGAAAGCGAAGGGAGATTGAGTCGCGCCCGCCGATATGACCGTTCCGACCGCTTCGGGAACGTAGTCACCGACCGGATCGAACTCGGTGAAGCGGGCACGCGACCACGACAGGTCCGCGTCCAGCACGAGCCACTTGACCGGAGTGTAGTAGTTGGTGAACTCGATGCCGCGGCGCGTGCTCGGTCGGCTCGGCTCGGTCGTGCCTTCGTCGCGCTGAACACGAGCTCCGAATCGAGGTGGAGAAACCAGTACGTCAACGTGCTCTGCAGATGCGGAATGGCGACGGTGCGCGCGCCGACTTCGGCGCCGACGGCGCGCACCAGCGGCGTGACACGCTCCGCCGGATTGCCGTCGGCGTCGACGGTAATCGTCGTGCCTCTCGCGTCGTTACTGTGGAAGCCGCTGCCGGCGTCGACGTAGAACTCGGTCCTCTGCCACGGACCCAGCGTCACGCCCCCTTTGGGGCTGACGAGGCCCGACCTCGCGACGCCGCTGTTGAGCGGATTGATATCGTCCACGCGGAACCGCGCGACGTCACCCCGCAGGCCGACCATGGTCCGCAGCCACGGGGTCCATTCGACGTCGTTCTGTGCGTACGCGCCGGCCATCATCTCGAGCACCGAGTCCTGATCGCGGGTGTCGAGGCGCACCCGCGCGTCAGTGTGGTAGAGGCCGACGCTGGTGATGTCGTCGTTCCGCACCTGCACGCCGATGGTGTTCTGAACCAAGTGATCGCCCCAGCGCGTCATGCGGCGGTGCGAGACGCGACCACCCAGAATGAAACGGTGGTCGGCCTGCTCGACCTGGTCGCCGTGCTCCGGGTCGTCGAGGTAAAAGGTGAAATTCGAGAACAGATCGAGGTCGTAGCCGATGCCGTAGACGGTGACGTTCGTGACGGCGTCGCCGGTCGAGTGCTGCCAGTCACCTGACACGCTGTAGCGGTACGAATGGCCGCCGTCGGTCGGATCGATTGCGCCGAATCGATCGATCAGCCCCTCGGTGATGGCGCGCTGCGGCACTTGATCGGTCGAATTCCAGTCGCCGTGGTACCCCATCGCGGTCAGCGACCAGCCGTTCAGCGTGTCGCCGCGGCTGTACTTCACGACGCCGTTGATCTTTCGATAATCGTCCGGATGATCCCACGGTCCGTCGTTGTGCGACGCCTCGATGGCGGCGAGCAGATGCCCCGTTCCGACCGACGGCGAGGCGGCCAGAATCACCCGGCCGTACCCTTGTCCGCCCGCCTCGACGCGCGCAATCGGATGATCCAGCACGCTGGCGTAGTTGATGTTCGCCGATCCCGCCGTCGCGAAGTCGCCCTGATCGGCATAGTAGGGCCCCTTCGAGAACTGCACGCCGGAGATGATCTCCGGGATCATGAAGTTCAGGTCCGAGTAGCCCTGCCCGTGCGCGTGCGACGGCATGTTGACGGGCATGCCAGCCACCGTATTCGAGAAATCGGTGCCGTGATCCAGGTTGAACCCGCGCAGAAAGTACTGGTTGGCTTTCCCCTCGCCGCTGTGCTGCGTGACGATCATGCCCGGCACCGTCTCCATCACTTCACCGGTACGCATCAATGGACGTTCGTCGAGCTGTGCGGCGGTAATCGCACCCTGGCTCGCCGCCTGGGCGATGCCGACCAGGTTCTCGGCGGGATTCTCCACGTCGGCCAGACTCGCGAAGGTCCGCTTGCCGGTCACGGTGACGTCGGCATTCAAGGCCAGGTGGAGCACAACGTTGATCACCGTGGGCTGACCGCCGCTGCTGACGATCGCCACGGCTCGCCGCGTCTGGGCGAAGTTGATAAGCGAGAACGCCAGATCGTACTGGCCGGCCGCCAGATTCAGCGTGTACCGTCCGGCCGTATCGGTGACCGCCTCCTGCCTGACGGCACCCGCGCTGCGAGCGGTGACCGTCACACCGGGAAGCGCGGCCCCGGTCTCGTCCCGCACGATGCCGGTCACGCCCCGCGCAAACGCCGGCGTCGCCACCAACCACAGACTCAACAGGACACACCACGACCGCCAACGATTCGTCACGCGCGTCTCCTCGAAATCGATCGGTTGTGTAGTCTACGAGCGCCGTCGTGGATTGGCGGTGCGGCAAGTTGTCGCACCGCCCAGGCGGAGAAAGCCTCTACACTGCACAGCATCAACACCGATGCGCCTCAGCACCGTTGAACCGACACAGCGTCAGTTGCGGCCTGTCTATCTGCCGGGCGGAGGTGCGTCATGACGAAGCTTCCGGCGGCCATCCGGTTGTCGGCGGGCGCATCGTCCAGATTCGCCGCAGACCCGTGGTATCTCGCCGCGACGCCGCTCGCCATACGACCGTGGATGGTCCGGATGCGCTGGGAGACAGCGGGCGTCGAACTGTTGCTGCTCGCCATCACGTTCGGCGTCCCGACACTCGATCTCCCGCTTGACCACATCCTCTGGCTGCTCGTGGCGGACGTGGCGGCGAACGCTGCGACGGCCTTCTGGCTGTCGCGCGACGGGGAACTACCAGCGGTCGCGGCAACGATCGCCCTCGCGGTGCAGCTCCTGTTACTCACGTCGTTGCTTGAACTCACGGGCTGACCCTCCAACCCGTTCGTCGTCGTCTACATCATGCAAGTCACGGTGGCTGCGTTGACGGTCGGGCGTGGCGCTGCCGTGGTGCTCGGCGTCTTCACCGCCGCGAGCTACGGCGTGTTGATCGATTGGCACGTGCACGAACTGGTCCCGACGCATCATCGGCTGAATGACTTTCCAACGCACCTGTCCACGATGTGGCTGGCAGGCACCGTGGTCGCCGAGTTGGTCGCGTACTTCGTGGGACGCGCCTCGATTGCGCTGCAGCAGCGGGAGGACGCGCTCGAGCAGATGCGAGCTCGGGCAGCTCGGAGCGAGCGGCTCGTCTCACTCACGACCCTCGCTGCGGGCGCGGCGCACGAACTGTCAACGCCGCTTGGGACGATCGCCGTGGCGGCGCGCGAGCGGGAGCACGCACTCGTCCTGGGCCACGCTGACGCCGATCTCACGGACGACGCACGCCTGATTCGCGGCGAAGTCGATCGGTGCCAGGCCATCCTGGACCAGATGAGCGGGCGCGCTGGCGGATCAATGGCGGACGAACCGGAGAGTGTCCCCGTCGCCGACCTGTTCGACGAGGTGCGTATGGCACTCACGTCCGATCGCGCCAATCGTCTGGTCGTGCACTCGGCACTCGGTCCGCCGTCGCTCGTCGTCCCGCGAGCCGCCTTGCGACAGACGTTGCTGTCGCTCATTGGGAACGCCTTCGACGCGAGCACCGACACGCCGGTCGTCGTCGACGTGACGGAAGCCGGAGACGGCGTGCGAGTGACCGTTGCGGACTCGGGTCCTGGGCTCACGCCCGAGGCTGCCGCCCGCGCGGGTGAGCCCTTCTACACGACCAAGGAGCCAGGTCGTGGACTCGGGCTGGGGCTGTTTCTCGCGCGGGTCTTCGCCGAGCGCCTGGGCGGCACCCTCAAGCTCGAATCGGGCAACGGCACGACGGCGATTCTGGAGTTGCCGCACCGGACGAGCTCGGCGGAGGGCATGAGCGAGACGGGTCGCGAGAGTCGGACGCTGCTCATCGTGGACGACGACCAGCCGTTTCGGTTGCGATTGCTGCGCGCGTTTCGTGATCGCGGATTCGACGCGACAGGCGCCGGGACGTATGACGAAGCCATCGCGGTGGCGCAGGCGGACAGCCCCGAGTTCGCCCTCGTGGACTTGCGGTTGCCCGGCTTGTCTGGCCTCGAGGTGGTTCGGACACTCAAGGCGCTCGACACGACGACCAACGTGGTCGTGCTGACCGGGTACGGCAGCATCGCGCCCGCCGTCGAAAGCGTCAAGCTCGGTGCGACGACCTACCTGACCAAGCCGGTCGACGCGGATCAGATCCTCGCCGCGTTTGACGGCGCCAGCGAGACCGGCGCAACGCCAACCGCACAGCCCCTGGCGCGTGTCGAGTGGGAGCACATTCAGCGCGTGCTCGCCGACTGCGACGGCAACCTCTCGCAGGCCGCGCGCGTGCTCAGGATCCATCGACGATCGCTGCAACGCAAGCTCTGCAAGAATCCGGTGCCCGAACGCGGTCGATAGCGACGAACGGATCGCGCCCGGATCGCGATCGTGGCAAATCACGCGCGTGTTCGCCGCGGCGGTCGGCCGGCCGCCTTCAGAAGATCGCCTTGACGCCAATCTGCATCTGGCGCGCCGGCGCCGCGCTGAAGATGCGCCCGAAATTCGGCGTGCCGAAGATGCGGTTCGGGACGTCAAGGTTGACGCGGTTGAACAGGTTGAACACGTCCCACCGCAGTTCCAGCCGTGCCCCGGCCGACAGCGCCACGGCCTTCGCGATCGACAGGTCGACGTCGCCGTAGCCGGGGCCGAGCACGCTGTTGCGCCCGGCGCTGCCGAACGTGTACGCCGCCGGCAGCGCAAAGCAGCCGGTGTTGAACCATTGATCGGGCGTGTGCGGCGCGCCGGCGTTCGGATCGCAGACGGCGTCGGGCCGCTGCGCGGGTCCGGATCCGACGTTCGCGCGGTCCGTCCCGAGGTTCACCGTGAACGGCGCACCGGATTGCAGCGTGAGGATTCCGCTCACGCGCCAGTCACGGCCGATCGCCGACCAGAAGCCGTGTGACGCGCCGGCCAGTGGCGGCAGGTTCCACGTCGCGTTCCCCACCAGACGGTGACGATGATCGAAGCTCGAGAGCGCGCGCTCCGCCGCCATGTTGGCCACATCTTGTGGCAGGTTCGTCTCGGACGCCGTCGCGCCCGGATCCGACGCATCGTCGACCGCCCTCGACAGCGTGTAGTTCGCAGAAAAGGAGAATCCTCGCGCGAGGCGTTGCTCCGCGCGCAGTGTCAGCGCGTGGAAGATCGAGTAGCCGTCCCACCGGATGGCGGTGACGTTGCTCAACTGTGGCACGGGACGCCGCGGACCGATCGGCCCCGGCCCCGGCGACGGCACGTTCAGTACCGTCGAGCTGTCAGCGCCGACGATCCACGATCCGAGATAACTCGCTTCGACGGCGACTGTCGGCGACAGCTGACGCTGCACGCCGACGCCGACGGTCTTCGCGTACTCGGTGCGGAAGTCGTGGTCCATCGTGTTGCCGCCGACCGCGCCGTTCGTCGGCGCCTCCAACATCGTCGCCGTCGAGTACGTCGGCTGCAGCGCGTCGGCGGCAGCGCTCACGCTCTTGGCGAAGAAGAACGGCAGCGTCTGCGCCAACGACTGCTGCACGCTGTACGCCCACTGGTTCAGGTACACGCCGAAGCCGGCGTTGACGACCGTGTCGCCCTGCTCGCCGAGCGACCACGCCAGCCCGACGCGCGGCGCGAAGCGCAGGTAGCTCGGGCGCAGCAGCGCCGCGGTCCACCCGGCATCGCGCGAGGTGACCCACGGAATCGGCATCTGCGACAGCAGCGGCTGCGCCGACGGCGAGATCGTCCCGTCGTCTGCGCTCGCGACGAGGAATCGGCCGCCGGGGATGGAGAGATCGATCGCGGACAAACGGTTGTCGACGTCGTTCATCTGGCCGTTGATCTCGTAGCGCAGCCCGAAGTTGATCGACAGATTCGACGCCGCCTTCCAGTCGTCCTGGCCGTAGACGTGCAGCCAGGTGCTGCGGCCATGTTCGTCGGCGCGGCCGATGCCGACCTGCGCCGAACTCGGATAACCGAGCAGGAAATCGGCGAATGCATTGCCCGTCCACTGCCCCGTGAACGCGAACGCGCCGCGTGCCGTCGCCGGGTTGACCGGATTGAACCAGAGGCTGAACAGGTAGCCACCGAACTTCAGGTGGTGCGTGCCGCGATCGATCAGCAGGTTGTCGTAGAGCTCCACGCTGCGATCGTCGCGCGACACGAACGACGCCGGGTCGCCGATCGTGCTGAATAACCCGCCGAACGACATCTGCGGGTAGCCCATGTCGTCGGGATTCGCCGTGACGCCCTGCAGTCCGGTCGCCGACGCGAACGGCACGCCCTGATTCGGGCTGGTCTGTCCGCCGGAGGCGCTCAGCCATCCGAAACGGAACTCGTTGAGCACCGTCGGCGAGACGACGTGCGTGTAGCTGAGCGCGAGGTTGCGGCTGCGCGTGATCACGGTGCGGCCGAATCCCGGGATGAGCGTCTCGTTGAGCGAGCTCGTACCGAACGGCTGCACGTCGTGGACCCCGTATGCCGTCCATCGGCCGAACAGACTGTCGCCGTCGGAGAGCCGATGGTCCACGCGCAGCGTCACCTGATCCATCGGGTTGTCCTCGACGGCGACCGCGCGCAGGTTCTGCACGGTGCCGGCGCTCGTGGGCACCGGCACGTGCGGCAGCAGCGCCGCCGCGATCGGATCGATCCGGCTCGCGGGAATCTGGTTACCGGGAAAAGTTGCGCATCCGGCGGCCGTGCGCGTCAGCGGATCGCACAGCGCCGGCAGGTTCGAGAAATCGCCGGCGCGCAGCGCCATCGTCGGCACCGAGAACGTTTGCGTCAGCGAGCGCTGGCTGCGCTGCCCTTCGTAGCTCGCGAAGAAGAACGTCCGATCGCGGCGGATCGGACCGCCCGCATTGCCGCCGAACTGATGCTGGCGCAGCAGCGGCACGGGCTGATTCGGATCGTCGAACGCGTTGTGCGCGTCGAACGCCTGCGACCGGAAGAATTCCATCGCGGCACCGTGGAAGCCGTTGTTCCCGGCTCGCGTGACCACGTTGATCAGCGCGGACGCTTTGCCGCCGAATTCAGCCGGATATCCGGTCTTCTGGATCTTGAATTCCTGAATCGCATCGATCGACGGACTGACGACGAGGTTGTTGAAGTACTCGTCGGTCACCTTGACGCCGTCGAGCAGGTAGATGTTGTGGCCGCTGCGCTGGCCGAGCACTGCGGGCAACGCGCCGGTCTGGCCCAGCGCCGCGCCCCGCGTACCGCCGGGCGGCACCACCACGCCGTCCCCGAGCTGGGCCAACTGCAGGAACTGCCGCCCGTTCAGCGGCAGTTGGACGACCTGTCGGTTGTCGATGATGTCGCTGACCTCGGCGTTGGCCGTCTGCAGGAGCGGGCTTGCCGCCGTCACGGTGACCTGCTCGGTGCGGTCACCGACCGGCAACGCGATCGGCAGATCGAGATGTTGCCCCACCCGCAGCACGATCCCGGATCGCGTTGTCGTCTTGAAGCCGTCGAGCCGAGCCGTGATCACGTACTCGCCGACCGGCAGCGCGGGCACGAAATATCGTCCGCCGGCGTCACACACACGCTCGACACGCAGACCGGTCGACGCGTGCACGACAACCACCGTGGCGCCCGGGAGCACGCCGCCGAGCGGGTCGGTGACGACGCCTTCGATCTCGGCGGTGTTGGTCTGCGCGCGCGACGGCCGCGCCGGCAGCGTCAACAGCGCCACTGCGCACAGCGGAACGAGCACTGAACGTGTCATCGCGTGCGGTCAGCGCGCCGACTGGAGCGCGCTCAGAACGTACAGGCGAACGACGTACGGATCGCGTAGCCGGTCGATCGGGAGATGAGCGGCAGCTCCCGGTCGGCGCCCTCGGAACGAATCGTGGACGTCGAGGGATGGAACATCGGTCCGCCCGCGATCGACAGCTGCCACTTGCGCCCCGCCGGACTCACGTGGAGCGACGGACCGACCAGCAGGCGCGCGCCGCCCTCGGCCTCCGTCGGATCCCAGAATCCTTCGAGGTCTTCCCCGATGCCCTCGACGCCGAGCGACACGGCCTTGCCGAGCCGTCGCGCCCAGCCGACCGAGCTGATCAGATCGACAGCGTCCCGGTTCAGCGCGTTGTGCGGCATCTCGAACAGCAGATTGCCGTGAAGGCGCCAGTCCTCGTAGTCGCGTCCCGCGACGATGCGCGCCAGCCAAACGTCGATGCCGTCAGCTTCGTGCAGCACGCCGCCGCCAAAGGCGAGTGAGACGCCGGACGAGGCCTGCGTCAGCAGCGAGAAGAGCGCCTCGCCCTGCTGCGACGTCTGGTAATCGCCAGCGTTCGTGGACGCCAGGCCCAGTCGACCTACCAGCGTCCAGCGGCCCACCGACGCTTGCACGCCGACCCGCTGCTCGGGGCCGTTTTCCTGACTGCTCTGGAATGTCTGCTCGCCGACGCCCAGGTCGTAGTCGACGAGGAACTGGCTCTTCGACGCGTCCGGCGCGGTCGTCAGCGAAAAGACGAACGGCCGATCCTGCGCGGCAACGGGCGACGCCCGGGAGAGCAGCGCGAGAACGACGCCAGCCATTCGGGCAGCGGGACGGCAGCGCGCGGAAGTGATCACTGGCAAATTGTAGAGCAGCGTAGCCGACAGCGTATGCGGACGCCGGTCAGGTCCTGCGAAGACGGGGCCGCAGCACTTTGACGACGGTTCGGCGCCGCGTACGGCTCACCGGCACGTCGGATCCGTCCGACGCCTCGATCCACACGATCTCGGACGTCTTGAGCACGATCGATTCGTCGCGCGCTTTGCACTCGAGCGACGAGGTATAGTCTCTCGGCCCAGGAGAATCGCCATGTCGCAATCGTCGCTCATCGAACTGCTCCATCTCGGTTCCGCCCCGGTCGCCGTCGCGTTCGTCGATACGCCGCCGCCGGGCGTGCCCCACGTCTCTGCTGTCGAGCCGGCCGGCTGCGGCTACTGGCGCCGCGCCGCGGCCGGAGAGGTGTTCTTCACCGTCGCCGACGATCACAAGCGCTGCCCGGTCGGCGCGCACACGCACAACGTGACGCTCTCGCCCTCCGAACAGCAGGAGTTGATGGGGCTGGTGCAGACAATGGTGGGCCTCTCGTACCTGAAGATGGCCGACGTGCCCCAGATCCCGACGCGCAAAACGCCGCTACAGGTTGCGGTCTACGCGCCGCTCGCCGACGCGCCGGTGCCGCCGGACGTGGTGCTCGTGCGCGGCAACGCGTGGCAGTTGATGCTGCTAGCCGAGGCGGCGCAGGCAGCAGAGGTCGCCGGCAGCGAGGCGACGCTGGGACGGCCGACCTGCGCGGTGCTGCCGCAAGCGATCAACTCGTCGCGCACGGCCGCCAGTTTCGGCTGCATCGGGAACCGCGTTTACACCGGAGCGGACGACACCGACGCGTACTTCGCGATTCCCGGCCCGCAATTGGGCCTCATCGAGGAGCACCTGGCGGTGATCGTGCGCGCCAACCGCGAACTGGAGAAGTTCCACCAGGCGCGCGCGACCTCCACGCCAACCGCGTAGACACGCTGCCTACGGCCGGCCACGGCAGACGCCCGGATTCGGCCGTCAGAGTTTCACCGTCAGGCCGGCAAAAAGCGACCGGCCCACGCCGGGCACCGACGAGGCGCCCGTCGGGTCGCCAACCCAGTAGCGCCCACCGAGTG
>Ga0335085_10003388_pt1 | contig 27695 bp, 15 predicted proteins | sample Lox_Sample_45_FD_206712 | JGI IMG/M metagenome (GOLD analysis project Ga0335085, IMG submission 206712) | Soil microbial communities from Loxahatchee National Wildlife Refuge, Florida, United States - Lox_Sample_4.5 | ecosystem: Environmental > Terrestrial > Soil > Wetlands | place: USA...
CCGCTCCCGCCGCGCGGTCGCCGCGGGCGGCGGGTCGAACGGGAGCGAAGCGGTCCCTCCGGCGGGGAGCCACTCCACGGCGAAGAGCTGGTCTCCGGACGGCCAGACGAGGGCGGCCAGCGTCTTTCCCGATTTCGTGTCGACGGCGTGGAGCCCGCAGATGCTCCCGCCGCGGGTCAGGCCGGGCGCGTAGTGGGCGAACCGCGGCAGGACGCGGGAGGTCCCGACGAAGGCCACGCCGCCCGCGAAGCAGAGGCCCCGCGTCCAGCCCGGAAGCCTCGCCACCGTCTCCCAGGCTTCCCCGGACCGCCGCCACAGCTCCCCATAGCCGCTGTTGTCCACCCAGACCGCGCCCTCGTGCAGCCGCGCCGAATGGGGCCGCGTGAGGCCCCAGGCGACGGGCTCACGCGTGGCGCCGGAGAGGAGAACGCCCCGGCGGTCGACCGCGAAGTTCCGGTGGCCGGGCCGGCGCGCCGACGGCCGGGAGGCGGAGGCCGTGAAGAAGGACCGGGCGAGATCGGGCCCGGCGGCGATGGAGTTCAGCTGAAGGTAGTTGCGGTCCGCCCGGAGCCGGCCGCCCGACTCCACGGACTTCGGCCACCAGACGGCGCGCGTCTCCCCCCCCTCCTCGAGCCTCACGACGGCGTTGATCCCGACCGCATTGCCGTGGAGCCGTCCCCCGACGAAGGCGAGGTCGTGAAGGTAGAACGAGCCGGGAAGGAACCGCGCCCGGACCGGGACGAGCGCTCCGCCGGGCCGCGGCCGGGCCGGAAGGTCCTTCCGCGGCAGCAGGCGAGGCGCCGGATGGAGATCGAGGACGAAATTCGGGTTTCGCGTGCAGGCCACGTGGACGATTCCGCGTTTCCGGTCGACCGCGAGGCCCGACGGATGCGGAAGCGGAAGGGCCGAGACGGCCGGCCGCCCCGCGCGGGTGCCGAGCGAAAGGACGAGGTGTTCGTACTCCCGCGTGACGAGGAGCGTGATGCCGAGCTCCTGAAGGAGGTCCCAGAAGGGCCCGCGCGTGCGGGCGCGGAAGAGCCGGGGATCGGCGGCTGCCGGCCCCTCCGCGAGGCCGATGACCTCGGCCGGAAGGCGCCACGCCGCGTCGGGATTCCTTCCGGGCGCCGCCCCTCTCCGGCTCACGCGCGCTCCGACCGGAAGAGGCGGAAGGCGCCCCAGTAGAGCCGCACAGCCGAGCGGAGGTTCGTCGTCGACCGCCCTCCGTAGCGGCGCGTGGAGATGATCGGGACCTCGATGACCGCGTAGTTCTCCCGGCGGCAGACGACGTTGAACTCGGCGTCGATGAGGTCGTCGTCCCGGCGCAGGGCGAGGAGGCGCTCGAAGGAGCGAGGGAAGACCTTGGGGGTCCCGTTGATGTCCCACGTCGGCAGGTCGAAAAGCGCCCGGCACTCCAGGTTGAAGAGCAGCGACCCGAGCCGGCGGAAGGCGCTCTCCCGGATCTTCCGGTTGGCCTTCACGACGACGCCGGGGTACGCGACCGCATAGAGAAGGAGCAGCAGCAGGTCGGGGGGGTGCGTCCGCGCCGAGTTCGTGTAGCAGAGCAGGTCGCCCCGCGCCTGGGCGAGGCCGTGCTTCACGGCCCGCCCCCATCCCGCCCGCTCGACGGGGAGCACGCGGACGGCGGGATACCGCCCGGCGAGGCTTTCGCAGAGGGCCACGGTCGCGTCCCGGCACCCGTTGGGAACGAGGAGGAGTTCGTGCGAATGGCTGATCCGCTCGAGCGCCGCCTCGGTGTCCGCGACGACCTGCTCGATGTGGTCGGACTGGTTGTAGACCGGCAGGATGATCGAGATCAGGGGGCGCCCCCTCCGGGCCGCGCGCTCCGGGCCCGCCGCGCCGCCTCCGCGATCGCTTCGCGCGAGAGACCGTACCGCTCGTGGAGGTAATCGGAGCTCCCCGTGAGACCGTCCGGCGCCGCGTGGACGGCGCAGCGGACGAGGCGGCAGGGAATCCCTTCCTCGGCGAGCGTCTCGGCCACGAGCGAGCCGAGGCCGCCGGCGGCGTAATGCGCCTCGACCGTCACGACGAACGGGAACGGGGCCAGGGCCCGGACGAGGGCGGCCCGCGGCGCGGGCTGCACGCAGACGACGACGCCGACCGCGAGGTCGATCCCCTCGCGCTCCAGCGTCTCGGCCGCGGCCGCCGCCTCGGCCGCGATGCTCCCCATCGCCAGGAGAAGCCCGTCGCGTCCGGGGCGCGAGATCTCGACGGCTTCGGGACGGAATCGCCCCTCGAGGCCGGGGAGCGGCGGCCGGCTGTCGCGTCCCAGCCGGAGGTAGACCGGCCCCGCGCAGGAGGAGGTCGCCGCCACCGCGGCGGGCACCTGCGTCCGGTCCACCGGAACGAAGACCGTCATCCCGGGCTGGATGCGGAAGACGCCGACGTCCTCGAGGGCCCAGTGCGTCAGCCCCTGCTTTCCGTAGTCGAACCCGCCTCCCATCCCGACGAGACGGACCGGCAGCCGGTGGAGGAGCGGCCCGTTCCGGATCACCTCGTAGGGCCGGAGGGCCATGAACGGCGCGATGGAGTAGACGAAGGGGACGAATCCCGCCCCGGCCAGGCCGGTGGCGAGTCCGACGAGGTTCTGCTCGGCCACGCCGACGTTCAGGAACCGGGACGGGAATCTCTCGGCGAAAGGCTCCAGCGCCATGAAGCCGAGATCGCCCGTCAGAAGCAGGATCCGCTCGTCGCGCGCCGCCAGCTCGACGAGCGCCCGGACGAAGGCGGCTCTCACGAGATCCCTCCGACCTCGGCCATCGCGGTCCGGTACTCGGCCTCGGACATCGGAAGGTAGTGCCAGCGGAGCTGTCCTTCCATGAAGGAGACGCCCCGTCCGAAAACCGTCCGGAGGATCAGGACGCGGGGCCCGGCCGCCCGTCGCTCGCCGGCGGCGATCGCCTCCTCGATGGCCGCCGGATCGTGGCCGTCCACGTCGGAGACGTCCCAGCCGAACGCGGCAAAGCGGGCGGAAAGAGGCGACAGGTCGAGGACGTCCCGGGTGCGGCCGAAGCCCTGCTGTCCGTTCACGTCGACGAGAGCGACGAGCCGCCCGAGCCGATGGTGCGCGGCGAACATCACGGCCTCCCAGACCGACCCCTCGTTGCACTCGGCGTCGCTCAGGAGGACGAAGACGCGGCGGGATGAGCCCTGGTACCGCGCGGCCAGGGCCGCCCCCGCGCCGATGGAGAGTCCGAGGCCGAGCGAGCCCGTCGACAGGTCGACGCCCGGCAGGGTGCTGTCGGGATGGACGCCGAGGAGGGACCCGTCGCCGCAGAAGCGGTCCAGCTCCGCCGGGGCGAGCCAGCCCTTCACCGCCAGAGCCGCGTAGAGCGCGAGGGCCGCGTGCCCCTTGGAGAGGATGAACCGGTCCCGCTCCGGATCACCCGGCGAGGAGATCCGGAGGACCCGCGTGTAGAGCGTCGCGAGAACGTCGGCGACGGAGAGTGCCGAGCCGATGTGCCCGACATTCGCACGGTGCGACTGACGGAGAATGATCCGCCGGATGGCCGCTGCCGCGTCCAGCGCTTCACTCACCGGAACGCTCCCGGAAGGCGGCGGCGACGGCGGCAGAAATGGGCGCTGGAATCGTAGGCGGATTATAGGAGCGGGTGCCGCGAAGCCCGCCGATCCACGTCCTTCGGCGCCCCGCCGCTCCGCCGCGATGTATCTTTGTCGGACGATGCGGCGCCGCGCCCTCCTTGCGATCCTGGCCCTGGCGATCGCCGTGCGCGTCTTCGGAATCGATTTCGACGAGCGCCACTACTTCCATCCGGACGAGCGGGCCATCGCGAACGCGGTCCTCCGCCTGTCGTTCCACCCGCTGAAGCTCAACCCCGAGTTCTTCGCCTACGGGTCGTTCCCCTTCTACGTCACGAGGGCCGCCATGGTCCCTCTTTCCCTCGTGAACCCGTGGTTCGGCTCCTACGACGGGGCCGTCTTCGTGGGACGCGCTCTCTCGGCCCTCTGGGGCGCGGCGACCGTCCTTCTCCTCGTCCTGGCCGTGCGGCGGCGGTACGGCGAGGGCGCCGGGCTCTCGGCGGGACTGCTCCTTTCGCTCTCCGTCCTCCACGTCCAGAACGCGCACTTCGCGACGAACGACGTTCCGCTGACCTTCCTCGTCCTCCTCGCCCTCGTTCTCTTCGGCCGGTATGCCGAGGAAGGCCGCCCGCGGCACCTGCTCCTCGGCAGCGTCGTCGCGGGCCTCGCCCTCGCGACGAAGGTGAGTGCGGCGCCGCTTCTCCTCCCCCTCGCCGCGGCCGTCTGGCTCCGTTACCGGGCGGATCGGGAGCCCTACCGGGCGGCCGTCCTCCTTCTGGCCGCGGCCGGGACGGGGCTCGCCGCCTTCGCCGTCGCGCAGCCCTACGCGTTCCTCGACTTCTCGCGTTTCTCGCACGACGTCCTCGAGCAGAGCCGGATGGTCCGTTCGGCGGGGACCCTCCCTTACACGAACCAGTACATCGGCACGCCGAAGGTCCTCTACGAGCTGAAGGAGATCGTTCTCTGGGGCCTCGGCCCCTTCCTCGGGCTCGCCGCGCTCTGGGGGGTCCTGCGGCTCGCCCGCCGTTTCCGGCAGTGGACCCCGTTCGAGACCGTCGTCCTCGTCTGGGCCGTTCCCTATTTTCTCGTCACGGCCTCCTTCGACGTGAAGTTCCCGCGCTATCTCCTGCCGCTCTACCCGTTCTTCGCGCTCTGGGCCGCGACGTCTCTGACGGAGCTCGCCGGACGGAGCCGGCGCGGCCGGATCGTCCGCGGGATCGTCGTTTCGGGAACGGCGCTCTGGGCCCTCGCCTTCCTCTCGATCTATGCCCGCCCGTTCACGCCCGTGACCGCCTCGCGCTGGTTCTACGAGAGCGTCGCGCCGGGGAAGAAGGTCGTCGCGCAGCACTGGGACGAGGGCTTTCCGCTCCCCCTGCCCGGGCTCTCGCCGGCCAGCTACCAGATCGTCGACTTCGGCTACTACGAGGAGGACTCCCCCGCCAAGATCGCGAAGCTCGCGCGCGAGCTGGCCTCGGCCGACGCCGCGGTCTTCCAGACGAAGCGGATCTACGGCGCCGTCACCCGCGCTCCGAAGAAGTTCCCCCTGACGAACAACTACCTTCGTCTCCTCTTCTCGGGTGATCTCGGTTTCGTCCTCGTGAAGGACGTCACGTCGCGCCCGTCCCTCGCCGGGATCTCGTTCCCCGACGAACTGGCCGACGAGTCGTTCTCCATCTACGACCACCCGAAGTTCCTCTACTTCGAGAACCGCGGCCGGCTCTCCGCGGAGGCCATCGAGCGGAAGATCCTGACCGCGCTCCCGTCGCGCGACTTCTCGCGGCGCGAGCTTCTTCTCGCGCGGGCCGACGCCGCCGGCCCCGCGGCGAGAGAGCGGGGCCTGGGCGCCGTCCGGAGCGGGGCTCTCGCCACGCTTCTCGTCCTCCTCCTCGCCGAGGCGCTCGGCCTCGCCGCCTGGGCGCTCCTGGCCGCCGCGCTCGGGCCGCGTCCGGGCCTCTATGCCCTCTCCCGGGTGGCCGGAGTCCTTCTCTTCGCCTTCGTCCCGTGGCTTCTCGTCTCGCTCGGCGTGGTCCGGTTCGAACGCCCGGTTCTCCTCGGCGGCGCGCTCGCCGTCGCGGCCGCCGGGGCGATCGTCCGGAAGCGCCGCGCCCTGGGCTGGCCCGAGGACCTGAAGAGAACCGACACGCTCTTCGGCGCGGCGTTCTTCTTCTTCCTGGCCCTGCGCGCCCTGAACCCCGAGATCTACTGGGGCGAGAAGCCGATGGACTTCTCGTTCCTGAACGCCCTCTACCGGACGGTGGTCCTTCCGCCCCCCGAGCCGTGGCTCTCCGGCGCGCCCCTCTCGTACACCTACTTCGGTCATTTCCTCGTCGCGGCCGTCGGCAAGGCGCTCGACATCGCCCCCGCCGTGATGTTCAACGCCGGTCTCGCCCTCGCCGCGGGCCTCGCGGCCGCGGCGCTCTACGCGGCCGGGACCTTCCTGGCCGGAGGACGAGGCGGACTCTGGACCGTCGCGCTCGGCCTCTTCGCCGGAAATCTCTCGGGCCTCTTCCTCCTCGCGCACCGCCGTGCCGGGCTCTGGGAGGTCTTCTGGGACAGCTCACGGGTCATCCCGAACACCATCAACGAGTACCCGCTCTGGACCTTCCTCTTCGCCGACCTGCACGCCCATGCCCTCGTGATGCCGTTCACGGCGGGTTTCGTCGCGCTCCTCCTGCTCGGTCTGACGCGCGGCGCCGAGCTTCCGTCACGTGCGGGGCGCGCCGCCCTCTTCGGGCTCGGAGGCCTTCTGCTCGGCGCGATCCAGGTGACGAACGGCTGGAGCATTCCGACCTACGTCGGCATCCTCCTCTTCCTTCTCGTCCTTTCCTGGTGGTGGACGGAGCGCGACGCGGGCTTTGGACGGAAGGCCGCCCGCTTCGCGTCGCGCGTGGTCTTCCCGGCGGCCGCGGTCCTCTTCGCCGCCTGGCTCCTCTACCGGCCGTTCTGGGCCAGCTTCACACCCCCCCCGCGCCACTGGGGCCCCGAGGTCGGACCCTATGCGCGGCCGCTGGACTTCCTCGAGGTCTGGGGGCTCTTTCTCGCCGTCACCGTGCCGTTCCTCTTCGCCGCGCTCCGCTCCTCGATCCTCGCCCGCACCGGGGCCGAACGGCTGACGCGCGGGCAGCGGCGGCTCTTCGCGCTTCTCCTTCTCGTCGTCGTCTTCTCCCTGGCCTGGCGCGCCGGCTCGGCGGCGGCGGCCCCCGTCCGGACGTTCGCCCTCGCCCTCTTCGTCTTCGGGCTCGTCCTCGCCCTTCGCCGGGCGACGCTCGCGGAGGACCGCCTCCCGCTCGCTCTCGCCGCTTTCTCCTTCGCCGTCTGGGCCGGCTGCGAGACCGTCTTCGTCTGGGACCGGATGAACACGCTCTTCAAGTTCTATCTGGAGACGTGGTTCCTCCTGTCGATCGCCTCCGGCGCCATCCTGGCCCGGCTCTTCTCGACGGACGCGGGCCCTTCCCGCCGCTTTCGGCGCGCCGTCTTCGCCGCCGTCGCCTTTCTGGCCGCGATCACCTCGGCGGCGGCGATCTTCGGCTCCGCTTCGGTCAACCGGGTGAACGGCCCGCGCGGAACGCTCGACGGAACGGCCTATCTCGACCGCTTCGACCCGGCGGAGAAGGCCGCGTACGACTGGCTCAACCGGTCCGTCCCCGGCATCCCCGTCCTGTGCGAGGCGTGGGGGCCCTCCTACGGGGAGTTCGGCCACGTCTCGATGAACACCGGTCTCCCGATCGTGATCGGCTGGGACTACCACGTCCAGCAGCGGAGCCATTCACGCGTGGAGGTCGAGCGACGGAAGGCCGACGTCGAGACGGTCTACCGCGCCGCCGACCGCGCGAAGGTCGAGGAGGTCCTGAAACGGTACCGCGTCGCGCTCCTTTACGTCGGGCCGCTCGAGCGGAACACCTACGCCGGCGGGAACCTCGTCCGCTTCCGCACGTGGAGCGACCTGCTCACACCCGTCTACGAGAACCCCGCCGTCACGATCTTCGCCGTGAGGGGGATCTTCTCCGGGTCCACGCCGGTCCTGACGATCGAGCGCCTCGCCGAGGCCCCGGCCGAGTCGCCCGGGGAGCCCGGAGGGATGGAGCGTCTCCCGCAGGACGCGCCGGGACGGTTCGGGCAGCCGCGCGGCCTGGCCCGCGACGCCGCGGGGAACATTTACGTCGCGGACTTCGTCAACAACCGGATCCAGAAGCTCGACCCCTCGCTCTCGCCGCTCCTCGCCTGGGGACGGCACGGAAGCGCGCCGGGCGAGTTCAAGGATCCGTGTGCCGTGGCGGTCGACGCGGCCGGGCGCGTCTACGTGGCGGACACCTGGAACTCACGCATCCAGGTCTTCGACGCGAACGGAACGTATCTTCGCGAGTGGAACCACGGCTTCTTCGGACCCCGCGGCGTGGCGGTCGACCGGAAGGGCTCGGTCTTCGTCGTCGACACGGGGAACGGCCGCGTCGTCCGCGCAGACGCCGACGGGAACAAGGAGGCCGAGTGGGGCGGCCGCGGCAGCGAGCCGGGAAAGCTCCAGGACCCGCAGGGGATCGCCGTCGACGGCGCGGGCGTCGTCTGGGTCTGCGACAACGGAAACGGACGGCTCTGCGGCTTCGACCGGGACGGAAAGCTCCTGAAGACGATTCCCGTTCCAGGCTGGAAGCGCGCCCCGTTCTCCGAGCCGTACGTGGCCGTCGAGCCGGGCGGGACGCTCTGGGTGACCGTTCCTCTCGAGCACGAAATCCGGGCTCTCACGCCCGAGGGCGCGCTGAAGACGTCTATCGTGGCGCGTCCCGGCGGGCCGCTCCTCGACAAGCCGGTCGGCCTCGTTCTCCTTCCGGAAAAGAAGCTTCTCGTTTCGGACATTGAGAACCGGCTCGAAATCGTCGAGCGTCCGTGAACTCCGGCTCTCCGGAACCGTTCCGGCCGGCCTGGTGGCTCCCCGGGCCGCACCCGCAGTCGATGTGGGGCCGTCTCGCCCGGCCCCGGCGGCTCGTCCCGCTCCGGCGCGAGATCGTCCCCACGCCCGACGGCGACGAGCTGGTCCTCGACCACGTCGATGCCGAGGACGGCGCGCCGCGCCTCCTCCTCCTCCACGGCCTCGAAGGCAGCTCCTACTCCGTTTACGTCCAGGGGATCGCGGCCGTCGCGCGGCGCGCCCATCTCGCCGTCACGATCCTCAACTTCCGCTCCTGCGCGCGCCCCCCCGGCGACCTCGGCACGACGCTCCCGAACCGGCGCCCGCGCTTCTACCACTCCGGCGAGACGGGCGACGCCGATCACGTCCTGAAGCTCCTCCACCGCCGGTCGCCCCGGACTCCCCTGGTGGCCGCCGGGGCGTCGCTCGGGGGGAACGTCCTCCTGAAATGGCTCGGCGAAAACCCCGGCCAGAAGCTCCTCCGCGCCGCCGCGACGATCTCGGTCCCGTACGACCTCGCGGCGGGGGCCGGCCTTCTCGAGACGGGCGCCGGGCCCTTCTACGTCGCCGTCTTCCTCCGGACGCTGAAGGCCAAGGTGCGGGATCTCGCCGCCCGCTTCCCCGAGGCTGGGGAGCGGATCGACCTGCCGCGGGCGCTCGCCGCCAGGACCTTCCGGGAGTTCGACGACGCAGCGACCGGTCCGCTCCACGGCTTTGCCGGCGCCGACGACTACTACGCGAGGTCGAGTTCGCTCCCCTTCCTCGGAAAGATCTCGACACCGGCCCTTCTGATCAGCGCCGCGGACGACCCGTTCCTCCCGGCGGAGATCCTCCCGAAGGTCCAGGGGGCCGCCTCGCCCGCCCTCACCTGTCTTTTCACGGAGACGGGAGGGCACGTCGGCTTCGTGGCGGGTCGCGCGCCGGGACAGGCCATCTACTGGGCGGAGGAGACGATCGTCCACTGGCTGGCCAACCGTCTCCGCGAGGGGGCGGACTCCTCGCCCCGAAACCGCGATTGATTTCTGCCCGCACTCTCTTCTAGCATTCCCCCGAGGTTGTCCGCCCGGGAAACCCAGGAGGCCCCCATGACGGCAAGGCCGAAGGGAGGGTTCCCCACGCCGCCTCGCGCGGCGGCCGTCGGCGCGCCGCGGCCCGGTCCCCTCTTTCTCGACCTGCTCGACGACGAGAGCGTTCTCTTCTTCCTCCGGTTCGGGATCCGCATCGGGGCCGGCTCGCTCGGGATTGCGGTGCGCACGCTCCGCCGCCGCTTCGAGGAGCGGGGACTGCGCCTGGCCGACCTCCTCGAGGCGCGCCGCCGCGACGAGACCCTTCGGCTTCTTTCGGGCGGCCTGCCCGTCGCCTCGATCGCCCTCCGGCTCGGCTTCTCGTCCGCCCAGACCTTCGCCCGCTACATCCGGCGGAACTTCGGCACGACGGCGACCGGGCTTCGAAAACGGCTCCGGGCCGGGGAAAGCGGGCCTTTTGGCCGCTACGGCCACGTTTGGCCGCCTCCGACCCCTTGACCTTCCGGATCCCCCTTCCCACGATATAGAGAAGCGTTCTCATCTACCGGCGGCTCGTCCGCCGGGGGAACCGTCTCTTCGCGGGTCAGGAGGATTCCATGCCGTCGAACGCCATCCACATCTGTTTCGACCGGATCATCCCCCTCCACCGGAAGGTCCGGGCGGCCGCCCTCTCCATCTCCGAAAACCCGGCCAACCGCCCCGACCTCGTGCGGCTGCCGGGCGTCTCGGCGCATCCGCTGAAAATGGCGATCCAGACCGGGAAGATGTGGCCGAACGGCCGGAAGCTCGGCGTGAAGTTCCTCGACGGGAGCGTCCTCCAGAAGAAGAAGGTCCAGCACTTCGCCGAGATGTGGTGCGCCTACGCCAACATCACCTTCGACTTCTCCGCCGGGTCGAAGGCGGAGGTCCGGGTCTCCTTCGTGGCCGACGACGGCTCCTGGTCGGCGGTCGGGACGGACTCCCTCGTCACCGAGGAGTTCCCGGTGAACGAGCCGACGATGAACTTCGGCTGGCTCAGGGACGACACCGACGACGTCGAGTACCGGCGTGTCGTCGTCCACGAGTTCGGGCACGCCCTCTCGGCCATTCACGAGCACCAGAACCCGAAGGGCGGCATCAAGTGGAACCTGCCGGCCGTCTACAAGTACTTCAGCGGCCCGCCGAACAACTGGTCGAAGGAGGAGATCGACTCGAACGTCGTGGAGAAGTACTCCATGGACCAGCTCAACGCGACGACGTTCGACCCGAAGTCGATCATGCTCTATTCCTTCCCGCCGGAACTGACGCTCGACCACAAGGGGACGCCGGAGAACACCGACCTCTCGCCGGGCGACAAGAAGTTCATCGCGAAGATCTACCCGAAAAAGAAAAAGAAGTAGCCGGAGCGGGCCGTGAGCCGGCGCGTCGACATCCCCTCGGAACTCTCGGGGACGGTCGGGAGCCTTCCCGCCATTCCGAACGAGCTGGAGGCCCTGGAGTCGGGCCTGGTCGCGCGACGCCGCGCCGCGGCCGGGATCCCGGGCGAAACCGGCCCGAAGGTCGGACTCGCCCTCTCCGGCGGCGGCATCCGGAGCGCGACCTTCTCCCTCGGCGTCCTGCAGGCCTTCGCGCTGAGCGGCCTCCTCAGGCGCTTCGACTGGCTCTCGACGGTCTCGGGCGGGGGGTACGTCGGCTCCTTCCTCGGCCGGCTCTACACCCGGCCGAAGGAGGAACTGCTGGGCGCCCTCCCCCGGATCATCCGGCCGTCCCCCGACACGAAGCTCTCGACGGCCGACCTCGTCGAGCGGATCCTCTCCGTGCCCCAGTCGAAGCCCCTCTCGTTTCTCCGCGAGAACGGCCGGTACCTCTCGCCGAACGGCGCCGGGGACCTCCTCCTCGCCGGCGCCGTCGTCCTCCGGAACACCGTCTCGATCCACGTCGTCCTCGCGACGCTCGTCCTGACGCTCTTCCTCGCCGCCCACGGTGCGCGGGTCCTTCTCCGGGGCGCCGGCGTCTTTTCCTTCCCGCCGGCCGCGGCCGCCGTCCTCTGGAGTGACTGGCTCGTCCTTCCGGCCCTCGTCTTTCTCTTTCTGTCCGTCCCGATCGGCTGGGCCTACTGGCTCGGACAGGAGGGGGCGTCCGGCGCGCCGTGGTACCGGCGCCCGGTCGTGAGCGGGTGGTTCGTCCTCGCCGCGGCTCTCCTCCTCGTCCTCGTCTCGACCACGAATCTCGGGCTTGTCCCGGTCAACAGCGCCCCGACTCTCGCCGCCGTCGCCGTCATCGCCTCCGTGGCGCTCATCTTCTCGCGGACGGGACGGTCCTCGGACGATCTCTCCCGGAACAACCGGCTTTCGCGGCAGCTGAAGGGAACCCTGATCGCGGTTCTCGGCACGCTCGCCTTCGCCCTCCTCGACACGTTCGGCGCCACCCTCTACGCCTCCCTGGCCCAAAACCGGTTCAACGTCGTCCGGACGTTCGGCGCATGGAAGAGCTTCTTCACCGCCTCGGGCCTCGGCGCTCTCATCGCGTTCGGTCGAAAACTGGCCACGTTCCTCTCCGACCGGGCCGCCGGAAAGCGGCTGTCCGTCCCGGCCGCCGCAGCCGCCTGGGCCGCCTCCCTCGCGCTCGTCCTCTCCCTTCTCGTCGGCTTCTCGGCTCTCTCCTACGGCGTCGCCTCCGGATTCGGGACGCTCTCGCCATCGCCCGGCGTCGGGGCCGTTTACGCGTGGACCTTTCCGCTCGGCATCGCCCTGACGCTCCTCTTCGGGCGGACCCTCCCCTTCCTGAACCAGTCGTCGCTCCAGGCCATCTACGGCGCCCGTCTCGCGCGCGCCTATCTCGGCGCGTCCAATCCCGAGCGGTGGAGGGGGCGCGGCGAGAACGTCACCGAGCCCCTGCCGGGAGACGGCCTCAGTCTCGACGACTACCGGCCGGACGCGGCGGGCGGGCCGCTTCACCTCGTCAACGTGACGCTCAACGAAACGGTCGCCGGAAAGAGCCAGGTCGAGCAGCGCGACCGGAAGGGGCTCGGGATGGCGGTCGGGCCGCTCGCCTTCGCCGCCGGGAAGAGGTCGCACGCGCTCCGCGTCCCCGACGAGTGGAGGCGCCTCGCGCTCAAGCCGCTCGAGGCGTCCCGGAGCGAGTACGCCATCTTCTCCCCGCCGGCGGAAGGCCACCTCTTCGCCGAGGTCCTCCCCATCGAAACGTGGATCTCCCTCTCCGGAGCGGCCTTCTCGACCGGCCTCGGGTCGCGGACGAGCTTCGGCCTCAGCCTCCTCTGCGGCGTCTTCAACGTCCGCCTCGGCTACTGGTGGGACTCGGGGATCGACCCGGCCACCCGCGCCGGCCGGACGATGCCGACGTGGTCCGGGCGGGCCCAACTCTTCCTCGACTGGCTCCTCCCGGTCCAGATGCACCTCCTGGACGAGTTTCTCGCCCGCTTCCCCGGACCGAACTCGCGCCGCTGGTACCTCTCGGACGGCGGACACTTCGAGAACACGGCCTGCTACGAGCTGATCCGCCGGCGCATGCCGGTCATCGTCCTCTGCGACGACGGGGCCGACCCCGATTACCAGTTCGGCGACCTCGCCAACCTCGTCCGGAAGGCGCGGATCGACTTCCGGACGGAGATCACGTTTCTCGAGGAAGCCGACTTCGCCGACGAACCGGCCGGGCGTTTCTTCGGCTCGCTCTCCCGGCTGCGGCGGGACCCGGCGGACGGCTTCGCCCGGAGGCACGCGGCCCTCGCCCGGATCAGTTATCCGGACGGGAGCCGCGGGGTTCTCGTCGTGCTGAAGCCGACGCTGACGGGCGACGAGCCGCTCGACCTTCTCGAGTACCGCGCCGGGCACGACAAGTTCCCGCAGGAGCCGACGAGCGACCAGTTCTTCGACGAGGCGCAGTGGGAGAGTTACCGGAAGCTGGGCGAGGTCGTCGGCACGCGCTTCTGCGAAGCGCTCGGCGCCCGTCCCCTCTCCCCCGAGACCCTCCTCGGACCCGTGCCCTCCGCCAAGAGGCCGCCATGAAGGACCGGGACAACGGCCTTCTGGCCGTTCTCTTCCTGGCGATCGCCGGCCTCTTCGCCGTCCCCATCGCGGGAGGCCGGGGGGCTCCGAAGGCGCAGGAGGCCGGCGCCGTCCCGTCTCCCACGCCGGCGCCGTCCCCGACCGCCGCACCGGCGGAGAGCGTCCCGGAGGTTGCCGCTCCCCTCCTGACCTGGTTTCTTCCTCCCGGGGCGAGAACCGATTCCCGATCGCTCGGGGACGTCCTCCTCCGCCTCGACGCCGCCGCCATCCCCGTCTCGGCCCTCGTCGTCACGATTCCCGATCCCGTCGACTCGATCCTCGACTACGCCTTCGACCGGACGCTCGACGCCCTGCAGCGAGCGGTCCGCGTCAACGACTACTTCCTCGACCGCTACACGCTCCCCTGGACGGACCGCGCTCCGCAGGGGGGCAGTGCGGTGGCGGCCCGGCGCCACGGGCGCGAACGCCTCCCGGGCGTCCTGATCTTCCGGCGGGTCCGTTCCCCCGTCCGCCCCGGTGACGAGCCGGACGTCCGCCTCCTCGTCGTCTACCTCGTGGGCGAGACGCCGATCTCCGGCATCCAGCGAGCCTCGCTGACCCTCGCCCTCGGTGAGGCCCGGACGATCGCCGAGCATGCGGCGGGGGGGGATGCCGATCCGCCGAAGATCTCCCTCCTCGGCCCCTTCTTCTCGGGCTCGGCCTACTCCCTCCGGCTCACGCTCCTGGCCTGGGCCCGCTCCGCGGGTCCGGCCACCGTGACGATCGTCTCCGGAAGCGCCACCCGCGCCACGAACAAGAGGCTTCTCGATTTCGCCGATCAGGCGACGGGGCTCCGCGCGACCTTCGCCGCCACGGTCATTCCGGACTCCGTCTCGACGGAGCGCTTCTACCGCCACCTCCGGGAGCGCGGCGTCGACTTCAACTTCGTGGCCCTGCTCTCCGAGTCGAACACCGCGTATGGACAGAAGACGGAGCTCGACGCTCCGGAGGCGTCTTCGTCGGCGCCTCTCCGCGAGCCGCGCACGTCGATCGTCTTCCCGATGCACATCTCGCAGCTCCGCGCCGCCTACGAGCGCGACAAGCTGCTGCAGCCGTTCGGGGACGGAAAGGGGGCGTCGGGAGGGCCACGCAGCACGCTCGACCTCTCGCTCGAGGACGCGGGGCGGCGCCGCGACGCCATCCCCTCCGTGTCGGATCTCACGAACGCCTCGGACGAGCTCTCGCTCGCCGCCATCTTCGCCACGCTCTCCCGGCTCCGGATCCAGTACCTCGGGATCGTGGCGAGCGACGTGCGGGACAAGCTCTTCCTCGCGCGTCAGATCTCCCTGAACTGCCCGGGCGTGACGCTCTTCACCGTGGACAGCGACCTCCTCCTTTCCCATCCGAAGTACATCCCCTTCCTGCGGGGAATGCTCGTCGCCTCGACCTATCCCCTCTACAACCGGAACCAGACCTGGACGCCCGACGCCACGCCGACCGAGTTCTTCCAGTTCCCGAGCGGAGCGGCCGAAGGCGTCTTCAACGCCGCCCTCGTCCTCGTCGGACGGGACGACGCGCTCGTGGAGTACGGTCCCCCCTTTCCGCAGCTCGTCAGCCCGCGAGAGGGAGACGTCGTCCGGAACCGTCCGCCGCTCTGGCTCTCGGTCGTCGGGAACGCCTCGGTCTGGCCGCTCGCCGCCCTTTCGGACTACACCGACGAGGAGGCCACCCTCTACGTCCGCTCGCGCGGGCCGGCGGCGGAACCGTTCGGAAAGGTCCTCGACCGTCACGACCCGCGTCTTTCCACCTCCCGCCTCTCGCACTTCTTCCTCGGGTGCCTCTCCCTCCTTTCGCTCGGGCTGTCCGTCGCTTTCGCCGTGGCGAACTACCGGGAAGACCCGATGCCACTCGACTCCGCGCCGCTCCGGCCCGACCTCCTCCGGAAGGAGATGCGCCTCCCCGACAACCCCGTGCTGGCGCAGCTCCGGCTCGACGACGAGAGGCGATCACGCTTCCGGAAGGACCTCTACCTCCTCCTGCTCTTCGTCCCCCTCCTCCTCGTCCAGATCCTCGCCACGAGCACGTTCCTGATTCCTTTCCGTCTCGCGCTTCGGGACGGCTCCTCTCCGCTCGTCTCGCTGGCGGGAGGCACCCTCTTCTACCTTTCCGGCGTCCTCCTCTCCCTGGCCGCCCTCACCGTCACGACCTTCCGCGTCTTCCTTCTCGCGGTCGGACGCGAGGGACGGCTCCTGACGCGCGTCGCCGAGCGCTTCGGCCACCATCCGTTCCGGCGCACCGAGCTCTCCGCCGTCTTCGGGCGGGGAGGGAACCCCTTCCTCGTGGGACGGATCCGGTCGACCTTCGAGTCGATCTCGGGGGCGGCGCTCATTCTCCTGATCGCTTTCGCGCTCGGGGTGACCGTCTGGTACGCCTGGCCGCGCGACCTTCTGTCCGGGCTCCTCCTCTTCGAGCGGCTGACGAATCCCGCGAGCGGGCTCTCGATCCTCGTGCCGGTCGTCCTGCTCCTCGCCGCCTGCGCCCTGCTCGCCTTCTGTCACCTTCGCCGGCTGACGTTCGACGAGTGGGGGGGCTTCGGGCCCGCCCTCGTCGGCCGGAAGACCTCGGACCTCGGAGGCGCCGAAGCCCTGGAGCGGCACATTCTCCGGACGCTCCGGCAGATCTGGGTCAGCCCGGTCCTGTCGGCCCTCGTCACTCTCGTCTTCGGTCTGCTCCTCGTCTGGCTCCTGACGCGACTGAGCTACGCCTCCGAAACCGAGCCGTACCAGAGCCTCTTCCGCCTCACTTTCCTCTTCGCCTGCCTCGGCACGCTCTTCACGGCCGCGCGCTACGTCGTCCTCTGGCGGCGGCTCCAGACGTTCCTCCGGTTCCTCGCCGCGCACCCGATGGTCGACGCCTTCGACCGGGTCCCGCGCCGGCTCGCCGAGGCCGTCGGCCCCAGGGCCTTCGGCCGGTTCATCTCGCTTCCCGACTTCGGCCGCCTGCTCCACCTCTGGCGCCTTCTCGAATCCGGGTTTCCCGCGGCCCGGCCGGGGCTGGCGCGGGACTTCGGACTCCGGGAGAGCGAGGCCACGCGGGTGATCCAGGCGCTCGGAAACCTCCACACCCTCCGGATCTATTTCTCGGGGCGGATGCGGCGGTTCAGCAACCGGCTCCTCTCGACCTGGAAGGCGCGCGCTCAGACCGCCGGCTGGGTCGGCTACCTCGCGCGGATGCTCCAGCCGATCCTCGACCCCTACTGGCAGACGAAGCCGCTCCCGTGGGACGCGCCCCTCCCGGGCAAGGAGAGGGCCGCGACGCCAGCCGAAAGCTCGACCGAGAAGCGGGCCCTCGACGAGGCGGCCGCCGCGTGGCTTCGCGAGGCCGAGGAGTTCCTCGCGAGCCACCTCGTCATCTATGTCGCTTACATCTTCCTCCACCTCCGGAACCTCCTCTCGACCTTCGTGGTCTCGGGGCTCCTCCTCTTCGTCGCCATCACGGCCTACCCGTTCCAGCCGGCCCGTTTCCTCGTCGGTTTCCTCATCTGCTTCATCGTCCTCCTGGCGTTCCTGACGATCGGCTCGTTCTTCCAGATGGACCGCGACGAGATCCTGAGCCGCGTCGCGCGGACGCAGGCCGGGAAGATCAACTGGGATCTCTCGTTCGTCCTCCGGATCGTCGTCTTCGGGCTCCTTCCGGTCCTCTCCGTCGTCGCCACGCGGATCCCCGAGGTCCAGACCGGCTTCTCGTCCCTGATCGACGGCCTCTCCCGGGTGGTCAAGTGAGCGCCCGCCCCTTCCCCGGCCGGACCGTAAAGGCCGGCGAGACGAACGTCCCGCTCGTCCGGGAGATCCAGCAGCGACTGAACGAGAGCGGCTGCGGGCCGATCCCCGTGAGCGGCGCCTTCGACGCCCGGACCGCCGCCGCCGTGAAGCTCTTCCAGGCCCGCTTTCCCGACCCGAACGGGACGCCGTTGAAGGTGGACGGGGTCGTCGGCCCCGTCACCTGGGCCGCACTCTTTCCCGACGCCCCGCTGCCGCCGCCGCGACCCCTTTCGCCGCTCCTCGCGGCGACGCTCGCGGCAGCCGGCGGCGAAGTCGGAATCATGGAGGATCCCCCCGGATCGAATCGCGGAGAGCGCGTCGACGAGTACCTCCGCGCCGTCGGCCTCGACCCCGCCGCCGGCAATTACGCCTGGTGCGCGGCGTTCGTCTACTGGTGCTTCGGGAAGGGCGCGGCAGCCAGCGGAACGGCCAATCCCCTTCCGAGGACCGGCGGGGCCCTCGCCCTCTGGCGCGGCGCGGGTGCGGCCGGAGCCCGGCAGATCAGCGCCTCCGAGGCGAAGGCGACGCCCTCGCTCGTCGGCCCCGGGCAGATCTTCGTCCTTGCGACCGGCGGCGGCTTCGGCCACGTCGGCCTCGTCGAGTCGGTCGCCTCCGGCGTCCTGACGACGATCGAAGGGAACACGAACGACGGCGGCTCGCGCGAAGGGGTCGGCGTCTTCCGCCGCACCGGCCCGAACGGCCGGAAGGTCGGTTCGATCAACAAGGGGTTCCTGGATGTCGCCCCACCGGTTTGAGCCCGTGAAATCCCGCCCGTGGAGGCCCGGACTCGCCGCCGGCTTCCTCGTTCTCAGCGCGGTGGCCCTGGGCGGCCCGGCTCCGGCGGATCCCGGAGTCTGCCGCGCCCTCTCGTTCCGGGGAGTCACACCCCCTCCCGCGACACTGACCTGGAAACCTTTCCTCTCGAAAAGGCGGACCCTCGCCCCATCGGGCCTCCTCGCTCCGCCGTATCCGACCCTGACGTCCGCGCTCCGCGCGATCGGGACGAAGCGGGGCGAGAAGGGCCATTCCCCGTCCGCTTTTCTCGTGAGGCCGTTTCTCACGGGCTTCATCGTCTACGACTACCCCTTGCCGGAGGGTTCGGGCTTTTCTCTAAGCCAGGTGGTCGTCGCGGGGCTTCCGTTCGGCGGCTCGGCGGAAGAGCCGGAAGCGTGGCTTGTGGACGGCGAGGGGCGAATCGGATCGCTGCTCCGGGAGGGCGGGAGATTCCGTCTCGTCCCCCTCGGTCGGGACGCGAGCGACAAGCTCGTCCCGGCGCCCGCATCGACGAAGGGCTTCCGGCTCGGGAGGGACCCCTTTCTCGTCGACGAGCCGCCGGCCGATGACGCTGGCCTTCCCTGGGTCGTCGCCCAGGGCCTCGAGAACGTCGCCGGCGACGACTGGACCCCTCGATGGGCTTTCCGGCCGGGCCTCGACGAGGCCGAGGTCGGGCGGCTCCTGACCTTTCTGAACCGGCAGCCCGAACCGCTGAAGGTCAAGGCCGGAGGATCGCGGCACTCCTGGTCGAAGGGGGCGGCGAGCGCCGGCGCCTACATCCATCCGGAGGGTATGCGCTGCCTCGAACGGGCCTCCGAGGACGGGACGCTCCGGACCGACCTTCCCGAGGCGTTTCGAAACAACCTCTTCCGGATCGGCTCGGGAACGGTCATCCGCGAGATCAACGACACCCTCTGGGAGAGATACGGAAAGGCCTTCGGCGCGCTCGGCGGCTACGACGGCCAGACGCTGGGAGGAGTCCTTCCCACCGGCACGCACGGCTCGATCCTCTCGCATGGCCCCCTCGCCGAGATGGTCCGGAGCCTGGACCTCGTTACCGGCACGGGGGAAGCGCTGCGCATCGAGCCGAGGGACGGCCCCACCGACCTTGAGGCATTCGCCCGTTCGCACCCGAACGCCCGCCTCATCAAGGAGGACGACGTCTTCGAGGCGGTTCTGATCCACATCGGGACGATGGGGGTCGTCCGCTCGCTCGTCGTCGAGGCGCGCGACTGCTTCTACCTGACGGAAGTCCGGACCTCGGAGCCGATCGACACCGTCCTCGCGACCCTCGGGGGCGGCGGCATCTACACCCTGTTCGAAGGCGTGACGGTGCCGGCCTGGGCGTCGCCCGGGTCCGGCCTCGGGTTCTCCTCTCACCCTCTTCCGGCCTACCACCTCGAGCTCCTGATGAATCCCCTCGGCGAGAGGATCATCGTGACCTCCCGTCAGCCGACGCCCCTCCTGATCGAGGAACCCCCCGTTCTCCGGGAGCGGCCCGAGCGGAATCTCTTCCGCCTCCATGCGACGGAGCGGCCGTACCGGCGGGAGATCGGCGTGGTCTGGTTCAGCGAGAACTTCTACGAAGGAATCGGCTGGGTCTCGCAAAGTCTCATGGAAAACATTCCGGAGCTGACGCCGGGCCTCGTGAGCAGCGCGATGAACGGCCTGAAGAATCCCGGCTACCTCCACCGGAGCTACCGGGTCTTCAACATCGGGGACGGCCAGAACGCCATCCCCAGCCTCTCCGGGACGATCTTCGTCCCGCTCCGGGACGACCTCTACATCCGGGCGATCGAGATCATCCGGCGCGTGGCGCGGGAGATGGCGCCCCGGGGGATCTACCAGACCGGGCCGATCTCGCTCCGGTTCGTCCGCGGCTCACGGGCGATGCTCGGAATCCCCGAAGACGTCTGCGCGTTCGAGCTGATCTTCGCCGGCAGGACCAAGTGGGCCCGGGAACTGATCCAGGCCTACGACGCGGCCCTCCGGGAGGAGCTGGGGACGGAAAACGTCCGCTTCCACTGGGGCCAGCTGATGCCGGGCGTGGAGAAGGCCCGCATTCTGGCCAACTACAAGCGGTACGAAGAGTGGCGCCGGATCCGCGACCGGTTCGACCCGGCCCGGCGATTCATCAACGAGTGGCAGGAAACGATCCTTCCGTGAACACCAAGATGGGCGAGTGAGTCCATGAGCTCGAAACAAGAGATCCTCGGCGCCTTCATCGAGCTTCAGCTCTCCTGTCTGTCACCCGCGGGCGCGCCCGTCCTCGACGACCCCGCGGTCATCGCTTCCGAGGTGTTCGCTTATCTCGGGAGCGTACCCGGCGTCCTGACGGACGCGGTCGGGGTCATCCTCGACCAGATCGACGCCACCTCCCGCGTCGTCGCCGGAGGCCCCTTCGCGACCCGGCCGCTCGACCGCCGCGAGGCCGTCCTTTCCAAGCTCTGGAACGACACGCTCTGGCACGACGTCGTGTCGCTCGTCGCCCGGGTCTCCTGGCTCGTCATCTACTCGCGCGATCCGGCCCGCCGTCAAGTGGGGTTCTCGCTCCCCCCGAACCTTCCGGCGACGGTGGATCTCCCCGCGCCGGCCCCGGCTTCTCTGGACGCTTTCTACGACGTCTGCGTCATCGGCTCCGGGGCGGGAGGGGCGCTCGTGGCGGCCCGGCTCGCCGAGGCAGGCCGAGACGTCCTCCTCGTCGAGGAGGGGCCCTGGGTCAGCCCGAAGGACCATCCGGTCCGGGACGACCGGGCGCTGGCTCTCCTCTACCGGAACTCGGGCCTGCAGCCGGCCTGGCCGGAAGCGGGCCACGTCTTCAAGAAACATGGCGTCTCGTTCATCACGGTCCTGCAGGGGCGGCTCGTCGGGGGAGGGCCGACGGTGAACAACGCGATCCACCTTCCGATCGAGAAGAGCCGCTGGACGACCTGGCGGGACGACTTCGACTTCCCGGTGGACTGGCCGGACCTGGCGAAGAGCCTCCAGACGGTGGCGACCGATCTGGGCGTCAGCACGATCGAGATGCGAAACGCCATGGGCGAACGATCGAAGGAGTTCGAGGCCGGCGCCAGGGTTCTGAACCTTCGCGTCCAGGATCTGCCCCTCTCCATCCGCGGGTGCGTGGGGTGCGGCGGCTGTAACGTCGGCTGCCGCTTCGGCCTGAAGACCGGCGGCCTCCACGGCCCTCGCCCCGAGGGGGCGGTCCGGAGCTACCTGGAGAGAGCCCTCGCGGCCGGCGTCCATGTCAGATCCAACCTCCGCGCCGTCCGTTTCGAGCCGGAATTCCTGACGCGGCGGATCGCGGCGGCCGTCTGCCGGGACGGGACCCAGGGAAACCGTGAGGTGGCGGTCAAGGCCCGATCCTTCGTCCTGGCCGCCGGGCCGATCGCGAGCAGCAAGATCCTCCGCAAGAGCGCGTTCCAGATCCTGAGCCCGGTCGGAAAGGGCGTTTCGGCCAACGTCGTCACGCCGGTCTTCGCCCTTCTCGACCACGAGATCCCGCCGGGCGAGAAGAACCCGGGCGTCCAGATGTGCGTTTTCGTCGACCAGGGAGGCCGGCTTCTCGAGAGCTGGTTCCACTATCCCGGCTCTCTCGCCGCGGCCCTCCCCGGATGGCTGCGCGACCACGCCGACGTCATGAAGGCCTATCGGCGGCTGGCCATCTGCGCCGCCGTCGTCCCCACGGGCACTCATGGCGAGATCGGCCTCGGCGGAGACCTCGTCCTCTCCCTGTCGGACGCCGAACTCGCCCAGATGAAGGAGGGAGTCCTCGGTATCGCCGACGCCTTCTTCGCGTCCGGCGCCGAGGCGGTCTTCCCGGGCACGATGCGCCCCTTCACGATCCGGTCCGCTCATCGGGACGAGGACAAGGCCGCCTTCCGGAAGCTCGTGGCGGGGCCGGCCGACCTCGTGCAGAGCACGGCGCATCCGCAGGGCGGCAACGCCCTCGGGCGCAGCGCGGCGAAGAGCGTCGTCTCGCCGGAGTTCCATCTCTTCGACTTCGACAATCTCTTCGTGGCGGACACCAGCCTCTTTCCGGCGGGCTGCTACCGGAATCCGCAAATGACGACGATGGCGCTCGCGCATCTCGCCGTTCCCCACATCTGACCCGCTCAGAGGAGAAAGCCATGCCAGCCATCGGCGAGGCGGTCATCCTGATCCCCGGTTTCATGGGCAGCCGGCTGAAGCGGCGGGTCGACGACCAGGTCGTCTGGCTCGATCCGGAGTGGAATCTCCGTCACCTCGCCGAGGCCGTCGACCAACTCACGCTCTCGGGCCCCGACGACGCACGGCTCTATTCCGACGACCTCCTCGAAGGGGTCCCTCTCGGGGCCTTCAGCCCGCTCGTCTACACGCCCCTGCTCGACTTCCTGACGGACCCGGCGCTCGGCCCCGGCTACAAGTCCGAGAACGTCTTCCGGTTTCCCTACGACTGGCGGCTCTCGGTCGAAGAGGCCGCCTACGCGCTCGACTCGAAGATCGGAAAGTGGTCGAGCGCCTTCTCGTCCAGCCGGCCGTTCGTCCTTCTCGCCCATTCCTACGGGGGTCTCGTCGCCGCTCACGCCCTCCTGACCGGCAATCACGCCGCCGCACGCACGGCGCTCCTCGTCACCTTCGGCGTCCCCTTCGGCGGCCTCGTCAAGACGCTGGCCGCCATCAAGAGCACGGGCGAAATCGACGACCTTCCCCTTCCTCCCCTGCACCTCGGGCGGATGATCGGAAACTGGCCGGGCTCCTACGATCTGATGCCGTATCGCCCCGCAGGCGGCATGGTCCTCGACGCCCGGGGTGAGCCCGGGGACGCCGCGAGCGTCGGCATTTCGATTCCGCACTTCGACCTCGAGCTGGCCAAAGCCTCCCGGGGCCGCCTGTCGGCTCATCTCTCCGTCCCGCCCGACCCGGCCGGACCCAGGCCTCTTCCCGTTCCCGTCCGGTCCATCTTCGGCGCCGGGATGGACACGCCGGTCCGCGTCCAGGTCGACGGGACGGGACGCTTCACGGTCGGGAGCAGCGACGAGGGAGACGGAACCTGCCCGGTCGTGAGCGCCCTCGACTTCGGGAGCGAGGTGCCGAACGGCCGCCGGGTCTATCCGGTTCCGTACGGCCATCACGTGAGCCTCGTCCGGCACCCGCAGGCCCTCCACTACCTTCGGACGGAGCTCAAGTACGGAGCCTCCGAGCGGTTCGTCGTCATCGCGGCGCTGAGGGCGAATCTCCTTCCCGCAGGCACCCTGAACGAGATCCTGGTCGAGGTCCGCGACGCCGACGGCAACGGCCTCCTGAATCACTGCACGAGGCAGATCACCACCGATCCGACGCTCGCCCTGATGCGACACGCCAGTGCCGTCGAACCGGACGCGCGCGAACGGTACCTGTTCAAGATGCCACGCCGGCCCACGCTGGTGACGATCCGGATCCCGGACCTGCCCTCGAACGTCCAACCGGCCCCCCTCCGTCTCTTTTCGGCTGTCTAGGCGAGAACCGTCATGGCGATCACGCACAGCGACATCCTCGGCGCGCTCTCCGGCCGGCTCGCCCGCCCGCTCGTCCTCGTCTCCCGGCTCGAGGAGGCGCGTCTCCGGATCCCGGCCGACTTTGCCGCGGCTTTCCTCCCCGACCTTCACCTGACGTCGGATGCCGCGGCCGAAGCCTTCGCCGGATACCACTTCCGGCGAGACCTCCGGGAGCCGCTCCGGGCCGTCCTCGACGTCCTCAACGCCTTCCCCGGCCTCACGAAAATCCAGCTCGGCGACCGGTACGACCTCTGGCGGGAGGACGTTCTGGGAAAGAGGCCGATCGCCGACCAGATCGCGACCATTCGCCGGGACCAGGGACCGTGCGTCGACAGCCTCGTCGCGGAGAGAGGGTGGCGGTTCCTCGCCGGCAATCACGACGCGCGCCTCTCGGTCGCGCGCGGAAGCGAACCCTACAACGACGCCGAGGAGACGATCTGGTGCGGGGAGGCGACCCCGGGCGGGACCGACACCCCCGTTCTCGTTCTCCACGGCGACTACTTCGACCCGATAGAGGTTTTGCCCAACTCCGTCAAGGAGTTCGGCCTCCTCCGCGTCGGCCGCCAGACGCCGGAGACGATTCAGGATCTCTGCAAGGAGCCCCCCGCGTTTCGCATCGCCCCCAAGGACCGGGCCACCCCGGCGGATCTCGGTTCCTTCGTCGATTACGTGCATCCCCCGATGCCCACGAACCTCGTGGAGGGAAGCGATGACGCCTCGTTCGGCCCGACTCTCCAGCCGAACGGCGCCTTCAACGTCCTCTGGTATCCCTCGGCGCGCAACTGGGTCATCGGACCGGCCGACCCGGAAACGAAGTTCTTCGAGGCCGCCCGCGACCGGACCGAACGGATCGCGCGGAGAGAGGTGCGGCCGCGGCCGAAGCTCTGCGTCATCGGCCACACGCACGATCCGCGGATCGTCCGGGGCGACCGATCCGACGGTCGGACGCCGTTCGTCCTGATGGACTGCGGCGCGTGGGTCGAGAAGAGCCGGGTGCCGCTCGTCCGAAACGGCGTTCTCCGGACGGAGACGTTTCTTTCCGCGCACCTCGGGATCGTCGTCGGGTGCGATCTCCGGATCTACCAGCTCGTCGCGACTCCAGGAGTCTGATGATGTTCGGGTCCAGCATTATCGACGTCGCCATCGGCCTCACGCTCGTCTTCCTCCTGACCGGCGTTCTCTGCACCGCGGTCATGGAGGCGATCTCGAGCTTCCTCGCCCTCCGGTCCCGAACGCTCGAGGACGGGCTCCGGCACTTCCTCGACGACCCGAAAGGCGCGGGCCTCGCCGCCGAGCTCTACAAACACGTCCAGATCTCCGGTCTCTCGGGCGCCGGCAAGCCGTCCTACATTCCCGCCGAGAACTTCGCCCGCGCGCTCCTCGACATCCTCTTTCCGCACGCCGCCGGCGACCTCCCCCCCACCCTCGACGAGGCCCGGAAGATCGCTCAGAAGATGCCGAAGGGGCGCGTGCAGGACTTCGTCCTGACGCTCATCGCGGAGTCCGGCAACGACGTCGGGAAGATCCGCGTCGGCATCGAGCGCTGGTTCAACGCCGGGATGGAGAGGATCGGCGGGATCTACAAGCGGAAGACGCAGTGGATCATCCTCCTCGTCGCGCTCCTGACCTGCCTCGTCGCCAACATCGACGCCATCCAGATCGGAAACCGCCTCAACTCGAACTCCGTCCTCCGGAGCCAGCTCGTGGCCGTGGCGGACAAGACCGTTTCGAAGCCGGCCGGCGAGGCGACGAACCCGGCCGGCCTCGCGGCCTCGGCCTCCGACCTGAAGGCGCTCGACCTGAATCTCGGCTGGTCGGGCGAGAGCCCGGGGAAAGATCCGTCCACCTGGGCCTTCCGCAAGGCGCTCGGCCTTCTGATCGCGGCCCTCGCCGCATCGCTCGGAGCGCCCTTCTGGTTCGACGTCCTGTCGAAGTTCATCAACCTCCGGTCGGCCGGGGCGAAGCCGGAACCCGCGCCGGAAAAGAAGCCGGCCGACGGCTGAGGAGGGAGGCGCCCATGCCCCAGAACCTGAACTCGCTCGACGAGATCGTGAACGCCCTGAAGAGCGTGGCGTCCGCCGGCGAGGAGCTCGGGGCCGCTGCGGTTCCCGTGAGACTCGCGACCTTCTCCATCGCGAAAGGCCCGAACCTGACGCTCGGCCCGAGCCAGTTCTCGTTTTCCGCCGGCCTGGCCGCGGAGATCGAGGAATTCAACAGCGAGGACGACACCGACGCCGACGGCATCCTCCTCGCGAGCGCCGCCAAGAACCCTCCGATCCTCCTCACGAAGAAGAGCGCCTGGCTCAAGTACCGGCTCGGGGGGACGCTTCGCCTGAAAGGCGGAGCCGAGATCTCCAGCGTCGGCTTCTCCCTCGATGCCAGCGGCGGTCTCGACCTCTTCGATTACCGTCTCCACGACCGGACGGACCGGGTCGCCGCGGCCGTCGCCGCCGACGTCGCGTCTCCACGATTCGTCTTCGACTTTTCGCACGTCCTCGCCCTGAAACCGGGCGAGGCCCTGGGTCTGCGCGCCGGCGGGAGCCTGACGCTGGGGGTCTCCGTCAGCTGGTCGGACGTCCTGACGGCCTCTCTGAAGTCCGTGTCGTCCCTTCTCCGCGCGACGACCCCCGTCAACCTCACCATCTCGACCGGCATCACGGCCGCGATCGACGTCACGCTCACCGGCGAGTTCCTTCTGGTCTTTTCCGTCGGCGACGACAAGGCCCTTCGGCTGGCCGTTCAGAAGGCGAGCAGCCGCGGCGTGACCGCCTCCGTCAAAGCCGGCTTGAGCGCGAAGTTGGGGAACCTCGACAAGGCGCTGGTGGCCGTTCTCGATTCCCTCGTCGCCGGAAAGTACGGAACCGTCCTCGGGACCCTCGAGAAGGCCAACCCGGACGGTCTCACGCCGGCGGAGCAGAAGCTCTTCGATTCGCTCGTCGAGCGGTTCGGACTGCAAAGCGTCGTCCAGAAGGTGCCCGACCTGGCCCGGTGGCTCGGGGACCTCAAGACGAAGGTCGGCCAGGCGATCCAGAAGGCCGCCGAGAGCCGGATCGAGGTCGGTTTCAGCTACGAATACAGCCGCACCGAGACGAACGAGCTGCTTCTCGACCTGATACTTCTCGAGCCGGCGACCCTCCGGGGTATTCACGCCGACCTCGTGAAGGGAAACGTCGCGCCGCTCCTGGAGGACCTGCGCGCGAACCCGGCTCGCTACCACCTGACCCGATTCCTTCGGCGTGACACGCTCACGACGGAGGCCAGCTGGGGATTCAGTCTCACCGTTGGCAAGTACCAGGCCCTGAAGGGCATCGACACGGAGACGCTCAAGAGGGTGACGGAAACCGACGCGGAGAACCGGAAACGGATCACTTACGACGCTCTGCGGGGGTACAGCGCGTCCGTCTTTGGGGATCAGTTCTCCTGGACGACGAATTTCGCGGCCCGCATGGCCGCCTTCAAGGACGACCCCCGGGCGGCGGATTTCGACTTCGGCCTTCATCTTTCCCATCAGCCCTCCTCGAAGCTCTCGCCCAAGGACGCCGACCGCCTCCTCGATCTGGCCTGTCTCTGGCGATTGGAGACCCAGACCGCGATCCCGACCGACGACCTGGCCGAAGCGCTCAAGAAGAAGCCGACCCGTTTCGCCGTCGAGCTCTCCGTCCCTGAAGCCGCCCTCGCCGAGATCGCCGGGCGGGCCGTCAGCGAATCGAAGCGTGACCTTCTCCCCGAAGCCCTCGCCGGCGCCCTCCCCTTTCGCACGTATTCCCCGGCGAGAGAGCGGGTCGGCCTTCGAACCGGCGTCTATGCCCCGCTCTGGCGCGCCATTCTCCAGAACCCGGACTTTCGATTCCGCACCGAGTCCGAGATGCGCCTCTGGGTGCAGAACGTGCTTCGAGCCACGGACATGGGGCTCGCCTTTCGCGAGGCCCAGCCGCAGTTCTCCGGCACCCTCGTGGACGTCCTCGAGAAGCAGAGCTATTTCTTCAATCCGCCGAACTCCTTCCTCGGGCACGTCGCCAGCTTCCGGAGCGGCGTCGCCAGCCTGGCGCACCTCCTCGGATCGCAGGCCGGGTCCGTCAGTCCCGACGAGATCCCCTTCGCCTACGAGCAGCTCC
>Ga0335085_10003389_pt1 | contig 27686 bp, 30 predicted proteins | sample Lox_Sample_45_FD_206712 | JGI IMG/M metagenome (GOLD analysis project Ga0335085, IMG submission 206712) | Soil microbial communities from Loxahatchee National Wildlife Refuge, Florida, United States - Lox_Sample_4.5 | ecosystem: Environmental > Terrestrial > Soil > Wetlands | place: USA...
CGCGCCGCCGACAGTTTGTCGAGCGCCTTCGCGCGAGTGGCCCGGGCCACCGCGGTATCGCCCAGCTCCGCCTGCGCATACGCGAGTGGAAGCCGCGTGAGCGCCGCGGCGCGCAGGTCCCCCGACTCCTGCCGCAGCCGGAGCGCGACCTGCAGCATCTCTGCCGCCGGCGCGTTGTCCGCCTTGATGAGGAGGAGGAACCCCAGCCCCTCCCGAGCCGCGGCCTGCCCGGGCAGGTCGCCCGCCAGGTGGAACAGCGCTTCGGCCCGCGGATAATCCTGCGCCGCTTGGTCGAGGCGATTGAACTACGCGTTCAAGTCCGCCTGGGCGAGCGCGAGCCCCGCCCGCTGGGCGGGCCCCGCACCCGCAGTCAGCGCCCCGGCCTCCGCGTGTTCCAGCTCCTGTAGCGCGCCCTGCAGATCGCCCATGGCGGCGCGTGCCTCGGCCAGGTCCTGTTGAACGGCCGCGACACTCACGGCGGGCCCCGTGATTCGATAAATGGCCAGAGCTTCCCGGAACCGCGCGACCCCGAGGCGGTAGTCGCCGCCGCGCAGAGCCAGCAGCCCCAGATCGTGCAGGGCTTCCGCCTGGTCCGAGCGGCTGCCGACGGCCCGGAATTGACCCAGGGCCTCACGATAGCACGCCGCGGCGGAATCGAGATCACCGGTCAGCGCGAAGAGATTGCCGAGATTGATCAGATTCGTGGCCGCCGGGCCGCGTCGCCCGGCCCGCCGGTTCCCTTCCAGCGCGCGGGTGTACGCTTCGCGCGCGGCGGGGAGATCCCCCAGCGATTGAGCGAGGTTGCCGCGCGTGTTCTCGTCCGCCGCCGCCCCGCGATCGTCGCCCACTCTCGCGCGCAACGCGCTGGAACGCTGGAGCAACTCCATCGCGCGGCGCGGGTTGCCCTGCTCCTCGTTGATGCTCGCCAGCGCGCCCGCCGCGTTGCCCGCAGTCCAGAAGTCGCCGGTGCGCTCCGCGTACTCGAGGGAGCGCGTGTAATACACGGTCGCGCTGTCGGCCTGATCCTGGACGGAGAACCCCCGCCCGACGTTTCCCCACGCCATCGCGAGTCCGGCGGAGTCGGCGACTTGCGCGCAGAGATCCGCACTCCGACGCCACAGCCGCATCGCCGCCGCGACTCCCCGAGACCCGAAGGCGTCGTTCCCGGCTAGTCGGAGACTGTCCGCTGCGGCTTTCACGCGGCGCTCCGCGGGTGGCCAGCGGCGAAACCGCTCGACCCGACGGATGAGGAAGGAATCCGCCCAGGCCGCCGCGTAGGCCCGTGCCAGCGCCTCGGCTTCAGACAGATCGGTTTCGGCGCTTTCAGACGGAGCACCCGCGGCCCGTGCGAGGAGGCGCGCCACTCGTGCGCGCATCGTGTCGGGGTGCGCGCGCGCCAGCGCAACCCGGGACGAATCGCTTGAGAAGGCAGCCGCAGCCGCGCGGCCTCCCCCTCGAGTGGCAGCCGACTGGAACGTCAGGCCCATCACCAGCAGGAGCAGCATCATTCCCTCGACGGGGACACGGCGAACTCCGTCAGGTCCGAGGCGAGCCAGCGCTGGAAGCCGACCCGCGCTTCCACCTTCCAGTAATACAGTGCCCCCGTAACGAGCCGCGTTGTCGTGGGGAGGGTCGCCGTCGTTTCCGCGACCTGCACCTCCCAGGCCACCGCGCCGTCGTGGGCGAACAGCGTCAGGCGATAGCGATCGGCGCCGGGAACAGCGGACCAGAGGAACCGGTGGCTGGAGGCGACGCCGCGCGGGGCGATCGGTACGGGGGTTGCGGCCGTGACGAGACCCGGCTCCCGCATCAGCGGCTGGTCGGATCGCATCAGGTCCCGCCTCGCCAGGACCAGCACGAGCGCCGCCGCGACCGCGAGCGGGACCAGCAACCGGCTCGGGCCCCGCGCGCGGTTGCGGACGCGCACCAACCCGCTCACCTCCGTGACCTCGCGGCGGCAACCGTCGCACTCGGCCAGGTGAGCTTCCGCGCGCGCCCGTTCCGCCAAGCCCAGGGTCCGGTCGAGATAGGCCGCGACTTCGGTCGCTTCCAGGTGTGTGCGGGTTCCGAGATCCGCGTTCATGTCCCCCCTCGGACTCTATGGAACGGATGCCGCCGGGCGGCCTGCGCGATCATGTGGCGGCGCGCTCCACGCCTCCCCGCCGCAGCGCGGCGCGGAGGTTCTCGAACACCGTGTTCAGGCGTCGATAGACGTGAAACGGGGTTGGCAACCCCATGACCTGCGCGATCTCCCGCGCCCCGAGGCCGTCTTCAAACCGCAGCTTCACGAGGAGGCGGTCCCCCGGCTCGAGCGTCGCAACGGCGGCGCTGATCGCCTCGCTGCGCTGCCGAGCCTCGAGGGCCTCATGCGGGTCTTCGGCGGGAGCGACGAGGTCGGCGGGATCAACGTTCTCCACCAGCAGGTCCACGAGCCGGCGCCGCGCGACGCGCGCCGCCTCGGCGCGATCCGCCACCTTCCCGTTGGAGTAACGACCGTAGCGGACTCGCTGATGATCGAGACAGAGCCGCCGCGCCACCACGACCAGCCACGTCGTGAACTTGCTCCGCCCGTCGTCCGCGTAGCCCCGCAGCCGGCGGAAGCCGTCCTCGCGGAGCTGCTCGAGGATGTAAGCGTAGTCGTCCATCGCGGCGTCGTGGTCGCGACCAAAGCGACGGGCGACATGCAGCAGGAGACGGCTATGCCGGTCGACAAGCCGGTCCCAGGCTGCCTCGCGCGCAGCCGGGTCGGGAGCGTTGAGGAGGCCAACCAGCTCGCTGGGGAGAGCGTCGGCCATACCGGGTGGGACGTTCGTCTTGGACGTCCAACGTACGCCCCCACGTCCAGCACTGCAAGCAAGTTCCGCTTTACCCTCCCCCAGCGGCGGGCTATCGTTGCCCGATCATGCGCCGCCCGTCCTGGCCGATCCTGGGTCTGACCCTCGCGGCCTGCGCTCCCTCCAGTCCTTGTCGAACGGAAGACTTCCACAGAATTGCGCGGTATTCCGGGGCCTATGCGGGGACCTGGCGGGTGGTCCGCGGCGACACCCTGACGCTGCCGGATCCCACCCTCGGCGACCGGTTCAAGCTGAACCGCATCGCCCTGCGGCTCGATACCGTGGTCATCGGCCGGGACTGTCTCTACGGTGGCAGCCTCGTATTCACCGTGCCCAAACCGGAAACGCTGGCCGTCACCTGGTTCGGCGTTCCCGAGCATGCCACCATCTTCGGCTGGCCCGCGGACCTGGGGCCATTCGCGGGGATCAACCTCACCCCCTACGGCAGCGACTCGGTCCGCGGGGCGATCCTTTTCGACGAGCGCCTGGGCGTGCGCGCGACCCCGGGGATGACCGCACGGTTCGTCGCGGGCCGGGAGCCCTGAGTTACCTTTTCTCTACGTCTTCCTCTTCCGCGAGGAGCAGCCGCCCCATGCCTTTGTCCCCCGCCGAGCGGACCACGCTCATCGACAAGTACGCCCGCGGTTACACCGTGCTCTCCGCCGCGCTCGCCAAGGTCCCGAAGGAAGCGATGCAGTGGCGCCCCGGCCCCAAGCAGTGGTCGGTCCATGAGATCATCGTGCACTGCGCCGATTCGGAGAGCTATGCGCACGTCCGCCTCCGCATCCTGCTCGGCAGCGAGCCGCCGGCCATCCACGGGTACGACCAGGCCCGCTGGGCCGAGGTGCTGGATTACCATACCCTGCCGATCGACACCTCTCTGCGGACCGTCGAAGCAGTGCGGGCGAATACCGTCCCTCTGCTGCGGCGTATGACCGAGGCCCAATGGGGGATCATGGGAACGCATTCCGAAGTGGGGCCGTACGGCACCGAAGGCTGGCTCAAGACCTATTCGCAGCACCTCGAGAAGCACGCCGGTCAGATCGAGCGCAATCTCGCGGCCTGGAGGAATCGATGAGAGGATTCTTCACGCGCATCCTCATCACGATGCTGGGCCTGCTGCTGGCCCGGGCGATCGTGCCGGGCATCGCCATTCCCGGCTGGGCCGACCTGCTCCTCGCGGCTCTGCTCCTCGGCCTCGTGAACGCCGTGGTGCGGCCGATTCTGTTCATCCTGACCCTGCCCCTGACACTCCTCACCCTGGGGCTGTTTCTGCTCGTGCTGAACGGCATCTCCCTCGCGATCGTGGCGTGGCTCATTCCGGGCGTCAGCGTGAGCGGGCTCTGGTCCGCGACGCTGGGGGCGCTCGTCGTGACCATCACGAGCTGGTTCGCCAACTCGTTCATCGGCAACTCGGGACGGGTCGAGCGCTGGCACCGGGTCGAGGTGAGCGGCCGCCGGCTCGACTGAATGGACCGCCTGTTCGGCGTCGCCGGCGCCGTCTCGGCGTTTGTTGCGGTGGCGGCGGGGGCGTTCGGGGCCCACGCGTTGCGCTCCCGCCTTCCCCCCGACCTGCTGGCCGTTTTTGAAACCGGCGCCCGCTACCAGATGTACCATGCGCTCGGCCTCCTTTTCGTCGCCTGGGCCGTGAGCCGCTGGCCGACGCCCGCGATCCGTGCCGCGGGATGGGCGTTTCTCGGCGGGACCCTGCTCTTCTCAGGCAGTCTCTACCTCCTGAGCCTCACGGGCGTCCGGTGGCTCGGCGCCATCACTCCTCTGGGCGGCCTCCTGTTCCTCGCCGGGTGGCTCGCACTCGCCTACGGCATCTGGCGGAGCTGACATGATCGTTCACGCTGCTCTCCTGGCCGCGCTCTGGCAGCACCCCGCGGCGTCCCCGTCCCTCTCGCCCTCACCACGCCACCCGCTCGGAACGCTGCGCGAGCAGGCCGCCGTGCAGCAGACGTGGCTGCGCTACCGCCTCGATTCCGTGCTGCCTCGCCTGATGCGACAGTACGGGGTCCAGATGTGGATCGTGCCGATGCGGGAGTACAACGAGGATCCGGTCTTCTGGTCGCTGGTGTCACCCACCACCTTCTTCGCCCGCCGGCGGACGATCTACGTGTTCTACGATCGGGGCGCGGGGCGCGGCGTGGAACGACTCGCGCTGGGCGGCACGTCCCAGGACGGCGTGTATCACCCGCTGTTCGCGCGGGATACCGTGGACCCGAGCATCGGACGACGGCCCGAGCTCGTGGGACAGGCGCAATGGGACCTGCTGCGCAGCGTGGTGGAGCAGCGCGACCCGGCGAGTATCGCCGTGGACATCTCCCCCACCTGGGCCTTCGCCGACGGCCTGTCGGAAGGAGAATGGCAGCAGCTGCGCAAGGCGCTGCCCCCGACCTACCTGGGGCGCCTCACGACCTCGGACCGGTTGATTCTCGATTACCTGGCGATCCGCGCCCCGGCGATGCTCCCGATGTACCGGCGGATGATGGACGTCGTCTGGAGCATTATCGACACGGCGTTCTCGAGCGCCGTGATCGTGCCCGGCAAGACGACCACCGACGACGTAGCCTGGTGGATGCGGCAACGGGTCAACGACTACGGCCTCGGGACCTGGTTTCACACCGGCGTCGACCTGCAGCGCCGCGGCGTAGACCTGTCGGATTCGGGATCGGTCGTGATCCAGCGCGGCGACGTGCTGCACTGCGACTTCGGCATCACGGCGCTGGGGCTCAACACCGATACACAGCACATGGGCTACGTGCTCCGCACCGGAGAAACCGACGTCCCCGCTGGACTCAAGACCGCGCTCGCGAATTCCAACCGGCTCCAGGACATCCTGCTCGCCCAGATGCAGCCCGACCGGACCGGCAACGAGGTCCTGGCGGCGGCGAGAAGCGCCATGGAGGCCGCCGGTATCAACGGCACGATCTACTCCCATCCCATCGGCGACCGCGGCCACGGACCGGGTCCCCTGATCGGGCTGTGGGATCATCAGGAAGGCGTCCCGGACCGCGGTGAAGTCCCCCTGGTGAGGAACACCTGGTTCTCCATCGAGCTGCAGGCGACGACGCCGGTCCCCGAGTGGGGAGGCCAGGCGGTGCGCTCGGCTCAGGAAGAAGACGCGGAGCTCGGGGCCGACGGCAAGATGCACTGGATCAAGGGGCGTCAAACCGCCTGGCACATCGTGCGCTAACATGGACGACCTCGAAACCCCCGCCCTGCTCCTCCACCTCGACGTCGTCGAGCGCAACATTACACGGATGCAGGACCGGGCGAACGCCCTGGCGGTGGCGCTGCGCCCCCACGCAAAGACGCACAAATGCCCGGAGCTGGCGCGCCGGCAGCGCGCAGCGGGGGCGCGGGGACTGACGGTCGCCACCCTGGCCGAGGCCGAGGCGTTCGCGGCCGCGGGGTTCGACGACCTGACCTGGGCGTTCCCGATCGATCGCACCCACATCCCCCACGCGCGCCGGCTCGCCGAGCGCTGCACGTTGCGGGTCGTCACCGATGACGAGGCGACCGCGGTCGCGCTGCTGGGATCGGGTCTCCACGTCTGGCTCAAGGTCGATTGCGGCAATCACCGCGCCGGGGTGGATCCGGCGTCGACCTACGCACTGGCGGTCGCGCGCACTCTGGCCCGCGAACGCGGGCTCGTGTTTGACGGGATCCTCAGCCATTCCGGCCATGCCTACCGGACCCGTGACCGCCAGGGTGCGGCGACCGTGGCCGAAGAGGAGCGCTCCGTCATGACCTGGTTCGCCGATCTCCTCAGGAAGGAAGGGATCCCGGTACGCGGCGTCAGCGTCGGCTCGACGCCCGCCATGACCGCCGCGCAGCGGCTCGACGGAATCACCGAAGCGCGTCCGGGGAACTATGTCTTCTACGACCGGACCATGGTCCTGATCGGCTGCTGCGATCCGGAAGATGTCGGCGTCACCGTCTTGACCACGGTCGTTTCGCATCAGCCCGGCGCCGATCATTTCGTCGTCGACGCGGGGGCGCTGGCACTATCGAAGGACACCGGGCCGTCCCACCTCGACCAGGCACCCGCGATGGGGGCGGTGAAGGGACATCCGGAGCTGGCGGTCGCCGCTCTGTCGCAGGAGCACGGCCTGATCCGTGGGTCTCCTGAGGCGATCCAGGGGCGCTTCCCCGTGGGCGAGCGGCTCGAGATCATTCCGAACCACTCCTGCCTCACGGTGGCGCATTTCGACGAATACCATGTCGTGCGCGGCGAGCGGGAAATCGATCGATGGCCGATCGCGCGGGCCCGCTAACAGACGCTCCCTGGCCCGCGGCGGTACTCCGCCCCCGGCTGAGTGGTATCAGGAGTGGGTTGGTGGATGAAGAAGGAAGGATTTCCATGCGACGGATCGTTCTACGACATCTGCTGCTGTTGTCCCTGCCGCTCTTCTTAGGTCTCGGAGCACGGCTCGGGATCGCTCATGTGCAACGGTCATGTGGTGAACTGGTGGGGCCGCTGCTCGCCGCCAAGTGCGGCCGCATTCAGCGCGACTATTACCTGATGTTTCAGACGATAGGGACGGCCGCCGGATGCGTTGCTGCCGCCGCGATCGGGATCTGGCTGGAACGCCGCCGGGTGCGAGCCGGATCACATCCTCCAACGCCCGCGAACGCGACATTGCCGCCATGAACGTCGCCATCGCGCCGGCCACGCCGGCCGACCTCCCGGAGATCCTGTCCCTCCTCGAGCGCGCCAAGCTGCCCCGCGCAGGGGTGGGAGAGCATCTCGCCGACTTCATCGTCGCCCGGGAAGGGATCCGTCTCGTGGGATGCGCTGGACTCGAACGCTACGGCGCGAGCGGCCTGCTGCGATCGGTCGCCGTGGAAGTGGCGATGCGCGGCCTCGGTTTGGGCCAACAGCTCACGCAAGTCCTGCTCACCCGGGCTCGCCAGATCCCCCTCGCCCACGTGTACTTACTAACCGAAATCGCGCAGGCGTTTTTCCCGCGATTCGGCTTCCGCCCGATCGCGCGCACGGCGGTGGACGCCGCCGTCCGGGAATCCATCGAGTTCACCTCGGCCTGCCCGGACACCGCCGTGGCCATGGCGCTCGAGCTGTGAAGCGGCTCGTCATTCCGCGGTACGGCCCTCCCGAGGTACTCGAGATCCGGGAAGCCCCCGCCCCCGAGCCTCGCCCCGGGCAGGTGCGTGTCCGGGTCCATGCCGCCGGCATCAACTTTTCGGACTGCCTCGCCCGCCAGGGACTCTACCCGGACGCGCCACGACCACCCTGCACGGTCGGCTATGAGGTGGCGGGAGTAGTCGAATCGGTTGCCGCGGACGTCACGACGCTCCGCACCGGCGACCGCGTCGTCGCCCTCACCCCTCACGGTGGGCAGAGCGAGCTCGTCGTGGTCGGCTCCCGCAGCGTCTTTCCGCTCCCGAATGGTTGGTCCTTCGCCATGGGGGCCGGGTTCCCGGTCGTCTACCTCACCGCCCACCAGATGCTCGTCCGTGTGGCGGCCGCCCAGGCCGGGGAAAGCGTGCTGGTGCACTCCGCCGCCGGAGGCGTGGGGCTCGCCGTGGCCGAGTTGGGCAAGATCCTCGGCCTTCAGGTAATCGGGCTCGCGTCGCCCGGAAAGCACGAGGTGCTCCGGGGCTACGGCGTGGAGCCGTTGGACCGCCGCGACGCGCGCTGGCCGGAGGCCGTGCGGCGGCTCGCGCCGAAGGGGGTCGACATCGTACTCGACCCCATCGGCGGGCGATCATTCCGTCGCGGCTACGAGCTCCTGGCTCCGGCGGGGCGCCTCGTGATGTACGGTGCCCAGGCGCTCGCGACGGGTCGCCGGCGCTCCCTCGTCCGTACGCTCTGGCGGCTCGCCCAATTCCCCTGGTTCCACCCGCTGCCCCTCATGAACGACAATCGCAGCGTGATGGGGGTGAACCTGGGCCATCTCTGGAACGAGGAAGCGATGCTCGAGCCGCAGGTGCGTCGGCTCCTGGAGTACGCGCAAGCGGGGCGGATCCGGCCGCGCGTCGATCGCGAGTTCCCACTCGTCGAGGCCGCCACCGCCCACCGCTACATCGAGGAGCGGCGCAACATCGGCAAGGTCGTGCTGGTGATGGAGACGGCTAGTACTTGAGCCCGGCCTGTTCGGCGAATGCCTTGGCCGCGGCCTGTTGCTCCGGCGACAGGCGCTCGGGAATCGTGACCCGCACCTCGACGTACTGATCGCCGCGCTTGCCGTTTTTTTCGATCCCCTGTCCGGCGATGCGAAACTTCTGACCGTGCTGGGTCCCGGCCGGGATCTTCAGAACGACGCTGCGGCCATCGACGGTGCGCACCTTGACGCGGGTGCCGAGCAGCGCCTGAGCGACGTTGATGGGCACGGAGCAGATGAGATCGATCCCCTCGCGGCGGAAGAAGCGGTCGGGCTCCACCTGGAACTGGACGATGAGGTCGCCCTTGCCCTTCGCCCCCTGCCCCTTGAGGCGCATCCGGGTGCCGTCCTCGGTCCCCGCGGGCACGGTCACCACGATTTTCTTCTCGACGGAGACTTCACCCGACCCCTGACAGGTGGCGCAGCGCTGCGACGGGACCTTGCCCCGACCCCGGCACATCGGGCAGGGGCGATTGACGGCAAATCCTCCCTGTCCGAACGAAATCGTCCCCCGCCCTTTGCATTCGGGACAGGTGGAGATGATGGCACCCGGCGCGCCGCCCTTGCCGCCACAGGTCGGGCAGACTTCCGTCATGCCGAGCGCGATCGGGACCTTACCGCCGAGGATGGCGGTCCGGAACGGAATCGACACGACGGTTTCGACGGTCTCGTCGGCTTCTTCCCGGCCTTCCGTGCCGCGCTTGCCGAAGATCGTCGAGAACAGGTCCCCCAGTCCGCCGAAGGAGCCCAGGTCGGAGAGATCGAAATCGACGCCCAGGTCCTGGGGGGTCCGTCCGCCGCCATAGCCGGAAGGGCCGCGGCCACCGCCGGCGAAGGCGCCGTACTTGCGCAGGGTGTCGTACTTCTTGCGCTTGTCGGCGTCGGACAGGACGTCGTGCGCCTCGTTGATTTCCTTGAAGCGCTCGGCGGCCTGGGCGTTGTTGGGATTCTTGTCCGGATGGTACTGCTTGGCGAGCCGGCGGAACGCCTTCTTGATCTCGTCGGTCGTCGCCTTTTCCGCTACGCCGAGGACCTGGTAGTAGTCGCGGGTCTGAGCCATCAGTGCAGGACCGGGTCGGCCGGCGTCTGACCCGCCCAGGTCAGCACCAGCACGCGCGCCGGCCGGACGAGCGTGGTGCCGAGCTGGTACCCGGCCTGGAGGACGGTGCCGATGGTGTGGTCCTGCTCCGGAGCGCTCGCAGGGGCCGTAGACACCGCTTCGTGGATCGACGGGTTGAACGGGACACCGACCGCGTCGATCCGCGTCAACCCGAGCGCCGAGAGCTCCTTCCAGAACTTGCGTTCCACCATGTCCACACCGTCGTGAATGGCCTTGGCGTCGGTTTGCGCCGGGTCGACGTGGGCGAACCGCGCCAGGTCATCGAGAGCATCCACCAGGCGAACGACGACCTCGGCCTGCGCCCGCACGGCCGTCTCGGTGCGCTCGCGCGCAATCCGTTTGCGGAAGTTGTCGAACTCCGCCGCCAGCCGGAGGTGTCGGTCCTTCGTCTCGGCGAGCTCGGCTTCGAGCCGAGTTACCGCCTCGGCGGGGATCTCGAGAACCGCGCCCCCACCCCCGGCGGGAGCCGATCCTTCCGCCGGCGGCGACTCGGTCGACGGCTCCGTCTCACCCAGGCCCGCGCTGTATCCCTCTTTTCCGTGCTTCTTCATGGCTCCTGGCCCCAAAGCAACGCGTGTGCCGATCGACTCACGCCGTCATGGCAGATGGAAACTCGTTCTGGCGCAACAAGATAGCTTCAACCCCGCCGCCCAGGTAGGCGCCCTACGGGTCCGAGCCGGCGGGAGTTCCAGGGGTGAACCGGTTCAAGAAATCCAGCAGATCCCGCAGCACGGGGGCGCGCTCGGCCGACGGCTCGTTCAGCAGCTCATGAAACAGGTCGGGAAACCCGCGCACCAGGACGTCGCCCTTCAGCCCGTCGGCGAGCGCACGCGTCACACTCGCGTCCGCAAGGCGGTCCTCCCCGGGCAGGAGAAACAGCAGCGGCACCTCGATCCGCCGGGCATCAGCCGCGACGGCTCCCTGTGCCCAGCGGATCTCGCTCCAGGCGCCGGGGGTCATCAGACCGTGGACCGCGGGATTCGCCTCATAGTCGCGGCCCACCGCGGGGTCGTGCGACAGCCATCCGGCATCGACGCGGGCGCGGACCGGGAGGGCGGGCCAGACATTAGTGAGCAGCTCGGCGAGCCACCGCTTCCACGTGGGTACGGGCGCCGCCGTGGCGAGCCAGGGCGCCGACAGCGCCGCGGCCGCGACGTCGCCGGGCTGGGTTTCGAGGTAGCGCAGCACGACCAGCCCGCCGAAGGAATGCCCGATCAGGATCTGGGGCAGCGTCGCGGCGGGGCGCAGCCGCACCGCGCGGCGGAAGGCGTGCAGATCGCCCAGCAGCTGGCTGAACCGGGACAGATGACCGCGCCCCCCCCCGGATTCCCCCTGCCCGCGCTGATCGAGGAAATAGGCGGCGTACCCCGCGTCCTGCAGCGCGGCGCCCACATGGCGCCAGCGCGCGCGATGGTCCGACCAGCCGCAGAGCCACAGCACCGTTCCCCGCGCGCGTGCCGGCTCGTACGCGTCGAACGCGAGGGTCGTCCCGTCGGGGGCGTGCAGCTCCGGCATCAGGACTCGCGCACGAGCAGCCGCAGCAGGTCGAGCACGGCCTGCGCGCTGCGGCCGCGGATCTCTTCCCGGTCCCCCGGAAAGACGCGGCGCACCGTGCGGACCGCGGCCCGCCACCGCGCCGCCAGCCACACCGTGCCGACCGGCTTGTCGGGGGTACCGCCGTCGGGGCCGGCGATCCCGGTGACCGCGACCGTCGCCGTGGCGTCGAAGCGGCGCTGGACGCCTTCGGCCATGGCCCGGACCGTCTCCTCGGATACCGCGCCGTGCGCGGCGAGGGTGTCGCCGGGGACGCCGAGCTGCTCGGTTTTCACGGCATTGCTGTAAGCGATGATCCCGCCCAGGAAGACATCCGATGATCCCGGAACGGCGGTGATCCGTCCGCCCACGAGCCCCCCGGTGCAGGACTCCGCCACGGCGAGGGTGGCCCGACGCTCGCGCAGCTGGGCCAGCACCACCCCCGCCAGATCCTCGTCTTCCTCACCGTAGCACCGCTCGCCCAGCTCCGCCCGCAGTCGACCGGCGCCTTCCATCAGGAGCGCATCGGCGCGCTCCCGCGGCATTCCCCACGCCGTGAGCCGGAGATCGACCCCCGCGATGGAGGGAAGATAGGCGAGCGTCAGGGGTCGCAGCCCTTCTTCGAGCGGCTCGACGCGCTCGGCCACGGCCGATTCCGGCACGCCGGTCGTGCGCAGGGTGCGGGAGAGCACGACGGGCGGGGCCCCTTCCCCCGCGCCGGCCTGAAGTCGCACGAGGCGCGGGAGCACTTCATCGATGAGCAGCCCCCGCATTTCGGAGGGAACGCCGGGAAGGAGAATGACGAAGCGGTGTTGTTCGTCCTCGATCCAGAGCCCCGGGGCGGTGCCGCGGGGATTGGGCAGGACGGTGGCGCCTTCGGGCACTTCGGCCTGCGTGCGATTCACCGCCGGCATCGGACGGCCGAGGCGACGGAACCGGTGTTCGAGACTCCGCAACACCGTCTCGTCGAGCCGCAACGGCCGTTCAAACAGGTCGGCGACCGCTTTCTTGGTGAGATCGTCGCGCGTGGGGCCGAGACCGCCGGTCATGAGCACCGCGCCGGTCCGGGCGAGGGCGTCGCGCACGGCTTCCTGCACGGCGGCGGGCCGGTCCGGCACGGTGCTGCGGAGCACGACCTCGACACCCGCCGCGGCGAGGGCGCGGCCCAGCTCGGCGGCGTTGGTATCGACGGTATGGCCGAGGAGCAGCTCCGTGCCGACGGTGATGACTTCGAGCTTCACCGCCGGCTCGTAATCAGGGCGCGGTACTGGTAGAGGTAGACGGCGAGCGAGTACACCGTCAGTACGATCGCGAATCCGAGCGTCAAAGCGACGACGTCGCCGTGGAACCGGTCCCAGAATTCCCGGAACCAGCCGGCAAAGCGGTGCTCCGCCAGGTAGTCCTTCCAGGCGAACCAGAGGATCGTGGCGCCGATGAAGACGTTCTGAACGACGGCTTTCAGTTTGCCGGCCCCCATCGCCGGGATGACGATGCCGCGCCGCTTGGCGAACGCCCGGAACAGCGTCATCAGGATCTCCCGCCCCACGAGGAGGAGCGCCACCCAGACGGGGAGGCTGCCCCACCAGGGGATGCGATAGTCGACGAGGATCGTGGGATGGCGCGTCATCCAGAAGATCGGCACCAGCATGGCGAACAGCATCGCCTTGTCGGCGATCGGATCGAGCAGCTGCCCCAGCTCGCTCACGAGGTTGTACTTGCGCGCGTAGTAGCCGTCCACCACGTCGGACAGCACGGCGGCGAGCCACACGCCGAAGGCGAACAGCTTGGGACCGAACCCCGAAATGAACGGCAGCAGCGCGATGATCGGCGCGAGAAAGATCCGCGCCAGGGTGAGGATGTTCGGCAGGGTCCACCGCATGGGACCGCCCCGTCAGCTGAGCGTCTTCAGGACCAGCTTGGAGACCGCCTTGAGCGTGTCGAACACCCCGTCTCCACGCACCGCGACGGCTTCGTAGTACGGCGCCCGGCCGACCCAGGCGTCCCCGTTCTTCTCCACCAGGAACTCGCCGGCGTGCGCCGGATCAGGCAGCGGTTTTTGCTGCGCGGGGTCCTCGATCGGCCACCCGGGGTTCAACGCGGCCTGCAGGTCCTTGATCGGGGCGGCGTTGGGGAGATCCCGCTTGTTGTACTGGATCACGAACGGGATCTTGGTCAGATCGTACCCGTACTCGGCCATGTTGTCGTACAGGTTCTGCATCGACTCGACGTTCGCTTCCATCCGCTCGAGCTGACTGTCCGCCACGAAGACGATGCCGTCCACGCCCTTCAGAATCAGCTTCCGGCTGGCGTTGTAGTACACCTGGCCCGGCACGGTGTAGAGGTGAAAGCGCGTCTTGAACCCGCGGATCGTGCCGAGATCGACCGGGAGAAAATCGAAGAACAGCGTGCGCTCGGTTTCGGTCGCGAGCGAGATCATCTTGCCGCGCGTGTTGGGCGAGACCTTGCCGTACACGTGCTCCAGATTGGTCGTCTTCCCGCCCAGCCCCGGCCCGTAGTAGACGAGCTTGCAGTTGATTTCGCGGGACGCATAGTTGATCATCGACATGAGCGCGTCCCTCTATCCGAAGAGTTTGTCAATTTCGTCTTCCGCCCCTTCCAGCAGCCGCTTCTGCTCCGCCGGCCCGGACCCGATCCGGTTGAACATTTCCTCGAATACGCGGTTCAGCCCTTCGACGGCGCTCCGGGCCTTTAGCTTCACGAGCCCCAGTGTGGCGCGCTGGTCGAACAGCACCACGAGGATCACCCGTTTGGCGACGTCGGCCAGGAACATCGACTCGCGCTCGCCCTGGTGGACGAGCGAGGCGAACTCCGCTTCCCCGATCATTTTGGCCAGCTGATCGTTGGCGCTGAAGTCGGCGGCGGTGAGCGAGGCGAAGGCGGTGGGATCGAACTGTGGCGGCTCCCCGACGGTAGCCACGAGCTGCCCGGTGCGGTCCACGAGCAGGGCGCACCGCGCGTTCGAGTCGCGCAGGAACCCCTGCAGATGCTGTTGAATCTGCCGGAAGTCGCTTTCGCTGAACGACCAGCTCGCGGCACCCGTCATGCCCGCCCCTCGCTCAGTCGGTCTCGGTCATTTCGCGTCGCGCGGCCAGCGCCTGCGCGATGGTCACTCCGTCGGCGTACTCCAAGTCTCCTCCCACCGGCAAGCCTCGCGCAATGCGCGTCACACGTACGCCGGTCGGCTTCAGCACCTGCTGGAGATACGTGGCGGTGACCTCGCCCTCCATGGAGGGGTTCGTCGCCACGATCACTTCCCGCACCGGCGAGCCGTTGCCGACCCGCGCGACGAGCGGCGCGACGCGCAGCTCGTCGGGTCCGATCCCATCGAGCGGTGAAAGACGGCCGTCCAGCACATGGTAGCGTCCCCGATACCACCCGGCGCGCTCGATCGCGCCGACATCCCCCGCTTCCTCCACCACGCACAGCACGCTCGCGTCCCGCCGGGGGTCTCGACAAATGGCACAGGGATCCTCGTCACCGAGATTTCCGCAGGTGCCGCACGCCTGCACCCGCGACCGGACCCGCCGGATCGCCTCGGCCAGCCGTTCCGAGGTCTCGGGCGGTTGCTTCAGCAGGTGGAACGTGAGCCGCTGCGCCGTCTTCCGGCCGATCCCGGGGAGCTTCGCCAGCTCCGCCACGAGATCTTCTATGACCGACACGAGCGAACTAGAACGGCAACTGGAACGGCAACGGCAGTCCCGCCGTCAGCTTGCGCACTTCGGCCTGGTACAGCTCCCCCGCCCGCTGCTGGGCCTGAGCGACCGCCGCCAGGATCACATCTTCCAGGACCTCGACATCGCCGGCCCGGACCGCCTCCGGATCGATCTTGATCGACCGGATCTGGCCCCGGCCATCGGCCGTCGCCTGGACCATACCGCCGCCGGCCGATGCCGTGACCGTCTCCTGCGCGAGCCGGGTCTGTATTTCCGACAATCGCCCCTGGGCTTGCTGGGCGAGTTGGAGCAGGTTCGATAAATCCGCCATACGCCGCAAGTTACCCCACGTCCCACAGTGTGGCAAGGATTCCCGTGCTACTCGAGCAGCTCCAGATCCAGCGCGTCCACGGCCGCCGAAAGCGTCGGGTCTTTCCCGCGCAATACTTTGAGACGCTCCGCATTGGCGGTCGCTTCGGTCAACCGCGCCGGCGGGGCGACCGCCGCTGCCCCCGCCGTCGGGCCGGCCACCTGCACCTCGACCCGCACGGGGCCGCGTTCGGCATAGAGCCCGATCACCTTGGCGACCGCGTCGCGTTTATGCTCGAGACCGGACGCGTGCCCCGGAGCCGATTCATGCACCGCGAGGGTGACGAGCGTTCCCTTGACTCCCCGCACCTCCGACTCGGCCAGCAGGGTCCCGAGCATCGGACTCTCGCTTCGCGCCCGCGCCACGATATCGGGCCACAGCGCGCGGAGCCGCTCGACCGTGAGCGGGCCGGGGTCGGGAGGAGCGGCGACCGGCGGGGAGGCGCGGTTCGGATCGATCGCCGAGGCGGCCGGTGGGGGCAGCGGCGCGGGCGCGCTGTCGCGAAGCTGGGGCGCGGATGGAGCGGTTCGCGAGGTCCGCGGTGGACCGCTCACGGCCCCCCGCTCCAGCTTCCCCAGGACCTCGAGGACCAGCCCCAGCTCCACGGTCCGATCCGCGAGCGCCCAGCGCAGCAGGAGCAATTCCACGGCCAACCGGGGGTTCCCGCTGTGGCGGACCTGGGTTTCGAGACCCGCCTGAATCGACAGCATCCGCACCACGTCCCCGACGGGAAGCCGGGGGACGTACTCGCGCACCAGGTCCCGCAGCGCGGCGGTCAAGCCTTCGGGTTCGCCGCCCAGCTGCAGGAGCAGCACCGCCCGCAGGACTTCAGCCGCCCCCGCCACGAACTCTCCCCAATCCGCGCCCGCTTCGGCGAGCCGATCGATCAAGGGGAAGACGCCGCGAACGTCGCGTTCGGCCACGAGCCGGAGCAGCTCACCGTAGCGCTCGTCCTCGATCAACCCGAGCACTTCGCGCACGCGCTCCGCGCTCACCGGTCCTTCGCCGAACGAGCGGACCTGGTCGAGCAGCGACAGGCCGTCGCGCATGCCGCCGTCGGCATGGCGCGCGATGAGCTGCAGGGCGTCGTCGTCCGCGGCAAAGGCCTCGGCGTCCACGACCTGACGCAGCCGGGCGGCGATGGCGTGCGGGCCGATGCGCCGGAAGTCGAAGCGTTGCAGCCGCGAGAGGATGGGACTCGCACTCTGCGCGATCTTCTGCGGTTCGGTGGTGGCGAAGACGAACACGACGCGCGGCGGGGGCTCCTCGAGGATCTTGAGCAGCGCGTTCCAGGCTTCGCGGGTCAGCATGTGGGCTTCGTCGACGATGTAGACCTTGTGGCGGTGCTCGGCGGACGCCGCGTACATGGCGCGCTCGCGCAGGTCCCGCGCGTCGTCCACGCCCCGGTTGGAGGCGGCATCGAGCTCGACCACGTCGAGGTTGGCCTGCCCGGTCCACACGCGCCGGCACGACTCGCACTCGCCGCACGGCTCGCCGCTGTCGGGAGCGCGCCGCTCGCAATTCAACGCCATCGCCAGGATCCGGGCGGCGGTGGTCTTCCCCACGCCGCGGGGCCCGGCGAACAGATACCCGTGAGCCACGCGACCCTGCGCCACGGCCCCCCGCAACGCGGCGGCGACGTGATCCTGACCCAGGAGATCGGCGAACTTTTTGGGACGGTACTGGCGGGCGAGCGCAATCATGCAGCGGATAATCTAGTGGTCAGGACGCCTTCGCGCCCGCCGCCGCGCCCGCTTCGAAGCCGACGCGGTGCATCCGTCCCCAAGCCCGGAGCCCGCGCAGGTACTCCCACGACGCCTGCATCTTGAAGATCGCCAGGGTCTGGCGGTATCCGAAGTTCTCGAGCACCCCGCACAGCACGAGTTTCCCGAGATCCTGCCATCCCGGATAGCGCCGGAACGAAATCTCCTCGAGCAGAATCGCGGCGACCGACAAGAAGACGCCGAAGAGCACCGCCACGGCGAAGAACAGCAGGAAGAACTTGGTGGCCAGGATCCCGAGCAGCCACGCGATGGGAATCGAGAGGTAGCCCAGGACTTCGACGAACGGTCCCAGGGCCTCGAAGATGAGGAAGTATGGGAAGACCAGCAGCCCCATGATCCCGTAGCGGGGGTTCAGGAACATGCGACGGTGCCGCCACATACTCTGCAGCATGCCGCGGTGCCACCGGTTGCGCTGGCGCCGCAGCACGGTCCAGGTGCTGGGGACTTCGGTCCAGCAGACGGGATCGGGGACGAACACGATCCGGTAGGGCCGGCGCTTGGACCGGTGGAGGTGGTGCAGCGCGAGCACCAGCTCCAGGTCCTCGGTGTCGGTCGTGTCGTCGTACCCCCCCGCTTCCACCACGGCCGACTTGCGGTATACGCCGAACGCCCCGGAGATGAGCAGCAGGGCGCGCAACGCGCTCCACCCCAGACGCCCGGAGAGAAAGGCCCGCAGATACTCGACCACCTGGAAGATCGGCAGGGCCCGCCGCGGCAGCGCGATCGTTGTGACCCGGCCCTCGGTGACCGTGCAGCCGTTCACGCAGCGGACGATGCCGCCGACGGCGACCGTTTCGTCGGGGAACTCCATGAACGGTTTCACGGCCTTGAGCAGGGCGTCGTCCTCGATGACGGAATCGGCGTCCATCGAGCAGAACAGCGGATACCGCGACAGGTTGATGCCGCAGTTTAGCGCGTCCGACTTGCCGCCCCGCTCCTTGTCGATCACGGTGAGATTCGGCAGCAGCGGGGAGGCGTAGATCCCCCGCAGCGCCTTGGTCGGGAGACTGCGCTTGTACACCCGGTCCACGCGACGCAGCTCGAAGCCCGTGAGCAGGCGGTTGAGCGTCGCATCGAACGACCCATCGTTCACCACGATGATCTCGAATTCCGGATAGTTCAGCATCTGCAGCGACTTGACCGTGTCGACGATGGTCTTCTCTTCGTTGAAGGCCGGCACGATCAGCGAAATCGGCAGGGTCATGTCGGACCTGAGGATCTGCTGGTAGTCCGAGAAGAACGTGCGATTCAGGAAGCGAATGACTTCACCGAGCGAGACGAAAAACAGCAGCAGGTAGGACACGTTGAGCACGAGAAAGTACCACAGCACGAACTCGTTGAAGCCCTGGACCGCGCGCGTGAGCCATACGACCAGGATGGCCATCATGACGCCACCTCGGGTTGGGCCGCGGCGAGGAGCCGGCTGACCTCACCGCGCACCGCCGGATCGCCGTGCCGGGCGGCGATGTCGTTCAACAGGTCGAGGCGGCGCAACGCGACCAGCTTGCCGACCACCGCCTGCGCCTCCGCCCGTTCCTCCGGCGTCCCACCCACGAGGCGCGCCAGGTACGCGTCGAACACCCCCGCTTCCTGCAGCATCGAAGCGGCGCGCTGGGCGGCATAGGCGTCGGCCCCGTCGAGCATCGAGATGAGCGCGCGGTGCCCCAGGGGGCCCTTGGCACGCAGCGCCTCCGCGGCGTTGGACCGCACCCACCATTCCCGGTCGCCCAGCGCCCGCTGCAACGCCGCGATCCCCGCGGTCCCCGAGAGCAGCCCGAGGGCCTTGGCGGCCATGGCGCGCACCGGCCAGGCGTCGTCCTGCAGCGCCGTGACGAGGTCGTCGGCGGACCGCGGGTCGCCGATCACCCCCAGGGAGTGCGCCGCCCGCGCCCGCGCGTTCGGCTCCGGATCCCGCAGCAGCGTGCGCAGGAGCGGCACGGCCAGCGGGGAGCGGAGGCGGCCGAGAATGTCGATCGCCGGCACGCGGGCGGTCGGCGGGAGGTGAGGAAATTCCCGGATCAACGGCTCGACCGCGGCCTGCCCCAGCCCGGAGAGAATGTCGGCGATCCGCAGCGCCGACCACCGGTTCGTGTCGCGCAGCGCCCCGAGCAACGATTCCACCGCGTCGAGCCCACCGATCGTCCCGAGCGCCTTGGCCGCGCGGATGCGGACCTCCGGCACGGGATCCTGCATCAGCGCCACGAGCGGGACGACCGCGCGCCGGCTCATCATCCACCCCAAGTGCTCCGCCCCTTCTACCCGGCGCGACCAGCGACGCTCGCGCAGTTTGGCCAGCTCCACCTCCACATATCCCAGCGACTCGAACGCCTGGCTGAGACGCTCCTGTGCCCGGCCCTTCACGAGGCGGATCCGATCGAACAGAATCCAGAGCACCACCCGGCGATCCCACCCCCGGATCGGCCCCGGGATGAAATCGTGAAACGCCCCCGTGTCCGCTTCCATGTACGCCTGGATCCGGGGCAGGTAGAGCGCTTTGTGGCGGCGCTCGTACCCGGCCCGGAATTCCCCCACCACCTTGTGCACCAGAATGAAGGCGAGCACGATGAGGAAGAGCGCCCCGACGATGTCGATGACGCTCGTGATGAACGCGGCCATGTCGGCCACGATCATGGGGTGGTCGGGGAGGGGCCGAGCACCTTGCGAACGCGGGCCACGAGCTCGCGCGCGCGGAACGGCTTGATGATGAAGTCGTCGGCACCCGCGTTCAACGCGTACACGATGTCTTCCTCGCGGCTGTTGGACGACAGGATGATGATCGGAATGCCGCCGGTCTCCGGCTTGCCCTTCAGCTCGCGCAACACCTCGAAACCGCTCTTATAGGGCATCAGCAGATCGAGGATGATCACATCGGGGCGCCGGGCGCGAACCGCCGCGAGCCCATCCTTGCCGTCCGCGGCGATCTCGACGGTGTAGCCGGCGGCCGACAGGACGGCCTGCAGGAACTGGCTGATCGCGGCGTCGTCTTCGATCGAGAGAATCCGCGCGGTCTGGGGGGCACGGGTCGGCATCGGCTCCCATCCGGTAGAAGCAAAATGCCCCAGGCACCCCGCAGCAACTTCCGACATCGCTTAGCGCTGCTCCCTGCGGGGGCCTGACGCGGTTCACGAGCGGAAGCCCGGCGGACCTGGGGCGACCCAAAGATAGCCAACGCCCCCCCCGCCTCCAACGGGCGGGCCGGCCGCGTGCCGCCTAGTGCCGCACCACCGCGCTCAGGTCCGCGCGGATCCCCGCGCCCTGGAGCGTCAGGATCGTGGTCCCGTCCTTCCCCGGGCGCAGCGTGACCCACCCACCGATCGAATCCGTGGTGACCGCCGTCACGTGCACCACGTCCTGGTCGCCGGCGGCGGCGGTGAGATCGGTGAGCGGCAGGGGATTGTTGAAGCCGTCGCGGCAGTACACGCGCAGCAGGGTCGTCCCATCGGTGGAAACGAGGACCTCCTGATCGACGGCCACGCCGCCACGCTCGACCACGAGCTTGGCGGGTTTTCCGGGACCCGCGTAGAGCGTGGCATGGCGAATGATGGACCCGGCCGTGGCCGTCACCACGGTCGGCCCGACATGCGAGCCGAACACCACTTCGGTGCGCGCGTGTCCGGCCGTGTCGGTGGTCGGTACGGCACCGAGCAGATCCCCGTTCGTGACCGTCCAGGTGACCGGGAATGCCACGATCGGCGTCCCGGACGAATCACGCACTTCGAGCACGACGGGTTGCGGCGCGTGCTGACCAGCCATGCCCCGCTGGCCGAACCCCACGACGAAGTCCGTGCCGGCGGCCGCGGGCGTGCGCGTCCCGACCGCAGCGGCCGCGGCTCCGGGGGACGCGGGGACGGTGGCCAGCTCCACCTCCGTCATGGCCGTGACCGCCTCGCCGCTCGCCATCGCGAACGACAGCCGATGCACGCCCGGCTGTGTCCCGGCCGGGATCCGAAACAGGGCGACGCCCTGCGCGTCGGTGACGGCTTCGGCGTCACGCGGGTGAGCGGCTCCGCCGGCGACGCCGGCCGAGCCCAGCAGCACGACCCGAGCGCCGGGGACGGCTTTGGTCCCGCGCTTCAAGGCCACCCCGATCTCCGCCACGCCCCCCACCGGCACCGACAGTTGAGACACGAGCGGCACGGCGACGAGCCCCTCGGTGGGTGCGGCGGCGGTGGCCGCGACCGCGGCGGCGGCCGCCGGCGCGGCGCGAGGCGGCGCGGCATGAGGCGCGGCCGCCGTCGTTCGCGCGCGTACACAGGCATCGATTCGAGCGAAGATCGCCGAGTCGGCCCCGAGACTCGTCAAATTCTCGCGATCTCGCGCCGTCGGCGTGAACGAGACACAGTTGCGTTTGATGAGATCGGCGATCTCCGCGGTGGACATCGTTCCCGCGGAGAGGAGCCGGATCAGGTCCGTCTTGCGCAGCGGCTCCGCTTTCTGCGCGGAGAGCCCGCCCGCGAGCCCCATGAGGGTCAGCGCGGTGGCCGTCAGGGACGCGCGCATTGCGACCGATCGAAGTGGCGCTCCACGCTGTCGACGGCGGCATAGAGCGTTTGGTCCTGAGCCGTACGCGCCGCGTCGAGCGTGGGCTTGCGCTTTTTCCCCTGGATGTTGTAGCTGGTCCAGATGTCCTCCACCGTCACGAGACCGTGGGACAGTCCGGCGCATTCGAGCTGATGATTGTCGAACAGCTTGGCGCGGTCCCCATAACCGCGCACGGCCAGCGTGACCGATTCCGCGAGCTGATCGAAGCGCGCCAAGCCGGAATCTGCCGCGGGCGTCGCCACGGGTGGCGGCGCGGCTTGCGACACCGAAGTCGTCGCCCCCTCGTTGGGGGGCGGAACACCGGGGGTCGCGGTTGTGACCGGAGGCGGCGGCGCGGCGGCGGGCGCTTGCGACGCGGCGGCCCCTCCGCCGCGGTGGCGCAAGGCATCGAATTGCGCCCGGCCGGGACCGAGCAGGAAGTACCATCCCCCCGCTCCCAGCATCGCCAGCACGACGACCGCCGCCGTCAGCATCCCCCAAGGCTTCCCGACTTTGGGCTCGACCGCAGCCGGTGTCGTCGCGAGCGACGCGCGGGCCGGCGCCACGGCCGCTGCGGCGTCCTCTTCCACCTTAAGAGCCGGCGGCGCTCCGGCCGTCTCTTTGCGCTTGGGTGGCGGCACGTCGCGGAGCGCCGGCACGGCTTGCGGTGTCATGACGCTCGGGTCGCTCGGCCGAATATCCACCGGACCCACATCGTATCCGCCGACCGACAACAGCGGCAGGTTGGAGAGCGCGCCGTGCGGCGGCTTCAACTGCGCGCCACGCTTGGCGGGCGGTGCCGCCTTACCGGGGGGCGGCGTGCCGGCGACCGATGGGGCAGCCGGTTCCGGCTCCTTGGCCGGAGGCTGGGTCGCGGCCGGCCGCCGCACAGCCGGCGGGGCCGTCGGCGCCCGGGGAGGCGGTGGCGCGGGGGCGGACGGCACAGGAGGAGCCGGAACCTGTGGGGGGGGGCCCGTTGGTGAAACGGGACGGGGTGGAGCCGTCGGGGCTCTCCCCGCCGCCGGCGTGACGGTTTCGAGGGTCGACCGCGTCTTGACGCGACCGGCTGCGCCCGCCTTGGGCCCCACGCCTTCACCGGGGCGCACGACAGCGGGATCGTCGGTGGCGAAGTTCTGCCACGGGAGGATCGAGGTCTTGAATCCGTTCGCGAGCCGCTCCGGATCGTCGATCAGCTCATAGAACGGCAGCGACATGTTGGGGAAGGTTTCGCCCGGCCCGGGGCGGAACAGACCGGCCACCGGCCCCCCCGGTTCCGCGCCTAGCACCATCGCCGTGTGCCAGGGCCGCGTGAAGTACTGCATGTGGGTTTCGACGTCGCCCGGCGCCAGCTCGAGGCCGATGGGAGGATGGCTATGGTACCATCCGATGAGATGGCCATCCGAACGGCGGAGCTCCTCCTGCAACCGGTCCCAGAGACGCGAGATGATGACGAGGGTCTTGTCGCCGTATACGGCCTGGTTGAGCCGGACGGTGGAATCGACGACCACGTATTTCACCTGCGAGGTCGGGCAGCGGCACAGGTCCCCGACGAGAAATCCCATCATGCCCTGTTTCCCCGCGGCCTGGTGATGGGCATGCACCGCGGCGATCGCCTGCTGCTCCAGGAACACCGGAAACGCGCCTCCCGGTCCGCGCCGCGGCACGGCGCTCGCCGTCACCGGATTCCAGAGGATCGACTGGGTGGTCGGCAGCACACGTTCACGGTAGCCGCCGCCCGACACCGACCCGCGACCCGCGCCGCCGGTTCCGGGGGGTAGAGGCGGGGCGGTCATGAGAGCGTACTCCGGATGATCGCCGCCGCGCGCAGGACCTCTTCCCGGCCCACGTCGCGATGCAGCACCGCGCGCAGGCGCGTGGGGCCGATCTGCACGAGCCACAGTCCCGCTGCGGCGAGACGCGCGAGCACGTGCTCGGCCGAGTCCCCTTCACTTCGGAGATCGATCATCACGATGTTCGTTTCCGGTTCGAGCGGCCGCACCGCGGGACAGTCCGCGAGCTCTTCGGCCAGGAGGCGCGCGTGCTCATGGTCGTGGGCCAGAGCCTCGAGATGGTGATCCAGCGCATACAGCGCGGCGGCGGCCAGGATCCCGGATTGCCGCATCCCGCCGCCCAAACGCTTACGGATCTCCCACGCTTCCGCGCGCCGGTCTCCGCTGAAGGCGAGGCACGAACCCACCGGGCACCCCAGTCCCTTGGAAAAAGTCACCATGACCGTCGCGACCCCGGCGGCGAGGGTCGCCAGCGGAACTCCCAGCGCCGCGGCGGCATTCCACAGCCGCGCGCCGTCCAGGTGCACCGGGATCCCGCGCTCGGCGGCTGCCGCCACGATGCCCCGCATTCGCTCCGGCGGCAAGACCCGTCCTCCCGCTGCGTTGTGGGTATTCTCGACTGCGACCGCGGAGATTCGCGGCAGCACGTTGGAGGGGAACCGAAATGCCCGTCGCACGAGCGCGTCGGAGAGCAGGCCGTCGGGCGTGGACACCGGGCGGATCTGCACCCCCCAGAGCGCGGCGAGCCCGGCCATCTCGTAGTGCACGAGATGCGCGTCGGCCTCGAGGATGATTTCGGTGCCGGGCGCCGCCACGAGCGCGATCCCCGTCTCGTTCGCCTGCGTCCCCGAGGGGAAGAACAGCGCATCCGTCATCCCGAGCAGCTCGGCCACGCGGCGCTCCAGGCGCCGGGTGGTCGGATCGCCGTCCAGAACGTCGTCGCCCACCTCCGCCTCGGCCATGGCACGCCGCATCGCCGCCGAGGGGCGCGTCACCGTATCGGAGCGCAGATCGATCGTCGTCATCCCAGCTGCGCTCGCTGCGTCCGGCGCATCCGCACCAGATCGTATGCCTCCGCGACTTCGCCGCCCAGGAGGAACAGGTAGGCCGTGTAGTACACCCAGACGAGGAAAAGAAAGAACGCGGCCACGTTCGCGTCGGAGGTAATGCGGTCGAGGGTCACGAAGGTCGTGACGTACAACGCGAACAGCCGCTTGGTCACTTCGAAGCCCACCGCGCAGAAGACCGCTGCGACGAAGGCGGTCCGCCACACGATGCGGCGGGACGGCAGCACCTTGAAGACCACCAGGAAGAGGACCGTCGAGAAACCGAACGACACGACTTCGAGACTGGTGCGATACACCCATTCGACGACGAAGCGCCCGCCGAGGACCTCCGAAGTGCGCGCCTCCAGGGCGGGCAACGCCGCGCTGAGCAGCAGCAAGGAAACCGTCAGCAGCATGGTGGTGAGGTCGATGAGCTTGGCGACCGGCCAGGCCCGGACCTCGTCGGTGTCGAACACTTCGTTCAAGGCCGCGCGCAACCCCCCGAACAGCCGTGTGGAAAAGAAGAGGAACAGCGGCGCGCCGACCACGGTGAACCGCCCGCGTTGCGCGACAATGTGGGTCACCGTGTCTTCCACCCGCCGCACCGCTTCGAGGTCCTCCCCCGACGTCGGCACGGGCATGAACCGCCGCACGATCGTCTCCACGTCGAGCTGGTGCACCGTCAGCTGGTGCTGGACCAGGTACCCCACGACCGCGAGCAGCACGACGAAAAACGGGATCGCCGTGAGAATGACGTCGAACGAGATCGCGCTCGCGAGGAAGGGGATGTTGTCCTCGAACGCCGCCTCCAGCGTCCGGCGCACGACCCCTCCGACCGATTCGTGCCACCCCCGGAGCGTCTGCCTCACGCGTCCGGCTCGTCCGCCTCCACTACGCCGCCGCTGGCGCCGGCCTTGAGCTCCCGACGTCGCCGTCGCTCGGCGGCGAGCTTGCGCTCGAGCTGCTCGCGCGCCGTGGGCGCCGGCTCCTCCGGCTCGCGGTCGCGGTCGTCGCCCGAGAGCACCTCTTCCGCCAGGTCCCGCAGATCGTCGACCTTGTCGGCGGCCGCGTCCTTGAGCCGCGAGACCTGGCGCCCCAGCCGGCGGCGAGTGATGTCGCCCGCGTCGGGGGCGAACAGGAACCCGAGGGCCACCCCCAGTCCCACCCCGAGAAGGAACGGGCCCACCCCGGAACTGCCCCGCTCACTCATAGCTAAACCTCCTGTACTGCAGAAATTAGGCCTCCGCTACCTCGATTACCAGACCGTCATAGCCCGGCTCGATCCCGCTGGGGAGCCGGGCCGCGAGGTCCCGGTGATGGGAGGCGTGCGTGAGATGCGTGAGGAGGGTGCGGCGGGCTCCGATGGCTTGCGCCGTCGCCACCGCTTCGGGAATGGACAGGTGCAGAGGATGCGGGCGCTCGAGCAGGGCGTTCAGCACCAGCACCTCGAGGCCGGCGAGCCGCTCACGCACCGGCTCGGGTACCTCTTTCGCGTCGGTCAGGTACGCGATCGGGCCGAAGCGATACCCGAACACCTGTTGTCCGCCGTGCGGGAGGCCCAGGGGCAGCACCGCGATCCCCGCGATCTCCACCACCTGACCGGGCTCCAGGGGCTCGGGACGCAGCTGCGGCTTGCTGGTCCCCGGGACGGGGATCAGCGAGGAGTCAAAGATGTAGGAAAAGCGGCGAGCCAGCTCCGTCAGGGTGTGCGCCGGGCCGTACGCCGGGAGGCCGCCCGCATCACGGCGGCCCGGCGCCGCCCCGCCCCCGTCAGAGCCCTCGCGCCGGCCGCTCGGGATGGCGCGCAGATCGTCGATCCCGTGAACGTGGTCGGCGTGCGCGTGGGTGAAGAGTACGGCATCGACCCGATCGATCCCCGCCGCGACGAGCTGCAGCCGCAGCTCCGGAGGAGTGTCCACGAGCAACCGCCGTCCCGCCGCCTCGATCACCGCCCCCGCACGGGTCCGGCGATCGCGCGGGTCCGTCGAGGTGCATACCGAGCACGTGCAGCCGACCTGCGGGACACCGAACGAGGTTCCCGTCCCGAGCAGGGTGAGCCGCACGCTAGACCACCTCGACCTTGATCAGATTCGTGCTGCCGGACACCTCCCACGGCACCCCCGCGGTCATCACGATCCGGTCGCCGGGTCGGGCCAGGCCGCGCTTCAGAATCTGGTCACGCACGACCGCGAGCATCGCGTCGTAGGCGGGGACGCGGTCGACGATGAGCGGCATCACCCCCCACACCAGCGCGAGCTGGCGGAAGGTCGCCGGGATCGTCGTGACCCCGAGAATCGGGACGGGGGGACGATGCGCGGCGACCTTGCGGGCCGTGAATCCCCCTGAGGTGAGCGTGACGATGAACGGGGTGTTCAGCATCCGCGCGACCGCGCTGGCGCCCAGCGCGATGGCATCCTCGACCGCTACCTCTTCACGCTCGATACGTCGCGTGTCCCGCCCCTCCATGTGCTGTTCCATCTCCTGGATGATCCGATCCATCGCCTGCACGGCTTCGACGGGGTAATCCCCGGTGGCCGTCTCGGCGGAGAGCATCACCGCGTCGGTGCCGTCCAGGATCGCATTGGCGACGTCGGACGCCTCGGCGCGCGTGGGACGGGGATTGTGAATCATCGATTCCAGCATCTGTGTGGCGGTGATCACCGGCTTGCCGTGCCGGTTGGCCTCGCGGATCAGACGCTTCTGCACAAAGGGGACCTGTTCGAAGGGAAGCTCGACCCCGAGGTCTCCGCGGGCCACCATGACCGCGTCACAGGCGGCGAGAATCCGGTCGATGTTCTCGAGAGCGGTCGCCTTCTCGATCTTGGCGACGAGCTTGACCGCGGAGGGGACGAGCCGGCGGAGCGCTTCCAGGTCCTCGGCCCG
>Ga0335085_10003390_pt1 | contig 27684 bp, 26 predicted proteins | sample Lox_Sample_45_FD_206712 | JGI IMG/M metagenome (GOLD analysis project Ga0335085, IMG submission 206712) | Soil microbial communities from Loxahatchee National Wildlife Refuge, Florida, United States - Lox_Sample_4.5 | ecosystem: Environmental > Terrestrial > Soil > Wetlands | place: USA...
ACCCGTGAGGGCTCGCTAACGTCAAGGCCCTTGGAGAGGTGGCCGAGTGGCTGAAGGCGGCGGTTTGCTAAACCGTTATAGGGGCTAATACCCCTATCGGGGGTTCGAATCCCCCCCTCTCCGTTGATGGCTCCGCGTGTCCGCTTCGCCCCCTCCCCGACCGGCTACCTCCACGTCGGGGGCGCCCGCACCGCCCTGTTCAACTGGCTCTACGCCCGCCACACGGGCGGCGCCTTCCTGCTGCGCATCGAGGACACCGACAAGCAGCGCTCCACCGACGAGCACACTCAGGTGATCCTCGACGGGCTCACCTGGCTCGGCCTCGATTGGGACGAGCCCCTCGTGTTCCAGGGCGCCCGGCTGCCCCAGCACCAGGCCGCGGCCGACCGGCTGCTCCGGGAGGGCACAGCCTATCTGGACGACGGGGCGATCCGCTTCCGGGTGCCGCAGCAGGAGATCGCCTGGGACGACGCGGTCCACGGGCGCATCAGCTTTCAGGGCGCCGACCTCAAGGACTTCATCATCCTGCGCAGCGATCGCACGCCGATCTACAACCTGGCCGTGGTGGTGGACGACGTGGACATGCGGATCACGCACGTGCTGCGCGGCGACGACCACATCTCGAATACCCCGAAGCAGATCGCGCTGTACCGCGCCCTTGGCCACGAGCCGCCGGTGTTCGGCCACGTCCCCATGATCAACGGCCCCGACGGGAAGAAGCTCTCCAAGCGCCACGGCGCCACCGCGGTCGGCGAGTACCGGCACCTCGGGATCCTCCCCGCCGCGATGCGCAACTTCCTGGCGTTGCTCGGCTGGAGCCCGGGCGGCGACCGCGAGATCATGACCCAGGACGAGATGGTGCAGCTGTTTTCGTTCGAGGGGATCCAGAAGAAGGCCGCGGTGTTCGACACCACCAAGCTCGAGTGGATGAACGGCCAATACCTCTCGGCGGCCCCAGCCGAGGATCTTTACCCGCTCATTGCCCCACAGTTACAGCAGCTCGGGGCGGACGGCGACCGCGCGGCCGTGCTGCGGGCGATCGGCGCCGTGAAGACGCGCTCGCGCACCACCCTGGACGTGGCGCGCCAGACGGCCGTCCGGCTCGACGCAAGGTTCGTGACCTTGGATGACAAGGCGCAGCAGGAGATCGCGAAGGACCCCGCCGGCTACAAGGGGTCGCTCGCGGCAAGCGTCGCCGCCTTGCAGGATGCCGCCTGGACGCCGGAAACCCTCGAGGCCGCCCTGCGCGCGGTAGCCGAAACCCGCGGCGTTGCCGCCGGCAAGGTGTTTCAACCGATCCGGATCGCCCTCACGGGCGGAACCGTTTCGGAGCCGGTGCATGAACTGTTGTTTGCGGTGGGGAAAGAAAACGCGCTGAAGCGATTGGGATCGGCGGCCACTACGTAGTGCCCTCGGCGCCCTGTTTCCTACGCGGAATTCCTTACGGTGTAGCCTTGGTAGTGTCTGACTTCTGTTTCTTCTCCCGCTCCTCCTTTTCATGCTCTGCCTGTTTCCGCGCCCGCAATTCGCGCACGTACTTCCGGAAGTCTTCGAGATTTTCCGTCCGCGCCGCGGCTTCCATGAGATCCGCCCGCATGTCGTTCAGTACCCGCGCCCGCTGCGCCTCGTCGTAATTCCCCGCCGGCACCAGGTTGCCGAGCAGCGCCAGCGCCACGCTCGGAATCTTGATCCCGGCGATGTAGATCGACGACGGGTCCATCCCCCACATCGGCTTGCCGCTGTCGTTCTTCACCGTCCACGACGGCAGCCGCCGGGCCAGCTGCGCGGAGTCGATCATGTGATTGATCGTATCGAGCATCGCCCGGAGCCGCCGGATCGCCAGGCTGTCGTCAGCCTTGTGGCCGCCATAAATCGCGTCGGCGACGGCGGCGGGCATGGCCGGCCGCGGGGCCACCCAGAGCTGCCCATCGCCCAACTGCGGCCCGAGGATCAGCCAGCCGGGATGGTGCGGCGGGGGCACGGACTCGGCCGGCTGGACCGGCAATCCCGCCCCCTCGCCCGGCGTCCCCGGAACGGGCTGCTTGCGCTGCATCCCGCCCAGCGTCCCCGTGCCGGGCGGCACCCCGCGAAATGGCGGCAGCGGCGGCATGGCGAGCAGCTCCGCCGGGACCTGGAGGTAGACGACCTCGGCCGGCTTGGGGGCGAGGGGCAGGCGCAGGAAAACGAACAGCACGAGCAGGTGCAGCGCCATCGCGGCGACCCAGCCCGCCGCGGTGCCCGCCTCGAGACGCGGTCGCCGACCCGACTCAAACAGTCGCAAGCACTCTCCCCAGACGATTCGCCGCCTCCACGAGCCGCGGAGTGGAAACGGTCAACGCCACGCGAAAGAACCCCTCCGCGGCCTGTCCGAACCCGGTGCCGGGGAGGGTGACGACGCCCGTCTCCTCGAGGGCCCGGCGCTGAAACGCGGCCGACGCCATCCCCTCGGGAAGCGGAATCCAGAGATACATGGTGGCCCGGGGCGTGTCTACCTCGAAGCCGACATGGCGCAGCGCGTCGACCGTCGCATCGCGCCGCTCGCGGAACTGGGCGACGTAGGCCGGAATGATCTGCTCCGCCCGGTCGAGGACCGCGGCTCCCGCCGCCTGCACCGCCAGAAAGGCGCCGGTATCCACATAGTTCTTGACGCGCGCCAGCGCCGAAATCAAGTCCGCCGGCCCGACCGCCCAGGCGAGCCGCCACCCCGTCATGCAGAAACTCTTGGAAATCGAATGGAATTCGACCGCGACGTCCCGGGCCCCGGGGATCTCGAAGATGCTGGGGGCGACGTAGCCGTCGAAGGTGATCTCGGAATAGGGGTTGTCGTAGGCGATCACGATGTCGTGACGCCGGCAAATGGCGACCGTCCGCTCGAGATAATCCCGGGGGGCCACGGCCGCCGTGGGATTGTTCGGATAGTTCAGGTAGACGATGCGGGCGCGCCGCAGCACCTCCGCCGGTACCTGGTCCAGCTCGAGGAGGAACTGGTCGGCCGCCGTGAGGGCGTAGCGATAGGGCTCTCCCAAGGCCAGCACTGTTCCGCCGTGATACACGGCGTAACCGGGCTCCGGCACGATGGCGACCTCGCCGGCGTCCAGCACCGCCATGGCGAGGTGGGCGATCCCTTCCTTGGAGCCGAGCAGCGGGTGCAGCTCCGTGAACGGGTCGAAGCGGAGCCCGAAGCGCCGCTGGAGAAAGGCCGCGGCCGACTCGCGAAACTTCGCGAGGCCGAGCTGGAAGGCGTACCGGCTCATCGTGGGATCCTGCGCCGCCCGCGCCAGCGCCTCGACCGCCACGGGCGGCGGCGCGAAGTCGGCATCCCCGGCTCCCACGTCGATGACGTCCACCCCCTGCTGCAGCAGCCGCCGCTTGATCGCGGGGATCTCCGCCATGGGGTAGGACGGCAGTTCGCCGAGCCGCTTGCTGAGCCTGGTCATGACAATCGCAATCTACTCGGCATCCTTGGGATAGAACATCGCCCGGGCGACGGCCATGCCGTCCACCACCACGAGCACGCCCTCGCGCGGTAACGCCTGGACGCCGACGATGACGCCCGCCGGCTGGTAGCGCGGCGTGAACACCTCCGCCACGGCTTCGTGAATCTGCCGGGCCCGCGTGGAATCGAGCCCGACGACGTGAATCGTCAGCTTGGTCACGTCGTTCGGGCGCGCCCCGGCGATATGCACGACGAACAGGAGATTGCGGAGCGCCTGCTGCGTTTGCGCCTTGACGTCGTCGCCACCGATCAGGGCGCCGGTCGAATCCACCGGGATTTCACCCGAGATGTAGATCACCGGACCGATCTTCACCGCGTGACTGAATCCGTTGAGCGAGGGCAGGGTTCCGGGATTGATGTACTCGGCACGGGACATGTCGATGCCGGACCCCGGTGACGGTCCCCCCATCCCCACCGCGCAGCCGGTTCCGAGGCCACAGAGCCCTGCACCGAGCAAGAACGCGGTCAGTCCCCTCATCCGAAGCGGCATAGCGGCGAATCTCCCGTTCAGGTCGTGATAGAGCACTTACGAACGATCGTCGGCGGACGTTGAACCCGTGGCGAGGCCGGCCCCGATCCCGTGGCGGGCGAAGAACTCCTCGCACGCCTCCCGCACGTCGGGCCAGTGCCCGACGACGCGCATGGCGGGGGGCAATCCCTCGAGCACCAGCGAGCCGTAGCGCTTGGTCACCACCCGCCGGTCGAGCAGCACGATGGCCCCGACGTCGGCGCGCGTGCGGATCAGGCGGCCGAAGCCCTGTTTCAACTTCAACGCGGCGAGCGGCAGCAGGTAGTGGGTAAACCCGTTCAACCCCTGTGATTCAAGCCGCTCGATCCGGGCGGCGGTGAGCGGCTCGCTCGGCACCCGGAAGGGAAGCTTGGCGAGGATCAGGGCGCGCAGGGCCCGGCCCGGCACGTCCACGCCTTCCCAGAACGAGTCGGTCCCGAGGAGAATGGCGGAGCCCGACTCGCGGAACCGGCGCAGCAGCCGGTCGCGCTGGTCCTCGCCCTGCACCAGGAGCGGCCAGCGCGCCGCGAGGCCGCCCCGTGCCGCCGCGGCGGCCCGCCGCAGCTGGCCGTGGCTCGTGAACAGGCAGAACACTCCGCCGTCGGAGGCCTGGGCCAGCTCCGCCAGGACTCGCACCACCGCCTCGTCGTGCCTCGGGACATCGTCGCGCGGCTCGGCCGTGTCGGTGGGAATCCCGAACAGACACTGCGCCGCGAAATCGAAGGGCGAGGCGAGGATCTCCCGCGTGCGCACCCGCGAGGGGGCGAGCGCGAGGCCCAAGCGCTCCTCCAGGAAGGCGAACGAGCCGCCGGCGGCGAGGGTCGCGCTCGTCAGCACGACCGTCTCGACCCGGTCGAACAGCGCGTCCTTCAGGATCGGCGCCAGGTCGAGCGGCACGGCCGCGAGCGCGAGATGGCCGCTCCCTGCCCCACCCGAGCGGCCGCGGCGGCCGCGGCGCTCGAGCCAGCGAACCGCGGGACCTCCAGCGGCGGAGTCGGGCGCCGGCCGCAGCGCGGCGGTGAGTCCCTGCGCCGCGGCGTCGAGGCGCCGTACCACCCCGCGCAGCTCCGCGATGAGCTGCGTCGGACGGTCGCCCGGCTCCTCGAGCGACAACCGCTCCGCGATCGTTTCCACGCCGTCGCGCAGGGTGCCGAGCGACACCAGCAGGTTCTGGAATGCGACGTCCAGGCCCTCGCTCCACACGGCGTCGGTTTCGAACCCTTCCATGAGGCGCAGCACCGGCGTCCCCCCGCCTCCCGCGACGCCCTCGGTCTCCCGGTCGAGGCGCCGGGCGAGATGACCGAAGAGATCCTCCGCTGCGCGGCGGGCGCCGCGCAGCCCGTCGAGCAACCGCTGCTGCAGCAGGTCCCGGCTCGCGGCCGAGAGCAGATCGTCGCGGGCCGCCAGCTCGGCCGAGAGCGCCGGCAGGAGCCCCCGGCCGCCACGCTCGAGCCGTGAGAGCAGGCGCGCGATGCCCTGCTGCGACACGTGGTTCCCGAGATGCCCCGCGGCGACGTCTTCTAGGTGGTGCGCTTCGTCCAGCACCAGCCGCCGGTAGGGAGGCAGCACCGCCGCGTCGAGCCAGTTGTCGGACGCGAGCCGGACGGCCAGGTCGGAGGCGAGCAGGTGATGGTTCACGACCACGACGTCGGCCTCGGCCGCGCGGCGCCGCGCCTGGAACACGAAGCAGCGCTCGAAGTGCGGACACTTGAGCCGCGTGCAGAGGTCCGACTCCGCGGCGACCGCGTCCCAGACTTCGTCGGATGGGGGGTCGGCCAGGTCGGCGAGGCTGCCGTCGGGCGTGCGCGCCGCCCAGGCACCCAACGCTTCGAGCTCGGCCGATCGCGGGCTCTCGAACAGCGATTCCTGCACCCCCTGCGCATGCTCGAGTCGCGCGAGACACACGTAGTTGCGCCAGCCCTTGAGCAGCGCGAAGCTGGGCTGGTGCTCCCCCGTGGCGAGGGCGCGCGCGAGGATCGGCAGATCCTTGCCGACCAGCTGCTCCTGGAGATTGATCGTGTTGGTGGAAACGATCGTGCGCTCGGCGTTGAGCCGCCCCCACTCCAGCGCGGGCACGAGGTAGGCGAACGACTTCCCCACCCCGGTCCCCGCCTCGAGCACGGCGATCCCGCCGTCGTTGTAGGCGTCGGCGATGTAGGCCGCCATGTCGCGCTGGCTGGGCCGGTCCTCGAAGCTCCCCAGCGCGTTGGCGACCGCGCCCCCCCGCGCGAGCAGCCGGGCGACCCCCACTGCGTCCACCCGCTGCGCCACTTTGGCCCTGGGGCACTCGACGATGACGTACAGCTCCGTAACGTCGTTGTCGACGATCCCGAACCCCACGCCGGCGTCGTGCAGCCGCGCGGCCACGGCGAGGTCGGCTCCCGACGGGTCGAGCACGCCGCTCGGATGGTTGTGCAGCAGCATCTCGCCGCGGTCGGCCACCCCGGGGAGGGCCAGCACCGCGTCCACCGTCCCGCGCGCCACGACACGGGCGTCCACGATCATGCCGTCAGGATCGAGCGCGGCCACGAAGGAGACTTCGCGGCCGTCCGCGGCTTCGATCTCCTCGCGCAGCCGGGCGCGGGCGGCGGGGAGCAGGCGCTCGACGCTCACGTCTTGAGCTCGCGCTTCCGGGCGGCCGGGAAGAGCACGTTGTTCAGGATCAACCGGTACCCGGGGGAGTGCGGGTAGAGCGACAGGTCCGTCGGCGGATCGCCGATCTGGTGCTGCGGGTCCTCGGGATCATGCCCGCCGAAGAAGGTCCACGTGCCCTTGCCGAGGTCGCCGTGGATGTACTTGACCCAGGGAGCGCCTTCCTCGTCGGCGAGCACGATGTCGGCCGGCTTGAGCCGGCTCCGCATGAAGGACGTCGTGAGTCCGTAGAAGTCGGGGATCACCTGCTTGTGGTTCTGCACCAGCATCGTCGCGACGGGGTCGATCTTGGCGCTGAAATTGAAAAGCTTGAACGCGCCGAGCGGCTGGCGGCGCGCCCCGGCGTTCACCTGATGCCCGTCGATGTCCGAGAAGCTGGCGATCTGCGGGTCGGGCTCCACATGCGCGCCCGTGAAGGCGAAGGCCTGGGTCCAATCGAGCTTTGCGTCCGCCTGGGGGTCCATCGGCGTGCCGTCGGCGAACGAGGCCGCGATGTCCACGTCGTGGGCGGCGAGCGCCAGGTCGATCGTCTCGGTGGCCGTGCACATCGCGAACAGGAAGCCGCCGCGGTCGACGTAGGAGTGGATCGTGCGGGCGACCGCCTTCTTCATCTCGGGCACGTTGGGGAAGCCGAGCTGGCGGCGCGCCGAATCGTTGAACCGCACCATCTCGGCGAGCCAGGAAGCGCCCGCGTAGATGAGGTAGAACTTGGAGTACTGCCCGGTGAAATCCTCGTGGTGCAGGTGCAGCCAGTCGTAGTGCTGCAGGCCGCCCCCGATGACTTCCGGGTCCCACACCTTATCGAAGGGGATCCCGGCGTACTGCAACGCCATCGTGACGGCGTCGTCCCAGGGCTGGGCGTTGGGCGGCACGTACACGGCGACCTTCGGCGCCTTTTCGAGCGGAACGGCGTCGGCGTTCGAGGCCTCGATCTCTCCACGGATCGCCGTGACCGCGCCATCGTCCAGCGGCTGCACCGCGACGCCGCTCAGCGCCGCGTCGCGGCGGATCGTTTGTCCGTCGGGCACGAGAAAGGCGCCGCCACGGTAGTTCAGCAGCCATTCGACCTTGCCCCCGGCCTGCACCACCCGGTAGGCGACGCCATAGGCTTTGAGGTGGTCGGACTGCGCCTCGTCCATGGGCACGAGCAACGACGCGGCGGTGAGGCGGTGAAGCGATATGCTCCGCGGGACGGCAAGCCCGCCCAGCAGGCTGCCCCCGACCGCCTGGACGAAGTCGCGCCGCTTCATGAGCGCGGAATCGCTCCCTTCAGCCGCTCCAGGGTGTGGCGGGCTTCGGGGACGAGCGCGCTCTGGGAATAGGTGAGGATCAGGTGCTCGAGATGCGACACGGCCTGGGGCACGTGTCCCTGCCGCGCGAGCAGTCGTGCCCAGGCCAGCTCGGCGGCGGGCGGGGCCGCCGAGGTCCCGGCGCCGTCCGCGGCGTTGACGATCGTCCCGAACAGCTCGGCGGCTTCGGCTTCATGCGGGCCTCCGAGCTGCGCCGCCACCTGGCCCGCGAGGAGCAGGACGTCGTAGCGACCGCCCCGGGCGGGGAGGGTCGCGGCCGCGGACCGCAGCGCCCCGACCGCCCCGGCCGAGTCGCCGCGCGCGAGCAGGAGCAGCGCGCGCCCCAGCTCGGGGGCGCGCTCCACCGCCAGGCTCTGCAGCAGCGCCAGCCACTGCGTCCGTTCCGTGGCCGCCGCCCGGTCGCCGGCGTAGGGACCCGCCGCCTGGAATGCGGCGGCCGCAGCTTTGAGCTCGCCCTGGTAAAGCCGCACGAGCCCCCGCGCCGCCTGCGCCTCCACGCTCGAGTCTGTGCCGATGGCCCGCTCCGCGCGATCCAGCTTGCCGTCGGCGATCCACGCCCGCACGAGCTCCAACATCAGCCGCTCGCGATCGTCGCCGTTCACCGCCCCCCGGCGCAGCGACGCCTCCGCGCTGTCCAGCTGATTCTCCCGGATCAGCGCTTCGACGAGCGCCGTGTGCGCGAGCAGTTGCACGTCGGCCGGCGCGGCGGGATCGGTGGCGAGGCGCGACAACACCATCCGCGCCGCGGCGCCGTCGCCGGCGTCGATCAGCGCCCGGGCCGCCTCGGCGCGGGCCCGGGTGGAGAGCGGCGCCGGCACGTAATCCGCGAAGCGCGCGAGCGCCAGGCCGTTGGCGCGCCGGTGCGCCGGCGTGCTGCCCTGCGAGGCGCGCTCGGCAAAGCGGCGCAGCTCCGATACGATTTCCCGGTTCGTGTTGCCGCCCGCGCCCGCCGGGATCGAGTCGCCTGGACCACCGACGGTCGCGGCGAGCAAGGTCCAGGCGCGGTCCGGGCTTCCCCATCCAAGCAGCAGCTCCGCCGCCAGCCATCGCGGCTCGACCGGCCCCTCCGGGCCGGCATCCCCGGTGGTCAGAACGCGGAGCACCCGTTCCTGCACCTCGTTGGGCGCGTCATCGAGCTGATTCACGGCATTCGGGAGCTGTTCAGGCATTTCACTCACGACGGTCCCCCACTCGGCAGCGGCTTCGGGCCACTGCGCGGTCCGCTGGCTCAACTCTGCCAGCTCGATCGCAAAGGCGCTCCGCTTGGCGAGGGCGCGCCGGCCCTCGAGCAAGACGGCGCGGGCTTCCTCGAATCGCCGCAGGTCCTCGAGCGCGATCGCCCACTCCCGCCACGGCGCTTCGGTCCGCGGAGTGGCGGCCACCCAGCGACGGGCAACCGCGGTGAGACTGTCGGGCTCGTTCATCAATCCGTACGCCCGCAGCTCCAGGGCCCGCAGGTCCGGGCTCGCGCTGTCCGCGGCGCGGGCGCGCTCGACCGCCGGGAGCAACTCGGCGAGTCGCCCGAGCTGCGGCAACACGCGCTCGAGCCCCAGCAGGGCACTCAGGTTCGCGGGATCCTGCCGCAGCAGGTTGCCGTACAGGGTGGCCGCCTGGTCGAGCCGGCCCTGACGCTCCAGATCGAAGCCCTGCCCGATCGCCTGGGCGGGCGCGATCGCCGGCCCGGCGCAGAGAACGAGCGCCAGCGCCAGCGCGTGCCAGCCGCGCGGGCCGCTACTGCTGGAGTGGCGCAGCAGGGGGGGGAAGCGGCGGGGGAGGCGCATTGAGCCGTCGGAAATACTCGAGCACCAGGCGGCGCTGCTCGGGGCTCAGCCCGCTCAGCTCGTCCCAGGTAGGGTAGCGGAGCTTGGGGCCGGCGCCGGTGGCGCCGGGGCGGAGCGCCCCGGGAAGATGCACGCTGTCGCCCAGGGCCGGCCGACTCGTCCGCTCCTTGTCCGGATCGGGTTCGGGCCCCGTGAGGGTCCGGCCCGCGTCCAGCAGGTGACGATAGAGCTGCTGCTGGCGTTCGATGGTCTGCCGGTCGAGCCGCCCCGCTTCCAGCTGACGGGCCAGCTCGCGCGCCTCGGCGGCCAGCGGCCCAGCCGCGCTGGCGCCGCCGCTCGCCTGCATCCGCTCGAGCTCCTGCGCCAGGGCGCGCTGCCGGGCCGCGAGCGCCCGCAGCTCGGCCAGCACCTGTTCTCCTCCCGAGCCCAGACTCGGCAGCAGACCGAGCGCTTCCCCATTCAGGCCCTGCTGCTGTCCCGCCAGGCGCGCCAGCTGCTCCATGGCTTCGGGGAGCCCGGTGCCGCTCGCCGCACCGGCCACCTCGTCGCGGCTCCGCGCCAGGGCCAACGCCGTCGCATTGAGCGCATCCGTCGCCTGCCCCGCGAATTTCCCGGCGGCCGCTTCGTTCGGCTGCGCCTGCTCGAGCTGGGCGCGGCCGGCCTGCATCTGATGTTGCGCATAGCCGAGGGCGCTCTGCAGCCCCGGCGCCACCATGGCGTGTCGTCCCGCCGCCTGCTGGATCTGCCGCGCGACCGCCTCCGTCCCTTCTTCGATGGACGCCTGCTGCGCTCGGGCCTCGGCGGGCGCCATCTGCTGGTCGAGCCCCGCGGTGAGTTGTTGCTGGCGGCGGGCGAGCGCGGCGGTCTCACTCAGCGCGCGGTCCAGCGCCTCGAGGGTTTCCTGTCGCCATTGGGCGGCGAGCGAGTCGCGGTGCTGGCGCAGCGCGGCGGGCAACGAGTCGAGGGCGGCGACCGCGTCCTGTCCCGACCGCGCCGCGGCACCGGGATCGCGGGCATCGGCCGCCGAGGCGGCCCGGTCCATCGCGGCGCGGGCGTTCCGGGCGGTGGCTTCGGGATGCGCCAGCACCTCCGCCGGTTGTCCGGTGGCGACCAGATCCTTCGCGGCCTGCGCGATACTGGTGGCGAGCGACTCGGCTCCCGCGCTCAGGGCCCGCTCGTTCGCGGCCGCGCTCGAGTCGGCGTGACGGGCTTCGTCGCGGTTCCAGTTCGCCTGACGGTCGCGCAGTTCCTGCGCGTCGGCGGCCGCGGTCGCGAGCTGCCCTTCGACGGCGGCGCGGCGGAACAACTGCTGCGAGCGGTCGAGCGTCTCCCTCAATTGCTGCTGGGTCTCCGCCAGACGCTGCAGCGCCTGACGGACGGCTTCGGGGTCGAGGCGGGCGATCGCCGTCTGCAGATCGCGCAGCCGCTGCTCCAGCTCCGGCGTAATGGCGCGCTCGAGCAGCTGCCGCACGTCCCGCAGCTGCGCCTGGAAGGCGGAGTCGTCGAACCCGGCGCCGTGGGCCGCCTGGGCCATTTCCGCGAGATCGCGCGCGAGCTGGGCGACGCGCTGCGCGACCGCGGCTTCCTGACGCGCCACCTCGGAGGCCCGTTCGGTGGACTGATACGGCAGGCCGCCGTTCGCCCCTCCCGATGGCGGGGGGGACGCCCCGGGTTGCTCCTGATCCCGCGTGGAGCCGTCGCCCCGCATGCGCTCGGCCGCGAGGTCGGCGGTGCGCTGCGACAGCGTGCTCTGCGCAGCCGCGAGCGAGTCCGCCGCCGCGGCGACGTCCTGCGTCGCTTCGCGAATCGCCGCCCGCAGCTCCGCCCGGCTGGGGAGCCGCAACGCGAACTCGCGGCTTTGTCCGTGGTGCGGCTGGGGCGCGTTGTCCCAGGCTTCGACCCGGAAGCGCAGCGTATCGCCCGGAATCAGGGCCCGCTGCTGGGCATTGAGCTCCGTCTGCACGACGGCCCGGTCCACGCCTGCGACGGTGAGCGAGTCGTGCCGGGCGGCCCCAACCACGCCGGTCTGCCCCACCCGCCAGCTGACGACCTCCAGACGCGCCAGACCGTGGTCGTCGCGGGCGTCGATCACGAGCGGCTGGACGAGCGTCAGCGGCAGTGTCGTGTCGCCTCCCGGTACGGGTACGCGGACTTCCGGCGCCGAGTCCGGCGCGATGTGCAGCACGAGCTCAGGCGCCGTTCCCTCGAATGGTGCGCCGTCCGCACTCTGCAGCGCGAGCGACCAGGTGCCGCTGCTCCGGGGCGTGACCCGCCCGGCGAAGCTCGCCCCCCGCACCGCCAGCGCCACCACTTCCCCGCCCCGCCGCTCGAACGCGGCCCGCTGGAGCGGCACGCTGGTGTTGCCGCCGAGGACGAGCGTCGTCCCTTCGGGAAGGGTGAGCGTGTCACCGGTCGCCGCATCGCCGATGGCGATGGGCTCGTCCGGTCGCGCAAGGTATGCGGGGAAGTGCGCCGTGAGAGACAGACCCGCGAGGAAGGCGGGGAGTGAGACGCGCACGCGCACTTCCGGACTGCGCCGCGCCGCAGCGGAAGCCCGCAGCCACAGGTCGGCATCGAGCGGCCCGAGGGTTCTCGTGGCGCGACCGGCGGAGTCGAGGTCGACGAGGGCCGGCCGCCACGACTCCCCGGGACCGCGCGACCACAGGGTCACCCGGCCGAAGGCGCCCCCAGGCATCTCGAGCGTCGCCGCCACGCCCTCACCACGGCGCACCAGCGTCCGGTCGACGCGGAGCTGGATCGACGACCGTGCGTCGGCCCAGGTACGCAGGGGATTCCAGAATGCGGCAGCGCGGCCGGATCCCGGCGCCGACAGTACCAGCACGACGGCGCCGGCTCCCGCCACCAACGCGGCCGCCGCGACCTGCCCGGCCGAGCCGCGGCGCAGCGATCGCCGCACCACCGGCGCCTGCTCTTCGACGATACGGGCCGCGCGGTGATCGGCGTGGTCCCACAGCGCGCCGCTCACGTTCTGCGGGGCGGCGGGATCGCCAAGCAGTCCCACCACGCTGCCGGCGCGCGCGTTCCCCGCGACCTCGACCTGGCGGCCGACGAGGGCGGCCGCCGCGGACCCGTGCCGCCCCAGCCGGGCGAGCAGCACGGCCGCCGCCGCGAGCGCGGCGACGATGACCGTCCACGCCGCCGCGATCCCGGCGAGCTGTGGCGCGAGCGCGATCCCCGCCGCGGCCGCCAGAGCGGCCACGCCCGCGCCGGCGAGCAGAATCGCGACTGCGCGGGCGCGGGCGTGCGGCCGGCCGATCCGCCGGATCAGGCGGGCGGTCTCGGTCACCGCACCGCGCTCACCGCGTATGTGAAAAGGTTGACCCCCATGCGGATCGCCGCCTCCCGGATTTCGGGGGGATCGTGATGCACCTCGGGATCCTCCCAGCCGTCGCCCAAGTCGGACTGATAGGAATAGTACACGACCAGGCGGTCCCCCAAAAAGATGCCGAACCCCTGGGCCGGGAGCCCGTCGTGCTCGTGAATCTTGGGGATCCCCTTCGGGAAGTCGTAGACGAGGTGGTAGATGGGGTGGGTGAGCGGGACCTCCACCATGGGGTGGTCGGGAAAGACCCGGGCGATTTCGCGCCGGAACGACTTGTCCATCCCATAGTTGTCGTCAGCGTGCAGGAACCCCCCCGCCTCGAGGTAGTGGCGGAGGTTCCTGATCTCGTCGTCCGAAAAGTGAACGTTGCCGTGCCCCGTCATATAGATGTAAGGCACGTCCCACAGCTCGCCGCCGGTCAGGGTCACCACGGTTTCCCGGTCGGCCACCTGGAGGTCGGTCCGCGAGCGGATCGCCGAGAGGAGGTTCGGGAGGCTCGAGGGATTGGCGTACCAGTCGCCGCCGCCGTCGTAGTGGAGGCGACCGATGGTGAGTGCGGAGTGCGGAGGGTCGGGGGGGGGGGCGCCGGCCAGCGGCAGCGAGATCGTGCAAAGAATCAGCGAGAGGGTTTTCATAATTCGTTCACCAACCGATACGCCGTGTTGCGCGAAATCCCCGTCTCCTCGGCCAGCCGGTCGGCCACGTCGCGCCGGCTCACCCCTTCGGCGAGCAGCACGCGGGCCCGGCTTTCGGGATCGGGCCGAGGCTCGGCGTGAGGAGCGCGGCCCGTGCCGGCGACCAAAATCGTCACCTCCCCGCGCACCGGGGCTTCCGCGTAGTAACCCGCGAGCTCCCCCAGGGTCCCGCCGCGCGTCTCCTCGTGCAGCTTGGTCAGCTCGCGCCCGACGGCGGCCGCGCGGTCGGGACCACAGGATTCCGCGAGATCGGCCAGCAGATCCGCCGCCCGGTTCGGCGCCTCGAAGAGCACGACCGTCCATTGGCTGTGGGCCACGAGATCGAGGAGGCGGCGCCGCTCCCCGCCCTTGCGCGGCAGGAAGCCGAGGAAGAGATAGCGATCGGCCGGGAGACCGGACACGGCGAGCGCCGCCGCGACCGCCGAGGGCCCGGGGATCGTCACGACGGCGATCCCCTGCGCCCGGGCGGCCGCGACCAGCTCGGCGCCGGGATCGCTCACGGTCGGCGTGCCGGCGTCGGTCACGAGGGCGACGTCTTTTCCGGCGGTGAGCAGCCGCAGCACCTCGCGCAGGGCGGCGGCGGCGCTATGGGCGTGGAAGGACACGAGCCGGGCATCCGAGCCCACGTGGGCAAGCAACGGCCGCGTGTGGCGCGTGTCTTCGGCGGCCACGACCGCGACCCGGCGCAGCGTGTCCGCCCCCCGGGGGGAGAGGTCGCTCAGGTTACCGAGCGGGGTCGCGACGACGAAGAGCGTGCCGGCCACGCTACCACGACACCGGCCACGGCAGGCGCTCGTAGTAACCGGCGGACTGCAGCACGTAGCGATGCTCCCGCGTCGCCTCCTTGAGCACCTTGGGCGCGGTGCCCGGCATCACGATCTCCACGGCCTCGAGCAGCTGCAGCGTCCAATCGGTCAGCGCCACCGACAACTCGTCGGGCCGCACGACGGCCTCGGGGGTCTCCACGCCTCGCGGGGCGGAGACGAGCGCCAGGGCGCGGTGGGTGTTCATCAGGTCGGCGGCGAGGCGCGACGCGCGCCGGCGGCCTTCCCCCGGAAGCTCCTTTTCCACCTGATCCACGATGCGCCAGTACAGCTCCCGGTAGGTGTTCACGAGCGCGGCGGGGGCCTGCGCGGGGAGCTCGCCGACGTAGGGCAGCAGCGCCGCCGCGAGCACCGGCTCGGCGCCGGAGGCTCCGGGCTGGAACAGAGACTCGACGTACTTGGGAATCGGCATCCCCTCGGGGCGATCGCAGAAGTACCCCGAAACGAACTTCCCGCCGTCGAACCGCAGGTAGTTCACCCGGCCGTCCGAGATCAGCTCGAGAACGCCTGTGGCCTGCTCCTGCGCCAGCGCGGGAAACAGCGCGTCGGGCCGGCGCGCGTCCACGTACTTCAGCTGCAGCGGCTCGGCGCACGCCTGGTACATCCAGGCGAGCTGTTCCATCGGCGCGGCGCAGTACCCGACCTCGCCGCGCTCCACTTCCGCGCGGAGCCGCCGCAGCGCCTGATTGATGGTGATGACCTCGCGGCCCATCGTGTGCAGCGAGGCCGCGTTCACGGCTTCGCCCTTGCGCAGGAACAGCAGCACGCACTCCTCGGGGAGCCAGCCGACCAGATAGCCGTCGAGGCGGCCGTCCCGGTCGCGCTTGGCGAACGACAGCACGTTGTCGAGGTGAATGAACGCGAGCCGCGTACGGTGAATCAGCTGGTCCACCTGCGGAAACGCGAGGTCCGCGAGGCGAACCGGCGAATTCGTCAGGCGAGCGGTGCTCGCGCGCATCGGCCCTCCGCCTAGAGGAAGCGGCTACAGGTGCTGCTTGATCTTCTGCTCGAACGCGGGCTTTGGGTAGGCCCCCACTACGGTATCCACATGCTTGCCGTCCCGGAAGAAGAGAATGCTCGGGATCGAGCGGACGTTGAACCGCATGGGGGTCTTTTGGTTGGCGTCGATGTCCATCTTGGTCACGGTTACCCCCTTGCCGGCGTACTCCGCGGCGATCTGCTCCATGATGGGGGCGACCACGCGGCAGGGGCCGCACCACGTCGCCCAGAAGTCGACGAGGACGAGCCCTTTGCGCTGCTCCACTTCCTGTCCGAAGGTGGCGTCGCTGACCGCCACGGGATGTGTGCCGACACTGCCTTCCACAGCTTCTCCTCCCATCGTTAAGTTCTCCCTGCCATGAGCGATCGACCTCGTCTCGCCCACGTCGGCATCGCGGTCCCGCGCATCGCCGATGCCCTGCCCTTCTACCGCGACGTCCTAGGCCTCGTGCCGCGGGCGCCCGAGCAAGCCGACGGCGCGACCATCGTCAGCCTGTCTTTCGGGGACATCGACGTCGAGCTGCTCGAGCCCCGCGACGCCGACAGCCCCGTGGCGAAATTCCTCGCCAAGCGGGGGCCGGGAATCCACCACGTGTGTTACCGGGTGCCCGACCTCGACCACGCCCTCGCCCGGTGTCGCGCCGCCGGTTACCGGCTGATCGACGAGTCTCCCCGCCGCGGAGCCCACGGCCACCGCATCGCCTTTCTCCACCCCAAGACGACGGCGGGTATCCTGCTGGAGCTCACTGAATGAACAAACGCCGGTCGCTCAGTGATCGGTTCCCGCGGCCGGACACGGGGCGTTCGGCGAGCCGACCTGCTCCAGATGGGGATCCAGGAGCAGCCACCCCCCCGCGTGCGTCTTCACGACGTCCATCGGGACGACCTTCTTGCAGGCGCCACGCTCCAGCTCCACGCGAAACATCCGCACTTCGCCGCGTGCCGACGACGGCAGCGGCCCTTCCACGATCCGGTAACTCTTGTTCGTGAGCATCTTCTGCATCACGACCAGACGCTGGCGCAACTGCTCACGGTCCTTGTCATGCGTCTGATCGGACATCGAGCCCTTCTCGTTGCCCCAGAGCCGGCCCATCTGGTCCAGATCGTTGGCTTTCACGGCGGCCATGAAGCGGTCGATCGCCGCGCTCATCGATTGGGGCGTCGGGGTCGTCGAGGATTGCTGCTGGCCGCCGCCGCAAGCCACCACGAACCATCCCAGCAAGAGTGCCCGTCGCCTCACGATCATCCCCTGTGAACGGAACCGTTCGAAGGTAAGAACGCATGCGCCTCTACGTCAACATCGATCACGTCGCCACCGTGCGTGAAGCGCGTCGCACCGTCGAGCCCGACCCCGTGCGCGCCGCCGAAGCGGCGGAGCGGGCCGGCGCCGATGGGATCACCGTCCACCTGCGCGAGGACCGGCGGCACATTCAGGACGCCGACGTGCGGGCCCTCGCGAGAACGGTCCGCACCGTGCTGAACCTGGAGCTGGCGGCGAACGTGGACATCGTGCGGCTGGCGTGCCGGCTCCGCCCGTTCCAGGCGACGCTCGTCCCGGAGCGGCGTCGCGAGATCACGACCGAAGGCGGGCTCGCCGTGCGGCCAGGCGATCGCCGCCTCACCGCGACGGTGCGCCGCCTCGCCGGGGCCGGGATGCGGGTCTCCCTCTTCATCGATCCCGATCCGGCGACGATCGAGCGCGCCGCCGACCTGGGCGTCGCCGCCGTGGAGCTGCATACGGGGCGCTACGCCCGCACCTGGGCCCGGAGCGGCCGCGCCCTCCAGGGGCTGCGCCGGGCCGCGGCGCTGGCGCGCGCCCGCGGCCTCGCCGTCCACGCCGGCCACGGCCTGACCTATCAGAACGTGCAGCCCGTCGCCGCCATCCCGGAAATCGAGGAGCTGAACATCGGCCACAGCATCGTGTCGAATGCCATCTACTGGGGAATGGAGGAAGCCGTGCGGCGCATGCGACAATTGGTGGATTCAGCGCGTAAGTGATTGACCCTCCACCCCTTGCTCCCTAGCTTGTAGCCACCGTGACCACCCCCACGCCCGGCACCCCGCTCGGCATGGCCGACTTCTTCGCCCTCGAGGCGGGGGAGTACCTGGAGCGACTCGACGCCCTGCTCGCGCCGTCCGAGGCGCCCGCGGCCGACGAGTTCGTCCGGCTGGCGCGGGCGCTGCGCGGCAGCGCGCTCATGGCCAATCAGCAGCCGATCGCCCGGGCCGCCGCCGGCCTCGAGGCTCTGGCCCGCGGCCTCCGGGAAGGACGACGCACCTGGGATCCGGGCACCCGCCAGCTCGCGATCCGCGGCGTCGACGATCTCAAGATGTTTCTCCGCCGCGTCGCGTCCTGGACCGACGCCGACACGGCGAGAGCCGATGCGCTCGGGCGGGAACTGGAACAGCAGTCCGGGCGCCCTTCGGCGCAGATCCGCGCCGCCGAGGCCCTGGGGCTCGACGCGGGTGCACGCGCCTTCGTCGCCCGCGAAGGCGCTGCGATCGCGAGCACGCTCGACCGGGCGGCGACCGCGTTGCGGGCCGGCGGTACCACGGCCGCCAAAGACGCCTTGCCCGCGGTGCTGCGCGCGCTGCAGCCGCTGCGCGGCCTGGCCGCGCTGAACGACCTCCCGCCGCTCCCCGATCTGCTGGAAGGCATCGAGGGCGCCGTCACCGAGCTGCAGCGCGGCGTCAGCGCCGCCCAGGGGACCGCGGCGGCCGACCTGTTCCGGGCCGCCGCCACAGCGATAGCGCAGGCCGCCCGCGAGGTGGCCGAACGCGGCCGTCCCGACTCCGACGCGGCGGATTTCCGGAGCTTTGCGGAGCGCCTGGTGGCGTTCATGGAACGGGAGCCGGGGGTCGTGCCGATCACGACGCTCTACTACAACGATGCGGGCCCGCACATCGTGAAGCCGGGGATGCCGGTCGCGGCCCCTGAACCGATGAGCCGCATGGAGCTCGTGAGTCATGGCGAGCACCTGCGGCAGGCGGCGGACGCCCTGGAGCGCGCCCCCTCGGCGACGCAGCGCGAGCTGCGGGCCCACACGCTGGCCGGAACGCTGCGGGGACTCGTGGCCGGGAGCGAAGGTCCGTTCGCCGCCCGCGTCGGCGATTTCGTGCGATTGGCACTCGAGGCGGTGGCCGGAGGGCTCGCCACCCGGCAGGCCATCCCCTTCGCGGCGGAGCTGCGCCGAGCCGGCGCCGCCCTCGCCCGGACTTCGAGCGAAGCCGAAGCCACGCTCGCGGCCGAGCTGGCTGCCGCCAACGCAGCGCTGCACGCGCTGCTGCACCCCGGGACCCCCGAAGTGGCGGCGCCTCCGCCTCCAACCCTCCCGGCCGCCCCCATGCCCCCACCGCCGGCTCCCGCCACCTCGGCGCTGGTGGAGTCCGCGGATCTCGCCGGGTCCTGGGTCACCTACGAGCGGCTCGTGGGCGCGGGGGTCGGTCCGGCCTCCCTGGAAGAATTCTTCGCGGGGGCGAGTGTGGCCGCTCCGCCCTCGCGCGACACCGGCCGGCCCTCCCCGTCCGCACCCATGGCCGCACCCGCGATCGTCGACATCCGGTCGCTGCTCTACCGCGGCGAGCGCGCTCTGGCCCGCGCGCAGGAGCTGCGCGCGCAGGCTCGACGCGCTCCCCCCGATCGCCTCCAGGCGCTCATCGACGAAGTCTGCGACCTCGTTGCCCTCGCCCTCGAGCCCGCCTCCAACTTCTGAACCGCCGCCCCTGCCTCGCCGGGCGGCGGTTTCGCGCTGGGCCTGGGTGGTGGGCCTTGCCGTCACGGTGCTGCTCCTGGCCTGGGCGCTGCACGGCATCAGTCTCTCCCAGGTCGCCGCGGCGGTGCGGCACGCGCATGTCGTCTGGCTGCTCGCGTCCGTCGTTACGGCCACGCTCACCTTCCCCCTGCGGACGATCCGCTGGCAGCTGATCCTGCGGGGCGACGATGGGCGCCGCCTGGCTTTCACCGACCTCTGGCATGCCGTGGCGATCGGCTTCATGGCGAACAACCTGCTGCCGGCCCGCGCGGGGGAGTTCGCGCGCGCCTACGTCGCCTCACGGCGACTCCCCGTGCGTTTCTCGACCGCGCTCGCTTCGGTGGGCGTCGAGCGGGTATTCGACGGCCTGATCATGGTGGCAGGGATGGCGCTGGCGATCGCCGCCCCCTCATTTCCAGCGCAGGCGAGCGTCCTGGGCACCCCGCTTTCGCGCGTCGCCACCGGTGCCGCCATCCTGTTCGGCGCCCTCCTCGGCCTGTGTCTGGTGGTGGTGCATTACCCCGCTCCCTGGCTGAGACTCCTCGATCGCCTCGTCCACGCCGTGCTCCCGACGCGCGCCGCCGACCGGCTGGTCCGGATCGCCGAGGGGATCATCGCGGGACTGGAAGTATTGAAGCAGCCCGGGCGCTTCGCCGGCGTCGTGGCATGGTCGTGCGTGCTCTGGGCGGTGAACGCCGCTGCATTCGCGCTCTGTTTCCTGGCGTTCGACCTTCCCGTCCCTCCGGCGGGCGCGCTGCTGCTGCAGGGAGTGATCGGCTTCGGCGTCGCGGTCCCGTCGTCCCCGGGATTCGTGGGGGTGTTCGAAGCCGCCACGCGATTGACGCTCAGCATCTACGCCGTCAGTCCGGACCTCGCGGTGGGATACGCGCTCACCTACCACTTCACGACGTTTATCCCGATCACCATCCTCGGCCTCGTGTCGCTGTCGCGCACGCGCCTGCACCTGGCGGAGCTGCGCGCGGCACCCGCCGAGGCCTGAGCCGTTCATGGACGCCGTCCGGATCGCCGCGCATGCGAAGCTGAATCTCTTCCTCCGCGTGCTCGCCCGGGAGCCGGATGGCTATCACCAGATCGAAACGGCCTTCGCGCTGGTGGAACTGGCGGACGAGATCACGGTGACGCGGGATCCGGCGATCCCGTCGGGGGAGGCACGGATCACCGTGGAAGGCGGCGACACGGGTCCCGCCGAAGACAATCTGGCAGTTCGCGCCGCCCAGGCGGCCCTCGCCGCCCTCGGCCGGCCGTTCGGTGTGGCGATCGCGCTCGCCAAGCGGATCCCCGTGCGGGCGGGACTCGGCGGGGGCTCGAGCGACGCCGCCGCCACGCTGCAAGCGGTCAATGCCCTGGCCGCCAGCGTGATTCCCCGGCCCGAGCTGCTGCAGGTCGCCGCCCGGCTCGGCGCGGACGTGGCGTTCTTCGCGAGCGGCGCGCCGCTGGCGCTCGCCTGGGGGCGCGGCGAACGGTTGTTCCGCCTCCCGCCCCTCCCCGCCGCCCCGGTGCTGATCGGAGTGCCCGAGGTCGCCGTGTCGACCCCCGAGGCCTACGGCTGGTGGGACGAGATGCACGCGCGCCCGGCCTCGCGGGGACCGATCGTGCTCGATGCCGAGGCGCTGTCGACCTGGGGCGGCGTCGGCCGGCTGGGCGGCAACGATTTCGAAACGCCGGTGTTCGGGCACCACCCCGAGGTCCGCTCGCTCTACGAGCGGCTGGCGGAGACGCGCCCCCTCTGGGTCCGCATGACGGGATCGGGGGCCGCGGTCGCGGCCGTCTATAAGAATGAAAGGGAGCGGGACGACGCGGCGGCCCGGATCGGCTCCCGCGCTCAACGGCTCTACCCGACCAGCACCCGGAGCGCGCCGCCCCAGCCGCCGGCCGGGTGAGGCTACATCACCTTGTTGCGGCCGGCCCGCTTGGCGTCGTAGAGCTTGCGGTCGGCGCGCGCCAGGACGACCGCCACGTCCTGCCCGCGCGTCCATTCCGCCGTCCCCGCGGACACCGTGAGCTGGCAGGGGAGGCTGTCGATCTTCTCTACGCCCACCCGCGCCCGCTCGGCGATCTGCTTGGTGCCTTCGAGGCTGGTGGACGCCAGGATGACGATCAGCTCCTCGCCTCCCCAGCGACCCGCGACATCCGAGGCCCGCACGGTCGCGAGCAGCACCTTGGCCACCGCCCGCAGGGCGGCGTCGCCGGTCTCGTGGCCGTAGGTGTCGTTCACGTTCTTGAAGTGGTCGAGGTCGAACAGGGCGAAGCCGACCGAGGCGTTCTCCCGCGTGGCCCGGGCGATCTCGCGCGCGATCGCTTCCTCGCAGCCGCGGCGGTTCGTGAGCCCCGTCAGGTGGTCGGTGCGCGCGGCTTCGCGCTCCACGACCTCGATGTGCCGCAGCTGGGTGACGTCGCGCACCGTGGCGAGCAGCGCCACCGGCTTGTTGTGATAGAAGACGGGCGCCACCGTAATCCGGCCGACTACCTGGCTGCCCGACTTGGTCTGCATCCTCACGTCGAAGGGCAGCGGCACTTCGCCGCCGGCGGCGCGGCGGACGGACTGCTGCGCGATCTTGCGGTCGTCCTGGTGCACAATGTCGATCAAAGTCCGGCCCAGCCACTCCTGTCCCGTCCAGTCCGTGAAGGCTTCGAAGGCCAGATTGGTGCGGGCCACGACGCCCTCGAGCGACATGTTGATGATCCCATCGGGGGTATGCCGCACCAGCGCGTCGTAGCGCGCCTGGAGCAACCGGTAGGCCGCTTCGCTGCGGGACAGCTCCAGGGTATGCCGCAGCACCCGGAGCAGGAGCATCGCATCGAACCGTCCGCTGACGAGATGGTCGCTCGCGCCGGCGGCCTTGGCCGCGAACGCGATCTGCTCATTGGCGTCGTCCGCCACCACCAGCACGGGCAGGTCGGGCACCTCAGCCTGGACTTTCTGGACCACGTCCACGCCCGCAGGCCCCGTCGCGGAGAGATCGAGCAACAGGAGGTCGCAGGCTTCCGCCCGCGTCCGCTCGATCACCGCCTGGACATCGGGAACCTCGGTCGTCCGGTAGCGCGCTTCCTGCAGCGTCTCCACCACGCCGCGCACCGGGTGGCCGTCCCCGAGCACTAGGACGTGAATCGGCCTGGTGTCGCTGATGGACCGGAGCCGGTCAGTGGATCTGCGCCTGTTCACCGTGGGTCGAGGGTCGGAATGGTGAGATAAATTAGCAGCTTCCGTCCGTCCGTGAGTTCCGCCCCCTGGGTTCAGGAGTCCGGCCGGCACGGGGTAGCGGCCATCGCCTGCTCGGGAAACGTGAGGGAAGGCTAAGGAACCGGACGCCGAGCGGCTGTGTAGCAACAGCGTCGCGTTTTGCCGTCGACACGTCACTAGCTGGGACTGGAGGCTGTGGTCTGGACCTGCTCTGCCTGTTGACGGCCTTGGGAGCCGTCTGCAGCCCTCTCGACACCTCGTGGCAGACGTCGGGGCAGCCGATCCCCCCGGGGACCGCCGCAGCGGGTCCACGACTCGCCGAGGCATTTCCGAGTGCGGCGCCGGGATTTTGGAGCGGTCCCGCCGTTACGCCGGACACCGGTTCCCATCGACCGCGCGCCATCGTGCACAGTGACTTCTACTACACGCGGCTCAGCATCCACCACTATGCCAGTTACGCCATCGTCCCATTGTTTGTAACGGAGTACGCCCTGGGGCAATCCCTCTACAACAATCCGCCGGGCTCGGACGCGACGCGGACGGCCCATCAGGCCGTGGCGGTCGGGGTCGTCGGCCTCTTCGGGATCAACACGATCACCGGCGTATGGAATCTCTGGGACAGCCGGCATGACCCGTCGGGGGGACTGCGGCGCTACCTGCACGCGGCGCTGATGCTGGCGGCGGACGTCGGGTTCGCGGCGACGGCGGCGGTGGCCCCCGGCGGGCGCCGCGCCGCGCATGACCCGAGCGCCAAGACCCAACATCGGGACGTCGCGCTCGTCTCCATGGGAGTCGCGCTGACCGGTTACGGCATGATGCTCGTGTGGAAGTGAGGGAGATGACCGCGGACATCCTGGCCCGGTGGGCCCACCTCTACAGCGACGACAAGACCGTGAGCGTGACGGTGACCTACGTTCACCTCGCCGCGGTCCTCGTCGCCGGCGGCCTCGCGGCCGCCGCGGACCGCGAGGCGCTCATCGCGTCACCGTCGTCGCCGGACCTGGCCGCGGTGCACCCGCCGCATCGCCTGATCGTCATCTCGCTGCTCGTGATCGGCCTGAGCGGCATCCTGATGACTCTGTCGGACGTGCACCACTTTCTGACGTCGGTGGTGTTCTGGACCAAGATGGGGCTGATTCTCCTACTCCTCGGCAACGGAGCGCTGCGCCTCAAGGCGGAGCATGCCGTGCGCCTGAGGATCGCCGCCGGGTGGAGCCGGCTCCGCCGCACTTCGATCGCCAGCCTGGTGCTGTGGTTCGTCATCCTGCTGGCGGGGACGATCATCGGAGCCTCGTGACGACGTCATCCTCCTGCGACGGCTGCCGGCTGCGGCACCGGCGTGAGTTCCTGAGAGAGGCCGCCACGCTGGTGGCAGGCTCGCTGCTGGCGGCGGGCCTGACCCCGGGGGGCGCGGCGGCGCTGCCGGTGCGCTGGGGTCGCGCCATCCTGTCACGGGATGACGAGCGGACCTATCCGATACCCACCGAGGACGGGGCGACGATCGACGATAAGGAGCAGGTGATCCTCGTCCGCTACCAGCAGAAGGCGTACGCGTTCAATCTCTCCTGCCCGCACCAGAACACCGCCCTCCGCTGGCACCCCGAGGACAACCAGTTCCAGTGCCCCAAACACCATTCGCGTTACCAGCCGGACGGTGTGTTCATTTCCGGCCGGGCCACGCGCAGCATGGACCGGTTCGCGGTGCGGCGCGACGGCTCGAACATGGTGGTGGACCTGGACAAGCTCTACCGGCAGGACGAAAACCCCGACCAATGGACGAGTGCCTGCATGACGGTCTGAGGTGGATCACCGGGTTCCTGGACTCGACATCGTGGCTCCCACCGCGATCATGAGACCGATTGCGGTTCGGTTCTGGCATCCGGCAAGCATCCCCGCTGCCGCCGGGCAGCGCGGACGCGTAGATTAGCACCCGCATCGCACCTTCTGGCCCCTCGTCCAACGGCAGGACATCGGACTTTGGATCCGAGAATGGTGGTTCGAATCCACCGGGGCCAATAATCGAAGGGGCGCGACTTCGCGGCCCTTCGTGTTTCAGGTCCCTGATCGGACTCCCTCAGGACGGCCCCCCACCCTGCCGCCGCCGGAACATGACCATCGGATGAGGCAGGGCGTCGAACTTCGCCTGCTGATCCGGCCGCAACTTGTTCCGGATCGCCCCATACCACATGTCGGCTTCCGACTGTAACCCCTCCATCTCGGTCCGCATGCTGTCCCGCAGCGCCTGCTGTTCGGGCGTCAGCGGCTGGCCCATTTGCGGCGGGGCCTGGCCTTGGAACCGCTGGCGCATGGCCGCGCGCTTGTCCGCAGCTTCCTTCAAGACGCCGTTCAGCGCCCGATACGGCTCGGCGATCGCCGCCCGCTGGCCTGAGTCGAGGCCGACAGTCGTGGCGATCGAATCCAGCGTGAGCCAGTGATCGGGGGGTGGCTGGAATCCCCTACCCTGTCCGGGTGGAGGCGGGTTCTGCGCCGCCAGTGTGGCGGCGAGAAGCAAAGCAGACGAGGCAAGCACGGTCGCGCGCATGGCACAGGACTCCCCAGGAGGTTCGCCTACTAGTACGTGCGGGTCCCGGCCTTCGTTATCGGGTCCAAGCCCTTCACATCACGCGGGTTACCGACTAGCTTCTCCGGCTCTCGATGGCGGACCTCGCGCTTTCCCGCGGCCAGCTGTTGCTCCTCGCCGGAACGGCCAATCGGCCGCTCGCCGAGGAGATGGCGCAGCAGTTGGGACAGCCGCTGTGCGCCGTCACGATCCGGCGGTTCGCCGATGGCGAGCTGTTCGTCAAGATCGACGAAAACGTGCGGGGGCGGGACGTGTTCATCATCCAGCCCACCAATCCGCCGGCGGAGAACTATCTGGAGCTGTTGCTCCTGATCGACGCGGTACGGCGGGCCAGCGCCGCGCGGGTCACGGCGGTGCTGCCCTATTTCGGGTACGCGCGCCAGGACCGCAAGGATCAACCGCGGGTGGCGATCAGCGCCAAGCTGATGGCGAATCTGATCACCCACTCCGGCGCGGACCGGGTGCTGGGAATCGACTTTCATTCCCATCAGCTGCAGGGGTTCTGGGACATCCCGGTGGACCACCTGTACGCCGCGCCGGTGTTCGTCGCGCACTACCGGCAGAAGACGCTGCATCAGCCGGTGGTAGTCGCCCCGGACGTGGGGTCGGCCAAGATGGCGCGCGGCTTCGCGAAGCGGCTCGATGCGTCGCTCGCGATCATCGACAAGCGGCGCCCCTCGGCGAACATCGCCGAGGTGGTGAACGTGGTCGGCGAAGTCGAGGGTCGGGACTGTTTGATCCCCGACGATATGATCGATACGGCGGGCACCATTACCGAGGCCGCGACCGCGCTGCACCGCCTCGGCGCCCGGCGGGTGTTCGCGTTCGCGACGCACGCGTTGTTGTCGGGACCGGCGGTGGAGCGCCTGCGAGCCGCGCCGGTCGAAGAGGTGACGGTCACGAACACGATCCGGCTCGCCGACGACCGGAAGTTCGAAAAACTGAAGGTGCTGTCGATCGCGCCGCTCATGGCGAAGGCGATCGGGTACGAGCACTCGAATCAATCCGTGAGCGCGTTGTTCGACTGAAAGCGAAGGTGTGGGATGGCTAACATCGTCAATCTCGCGGCCCAGCCGCGCACCACCACCGGCAAGGGCGCCGCCCGCCAGTCCCGGTTCAAGAACCGCGTGCCGGCCGTCATCTACGGGCATAATCGGCCCACCCGCCCCCTGGACCTCGATTCGGCGGAGCTCGAACGCGTGCTCACCGGCATCGAGCCCGAGAGCACCCTGATCGAATTGACCGTGGACGGCCAGAAGACCCGCGCCCTGATCCGCGAGATCCAGCGGCACCCGATCCGGCCCGACATCATCCACGTGGACTTCTACGAGATCCGGTCGGACGAAAAAGTCCGGCTCAAGGTCCCGGTCCACTGTGTGGGCACCCCCGAAGGGGTCCGCAACGCCGGCGGCGTCCTGGACCAGGTCGCCCGTGAAGTCGAAATCGAAGTGCTCCCCGAGCACATCCCGGAACGGGTGGAGCTGGACGTAACCGCGCTCGCCGTGGGCCACTCGCTGCACGTCCGGGACCTCACGATCCCGAACGCGAAGATCATCACCGACGCCGACCTGACGATCGCGACCGTGGTCCCGCCGCGGACCGAAGAGGTGGCCGCACCGGCCGCGGAGGGCGTGACCGAAGTGGCCGAGCCGGAGCTGATCCGCAAGCCGCGCGAGGAGGAAGGCGAAGCGGTCGAAGGCGCCGCCGAAGCCTCCGAGGAGAAGCCGAAGGCGGAGAAGCCCAAGGCCGAAAAGCCCAAGGGCGGCAAAGAGGGTTAGCCGCTGCGCGCCGTGGTCGGGCTGGGCAATCCGGGCCCGGAGTACGCGGCGACCCGTCACAACGCGGGCTTTCGAGTGGTCGACGCGCTCGTCGCGCGCTGGGGGTTCCCCCCCTTCCGCCGCGGCGAGCGCGCTCGCGTGACGGAGGGCACGGCACCGGGGGCGGGCGCCGCTGTCCGCGTCTTGAAGCCTACGACCTACATGAACCGGAGCGGCGCCGCCCTCGCCTCGCTGCGAGCCGATCCCCAGTTCGATCCCGCCCGCGATCTGCTCGTCGTCGTCGACGACTTCAACATTCCCCTCGGCACCTTCCGGCTGCGGCTGGAAGGCTCGGCGGGGGGGCACAACGGCCTGAAGAGCATCGAAGGCGCCCTGCAGTCGCCGCGCTACGCCCGGCTGCGGATCGGTATCGGACCGCTCCCCGCAGGAGAGCCCTGGGAGGATTTCGTGCTGGCGCCGTTTACGGACGAGGAGTCGGAGCAGCTCGAAACCCTGCTGCCCCCGATGCTCGACGCGATAGATGAATGGCTGAAGACGGAAGGGCGGTCCGGCGGACAGGCGGACGATTCCGCCGACCCTTCCGCCTGACCGCCTACACGCTCCAGGTCCGGCCCTTCCGCAGCAGCGCGTCCAGGTTCCCGGGCGCGCCCACCGGCTGCGCGTACACCGCCTGCTCGTAGCTCTGCGCCGGGTTGCAGTACAGCACGCCGAGGGCGACGGGGAACGCCGGCGGTGCCAGCGCCACGAGCAGCTGCGCCAGCAC
>Ga0335085_10003391_pt1 | contig 27681 bp, 27 predicted proteins | sample Lox_Sample_45_FD_206712 | JGI IMG/M metagenome (GOLD analysis project Ga0335085, IMG submission 206712) | Soil microbial communities from Loxahatchee National Wildlife Refuge, Florida, United States - Lox_Sample_4.5 | ecosystem: Environmental > Terrestrial > Soil > Wetlands | place: USA...
TCACCCGTGACCCCGGGACCAGCAGCTTGCGCTGGTCCAGGTAGTCCATCCACTCGAGATCGGCCGAGATGAACATCGCCGCAGGCGCGCCCGCCTCGATCTGCTTCGCGAGTGCGTTACTCGCTGCGTACGACACGACCACACGGCTGCCGGTGTCCGCCTCGAAGCGCTTTCCTTGCTCATCGAGCGCTTCCTTGAGGCTTGCGGCCGCAAACACCGTGAGATCGGCGGCCGGCAGCGGCGCACTGGCAGCGGCGGCGAAGAGCGCGAGCACCGCCAGGGACCGCATTCTGAGCATCGGGTCGACTTTCCCTCGATAGAGAACAGCGAAGCGGCAATATATCGCGGTATATAACGCCAGGCAAATGACGCCATCGCGGGCCGCCGTGGCTGACGGCTATTGACGGGCAGCGCCCGGGCCCGCATGCTTGCCGCTGAAGGGACGAGCCGTCGCATCGTCCGGGGGAAGAAGGCAATGAAGACCAGTGCGCGCAACCAGTTCCCGGGCACGATCCGGGAAATAATCAAGGGCCCGGTGAGCGCCGAGGTAACGATCGAGGTGGCGTCGGGCATCCGCGTAGTAGCCGTAATCAGCGCGCGTTCGGCCGACGCGCTGGGACTCGCGGTGGGCAAGCGCGCCTACGCGCTGATCAAGGCCAGCAGCGTGGTCGTCGCGGTCGACTGAGGCCCTGACGGGCGACTACCCGACGCCGGCCAATTCGCTTGGAGCGTTGGATGGTCGATCGGGTGCGGCGGCAACTTTTGGCGGCAGCCGCAGCTGCCGCGATCGCTCCGATCGTCCGTGCGCAGGCCCGCGAGCTCGTCGACGACGCCGGACGTAGAGTTACCGTACCTGCCCAAAGCGCGCGCATCTTTGCCGCCGGCCCGCCAGCGTCGGTGCTGGTGTTCGCTGTCGCGCCCGACAAGCTGCTCGGCTGGACGACGCCGTTTCGCGACGCGGAGCGGCCGTTCGTCGACGCGAAGTACGCCGACCTCCCGACGCTCGGCCGGCTGACCGGCCGCGGCAACACGGCCAACGTCGAGGTCGTGCTGGCGGCGAAACCCGATCTGGTCGTCGACTACGGGTCGGTGACGGCGACCTTCGCCTCGCTCGCGGATCGCGTGCAAAGCCAGACCGGAATTCCCTACGTGCTGCTCGACGGCTCATTTGACCGCATGGCGGCATCGATCCGCGTGGTCGGCCGGCTCGCGGGGCTCGACGCGACTGCGGAAGGTGTCGCACGCTACGCGGAAGAGACCGTGGCGGAGGTCACGCGTCGCGTCGCCGCGATCCCGGCCACGTCGCGTCCGCGCGTCTACTACGCCCGCGGACCGAACGGACTCGAGACCGGGCTCGCAGGATCGATCAACGTCGAAAGCCTCGAGCGCGTCGGCGCCGTGAACGTGGCAGCGGAGCTTGGCCGCGGCGGTCTCGTACGTGTCTCACTGGAGCAGGTTCTGGGCTGGGATCCGCAGGTGATCGTCACGACCGATCCGAACTTCGAGCTCGCGGTTCGCAGCGACCCGTTGTGGCAGGCCGTGTCTGCGGTTCGCAAGGGGCGCGTTCACCTCGCGCCCGCGGTGCCGTTCGGCTGGATCGACTTCCCGCCCTCGCTCAACCGGCTGATCGGGTTGCGATGGCTCGCGCGCGTGCTCTACCCCGACGCGTTTCCCGAGGATCTGCGGTCCGCCGTGCGCGAGTTCTACGGCCGCTTCTATCATCGCGTCCCGGACGAGGCGCAGCTCGAAATGCTGCTGGCGAGCGCGCGGGCGCGATCATGATCCGGCGCTCCGGCCTCGCCGCCGCGATTGTGCTGGTGGTATTGCTTCTGGCCGTCGCCGCGGCTTTCACCGTGGGGCGCTATCCGGTCGCACTCGGCGATCTGCTGCGCCTCGCATGGTCGTCGCTGACCGGTGGCCCCAGCGGCGTCGCGCCCACCGTCGAGACGGTCATCCTCGGTGTACGCGGCCCGCGGGTGCTTGCCGCGCTCGCCGTCGGCGGCGCGCTGGCTGCCGCGGGCGGCGCCTACCAATCATTGTTCCGCAACCCCCTCGTCTCGCCGGATCTTCTTGGCGTATCCGCGGGCGCGGCGGTGGGCGCTGTCCTGGGCATCTTTCTGTCGCAGACAGTCGTGGTCATTCAGCTCGCGGCGTTCGCCGGCGGGTTGCTGGCGGTTGGTCTGGTCTACACCGTCGCGCGCCTCGTGCGCGGGCACGATCCGCTGCTCGTGCTCGTCCTTTCTGGAGTGGTGATCGGGTCGCTCCTCGGGGCGGTGATTGCGCTCCTGAAGTATCTTGCGGACCCCTACAACCAGTTGCCGGCGATCACCTTCTGGCTGCTCGGCAGCCTTGCCTCGATCGCGCCCCCGGATCTTGCGGCGACTTTGCCTGCCTTTGCGGTCGGCCTGATCCTGCTCTGGCTCGCACGCTGGCGCATCAACGTGCTCGCTCAGGGGGACGAGGAGGCGCGTGCGCTCGGCGTCAATACGGGGCGGGTCCGAGCCGTGGTCGTTGTGGGTGCGACCCTGGTCACGGCCTCGGCGGTGTCGATCTCGGGCATCGTCGGCTGGATAGGTCTGCTGGTCCCGCACTTCGCCCGCTTTCTCGTCGGCCCCGATTTCTCGCGGCTCCTCCCCGTATCGATGGTTCTCGGCGCGGCATTCCTGCTCTGCGTCGACACGATTGCGCGCACCGTCGCGCGCATCGAGATCCCGCTGGGCGTGCTGACCGCTTTCGTCGGGACGCCGCTGTTTCTGTGGCAGCTCGCCGTGGCGCGTCGGAGCTGGCTATGAAAGCGGAGCTCGCGGCGGTCGAGCTCGACTTCGGCTACCCGGAGCACCCGGTCGGGCACTTGGTTTCGCTCGCTCTCGCCGCGGGCGAGGTGGTCTGCCTGCTCGGCCCGAATGGCGGCGGGAAGACCACGTTCTTCAAGACGCTCCTCGGACTCATTCCGCGTCGAGGCGGGCAGGTGCTGCTCGACGTGGAAGAACTGTCGCAGCTCACCCGTGCAGAGATCGCGCGCCGCGTGGCCTATGTTCCGCAGGCGAATGTCGGTTACTTCCCTTTCACCGTGCACGAGATGGCGGTGATGGGACGCACCGCGTACATCTCGCCGTTTGCGGGCCCGTCGGCGCAGGATCGAAAGATCGCGATGGATGCGCTCGGCCGCGTCGGGATCACGCACCTGGCGGATCAACCCTACACTCGTATTTCCGGCGGCGAGCGGCAACTCGCCTTGATCGCCCGCGCGCTGGCGCAGGCTGCGCCGCTTATCGTCATGGACGAGCCGACGGCGAGCCTCGACTTCGGCAATCAGAGCCGCGTGCTCGCGGTGGTGCGCGAGCTCGCCGCGCAGGGAACCGGCGTGTTATTTGCCACGCACGATCCCGACCACGCTTTCGCGATCGCCGATCGCGTCGCGATCTTCCATGACGGAAGGCTCATGGCCGACGGTCCGCCGCGACTGACGATAACCCCCGACGCGCTGCGGACCGTCTATGGCATCGAAGTCGACGTGGTCGACGTCGCGACGCCTGGCGGCATGCAGCGCGTCTGCCTTCCTCGCGGCCGGACCGCGGCGCACTGACACCGAGCGCTCCGACGGACGTCTCTCTACGGCGCGGCGACCGGCGTGAAACCGTGCTGCGCGAGGATTTCCTGACCGCGAATCGAGAGCACGAAGAGCGCGAAGCGCTCCGCGCCGGGTTGCGCCGGGTCGACGACCGTCAGCGCGTAGCTCGCTCCGACGGCGAGCGAATCCGGAATCGCCACCACGCGCGCGCCGGCGATTTCGCGCGCGGCCTGCACTGCGTTCGTGCAATAGGTGAGGAAGATATCCGCCTTGCGCTCGGCAATGAGTACAGCGTAGATGGAGCGGCCAGGCGGTGGCTGAGGTGAGGTCGGTCCACCGGTCAGCTTGAGCGCCTTCGCGTCCAGGGTCGCATAGGCGCCGGGCTTGAGCTTGTCGGCTTTCTCGAAAAGCCGCCACGCGTAGTCGCCGGAGGGATCGGCCTTCGGCGTCGACGTGCCGACCTTGATCGTCGGCTCGAGCATCCGGTCGAGCAGGGTCTCCGGCGTGACGTCGACGCCGGGCGCGGCGAGCGCGCAGAGGCGATTGCGTGCGAAGACGATCGCCGGGCCCGATCGGCCCTCGCGGGCGAGCCTTTGCGGGTGCTCGACATCGGCGGAGGCGAACACCCCCGGACGCTCGCCTTTCTCGATCCGTTCCCGTAATAGCCCTGATGGACCGAATACCGTGGCGACCGGGGGGCCGCCGGCCGACGTGAACGACGCCGCCAGGGTGGTGACGGCGGCGTTCAAGCTTCCTGCGGCATAGACACGCAACGGCTCTTCGGCATACGCGGAAGCGGCGGATGCCATCGTCGCGACTAGCAGAGGCGCACCGAGTCTACGCGCTCGGATCATTGGCGTTCGGATAGAAAAGCTGCTCGCCGTTGATCTTGTAGCCGGCAATGGCCTTCTGTCCCGTCGGAGATACCAGCCAGTCGATGAACTGTTGCCCCAGTTCCTTCTTGACGCTCGGATGCTTCGCCGGATTGACCAGCATCACGCCGTACTGATTGAACAGGCGCTTGTCCCCTTCCACCAGAATCGTAAGGTCGCCGCGGTTCTTGAACGCGAGCCACGTGCCGCGATCGGCGAGAATATAGGCATTCATCGACGACGCCGTGTTGAGCGCCGGCCCCATGCCTTGCCCCGTGTCGCGATACCAGGGTCCCTTCGCCTTGTCGAGGTCAATCCCCGCCTCTTTCCAATACGCGAGCTCGGCCATGTGCGTGCCGCTGCGATCACCGCGCGACACGAACGGTGCGTTGGCCACCTCGATCTTCTTCAACGCGGCGAGAATGTCCTTGCCGCCGCCGACCTTGGCCGGGTCGCTCTTCGGCCCGATCAGCACGAAATCGTTGTACATCACGGGATAGCGCTTCACGCCCTCGCCTTCGGCAAGAAACTTCTCCTCTGCTGCCTTGGCGTGCACGAACACCACGTCTGCATCGCCACGGCGCCCCACGTCGAGCGCTTGTCCCGTGCCGAGCGCGACAACCCGCACCTGGACGCCGGTCTGCTTTTCGTAGATCGGCAGCAGGTACCCGAAGAGCCCGGACTGCTCCGTCGACGTGGTTGACGCTACGGTGATGAATCGCTCCTGCGCGGGGGCCGCGAAGCCCAGGCAGGCCAGAACAAACCCCAGGAAGACTCGACGCGTGGTTACCATGGCAACTCTCCTTCGAGGAATTGCGCGGCCTCGGCGGATGCCGGCCGCTGGAAGAAACGATCTGCGGGCGTGCGCTCGAGAAGTCGCCCTTGATGCAGGAAGAGCACTTCGTCGCCCAATCGGCGCGCCTGTCCGAGGTTGTGAGTGACCAGCACAATCTTGGTCCCGGCGGCGTGCATGGCGCGGATGACGCCTTCGATTTCGTGCGTCGCACCCGGATCGAGATTGGCCGTCGGCTCGTCGAGAAAAAGTACTTCCGGCCGCAGCGCCCAGGCTCTCGCCAGCGCGACCCGCTGCTGCTCCCCGCCGGAGAGGACGCGTGCGGGACTGGCAGCCAGCGCCTCGAGGCCGACCTTGCGCAGCGCCTCGTGCGCCCGCGCCTCGCGCTCGGGACTGCGAACGCCGGCTACGGCCAGGGCGTACGCGACGTTGCCGAGCGCCGAGCGGCGCAGCAGCACGGGGCGCTGGAACACCATGGCTTGCCGCCGTGGCTCGCCCGGAAACTCCGGTGCGTTCCACGCAATCGCGCCGGATGTCGGGCGGAGCAGCCCATGACACAGCCGCAGCAGCACGCTCTTGCCGGCGCCATTGGCGCCGACGAGCACGCTGCGCGTGCCGACTTCGAGGGTCAACGACACGCGGTCGATGATGCGGCGGCCGCCGGCCTCGAAGACGACTGATTCGATGCGCAGCGGCAGAAGCGATCTCGGTCCGTGCATAGCGGCTTGGGCGTTCGTCATCCGTAGCGCCGCTGAGCAGCCTCCTTGACAACGAACGCCGCGGCATTGAGCGCGAGCACGATCGTGAGGAGGACGATCCCCAGGCCGAGGGCAAGCGGCAGATCGCCCTTGCTCGTCTCGAGGGCGATCGCGGTGGTCATCACGCGCGTGACTCCGTCGATGTTGCCGCCGACGATGATCACGGCGCCGACTTCCGCAGCCGCGCGGCCGAAGCCGGCGAGCACGATCGTCACCAGCGAGAAGCGCACGTCCCAGAGCAGGGTCATTGCGGCGCCGACGCGGGTTTCTCCGAGCGAGCGGAGTTGCTCGCGGTACTCGCGCCAGGCGTCCTCGACGACCTGGCGCGACAGAGCAGCAACGATGGGTGTGATGAGAATGGTTTGTGCGATCACCATCGCCGTCGGCGTGAACAGGAGGCCCAGCTCGCCGAGGGGCCCCGCGCGCGAGAGCAGCAGGTAGACCAGCAAACCGACGACCACCGGCGGGAGTCCCATCATGGCGTTCAGCAAGACCACGACACCGCGCCTGCCCGGAAAGCGGCTGACGGCGATGGCGGCCCCCAGCGGCAGGCCGAACAGGCAGGAGAGTGCGATCGAGGTAAGGCTGACCCTGAGGCTCAGCAGCACGATCTCGAGCAGCTTCGGGTCCGCGCCGGCAATCAGCTGGGCGGCGCGCACGACGGCGTCGGACAATGAGTTCATGGCGCGAGACAGAAAGTCAAAACACCAGGGTGCTCCACTGCGGATCGAGTGCGCGCTCGACGAAAGCTACTGCGCCCGCGACGCCCGTGGCCTCCGGAATCAGCGCGGTGCGGTGAATCCCGCTGGCAGCGAGCGCGTCGCTGCAGGCGTAGAAGCGAGCGCCGTGACGTGCCGCCTGCTGCATATGCTCGTACACGCTCATCGTTTCGTCCCCTCCAGCGTAAAGCTTCGCCGCGACTCCGTCGACGAGCAGCAGCACGGAACGGCTTGCGAAGTGGATTTCGACCTCGACGTCCATGGCTGCCGCCGCGGCCGCGTGAAAGAACGGCGTTGCGCAAAGCTGCGGCGCGTCAGGGCCGGCCATCCAGAGCAGCAGCGCAAGGCGCGTTCTCATGGCGGCGCCTCGCCGAAGCTTTCCGATAGGAGCGCCATGTAAGACTCGACCGCGGGCGCGATGCTCGCACCGGTCACGAGCGAGCAGATGTCGCTGTCCCACGCCGACGGGCGCATGCGCACGAGCCAGCCCGCACCGTAGGGATCGGTATTGATTAGTGTCGGCGCGCTCCTGACGCGGTCGTTGATCGCGGTGATCGTACCCGCGATCGGAGAGCGCGCCGAGCGGATGACCTTCGACATTTCGAGCATCCCGAATGCCCGCTCACGCTCAATCACTTCGCCGACGGGACGTGCCATGAACTCGATGAAATCACCTGAGATGTACGCCCCGAGCGACGTGATGCCGATCGTCGCCTCGCCGCTAGCTTCCAGGCGCGCCCAGGTGTCGTGCTCGACCAAGTAGAGCAAATCGTCGGGAAACTCGAAGCCGCGAATGCTCACCATGGCGCGCACATCGGCTGAACGCAGGACGCCCCCGTTCCACCGTTCAGGCCCTGATCTCCCGCGAACTCATCCGGTACTGGAAGTTCTGCGGATCGTAGTAGTCGAGCGGCCCTTTGGCTCCCTCTGCGTACGGGTACATGAAATGCCCGAGCGGCTTTGCAGTGTCCGGTGCGAGCCGCGTATCGCCCGCCGTGTTGAAGCCCATCCAGTTCATCTCCCAATAACCGAAAAGCGTCTGGCGCGCGAGTTTCACGCGCGGATCGTCGAGCGGAAGTATCCTGTCTTTCTCCTCCTCGAGCACGACCTTGCGCACATCGGCGGGATCGACCGGAACCCAGCCGAAGCGCTCGTCGAAAAATTCGGCCCGGCAGTGCTGCGCTTTCGTGATGTCGCCGCTCTTGCCGAGACTCTTCCAGGTCGCTGAATCGGCCACGCGTACGCCGTAAACGTCGCGCGCGGGGATGCCGACCGAGCGGGCGAGCCCAACGAAAAGCGCGTTCAAGTCGGCGCACTTTCCGCCGAGGTTGCCCGACTCCAGCATGAACTTGATGTCGCCGGTGCCGCAGCCAATGACCTTGGGATCGCGATATGTGTTCTCGACGATCCACTCGTAGAGGGCGCGCGCGCGGTCGACGGGCGTGCGGCTCGAGATTGGCAGGATGCGCGATGCCGTCGCGCGCACGATGCCGTCGGTCGGGATATGGGCCGTGGGCTGTAGGTAGAGATCGAGCTCCTCGCGCGAGGGCATCGCCGCTCTACCCGGTTGGCTCAGATCGACACTGCGATTGGTCGTGGTGATGTGCTTGACCACCTGCAGTTTCGGAGCGCTCGCCTTGTCGGTCCAATCGGCGAAGAACGCCGGCGCTCCGTAGCGCGGATCGCGATAGATGCCGGTGCGAGATGCGTTGCCGGTCCAGCTTATGTCGACCGTACGCTGGTACTCGGTGTCGCGATACAGCGGCAGTGGAAGCCAAAGCCGCAGCGGCAGGTCTTGGGGCCAGATCTCGACCTCGGTCGTCACTTCGAAGCTGCGCCAAGGGGCATTGCGCGGCGGAGCACCTGGGGTGTCCTCTGCTCTGGCGGGACTCGCGCCCGTCAGAGCCATCGCAAGTCCGGCGGAAGATGCGGTCAAGAATGCACGTCGATCCATGTCGAAACCTCTTTGCAAAGCCCGCGCCGCACGGGCGACGGGACGACTTGAGATCGCATCGTGCGCGCGTGGCGCACGCGATGCGCATCGGAAATGGCGGAAGAGAATGGGAGTCGAACCCACCCGGGAACGCATAGCGCCCCCAACCGGGTTTGAGGCCCGGCCGTCCCACCAGGGACGTTTCTCTTCCTCATGGTCGCTGTTCCTCCACCGCGCGCCGACGTGGCTCGATGCCCGCTGGCGGGCGAGGCAATTCCATCGCGAGCAGGTTGTCCGCCCGCACGATGTGCCGGTCGCGCACACGCCGCGTGAAGCCGACTCGGTCGAAGAATTCGAGAATCTGGATGGCGCGTTTCCTTCCCAGCGCGGTCTCGTCGCGAAAGACCGCGGCGCGCACCTCGCCATGCACCTTCTGCAGGCGGCTTGCGATCGCAGCGAGATCCAGAATGGCAACAGGGTGGTAGAACAGGTCGCGCACAACCTGGAACAACTCGCCTCGCTTCGCGGCGCGGACGAGCGCAGCCCGCAGTTGCGCTTCCGGCTGCCCGATGTCGCGCGCCAGATCGCGCGTCCAGGGCGGATCGAAAGCGGGATCGAGCAGCCGCGGCAGCACGCGCTCGATCAACGCGCGCTCGTGCGGGGAGGGCGCGTTCGTGTGCGTCGGCAGGTGCAGCCAGGGACCGGTCTGCCGGATGCGGGCGCCGAGAACCAGATCGGCGACGAGCGCTCGGTACAGCGCGTCGTCGAGACGGGGGAAGGCCATCCGCTTCAGGCGTCCCGCATCGGGTCCCAGCTCGTCGGGATGGCTCGCGTGGAACTCGGCGAGCGCCTCCCCGGCCCTCGTTCCCAGCGTCCGCCAGTGCCGGTGGTCGATGAGAAAATCTGCGCCGGCACTTACGATGCGGCGCGCCGGCAGTGCGGCGGCGAGCGCATCGATGTCGCGCAGGTTGCACGCGCGGGCAAAGCGAGCGAGCGAAATGCCTTGCGGCGCTTGCTCGAGCATCCGCTCGAGGCGCTGCTCGGGCGCCGACGCCTCGAGCGCCGCGAGGGTCGCCATGCGTTCGGGCGAGCGCCGATAGCGCGCCGGTGCGAAAGGATCGAGTACCCTGCCGCCGCCGATGGTACGCGTGGCGAGCGCGTCGCGCACGACGAAGCGGTCGCCGTGCCAGGCCCCGATCTCGGAACGCAGGATCAACTGCACCATGCGCTCGCGGCCGGGCTCGATCTCGTCCGCGTCTGCGCCATCGCCGCCGCCGTCGAGCACGACCACGCGCGCGGGGACGTGGGCCGCGCCGAGATGCAGCTGTACCGTCGCGCCCGAGCGCAGCGGCTTCGCCTCCTGCGCAAGGACACCGAGGCGGGCGTCGAGCCGCGCGGTCGCGACAGCCGCCTCCGGGGCGACGATCCAGTCGCCGCGACATACATCATCACGGGCGACGCCCGCCAGATTGAGCGCGCAGCGCTCGCCGGCACTGCCCCGCTTGCTCGCTCGGTTCTGCGCATGGATGCTGCGCACCCGTGCTTCGCGCTGCGTGGGGACGACCGCGACCTCCGCACCGACATGGATGCTGCCCGAGTACACCGTGCCGGTGACCACGGTCCCGATACCGGCGAGAGTGAAGGAACGGTCCACGGCGAGGCGAAAGTGACCCGAGCCAGCCGGACGCACGAAACCGCGCGCCGTCGCCTCGAGGAAGCCCTTGAGCGCGTCGACGCCGGCGCCGGTCCGCGCCGAGACGGGAAAGATGCGCGCGCCTGCGAGCGGCGTTGCGTCGAGGAGCCCGTGCAGCTCGCGCTCGACCTCGGCGCTGCGTGCGGCGTCCACGGCATCCGTCTTGGTCAACGCAACCGCGCCGCTCGCGATTCCGAGCAGGCCGAGGATGCTCAGGTGCTCCCGGGTCTGCGGCATCACGCCGTCGTCGGCCGCGACCACGAGCAGCGCGAAGTCGATGCCCGTCGCCCCGGAGAGCATCGTTTGCACGAACTTCTCATGTCCCGGAACGTCGACAAAACCGAGCGTCTCTCCGTCCGGCAGCGGCAGATAGGCGTAGCCGAGCTCGATCGAGATGCCGCGGCGCTTCTCCTCCGGCAGCCGGTCGGTGTCCACCCCCGTGAGCGCGCGCACAAGCGTGCTCTTGCCGTGATCGATGTGTCCCGCAGTGCCGACGATCATGGAGCGATGCGCCCTGGGTCGAGCTGTGTAAGCTGCGCGGTAAAGGCCGCCTCGTCCTCGAGCGTGCGCAGGTCGAGCACGAGAGCGCCGTCGGCGATGCGGCCGATCACGGGCTTGGGAAGCGCGCGCAGCGCGGCGGCGAGCGCGGCAAGGCGCGCCGCTGCACCCCTGCCTTCCTTGCGGCAGCGCACGAAGAGGCCCGCGCTCGGGACGCGATCGACCGGCAGCGACCCGCTGCCGATCTGGCTTTGCAGCGGTCCATGGCTCACTGTGAAGGCAGGGCCCAGCGCCTGCGTAATCCGGGGCGCAATCCGCGCCGCTGCCGCGGCAATATCCTCGGCGCGCCGCGTGAGCAGGCGCAGCGTGGGCAGGCGCTCGGCCAAACGCTCTGGATGGCGGTAGACCGCAAGCGTGGCCTCCAGCGCGGCGAGGGTGAGCTTAGATACGCGCAGCGCCCGCTTGAGCGGATGCCGCCGGATCTTCGCCACCCACTCAGCATTGCCGACAATGATGCCGGCCTGCGGGCCGCCCAGCAGCTTGTCGCCGCTAAAGGTCACGATGTCGGCGCCGCGTGCGAGCGCATCGCTCGCGAGCGGCTCCCGCGGCAGCCCGTGCTCGGCGAGATCCACGAGACTCCCGCTCCCCAGGTCGACCGCAAACGGCAGCTGCGCCCGATGCGCGATCGCCGCGAGATCCTCCTCGCCGACCGCGGCCGTGAATCCCTGCACGACAAAGTTGCTGGTGTGGACCTTCATGATCAGCGCCGTCTTCGGCGTGATCGCGGCGAGATAGTCGCGGGCATGCGTGCGATTGGTGGTGCCGACCTCGACCAGGCGCGCGCCGGCGCATTTCATCACGTCGGGCATGCGGAACGCGCCGCCGATCTCGACCAACTCGCCGCGCGAGACGACGACCTCGCGCCGCGCCGCCAGCGCCGCGATGGTGAGCAGTACCGCGGCTGCGTTGTTGTTGACGACGGTAGCCGCTTGCGCGCCGGTGAGCTCGCAAAGCAGCCCCTCGACCAGCGCGTCGCGCTCGCCGCGTCCGCCGTCGTGGAGATCGAACTCCAGGTTGGTCGGCGAGCGCATCGCCGTCGCCACGGCGGCGACAGCCTCTTCGGGCAGGAGCGCACGTCCAAGGTTTGTGTGCAGCACCGTGCCGGTGAGGTTGAAAACGGGCTTCAGCGCCGGAGCGATAGCGGCGCCGATGCGCCGGGCGAGCGCGGCGACGATGGCGTTTTCGTCTAGCACGAGCGATGCGCCCGCCCGTCGGGCCGCCTTGCGCCATTCGGCGAGCTGAGCGCGCACTGCCTTGGTCACGAAGGTGCGGCCGTGCTCGGCGAACAACGCCTGCACGTCGGGAAGCCTGAGGATCCGGTCGACCGAAGGGAGCTCGCTGAGCGGCGCCTTGGAGCCACGGACCGTGGACTCGAGCGGCAGGGCGCTCATGGGCTCTCCGGATCGCCGTGGATCAGCATGAAGTTGACCCCCGACGAGGTCTTGCCGGTGTCCGTCACGAGAAGATCGAGCGGCAGCGTGGCAAGGTCGTCGGCGACCGCCTCGACGCGGGGATCACGGTCCATGTGGCAGATCTTGAGGTAGGTCTCGCATTCGTCGCAGACCTCGGCTCTGACCGCCTTCTTGTCCACCGGGCCGCCGTCGTCGATCACGTGATAGCTGATGCCCTTCGTGCTCTCGCAGTTCGAGCACTTGATACGCACCATGTGCCATTCGGCGTTGCAGAGCGAGCAGTGCAGGAAGCGGTAGCCGGCCTCTTTCGCTCCGATGCGGGCCACACTCGCCGTCGGGCGGCTGCCGCAGCTGGGGCAGATCGTGGCGACGTCGATGCGTGGAAACGCGGCGTGACCGAGCGCGATCGCCATGTGCGTGAAGTAGACCTGAAGGCCGGCGCCGATCAGTGGCGCAGTCGCAGCGTCGAGGCCGAAGGTGATGCCCGCGAGCAGTTTGCTTGCCTGCGCCTCGTAGAGCTCGTCGTGGGTTTGCTCAAGGCGCACCACGACCTCCCTCGTCTTGCCCTCGGTTCGTTCTGCAAGCGCTCGCAGCAAGTAGCGCAGCGCGTTGCACCACTGCTGATCCCGCTGGTACGTCTGAAAATTTAGCGGCGGCATCGCGTGCTCGTTGCACTGTTGGATCGTCTCAGGCGACGGCAGTCTCACCGGCGGCATGTCGTCGAGAAGTTTTTGCTGCTCCTCAGCCACGAGCGCGATGAACTCGAGGTAGCCCCCCATAGCGTGCCCGGGCGCCAGCGCGTGCAGGCGAGTCGCGCGATCGGCGAAGATACTCCCGCGATCCGGCAGTCGCAGGAAAGGGATCGCGGCACCGGCTTGGCTCGCGATCTCTTCCGGGGTCAGCAGCTTATGCTGCATGGTCTCGTGCGGCACGCGCAACGATCGGAGAAGCGCCGGATCTCAACCCGGCGCCGGGTCCAGCCGCTCTAACGCTCCCGCGTAATCTCCCGATACCAGGCCGGATGGTTGAACCGCGCCCAAGCGCGCGTCACCCAGCCTTGGGTCATCGCGCGAATCGAGCCCTTGGTCCAGATCGACATGTAGATGTGGCCGATGACGAGCAAGATCAAACCCGTCGCGCAGACGGCGTGCAGCAATGTAGCCAGCCGGACGAGCCATATCGGGAACAAGGGCGCGATATACGGCCGCCAGAACACGAAGCCGGTGACGATGAGCCCGAGCATGCAAAGTGCCAGCAGCCAGAACAGGACTTTCTGGCCAGCGTTGTAACGGCCGGCCGCTGGAGTGCGATCCTCGTGCCCAGCCATCACCTCGCCTGCATGCTTCAACCATTCCTTGTCGCCGTCATCGATGATGTTGTGCCGCCACATCTTCAGACCGAGCAAGATGAAGAAGAGCGCCATGAAAAGACCAAGGAACGGATGCAGGATGCGCGTCCATGGCCCGCCTCCGAACAAGTTCGTGAGCCAGAACATGGACGGATGGAAGAAGGCGAGTCCTGAAAGCCCGGCGAGGAAGAAGCCGATCGCGAGCAGCCAATGCGAGGCACGGTCGCTATAACTGTAGCGCTCGATTGCACCAGGTGGGGTATGCATGATCGTCTCCTCAGCGCGCCGGCGGTCTGCTGCCTGGCTGATCGTCCGGCGGCGGCTCCTTCGGCCCGACCTTCAGATAGTGCAGGACGCCTGCGAGCGCCGTGACGCCCATCGCAGCCAACGCGATGGGCTTGAGCGCTCCCTTCCACAGGCTCACCATGGGGCTGATCGAAGGATCCGCCGGCAGCCCATGGTAGATCTCGGGCTTGTCGGCGTGCTTGAGCACGTACATTACGTGCGTGCCGCCGACACCCTTCGGATCGTACAGCCCGGCGCTCTGATAGCCGCGGCTCTTCAAATCGACGATCCGCTCGGCAGCGTGCAGCTTCATGTCCTCCTTGCTGCCGAAGGTGATCGCGCCGGTCGGGCAGGTCTTCACGCAGGCAGGCTCCAAGCCGACTGACACCCGGTCCGAGCACAGCGTGCACTTGTAGACTTTGTTATCCTCCTTTGACAGGCGCGGCACGTTAAACGGGCAGCCGGTGATGCACGAGCCGCACCCGATGCAGTTCTCCTCGATGAAGTCGACGATTCCGTTAGAGTACTGGACGATCGCGCCGGGCGAGGGGCAAGCCTTGAGGCAGCCCGGGTCGGCGCAGTGCATGCAACCGTCCTTGCGGATCAGCCATTCGAGGCGTCCGTCCTGCTCCTCGTACTCGGTGAAGCGCATGACGGTCCACGACTCGGACGTCAGGTCTGCCGGATTGTCGTAGACCCCGACGTTCCGCCCGACCGCGTCGCGCAGGTCGTTCCATTCGCTGCACGCGACCTGGCAGGCCTTGCAGCCAATGCATTTCGACACATCGATGAGCTTGGACACCTCCAGTGTGTCGCGGATGCCGGGCGGCGGCGTGGTGGTCGCGGAACGCTGCTTGAGATCGAGCGATTGCAACGATGACATGAGCGCCTCCTAGGCTTTCTCGAGCGTGACGATGAAAGCCTTGTATTCCGGCGTCTGGGTGTTCGCATCACCCACGAACGGCGTGAGCATGTTGGCCAAATAGCCAACCTTGGCGACGCCCGTGAACCCCCAGTGATTGGGGATGCCGACCGTGTGCACCTTGGTTCCGCCACAATCGAGCACCTTGATGCGCTTGGTGACGCAGGCCACTGCCTGGATCTCGCCACGGTTGGAGCGGATCTTCACCATGTCGCCATCCTTGACGCCCTTCTCCTTGGCGAGCTCTTCGCCGATCTCGATGAACTGCTGCGGCTGGGTGATTGCGTTGAGATCGCAGTGCTTGGTCCAGTAGTGGAAGTGCTCGGTTAGGCGATAGGTCGTCGCCGCGTAAGGGAAGTCCTTAGGTTTGCCGAACGCTTCCATGTCACCCTTGAACACGCGCGCTGCCGGATTGGCGAACGCCTTTGGGTTGTTGGGCGACATCGGATTCACCGTCAGCGGTGACTCGAAGGGCTCGTAGTGCTCCGGCAGCGGCCCGTCGACCATACCGCTCGGGACAAAGAGCTTCGCCACGCCCTCGGCCGTCATGATGAACGGGCCCACGTCCTCGTTTGGCGCCGCGTCGGGCCGCATGTCGGGCACGTCCGACCCGCCCCAGGCCTTGCCGCTCCAGAACACGAGCTTGCGCTTCGCGTTCCACGGCTTGCCCGAAGGATCGGACGACGCGCGGTTGTAGAGAATCCGGCGGTTCACCGGCCAGGCCCAAGCCCAGTTAAGTGTCTGCCCGATACCCCAGGGATCGCTGTTGTCGCGGCGCGCCATCTGGTTGCCGGCCTGCGTCCATGCCCCGGAGTAGATCCAGCAGCCGCAGGACGTCGTGCCGTCGTCGCGCAAGAAGGCAAAGCTCGCGAGCTGCTGGCCTGCAGGTACCAAGATCTTGGCCGGATCCTTGGGATCGGCGAGATCCGCGAGCGCCTTCCCGTTGTATTCCATCGCCAGCTCGTCGGGCGCGGGCGCGGCGGGAATCTTGTGCGCCCAGGTCAGGTTCAGTACGGGGTCGGGGAAGGCGCCGCCGTCCTTGGCGTAGGCCGCGCGCAACCGCAGGAAGAGTCCGGCAATGATCTCCGGATCAGGCTTCGCATCGCCGGGCGGCTCCGCGCCCTTGTAGTGCCACTGCAGCCAGCGCCCGGAGTTGGTGAGCGAGCCATCTTCCTCGGCGAAGCACGTCGACGGCAGGCGGAACACTTCGGTCTGGATCTTGGTCGGATCGACGTCGTTGTACGGACCGAAGTTCTTCCAGAACTCCGCCGTCTCGGTCGCGAGCGGATCGATGACGACCAGGAACTTGAGCTTGGAGAGGCCGCGGATGATCTTGGCCTTGTCGGGGAACGAGCCGACGGGATTGAAACCCTGGCAGATGTAGCCGTTGATCTTGCCCTGCCCCATCAGCTCAAAGGCCTGCAGCACGTCGTAGCCCTTGTCGAGTTTGGGCAAATACTCGAAGGCCCAGTTGTTCTCCTTGGTCGCCGCGTTGCCGTACCAGGCCTTCATGAGGCTGACGTGGAACTTCGGGTAGTTCTGCCAGTAGCTCATCTGATTCGGGCGCAGCGGCTTGAGCGCACGGACCTTGATGTAGTCCTCGTAGCTCTGCTCCTTGTCGCCCGGGAGCGAGAGATACCCTGGCAGCAGGTTCGACAGCAGCCCGAGATCGGTAAGGCCCTGGATGTTGCTGTGACCCCGGAGGGCGTTCATGCCCCCGCCAGGGACACCGATATTGCCAAGCAGCAACTGCATCATCGCCGCGGTCCGGATCATCTGGCTGCCCTGCGAGTGTTGCGTCCAGCCGAGTGCGTACATCACCGTCATCGTCCGGTCCGGGCCGGAGGTCGACGCGATGTACTCGCAGACCTTCAGGAACACGTCTTTCGGCGTGCCGCAGATCTTCGAGACCATCTCGGGCGTGTAGCGCGAGTAGTGCTTCTTCATGACCTGGAGAACGCAACGCGGGTCCTGCAGCGTCTCGTCGACCAGTGCGAAGCCCTGCTTGTCCTTCTGGTAGCCCCAGCTCGAGTTGTCGTAGTTGCGCTTTGCCTCGTTGTAGCCTGAGAAGATCCCGTCGGAGAACGAGTACGCGTCGGTCAGCAGGAAGGCCGCATTGGTGTAATGCTTTACGTACTCGTGCTGGATCTTGTCGTTCGCGAGCAGGTAGTTGATCACCCCGCCCAGAAAGGCGATGTCAGTCCCGACGCGGATCGGCGCGTAGTAGTCGGCCATCGCAGCCGAGCGCGTGAACCGCGGATCGACGACGACCAGCCGCGCCTTGTTGTGCGCCTTGGCTTCGGTGACCCACTTGAACCCGCACGGGTGCGCCTCGGCGGCGTTGCCACCCATGATCAGAACGATGTCGGCGTTCTTGATGTCAACCCAGTGGTTTGTCATCGCGCCGCGGCCAAACGTCGGGGCCAGACTGGCCACCGTCGGGCCGTGTCAGACACGCGCCTGATTATCGAATACGAGCATCCCGAGGCTGCGCGCGAACTTGTGCGTCACGTAGCCCGACTCGTTGGAGGAAGCTGAGGCGGCCAACATGCCGGTGGAAAGCCAGCGGTTGACCGTTAGCCCGTCCTGGTTCTGTCTGATGAAGTTGGCGTCCCGGTCGGCCTTCAGCAGCTTGGCGACCCGGTCGAACGCCTCGTCCCACGAGATGCGCTTCCATTCATTGGAGCCGGGCGCGCGGTATTCCGGATACTTGAGCCGATTCGGGCTGTGCACGAAGTCGAGCAATCCGGCGCCTTTCGGGCACAGCGTGCCTCGGTTCACCGGGTGATCCGGATCGCCCTCGATGTGGATGATCTCGGAATGCGCGTTCTTCGCCTTGTCGCCCAGACTGTACATGATGATGCCGCAGCCCACCGAGCAGTACGGGCATGTATTGCGTGTCTCGGTCGCTCGCGCGAGCTTGAAGCTGCGCGTCTCCGCGAGCACCGGTGCCGGGGAGAACCCCAGCAGCGCGAGGCTCGAACCCCCGAGCCCGGCCGCGCAGGCCTTGAAGAACTGTCTACGGTTCATGTCCATGGAACCCCCTCCAAAACATTTCCGGCGCGCCTTTGCGGCGCGCTCCCGCCTTCGACAAACGACTATAGGACCACTCTTGCCGTTTGGCAATTGTCAGGGTTACCCGCAAACGAGAGGGAAAACAACCGAAGCAGGCGCCTTATGCAGCAGCGTGCATATGCCTGCGGCGCCGCATCAGCGGCGGTTGAGCGCGCGCGCACGACGAGGCATCGCCGATGCGGGGGCGAACAACTCGCGAATACCGGTCTTGTGACCCGCAGCAGAGGTGTCGTAACCGCCGATGCGGGCGATCGTCCGCGCGAACGCACTGCTCTGCGCGGTCGCGATCATCGTGTCGACTGCGACCCGGACGGGATCGCTACGCCGGCAGGCGAGATAGTAGTGCTCGGTGACGAGATGCACGAACCGCAGACCGTGCGCGCGAGCCGCCGCTTCGATGCCGAAAGCGGCGTCGGCCATGCCGGCGCGGACCGTGGCGGCGGTCGCCATGTGCGTGAACTCTTCGTGCTCGTAGCCCTTGATTGCCGCCGGGGGCACACCGTCGCGGGCCAGGAGCGCGTCGAACAGAAGACGCGTGCCCGAGCCGCGCTCGCGGTTGACAAGTTGCACGCCGAGCCGCGGCAGATCCTTCAGCTCCCGCACGCGCTTTGCCGTGCCCTTGGACAAGATCAGCCCTTGGCGGCGGGACAGGAGCAGGGCCACGTAATGCTCCCGGGCGTCGAGCCGAGCCGAGAACTCCTCCAGCAGCGCGCCGAGCAACGCCGGCGGATCAGGCAGATGAAACCCGGCGATGTCGCAGTCGCCGCGCGCCAGGCTGTCCAGGCTGTTGAGGCTTCCTTCGAAGCGAAGATCGATCGCGAGGCGTCCGTCGAGACGCTCTTTCAGCTTGAGCAGCGCGATGTCGTGGCTCGCGTGGACTTGCACCCGCTCACGCTGGAGCTCGGCCGGCACGGCGAGATAACGGGCGAGCTCGGTGTCGAGGTCGCGGAAGCGTTGCGTAATACGCGGCTCGAGCCAGGCGCCGACGCCCGCCAGCCGCGCGCCAAAGGGCGTGAGGCCGGTTCCCTGCCCTCGGGTCAGGATGGCGAGCTTGTGTCCGGTGATCGCCTCCCAGCGCCCGAGCAGCCCCCAGGCGTGGCGATAGGAAACCCCCGCTTCCTTGATCGCGTGCAGCAGCGAGCCATGCCGCTCGATGGCACGGAGCAGGCCGAGCAGCTCCGGCGGCAAGGCATACAGAGTATCCCGACCGACGCGAAGGCTGGCGTCGAGCTTGACCTTGAGCATTCAGGCTTCGGAATGAGAAGCGGACGCGCGCCGAGTCGAGCGATGCAACACGGCGAGACTTTACCTCATGGTCGGGCGCCCCGTCGTCAGTCGCCGTACGGTTTCGGCCGGCAAGGCAGCCGGGGGTTGCCGGCACTCATTTGGTACGATGGCGCTCGGCCGCCATGGAATTCGCTTTTATCCTCGATCCGCTCCACTCGCTCAAGGCCTACAAGGACACGAGCGTGGCGATGATGCGCTCACTGCAGGCGCGCGGGCACGCTCTCTTCTCGCTCGGCCAGCCGGACATTTTCTGGGAGGGCGCTGCCACGCTGGGGCATGTGCGGCCGATCACCGTCGCGGACGACGATCACGAGTGGTACCGGGCGGGCGAAGTGCGCGAGCGCCCGCTTGCGTCCTTCGCGGCGGTGCTCATGCGCAAGGATCCCCCCTTCGACATGGAGTACGTCTACTCGACCTACCTCCTCGAAGCCGCCGAGCGCGAAGGTGCGCGCATCTTCAATCGCCCGCGCGCGATCCGGGACCACAACGAGAAGATGGCGATCGCGAAGTTCCCGGAGTACACCGTTCCCACCCTGGTAACGCGCGATGCCGAGCTGATCCGCGAGTTCGTCGACGAGCATTGCGACGTGATCCTGAAGCCGCTCGACGGGATGGGAGGTGCATCGGTGTTCCGTGTCCGCGAGGACGATCTCAACCGCAACGTCATCATCGAGACCATCGGACACCATGGCGCGCGCAGCGTGATGGCGCAGCGCTTCATCCCGGAGATCGTCGACGGTGACAAGCGCATCATCCTGATCGGCGGAGAGCCGGTGCCGCACGCGCTGGCGCGCATTCCGAAGCCGGGCGAGACGAGGGGCAATCTCGCCGCGGGCGGCCGAGGGGTGGCGCGACCGCTGTCCAGGCGCGATCGCGAGATAGCCGAAGGAGTGGGGTCAAAGCTTGCGGCAGAGGGGCTGTTCGTCATCGGCCTCGACGTCATTGGCGACTACCTTACGGAGATCAACGTGACGAGCCCTACGGGGTTCGTGGAGATCGCGAAGCAGACCGGCTTCGATGTCGCCGGCCGCTTCGCGGAGGCGCTCGAGCGCACGGTCGGCTAGCGCCCCCACCGTGGCGGGCCACCCATCGGCCTGCTAAGATAAGTCGCACAATGAGCCGCCCGGAGGGCGCGCGTCGCGCGGCGGCGACCCCGAAGGGCGGCGCACAAGAGATGCGGGGGAGCCACCATGATCGGCATCCTGATCGTCGCTCACGACCGACTGGGCGAGAGCTTGGCCGAGGCAGTCGCTCACGTTCTTGGGCACCGTCCTCCGCAATTCGCTACGCTGCGCGTCGCGGCCACCGATGACCCGGGCGCCCTGCTGCCGCAAGCGCGAGCGCTCGTCGCTGCGCTTGACACGGGCGAAGGCGTTCTCATCTTCTCCGACATTTACGGCGCCACCCCCAGCAATCTGACGGCGAAGCTCTTGGCGCGCGGGCGCGTCGAGGCCGTCGCGGGAGTCAACCTGCCGATGCTGGTGCGAGCATTCACATACCGCGACAAGGGCATGGACACGATGATCAAGAAGGCGATCAGCGGCGGCTGCGACGGCGTGCTACACGTCGGATTCGACCCAGTGTATGCAGCAACGAGAAGCTGAAATCGTCAACAAGCTCGGACTGCACGCGCGCGCCGCCGCCAAGCTCACTCAACTCGCCGCAAAATATCAATGCGACGTGTCACTCGCCCGTAACGGCCGCAAGGTAAATGCAAAGAGCATCATGGGCGTGATGATGCTGGCGGCCGGTAAGGGCAGCACGGTCGTGTTGGAGACCGATGGGCCAGACGAGGCCGAGGCGATCGACGCGATCTTGGCATTGATCGCAGACTATTTCGGCGAAGGGCAGTGAGGCGATCGTGTCGCACCTCGCGCCGCAATGCGTTGTTGCAAACCTTTCAAGGAACCAAAGCGCCCGATCGCTGTTTAATGACTTAGCGCCCTCGGCAGCCGCGGGCGCGCGCAACTTCGACTTCCATCGGCGGACCCGCAATGCAAACGCGCGAGATCAAGATCAGGAACCGGCTGGGATTGCATGCGCGAGCGGCGGCGAAGATCGTGCGCCTCGCGTCGAGATTCCGCTGCCGGGTTTGGCTGCTCTTCGACGGCCGGCGGGCGAACTGCCGCAGCATGCTCGCCGTAATGATGCTGGCGGCGAGCATGGGCAGCGTCGTCAGGGTGGAAACCAGCGGCCCCGACGAGTCGGCGGCGATGGTGGCCATGGTGCAGCTCATCAGCGATCGCTTCGGCGAGGAGATCTGACGCACGCGGATCCCGGAGCGGCCGCCCGGAGCGAAGCCAGGTGAGCTTCGTCCTGCACGGCATCGGCGTCTCCGGCGGCATCGCCATCGGGAAGGCGCAGCTCATCTCGCATGCCACCCTCGAGGTGGCTCACTACACGATCGCCCCCGAGCAGGTGCCTGCCGAGATCGAGCGGCTGACCCAGGCGCTGCGGGCCGTGCAGATGGAGCTTGAGGGACTGCACGGAGCCATGACCTCGGGCGACGCGCCAGCGGAATTCGGCGCCTTCCTCGACGTGCACTGGATGATCTTGACCGATCCCACGCTCGCGGAGGTGCCGAAGCGCTCCATCGCCGAGCAGCTCTGCAACGCGGAGTGGGCGCTGACGCAGCAACTCGGCGTGCTGGTCGAGCAGTTCGAGACGATCGAGGACCCGTACCTGCGCGAGCGCAAGGCCGACGTGGTACAGGTGGTCGAACGCGTCCTTAAGGTGCTTCTCGGCAAGCCGGGCGGCGTCCCGCAATCGGGCGCCGAGGAGAAGACCATTCTGGTCGCGCACGATCTCTCGCCGGCCGACGTGATCCAGTTCAAGAACCACCATTTCGCCGCCTTCCTGACCGATCTTGGCGGCGTGACGTCGCATACCGCGATCGTTGCCCGCAGCCTCAACGTGCCCGCGGTGGTGGCCACGCACAACGGGCGCGGGCTCATCCGGGAGAACGAACTGCTGATCGTCGACGGCGGACGCAACGTCGTCATCGTCGACCCTGATCAGTCGGTGCTCAGCGAGTACCGCGTCCGGCAGAGCGAACTCGAGCTCGAGCGGCAGAAACTGCGCCGGCTGCGCACCACCCCGGCGCGCACGCTCGACGGCGAGGCGATCGAGCTGCATGCGAACATCGAGCTGCCGGAGGATCTCGAGCAAGCGGTCGAAAACGGCGCCACGGGCGTGGGCCTGTTCCGCAGCGAGTTCCTGTTCCTTAATCGCGCCGGGCTGCCCTCGGAGGACGAGCAGTTCGAGGCCTATCGTGCGGTGGCGGCGGGGATGAAGGGTTCGCCGGTGACGATCCGCACCTTCGATCTTGGCGCCGACAAGAACAAGGAAGGCCTCGACGGACTCACCCGAGTCGCACCGAATCCGGCGCTCGGCCTGCGTGCGGTACGTTTCTCGCTCGCCGAGCCGCGCATCTTTCTCACCCAGCTGCGCGCGATCCTGAGGGCGACCCAGTACGGGAAGGTAAAGATACTGATTCCGATGCTCTGCTCGGTCGGAGAGATCGACCAGACCCTGGCCATGATCACGCAGGCAAAACAGAGCCTGCGCGATCAAGGCGTGGGCTTCGATCCCGGGGTGGAGATCGGCGGCATGATCGAAATCCCGGCTGCGGTGCTCTCGATCGGCGCCTTCACCAACCGGCTAGACTTCCTTTCGATCGGGACCAACGACTTGATCCAGTACACGCTCGCCGTGGATCGCGCGGACGATGCGGTGTCGCAACTCTACGATCCGCTGCACCCCGCCGTGCTCAAGCTGCTCTGGCTCGCCATCGCCAGCGCGAGGAAGGCGCAAGTGCCCGTTGCGGTGTGCGGCGAAATGGCGGGGGACCTGCAGTTCACGCGGATGCTGCTCGGCATGGGGCTCACGAATTTCTCCATGCACCCCGCCCATCTGCTTACCATCAAGCAGCGCGTGCTAGGAAGCGATGCAGTCATGGCCAAACGGATCGTCGACCGGATGCGCCGCAGCGACGAGCCGGAAAAGCTCGCCTCGCTGCTCGAGCGCCTGAACGCCTGAGGCCGTGCTCGGAGTTGGCCGCTTGCAAAGCGCAGCCCAACGGTTAAACTTCACCTTGCGCCGATTTGACGATCAGCTTGCAGGCGCGTTACAAATTTTGCTAAAGCGGCGCGGTTGAGCCTTAGCCATACCGACCCGGTTAGCGCAAGCTGATCGGGTTTTTCTTTTGCGTCCCGGCAGAGGACGGCGGATGGGCGAGGCTTACGGTTCAGTCGGCATTGTCGAGGCGAAGCGCGCGGCGTTCAACGAGCCGCTGGCGCTGTCCTCAGGTGCGAGGCTGCCGGCGTTCGAGCTCATGTACGAGACCTACGGGACGCTCAACGCCGAGCGCTCGAATGCGATCCTCGTATGCCACGCACTCAACGCGTCGCACCATGTCGCGGGCGTGTACGCAGGGCGGCCGGATAGCGAAGGCTGGTGGGACAACATGATCGGCCCGGGCAAGCCGGTGGACACCGAGCGGTTTTTCGTGGTCGGCGTGAACAACCTCGGCAGCTGCTTCGGGTCGACCGGCCCGATGTCGGTCAACCCGGCGACCGGCGAGCCATGGGGGTCCGATTTTCCCATCGTGACGATCGAGGACTGGGTCGACGGGCAGGCGCGCCTCGCCGACCGCTTGGGCATAAAGCGCTTTGCGGCGATCATGGGCGGCAGCCTCGGCGGCATGCAGGCGCTCGCCTGGGCCACGCGCTACCCGGAACGCATCGCCAACGCTCTCGTGATCGCCGCGGCACCCAACCTCTCCGCTCAGAACATCGCATTCAACGAGGTTGCCCGCGCGGCGATCCTGACCGATCCCGACTTCCACAATGGGCACTTCTACGCGCACGGCGTCAAGCCAGTGCGCGGACTGCGCGTGGCGCGCATGATCGGGCATATCACCTACATATCGGACGAGCAGATGGGGGAGAAATTCGGCCGCCAGCTGCGCGAGGGAATCAAGTACTCCTTCGACCCCGAGTTCGAGATCGAGTCCTACCTGCGTTACCAGGGGGAGAAATTCTCTGAGTATTTTGACGCCAATACGTACCTTCGCATCACCAAGGCGCTCGACTACTTCGATCCGGCGCGCGAGACCGGCGGCGACCTGGCCAAGGCCTTGGCGCCGGCGCGCGCCCGCTTTCTCGTGATCTCCTTCACGACCGATTGGCGCTTCTCCCCCGCCCGCTCGCGCGAGATCGTCAAGGCCCTCGTGGAGAATCGCCGCGATGTCTCTTACGCGGAGGTCGTAGCGCCCCACGGGCACGACGCATTTCTCCTCGACACGCCGCAGTATCACGCGGTCGTGCGTGCCTACCTCGCGCGGGCCGCGCAATGACGCTGGTCAACCGCGCCGACTTCTCGACCATCGCCGGCTGGGTGGCGCCCAGCGCGCGAGTGCTCGACCTCGGCTGCGGCGACGGGAGTCTGCTCGCCTACCTGCGCGAATCGCGCGCAGTAAGCGGTTACGGCATCGAGATCGACGACGCCGGCGTGCTCGCCTCGATCGGCAACGGCGTCAACGTGATCCAAGGCGATCTGGAGAGCGGCCTCGCGGGGTTCGACGACGGAAGCTTCGACAGCGTGATCCTCTCGCAAACGCTGCAGGCGATGCACCACATCGAGGAGCTGGTCGCCGAGATGCTCCGCGTCGGACGCGAGGCGATCGTTTCCTTCCCCAACTTCGGGCACTGGTCGCACCGGCTGCAGGTACTGCGTGGACGGATGCCGGTATCGAAGAGCCTGCCCTACGAGTGGTACAACACGCCGAACGTGCACTTGTGCACCGTGGCCGATTTCGACACGTTCTGCGCGCGACTTGGGTTTCACGTCCTCGAGCGCGTCGTCCTGCACGAGGGCCGGTCCGTCGGTGTGCTGCCGAATCTCCGCGGATCGCTCGCGATCTATCGCTTTCGACGGAGCCCGAGTCGCGGCGGTTAGAATGCCGCATGCAGGATCCCGCGCCCGCCTCACGGAAGGCTCCCCTGTGGCGCGAGGCGTTGCTCAACAGGCGGATGCTGATCTGCGTGTTCACGGGGTTCAGCTCCGGCCTGCCGCTTTATCTCCTCATCAACCTGCTGCCGGCGTGGCTGCGCTCGGAGCGCGTCGACCTGAGAGCGATAGGGCTCTTCGCCCTGATTCAGCTCCCGTTCACATGGAAGTTCCTTTGGTCGCCTTTCGTCGACCGCTACGCGCTGCCGCTGCTGGGGAGACGTCGGGGGTGGATGCTCCTGACGCAGGCGCTGCTGCTCGCCTCGATCCCGCTGTTCGGACTCCTGCGGCCGCAGCCCGATCTGTGGGCCATCGCGTATCTGGCACTGGCCGTGGCGTTCTTCGCCGCGACGCAGGACATCGTTCTTGACGCGTACCGCCGCGAGCTGCTCCCCGACGCCGAGCTCGGCCTCGGCAACGCGATCCACGTGCAGACCTACCGCATCTCGAGCCTCGTCCCGGGGGCGTTGGCTCTGATCCTCGCCGATCACCTGCGGTGGCAAGCGGTGTTCGCGATCACCGCGCTGTTCATGCTGCCGGGAATCGCGACCACGCTGCTGGTGAACGAGCCGGCGCTCGCCAGGCCCGCACCGCGCACGCTTGCCGAGGCAGTCGTCGAGCCCTTTCGCGAATTCATCGCACGCTCCGGCCGGAGCCAGGCGCTGCTCGTGCTGGCGTTCATCTTTTTCTACAAGCTGGGCGACTCGATGGCGACCGCGCTCGCCACGCCCTTCTATCTCGACATGGGTTTCTCGCTTTCCGACATCGGCCTGATTGCGAAGAACGCGGGCCTGTGGGCAAGCGTGGCGGGAGGATTGCTCGGCGGTTTGTGGATGCTCAAGATCGGGATCAATCGCGGCCTGTGGTTGTTTGGCATCGTGCAGGTCGTGTCGATACTCGGCTTCGCCTGGCTCGCCTACGTGCATGAGCCGGACCGCCTGCTGCTCGCGCTGGTGATCGCGTTCGAGGCCCTCGGCGTGGGTCTCGGCACGGCGGCGTTCACCGCCTTCATCGCGCGCACGACCGATCCGCGCTATACCGCAACGCAGTTCGCGCTCTTCACGAGCCTCGCCTCGGTTCCTCGCTCGCTGGTTAACGCCACGACCGGGTGGATCGTCGAGCAGACAGGCTGGTTCGCGTTCTTTCTCCTCTGCACTGCGCTCGCGCTGCCCGGCATGGCGCTGCTCTTGCGGGTGGCGCCGTGGGGTGCGCGTGACGACAAGGAATCGGCGCGGCGCCTAGACGCAGGATGAGGCGATGGCCTTGTCCCACGCGCGGCGCACCTCCTTCGCGACGCGCGTGACGGCAAGGCCGTTCATGCACGCGTGTCGCGGCTCGGCGTAGACCTGCCCCGGCGGATTGATGCACGGACCGCGCGGCACCCTCGACACCGCAGGATCTTCGCGAAAGCACGGCTGACAGTAGAGTCCGAGACTGACGTTGGTATTGTGGGGGTAGCCCGCGGCGCTAGCCTGCGTGGATCCCCAGAGAATGACGGCGGGTACACGCGTTCCATCTCCAGCAGCGTCGACCCAGCGGTAGTTCGTGAGGTGATTCGCGAACGAGTCGATCCCGACGTGCAGCGTCGCGTTCGCGACCAGCGCAATCGCCGTTGACAGCGGTGTTCCCATATAGTCGTGGCGCGCACCGGCGATGCGGGGCTCGTTCGCCGTCCCGAGCTGAACGACGGGGATATCCTGGCACGAAGCGAGCAACGCCTCCCAGCGCTCGTGGCGCCAGTGCTTGTACGCCGACCATCCTGACTTCGTCTGCAGCGTGGCGTAACTGTCCGGAAGGTCTGCCGGGCGCGGCGGGCGCGGGAGCTGCAGGGACGGCCACTCGTCGGGCGTGAGCCCCATCTCGGCAGCGAAATACTCGATGAGGTGCCGGCGCATCGGTCGTTCCGGATAGCCCTCCCCGATCGGATAGCCGATGAGATTGAAGCTTCGCTCGTAGGCCTGCGCGCGGGCGTCGAAATCGGCGCAGTCCTCAACGACTTCGACCCCGGCGGCTCGCATCAGGTCGGCCAGCGCGACCCCGATCGCGTGGTCGCAGGCGTAGTGGATCGCGCGCCCCGGATATGCGCGCTTGAGGGGCGGAATCAGGTTGAGGGTCATCACGATATCGCCGATCGCGCCCGGGCGATGGAGTGCGATACGGGGCGGCCCGGACGGCGCTCTCGCGGGCGGACGCCCGGCTTGCAGCCTGCGGATGCGCGCGTCCCACTCCGCGTCGGGCACGCCGATGCGCTCGCGCGCACGATTCGCCCAATCCAGTGCCGCATGCAGGTCGCCTTGGTGCTCGTGGCACCAGGAAATGAGCCGCGCCGGCTGGTCGGTGTACTTGTTGGGCTCGCGCCAGAGAAGCGTCGGCGGTATCGGCGCGTCCGCCGCCTGAAGCGCGTAGCCGATCGTGTGCGCGTAGCGCCTCTGATCGTAGGCAATGT
>Ga0335085_10003392_pt1 | contig 27681 bp, 26 predicted proteins | sample Lox_Sample_45_FD_206712 | JGI IMG/M metagenome (GOLD analysis project Ga0335085, IMG submission 206712) | Soil microbial communities from Loxahatchee National Wildlife Refuge, Florida, United States - Lox_Sample_4.5 | ecosystem: Environmental > Terrestrial > Soil > Wetlands | place: USA...
CCTGTCAATCTTTGATTGGCAAAAGCAGCCCGCCGACAGTGTTGTCAGGGGTATGATTGCCGGAGGAATCCAAAGTTCCTGCGGCGTCAAGCCGCTCGGGTCTTTTTCAAGCCATCCGCAGCCCATTCCACTGAGAATCATTCCTTTGACAATCATTCCCCTGACACCACCCGTGCTTGACGCCGCACCCAAATGCCTGGACACATTGTACCCATGAAATCCATCACCACGAACGGCACAAAGATCGCCTGGATTGGTGCCGGCATGATGGGCGCCGCGATGGCGGGCAATCTCGCGAAAGCCGGCTTCCGCGTTGCGATCTGGAATCGCACGCCGACAAGTCCGGGACTGTCTCTCGCGGCGTCGCACGGTTGCACTATCGCTCAAACTGTCGAGGACGCACTCCAAGGCAGCCAGGTGGTTTGCTCCTGTGTCACGGACGGTCCCGCCCTCCGCTCTGTCTTGTTCGCGCCGAATCGCGATTTGAAAAAACGACTCGAGCCCAACGCGCTGCTCATGGACCACGGCACCATCGGTCCCGTTGAAGCGAAAGCAATCGCACAGCAACTCGCCAATGCCGGCTTCCGGTTCATCGACGCGCCCGTCACCGGCGGCGATATCGGCGCCCGGGAGGCCACACTCACGTTCATGGTCGGCGCTGACTCCAATGATTTGGAATTCGTTCGACCGCTTTTAAACGCGATGGGAAAGAAAATTGTCCATGCCGGGCCGGCTGGCAGCGGTCAATCGCTCAAGCTCGTGAATCAATTGCTTTGCGGAGTGAATCTGCTCGCAACCGTTGAAGCATTTCAAGTCGCGCAAAAACTGGGCATGGATCCCAGGCTCGTCGTTGAAGCGTGCGGCGGCGGCGCAGCCGGAAGCTGGCAATTGGCCAATCTCGGTCCGAAAATCATCGCGCAGGATTATCAGCCGGGATTCCGCGCAGCGCATTTGTTCAAGGATTTGAATTTCCTTCGCGACGCTCTCAACTCCGCTTCCAACCAACCTGCTCCACCCTGCTTCAACATCGCGTTGGATGCCTTCGGACGCGTGACGAAAATGGGCAAAGGCGAATTGGGAACACAAATCGTGTGGATGGCACATCCATGAAACCGGCAGTTTTCCTCACGCGCCAATTGCCGCCCGCTGTCATGGAACGGCTCGAACGCGAAACCGATCTCGCCTGGCATCGTGCGGACCGCATCGCGACCAAATCAGAAATCATCGCCGGCATGTCAGGCCGCCAGGCCCTGCTCTGCACCATCCTCGACCGCGTTGACGCTGAATTGCTCGACGCCTGTCCCGGCCTGAAGGTCGTCGCGAATTTCGGCGTCGGCTTCAACAACATCGATGTCGCTGCAGCGACCGCCCGAAAAATTCCGGTGACCAACACGCCCGGTGTTCTGACCGATGCGACCGCGGACATGGCGTTCGCCCTGTTGCTCGCCATCGCCCGGCGGCTCGGCGAAGGTGAAAGAATTGTCCGGACGCACCAATGGGAAGGCTGGCAGCCGTTGCAATTGCTCGGCTCGGACGTCACCGGCGCCACTCTCGGCATCCTTGGCTTCGGCCGCATCGGCCAGGCGGTCGCTCGCCGCGCCCGGGCCTTCGGCATGCGCGTGATCTATTGGAATCGAACCGCAGCGCCCGCGTCAGCCGCACCCGATGCCACACGCGTGAGTTTTGAGGAAGCGCTTCGCCAATCTGATTTTGTTTCGCTGCACGTCGCGTACAATTTCGAAACTCATCACCTGCTCGACCAACCACAGTTCGCGTTGATGAAGCCAACCGCCTTCGTCATCAACACCTCGCGCGGCGCGGTGATCAACGAAACGGCGCTGGTCCGCGCATTGCAGACAAAACAAATCGCGGGCGCGGCGCTGGATGTCTTCGAGCGCGAACCGCAACTCGCGCCCGGACTCGCCGGCCTCGAAAACGTCGTGCTCGCCCCGCACCTCGGCAGCGCGACGATAGGCACCCGCACAAAAATGGGAATGATCGCCGTGGATAACCTCCTGGCAGCCTGCGAAGGACGGCGTCCGCCGAATTGCGTCAACCCGGAAGTCATCACCTAACTCCCAACAATCCCCATGCAATATATCCTCGCCCTTGATGCCGGAACCACCAGCGTGCGCGCCATCGTTTTTGATCACGCGGGGCAGATGCGGGCGCTCGCGCAAAAAGAAATCCGCCAGATTTATCCCAAGCCCGGCTGGGTGGAACAGGACCCGCAGGAAATCTGGTTCACCCAAATTGCCGTCGCGGTGGAAGCGCTTGGACGCGCCCGCATCCGGCCGAGCGACATCGCCGCCCTGGGAATTACGAACCAGCGGGAAACGACCGTCGTTTGGGATCGAAAAACCGGCGATGCCGTCTATAACGCCATCGTCTGGCAGGACCGGCGCACGGCGCAAGCCTGCGACGAACTTCGCGCCGCAGGCCACAACAAGGAAATCAACCAACGCACGGGGCTGCTGCTGGACGCTTATTTCTCGGCCACGAAAATCGCCTGGATTCTCGACAACGTGCCCGGTGTTCGCGCGCGGGCTGAAGCGGGTGAACTCCTCTTTGGCACCATTGATACCTGGCTCATCTGGAAAATGACCAGCGGCCGCCACGTTCACGTGACCGACCCGAGCAACGCTTCGCGCACCCTGCTCTACAATATTCACACCGGAAACTGGGACAAGGAATTGCTCAAGTTGTTTCGCATTCCCGCCAGTCTTCTGCCGGAAGTGCGCACCTCCAGCGAAGTTTATGGCGAGGTCAGCACGTCGCTCGGATTGCAAAAAGTGGTCATCGCGGGAATTGCCGGCGACCAGCAAGCGGCCCTGTTTGGCCAGATGTGCGTGCGTCCAGGCCAGGCAAAAAACACCTACGGTACCGGCTGCTTCCTTTTGCAAAATCTCGGCCCGAAACCAATCACTTCCCGCAACCGCTTGCTGACGAGTGCCACTTGCCAGCTTGGCAAACAGCGCGGATTTGCCCTCGAAGGCAGTGTTTTCGTCGGCGGAGCTGTCGTGCAATGGTTGCGCGACGGCTTGCGCCTGGTGCGCTCGGCCGATGAGGTCAATTTGCTGGCCAACTCCACTCCGGACAACGGCGGCGTTTATCTCGTGCCCGCCTTCACGGGCCTGGGCGCGCCTCATTGGGATCCTTATGCGCGCGGCGTCATTATCGGCATCACGCGCGACACCTCCGCCGCTCACATTGCACGCGCGGCGCTGGAAGGCGTAGCTTACCAGGTGGCCGACCTGATTGATGCTATGCACGCGGACACCGGCAAACGACTGAAAGAACTGCGCGTGGACGGCGGCGCGAGCCACAGTGACTTCATGATGCAATTCCAGGCCGACCTATTGCAGATTCCGGTTGTCCGGCCGGCAGTGACAGAAACAACCGCCCTGGGCGCCGCTTACCTTGCCGGGCTGGCGGTGGGTTACTGGAAAAGCATCGATACGCTCGCCAGCCAATGGAAGGTTGAAAAAAATTTCGAACCGCGCATGTCCCGCGCGCAAGTGGATGAATTGCGTTCCCGATGGAATGCCGCTCTGGATCGGGCCAAAAATTGGGAATCAAGTCCACCACTGAAAGCCACGCGCAAGACCGGCAAAAAAAACCGCCGCGCCTGAACGGCCGCACCCATGAAAACCGCCTTATGAATCGAGACGACATGTTGAAACGCTTACGGGAACACGCGGGACCGTGGGACATTATTATTATTGGCGGCGGCGCGACAGGCGCCGGGGTTGCCGTGGACGCGGCGACCCGTGGCTATTCCACGCTCCTGTTGGAACAACACGACTTCGGCAAAGGCACTTCCAGCCGGAGCACCAAGCTGGTGCACGGCGGCGTGCGTTACCTCGAACAGGGCAACGTCTCGCTGGTCATGGAGGCTTTGAAGGAACGCGGAATCCTCCGCCAAAATGCTCCCCATCTGGTCAGCGAACTCGCCTGCGTCGTCCCCAGCTACGCGTGGTGGGAAGGACCGTTCTACGGCATCGGCCTCAAAGTCTACGAACTGCTCGCCGGCAAATATGGATTTGGAAAATCGCGGAAAATTTCCAAGGAGGAAGCTCTTCGCCGCCTGCCCAACGTCAATCCGGAAGGACTCACCGGCGGAGTCGTGTACTACGACGGCCAATTTGACGATAGCCGGCTGCTCATCAATCTGATCGCAACGGCTGCCGAACACGGCGCAACGTTGCTCAATTACGCCAAAGTCACCGCGCTTCAAAAAGGCCCCGACGGCATCGTCAATGGAGTCATTTGGAAAAACATCGAGACCGGCGAAACCTTCAGCACCAAAGCAAAAGTGGTTGTCAATGCGACCGGCGTATTCACGGATTCCGTGCGCCGCCTTGCGGAACCCGGCGCAAATCAAATGATCGCGCCGAGTCAGGGCGCTCATCTGGTTTTCGACCGCTCCTTTCTGCCGGGAACGAATGCCATTCTGGTGCCGCACACCAAAGACGGTCGGGTCATGTTCGCCATCCCCTGGCACGGCCACACTCTGGTCGGCACGACCGACACACCGATAAAAGAACCGTCCCTGGAACCGATCGCGTTGGAACAGGAGGTCGAATTCATGCTGGAAACAGCCTGCCTTTACCTCGCAAAGAAACCATCGCGAGCCGACGTCCTGAGTGTTTTTGCCGGAATCCGGCCGCTCGTGAAATCCGGCAATGGCGCCAAAACCGCCGCGCTCTCTCGCGACCACACTCTCCACATTGATAAATCCGGGCTCCTCAGCATCACCGGCGGCAAATGGACAACCTATCGCAACATGGCCCAGGTCTGCGTCGACCAGGCTGCCACCCTCGCGGGCCTCCCGGACCAACCCTGCGTGACTCCCACCCAGAAAATCCACGGCCATCACCCAAACGCAGCCGGCTTCGGTTCTCTCTCAGTCTACGGCTCGGACGCTCCGGCGATTCGCAAACTGATTGCCGACGAAGCAACAACAGGCCGCCTGCTGGATTCCCAGTTGCCTTATATGGAAGCCGAAGTGATCTGGGCAGCACGCCAGGAAATGGCTCGCACCGTTGAAGACGTGCTCGCGCGGCGAACTCGGGCATTGTTCCTCAATGCCAAAGCCGCGCTGCACATGGCGCCGCGAGTCGCAAACATTTTAGCCGGGGAATTGGGACGGGACGAATCCTGGCAGGCCGAACAGCTTGCTGCATTCGCTAAAACTGCGAGTGGTTATCAACTGGTGTAGCGGCAACCGTAGTCTCGTGGATGACATCCCGCGAACTCACGCACGGCTGGCCGCTCCGATATCCCATCGTCGCTTCGTTTTGCGTCACGCTGATTTCGGTATAACTCACCGTCGCGGCATCCGCTCGATGCATGCAGGTGGAGAAAGGTCCGCATTTCGGATGATGCGAACGATGCAGCCGGCGCAGCCATTCCACTGTTCCTGCGGAATCCTCCCGTTGCGCTCTTTGAAATGCCAGATTTCGCGCAGCCCGCGCCATGGGTTCGTCATAGCCTGAAGAAATCCATTGTTGAGGCTTCCACGGATGCCTTTGCCGAACGAAGTTTTTCAAATCCCATTTCCATTCCACAATCTCGCAGCCATCCCGAAAAACTCCGATGAGACGAAACGGATTGATAAGATTCAGCGGCAGCCCGGACAACCCCTCCTCCGCCTCGCCAGGCGCGCAGCAGGCACTCGCCCTTCTGACAACTTCACCGCGGCTGACTCCTTCGCCCTTCACACGCCCCGGCACCGAATACCAATTGATCAACGCAAAACTGGCGCGCGCATCATTGAGCGAAATCCACGTGCCGCCGCCCGGCTCAGACGGGCAAAGGACTGTGGACCTGCTGACAAATCTCCGCTGCGGCGGGACGCCGGCGATGCGCGCAAGTTGTTCGTCGCGATTCATCGCCAGGTAATAACCAACCTCGCGTAGAATAAAAGTGACCGTGCACATTTTTTGCCTCAATCCGCCATGGGATACGTCGCCGCCAGCCGTGAATATTCACGCCATTTTTTCCAGAGGAGCGAAAGGCCTGCCGGCTTGCACCCGCGCCGGCGATTGGCCGCTCCCATGGCAAACACAAGCTCCCATTGGCGAAACAGGGTGCGATACGCCGCGAACAATGAATTGCGCGCGTCGTAAATGCTCGTCGCTTCCGACGCGGCACCGTTTAATTCGATGATCTGAAACCCCCTCCCGCATCGCAAATCCTCCTCGTTCGAATATCGAATATCGTATCGGCCAATGTAAAAACCGGCGAGCCTCTGCGAAATCGCATCAATGCTTTCAGCCAGTGCCGGGGTGCAGAGATGCATGCCATCGCGAAAAACGCAGCCCTGGGCGTGATTGCCGGCTTCGACCAACTTCAGCATTTCGCCTTCGGCAAGCACTTCGTCTTCCCGCCCGCGCAGGCGTTTGATGTATTTATCAGCCAAATAACGCGCGCGCGAGTCGCGCCAGATCAATTCGGAAATGGTCGAAACGCCATCGCCTTCGACTGCGGGAAAAAATTTCTCCGTAACGGCGAAAATGTGGCCGTGCAATTCGTGCGGAAAACGGTAATAGAAGACGCCGATCTCGCATGGGCCTTCAGCATATCGTTGCACGATCAGCGGCGCGGTCGTCTTTTCCAGATAATCCAGGGCTTGCCGCTCGTTGCGAATCAACTGCACACCCACCCCGCGTTGTCCCACGTCGGGTTTCAAAATAAACGGATAGGAAAAATTGCGTCGCCGGCAAATGTCCGCAATCGAGGCAAGCCGCTCTTGAATCGCAGAGCCGCCGATCAATTCCGCCTCCGCCGTGAAGTCCGGACTGGCCGACATGAGTTCGTTCAGCGTTGCGATTTTTGATTCACCCACAAACCCGCCGGAAAAAATCCCTGGATTTGCCGCGGTCGCCACGGTCAAACCGCGATATTTGATGCACAGCCACAGACCATGGAGCGCGACCGGCGCATAAAACATCCACGCCGGCCAGAATTCCCAATGGCCCCAGCGCTTCAGAGCCACCGCCGCCCGTCGCAAGTCAAACTTCCCAGCCAACCGCCGAAGTCCATGGAGCAAAATAAAAATGACCGCGCCGGCAACGAGCAGGCCGGCGCCGGCGTGCTTGTAAGCATTCAGCCAATGGAACAGCCGCGCGCCAAAAGTCTGGGCGAGGAAAAGAACCAGAAACGTCCACACAAACGATGCCAATCCCGTCACCAGCAAAAACCGCAGGAGCGGCACTCGCAGAAAACCCGCCGCCAGATAAGTCGGCAACCGCGTGCCGGGAATCATGCGGCTGAAAACAAGAATTCCGATTCCCTTTTCCGCAAACCACCGCTCGCTGCGCATCACTTTCGTTTCAAACTTTTTCAAAGAGGAGCGTTCAAACCAGTTGCGCCCCGCATAGCGAGCCATCGCATACAGCCCGGCGTCCCCGGACCAGATCCCAAGAAAGCAGGCCGCGAATGCCGCCGGCCAGGAGATTTCTCCCGTCGCCAGCAGCAGACCCGCGCCCACCGCCGCGGCGTCCTCCAGCACGAATGTCGCCAGGAAAAAACCCGCCGCCTTGGCAAACGGCAGCCAATCCGCGATGGCTTGCGGCGACAATGAGAGAGTCTGCGTCATTGGATTCACTAAGCGGCCGCTCTCACCGTCTCCTCCTGATGTTTCAACGTGGACGGCGCCACTCCGAAGCCTGCGGGCATTGGGACTCCCAGGATTCCGCCCATGATTCCGATCAACGCATAATGATGAACGGCGTGCGCCACCGAATACATGATTTCCCTGCCGACGGTCGAAAACGAAATCTGCGATCCGCTCGCGCCATAACTCGTCTTGCAGGTCACCGCCAGCGAACGCGCCAGCGACCCGGAGTTCAACCGCTCATAACCCGCGCGCAATTCGCGCGTGGCGCTCAATGCGGCCATTCGGTCGCGCTCGATCGGCGTGTTTCGCTCCCGCCGATCATAGTTCAGATCGCCGCCCGCCGCGGAATCGAGCAGGTTGCGGAAATGATCCAGGCAGTGCCGGTAGTGCCCGCCAATCGAAGCGTTAAACGCAACGGGGACCTTGGACATGTAGATTTCATCATCGATGCTCTGCAACAGCGCCTCGCCTTGCAGAAGTGTTTCGATAACCGCGTGAATCAAATCGGAATCGAGTGGATTAAAGTTCATGTGTGTGGGATTGAATGAAACGTGAAACGATTGGGATTTGGCGTCTTTGAAGAAACAGCACAACCAGGCTGCACACGAGCACCGTGACTGCGAGACCGAACAGCAAACCGCCGTCGTTCTTGACGACAATGCCAAGAACCGTCAGGTGGCTGAAGATGGCGCCGGCCATGACGCCGGTGGCCAGCAACGCGCCAATCCAGGCATGACACCGAAACAGCAGCAAAACCGCCGCCACCAATTCCACCACCCCGGTGGCATAACGTCCAACCGGCTCAAGCCCCACCTTCGTGAAGATATAAACCGACTCCTCCGCGCCGGTGAATTTGAAAAACAGCGTCTGAAGCAGAATGATTGCGGCGGTCAAACGACAAACCCAACTCAAAACAGTGACTGATTTTGATTGCGGTTTCATAAGCGGCGATTGTTTGGATTACTTTCCTTTTTTCTCCACCAGGCCCGGCCAGTTTTCATTGGCCTTGGTGAGATTGCTTTTTTGGTCCTGGTTGAAACTGTCGCGAATGCTCTTGCTGTATTGGAGAAGGAGTTTTCCATCCACGATTTGGTAGGCGTCGACGTCCACGGGCGCGAGTTTGTTGCGGGAAACGCCGTAGGCGCAGTAGCCGCCAAACGCGGGCTCGTACTTCATCGGGTCTTTTTCGAAAAGTTCCTTGTGCTCCTGGGAAGCGAATTGATACGTCGCGCCATCCGCGCTGCTCGTGAATTCCGGCTTGCCTTTTACGGGGCTGTGGTCAGTGAAGAACGCGACAGGATCATAACCCTGGATCGCCACACCGGACCTGTCCAGGTTGAGAAGCATTTTGGTTTGAGCTTGGGCGGAGACACAAAGTGTGAATCCCGCGGCGAGTAAGAGTGCTGATAATTTTTTCATTCGCCTTTTCGTCGAGGTGCCGCGGCGGATCCTTACACAAATAATTTTCTGTCCGGCGGATAAATGCTCTAACGGTTGGAAACAGATTGTCCGAGCCCGCCACCCACAGCCTGCACTGCTTCGAGCCTTTCCTTTTCAGTCACCCAAATCGCAATGGCGGCGTCGCCCGCCGGACTCGTGGAGGGTTGCGATAAAACGAACTGCCCCTGCCACGCGCCGTCCACGCGGCGCATTGGCACGGTGACAAAACGGACGGCTGCAAAATCGTGATTCAACCGGCGGCCGCGATTTTCCCCTGCCTTCACGTCACTGCTCACGCCGTTCGCCAGCAATGCGGCGTGAACTTCATAGGCCAAATTCGTCGCGCCTTCAGGCTGAAAGATAACCTTCCACCGGTCCGGTTCGACAGAACTCGCTGTGAGCAATCCGGTTTTCTCCCCGGATTGGCGCGGGCCGTCTTTCGATATCGTCCAGCCGGTCCATTCCTTTCCATTCACGACAAATGCCGGTGTATAGACATTCTCGCTGTGCCAGCTCTCGGCGTAGGAAAGTTGCCGATCGGAATATCCCCTGTCCGCCAGCGGATCGCGCCAGCCCAGATGGTCCCAATAATCCACATGAAATGCCACCGGCACAAAATCCTTCCACAACCGCGGCGAATGCTTCAACCCGCTCAGCCATTTTTCCGCCGGCGGACAACTGCTGCACCCTTCCGAAGTGTAGAGCTCCAGCAACGCGGTTTTCTCTGGTCCGCTTTGGATCATAATGGTGGCTGGTGTGGCAATCATGGGCAGTGATGTAACTAACGATAGAGCTAAAAGTAATTTCGTCATAACAACTGATCGTCTCGCGATAAATCGTTGAAGGTATTGAATCGCGTCTTCCCGTCAGCGCCGCCGACAGTACCAGCAAACGCCTTTCACCTTGAACGACCTTTCCCAAACCCGCCGGCTGTACGACGGGTTTGATATGGAATTGCACTTCCGGCGCAAACGCCGGGATGATTTGTTCAGGTTTTGTCTGCACGAAGATGAGTCGAAACACTCGCCTGCCTCCTTACAACAAAATGAAAAAAGCGTCTGCCGCCTCAAATAGCATGCTCCCATGAATCCATGCGAGTGCCCGTTCCTAAAGAAACGAATTCACCATGCGATTTCCATACGATTTTCGTTGCACATCTCCCAAGTGATGATAAAAACGACGGCGAAGGAAAGGAGAGGCGATGCCGAAATGGAAAGGCGAAGGATACTTGTATGGAAGGGATAATCATTCTCAATTCTGAATCCTCGGAGAACCAAGCGATTCGTGTCTGGCGCAACCGCCCACAATCCCTCACTCTTTCTCCGGATTTTTGCGGATTTTTGCGACCAATTTTTTTCGCCCACTTCAAACAACCAACTTCCCCTTGGATGTTCGATGTTCGATGTCCCCCCGGCCTCGACCTTGGACCCTTTTTGGAGCTTTTTGGAGGTATTTGGAGCCATTTGGAGACGATATTTTTTTCTGAATCACCTCACAAAAAGACCTTTGGAACAGTTTCCGTAAGGGATATCTTCTCTGGCCGACATACCCAGACGATCGTGAGTGAAAAAGACGACATGGCCCCAGCCGCGCCTGCGGAAAATGCCGGTGAAAAACCGCCGGCGCAGCTTTCCGATCCCGAGCGCTGGGTCGAGGAACATGGTGATTACCTGTTTAAGTACGCCCTCGCCAGGCTCCGCGACACGGCAAAAGCCGAAGACCTCGTGCAGGAAACCTTTCTGGCGGCCCTGAAAGGCGGCAAAAATTTCGCGGGGAGGTCCGCGGAAAAAACCTGGCTCATCGGCATCATGAAAAACAAAATCGCCGACTACTTTCGCAAGGCCAGCCGCGAAACCTCATTTACCGACCTCCTGTTTTATGAGGACCAGGAGAACGAACAATTCGTGGGCGAAGGTTTCTCCAGCGGAAGCTGGCTTGGCGAGCACGCCCCCGTTGATTGGGAGCAAAATCCCGGCGCGAACCTGGATAATGAAGCCTTCTGGAAAGCATTCCGGGACTGCGCCGCCAAATTGCCGAAGAACATCAGCGCCGCCTTTTGCCTGCGCGAAATTGATGGAATCGAAACCCGGGAGGTTTGCCAAATTTTGAATATTTCCGAAAACAATCTCTGGGTCATGTTGCATCGCGGGCGCATGGCTTTGCGACGATGCCTGGAAATCAACTGGTTTGAAAAAAATGTGTAAGGAAAAAGTCCCGGACGCGACCAATGACAAGTTGAAGGGTACTAAACGCCGTTTGACGCTATGAAATCGCCCCGCACACCCGTCAAGGCTCTCACCAGGGCCGTTTCCATCCTTTCTCCGAGTTGCCGGCAGGCGAGCCGGCTGCAATCAGAAAGCCTGGATCGCCGGCTGACGGTTTTTGAACGCATCGGATTGCGAATCCATCTTCTCCTGTGCAAATGGTGCCGGAGATACGGAGAGCAATTAAAATTTTTGCACGCCGCTTCCCATCAGTGCGAAGAACACCCGCAATCCGGCCCCGCGCAAAAACTTTCCTCCGAAGCCCGCGAACGGATTAAGCAAAAACTTCAATCCAGCGAAGGATAGCCTCCACGACCATGCTCGCACAAAGCCGCAGGCCGTTTGAGCGACTTTGTTCAGGCTGATTAAATCGAACCATCCCTTGGCCGCCATCCGGGCGTTTGTTTTTTAATTTTGTGCGTAAAAACGCGAAATCTGCGTGAATTTGAATCATCGGCAAACTACGTGCTCGCCGGGATTTATTGATCTGCAATAAATCAACCTTTGCCCTGCGGCTTTCACCGGTGTGGATTTGCGCTGTGTTGGCAGCCGGGGTGCTTTTATCGCTGCTCTTGTTTGCAGCCTTGCGCGGCTGGGAGCAAAGGGACGTCGAAAAACGCGCATCCGACCTGGTCGGCGAGCAGGCTGAGAAGTTGCAGGTCAGCATTTTGCGTTCAATGGAGGTTCTTCATTCCGTTGCCTCCCTGCATGCGGTTGAAGAACAATTCAATCGCAAAGCCTTCCAGGATTTTGTGCAGGATGCGCTTCATCGCCAGCCTGAATTGCAGGCGCTTTCGTGGAACCCCGTCGTTTTGGTGGACCAGCGAACCGCTTTTGAAGCAGGGGCAAATGCGGAGGGGGAAGCCGGTTTTCAATATCGCGAAGCCGGTCCTGTGGGGCAGTTCCTGGCCGCGGGCAACCGGGCCGCCTGTGTTCCCGTTTATTTCATCGAGCCGCGTCCGCCAAACGCCGCGGCCGTCGGTTACGACCTCGCCTCCGACCCACTGCGTTTGAGCTCGATAGAACAAGCGCGTGATTCCGGAATGCCGGTCGCAACGGAGCCGATTCACCTCGCTCAGGGACCGCAAAATAAAGTTGGTTTCCTCGTGGTCCTGCCGGTTTATGACGGCGCGCCTCCCAAAACCACGGCGGAACGCCGTGAAAAACTGGCGGGATTCGCAGTGGCCGTCTTTCGCGTGGAAGACCTCGTCCGCGAATTTTTCTCAACGCTCAAGAGCGAGGGTATTAACGCCGGCCTTTACGACGAATCCCGGCCCGGCCAATGGTTGTACACGAATGCGAAACCGGTAGACCATCCCAGCGGAATGGTTCACCTCGAAGCAGCCGGACGCCAATGGGCCATTCCGTTTGCGCCAACGCCCAAATTCGTTTCGTCCGTTCCACACTCCCAATCCTGGCTTGTATTGCTCGGCGGGCTTGGATTCGCCTTCCTCACCGCTGCCTATTTGTATCAGGGTTGGCGGCGCGCAACGGAACTGGCGGCGGTCAATACGGCTCTCCAGGAAGAAGTGGCCGTTCGCAAACGCGCCGAAGCTGCGGCCGCCGACGCCAACCAGGCCAAATCGGATTTTCTCGCGAACATGAGCCATGAAATACGCACCCCGCTCAACGCCATTCTGGGCTACACGCAGCTCATGCAGCGCGACCCCGCTCTTCCAACCGGCCAGCGCGATTGGATTTCCGGGATCAGTGCCAGCGGCAGGCACCTGCTGGGGCTCATCAATGAAATTTTGGACCTGTCCAAAATCGAAGCGCGGCGGATGGAACTCAAACCGGTGGACTTCAATGTGGTCACGCTCGCCTGCGAGCTGGCCGCCACTTTTCGTCCGCTCTGCGCCGAAAAGCGAATCGCCTTCCGCCTGGAAATTGCCGGGCCCTCGCAAAATATTGTCCGCGGCGATGAAGGGAAATTGCGCCAGATTCTCATCAATCTGGTTGGCAACGCGATCAAGTTCACCAATTCCGGCGAGGTCTGCCTGCGCTTGAGTCCGGTCACGGAGGAACAACGATGGCTCTTTGAAGTTTTCGACACCGGTTTGGGCATTCCTGAAAACGAACAGGCGGACATTTTCAAACCATTTCATCAAGGCAGCGGCGCGCGGCATCAGGGCGGCACGGGTCTCGGCCTCACCATCGCCAAGCGGCAGGTGGAATTGCTCGGCGGCGAATTGAAGCTCCAGTCCGAACGCGGTGTCGGATCGCGCTTTTTCTTTGAACTCCCCTTTGCATCCCCTGCCGGAGATATCCACAAACGGACAACCCGGGTCAGGCGTCTCGCGAAAGGATGCGCCGTGCACGCGCTGGTCGTCGATGACAGCCCGGAAAACCGTGAAGTGCTCGGTGGCGCGTTGACGGCTATTGGATGCGAAGTCCTTTTCGCACAGGACGCCGCAGAGGCCATCACACAGGCACGACGTCACAAACCGGAAATCATATTTTTGGATTTGCTGCTGCCCGGAGAACAGGGCACGCAGGTTGCCCATTCCATTTTGAGCCAGGCTTCTCCCGTTGCACCCAAAATTATCGCCCACACCGCATCGCCTTTGGCTCGTCACCAGGAGGAGGCGCGCGCGGCCGGCTGCGTGGATTTCATCAATAAACCCTTCGATTGCGAAACCCTTTACGAATGTCTCGAACGCCATCTCCGGGTCGGAATGGAACGTGAAGCAATCGACTCCGAACTGCCTGCGGCAGCGCTGGAACGCGTTGCATTGCCGGACAGCCTCTGTTCCCGGCTGGCTGTCGCGGCAGAACTGCACAGCACCACAGCGCTCAAGGCCTGCCTGACTGAATTGCACGAACTCAACCCCGCGGCCAGCCGGCTCGCGGAAGAAATCCGCCTGTTGATGCGCAGCTACGACATGGATGGAATCCAGCGGTTGTTGGCCCAATACGTGTCGCGCATCGAAAACTCCGAAGCAACCCCGTCCCACCATGCACGCTAAAGTGTCCCCCGAAAAAATTCTGCTCGTGGACGATGTCCCGGCCAATCTTTCTGTGCTCGTTTCGGCTCTCGAGCCTCACTCTTACGAAATGCTCGCGGCCTCCAACGGTGCCACAGCGTTGAGGGTCGCCGCCAAAGCGCTGCCGGACTTGATTCTCCTCGATATCCTGATGCCGGAGATGAACGGCCTGGAAACCTGCCGCCGGCTCAAACAGGACGAGGCGACACGGGATATTCCGGTGATTTTTCTGACGGCCCGCTGCGAGATGGAGAGCATCGTCGAGGGATTTCGGGCCGGCGGTGTGGATTACATTGTAAAGCCGTTTCAAACGGAAGAGGTATTGAGCCGGGTCGCAACGCATTTGCGCATCAGCCGCCTCGCCCGTGAACTGCGGGAAAAAAATCGGGCGCTGGAAACCAAAACCGCCGAACTGACCGCAGAGATCCTGCGGCGCCAGGAGGCGGAAGTCGCGTTGCGTCAGGCCGGAGATAAATTGGAGGCATTCTCAGACCTCGAAGCGTCACGAGGAAACATCAGCGGCCTCGTCGGCGCCAGCAAACCCCTCCAGAAAATCGTCACTGAGATTCATCGCCTGCATCAATTCCCCAACACCAGTGTATTGATTGCCGGCGAAAGCGGGACGGGTAAGGAATTGATCGCCCGCGCCATTCATTTCAGCAGCGCCCGGGCCAAGGCGCCCTTTGTCCCCGTGAATTGCGTTGCCATCCCGTCGGAACTGGCGGAATCGATTCTTTTCGGCCACGTGAAAGGCGCCTTCACTGGCGCCTTGGCGGATCGCAAAGGATGCTTTGAACTGGCCGATGGCGGCACGCTGTTCCTGGACGAAATCGGCGATATGCCGATCGCGCTTCAGGTAAAGTTGCTGCGCGTCCTGGAGGACGGGTGCATCACCCCCGTGGGCCAGGCGGAACCGAGAAAAGTGGACGTCCGCATCATCGCCGCCACCAACGCCGATTTGGACGCGCGCATTACCGCGGGGTCATTTCGCCAGGATCTTTTTTTCCGGCTGGCGCGCTACTCCATCACCACCCCGCCCTTGCGCGAGAGAATCGAAGACGTTCCATTGCTGGCGGCCCATTATCTGAAAGTATTTGCCGCTGAGATGGCGCAACCCGCGCCGGTTTTGAGCCGCGATGCCCTCGCCGCGCTTCAGTCCTATCATTTTCCGGGGAATGTCCGCGAATTAAAGAACATCATCGAACGCGCGTTGATTGAGAGCGGCGGCGAAACGATTTTACCCGTGCACTTGCATCTCATGCGCGGCGAGCCCGGCCAATCTCCGGCAATAAACGAAAGCCGCAAAAACCAGATTTCGACGCTTCCGCTCAATCTCGCGCAGGCGGAGGACCTGTTGATTCAACGCGCGCTGGAGGAAACCAGCGGAAACATCGCCGAAGCAGCACGATTGCTCGGGGTGCACCGCACGCGCATTTACCGGAAGCTCGCGCAGGAAGAACCGTCCGGCGCCGGCGCCAGCGTGCATTGAGAAACACTGGCCAAAAGTGTTTCAGATGTCCCACCAGCGACGACTGAAACAGTTTTCGGAAAGGCGCTGAAAAAGCCTGAGTAATAGAACGCCTGAAAACATTGGCGTTTTTAATTTGAAAACGAATGGCACGACGTTGGCTAAGTCGGGTTCAGAAGCAACCCAACTCACCAACAATGAACTTAAATAAAACGACCATTGACCCTATTTCCAAAACAAAACCAAAGACGACTCGCGTGGCCAAACAATGCGCACTCGGCACCTTGGCTGCCTCGGCAGCAGCGCTGGCCCTCGCGCCGTCCGCCGTCCGCGCTGATGATGCCCCGTCGCGCGTCAATTTCCTCGCGAACTTTGAATTCTCCAACGAATACCTCACTCCCCGCGGCATGATTGTTCACGATCAAGGCCTCGCCGTTCAACCTCTCTTCCTGGGATTGGTAAATGTTTTTCACGATAACGACTGTTTCATCAACGATGTCACGCTCGTCCCGGGAGTCTGGAATGACTTTTCAACCTCGCGAGTTTCCGAGCACGCGCCATTCGGCAGCGATCCCAAAACGCATTGGGTCGAAATCGACCCCATCGCCGGCATTTCCTTTGGCATTGCGAAGAACTTCAAACTGGACGTGACCTACACCGCGTTCGCCATGCAAATCCTGGATATCGGGACTTCGCAGCACCTCGACACAAAACTCAGCTTTGACGACACGCAATATCTGAAAAATTTCGCCCTGCACCCTTACTTCGAATTCTGGCAGGAGCTGGATGGAAAAGCCACCGACGCGGATGTTCCCGAAGCCGTCTTCGGCCCCTCGCCGAAATCCGGCAGTCATCCCGCGCCCGGCTCAAGTTATTATTTCGAAGTCGGCGTGGACCCTGGATATACCTTCAAGGATTTGGGTTCGCTGAAAATCGAAGCGCCCTGCCGCGTGTTGCTGCCCAACGAACGTTTTTACGGCGAATACTACGGCAACGCCTCCACGGTTGGCCTTTTTGAGTTGGGCCTGAAAGCAAGCGTTCCCATGAACTTCATGCCCAAGGGCTATGGCCATTGGAACTTTCACGCGGGCGTTCGCTATCAATATTACGTGGATAACAACCTCTATCATCTGAACGAATTCAACGCGCCCGGCAAACCGACCCGCGACTCGGTGCAAGGCTACGCCGGCGTCTCCATTTTCTTTTGATCAACCTTAACTCACATAAACCAACGCGAAATATGAAACGCATTCTGAATTCCCTTTTCGCCGCCGCGCTGGCCGCGCTGGCGCTGTCGCCTTCTCGTACCTCCGCCGAGGAAAAAACGACCATCGGCTTCATCTACGTCGGGCCGAAGGATGACTACGGTTACAACCAGGCGCACGCGGAAGGTTGCGCCGGTGTGCAGAAGCTTCCCTGGGTCAAGGCCCTCGAGGAAGCCAGCGTGCCGGAAACCACTGCTGTCCAGGAGACCATGCGCGAAATGATTGAACAGGATGGCGCCACCGCACTGTTCCCCACCTCCTTCGGCTACTTCAATCCGCATATTCTCAAAATCGCCAAGGATTATCCCAAGGTGCAGTTCTTCCATTGCGGCGGGCTTTGGACGAAGGATTGCCCGCCCAACGTCGGCAGCTACTTCGGTTACATCGATGAGGCGGAATACGTTTGCGGCATCGTTGCCGCGGAATCCTCCAAGTCCAAAAAGCTGGGATTCATCGCCGCAAAACCCATTCCCCAGGTCCTCCGCAACATCAACAGCTACACACTGGGTGCGCGTAGCGTTGTTCCAGATGTGACCGTCCAGGTTATTTTCACGGGCGACTGGTCGCTGCCGGTAAAAGAAGCCGAGGCGGCAAACAGTTTGATCGACCAGGGAGTGGACGTCGTTACCTGCCACGTCGACAGCCCGAAGGTCATCATCACGACCGCTGAGAAACGGGGAATCATGTGCACCGGATACCACGCAAACCAGGCCGCGCTCGCGCCCAAAGGCTATCTCACCGGCGCGGAATGGAATTGGACGAAAATTTATTCCGACTACGCCCAATGGGTTCATGACGGGAAATCGCTCATGGCCGGCACGATCCCTCACCTTATCCGCGGCGGCCTCAAGGAAGGTTTCTGCACTGTCTCCGGCTACGGTCCCATGGTAAGCGACAAGGCAAAGGCAGACGCCGAAGCTGCAAAAGCGAAATTCATGGATGGCACAATGGTCATCTATAAAGGCGAGCTCAAGGACAACACCGGCAAAGTCGTCATTCCCGCCGGCACGGAAATGAAACAGCAGGATATCGCGCTCGAGAAAATGGATTGGCTCGTCGAAGGAGTCATCGGCAAGAGCGGAAGCTGATTTGAACCACCCTATAAGGAACCAAAACCATGGATGCCACCGCCGCCACCGATAAATCCAGTTCCGCCCCGGCAGAACTGGAGGCGGTTGCAGCGTCCACTCCAGCGACCGCCGCCACGCCAGCCGAGCGGGAAACCCGCAACTGGCGCGGGCTCACTGAATCGTTCGTCATCCCCGTCGGCGCGCTGCTCGTGGCGTTGATTGCCTTCGGCATTTTCTGCGCGTGCGCCGGGGCGAATATTTTTTCCGTTTACCACTCCATTTACCGCGCCGCCTTCGGCAGCTGGTTCGCGTTTCAAAACACGCTCATCCGCGCCGCGCCGATCATGCTGTGCGCCCTCTGCACCGCCCTGCCCATGCGCCTCGGCATGGTCGTCATCGGCAACGAAGGCGCGCTGGTCATGGGCGGACTGGGCACGGTTATCATTGGCACGACCTGGACAACCGCACCTCACTACGTTGCTCTCGCCAGCATGGCCATCGCGGCGATGACCTTCGGCGGCCTTTGGATTATGTCCGTGGGCGCGATGAAATTTTATCGGGGCGTGAACGAGGTCATTTCCAGCCTGCTAATGAATTATATCGCCATCGCAATCCTCAATCACCTGGTGAACGGGCCGATGCGCGACCCGTCCAGTCTCAACAAACCATCCAGCTACCCGATTCCCGAAGCCAATCAGCTCGGCAATATTCCGGGTTCCCGGGTTCATTTCGGACTGGTGTATGGCGTGGTTGCCTGCGTCATTGCGTGGTTCCTGATCGAGCACACCACCTTCGGTTTTAAAATCCGCGTGATCGGCGGCAACATTCGCGCCGCCCGCATCGCGGGCCTTGCGGTTGGAAGAATTTCCCTTATCACCTGCTTCCTCGCCGGTGCGGCGGCAGGTTTGGCTGGAATGGCGGAAATCGCCGCCGTTCAAGGCTCCGCCAACGAATCACTCGCCGCGGGTTACGGTTACGCGGGAATTCTCGTTGCGTTCGTCGCCCGCCAAAACGGACTCGGCGTCCTGCTCGTCTCGATTTTGCTCGGAGGCATTCTCACCAGCGGCGGCATGTTGCAGCGTGTGGACCATCTTTCGGACGCCACCGTCCTCGTTTTTCAGGGAATCGTCTTCCTCGCGATTCTCTTCAGTGAATCACTTTACGGAAAATTCAAAATGTTTCAGGAGCCCGCCCATGCCCGCAAATGAATCCATCGGCTGGATTGGCGTTCCGCTCGCGATTTTCGCGGGTGCGATTCGCGGCAGCTCGCCGTTTCTGTTTGTGAGTCTCGGCGAATGCCTCACGGAGAAAAGCGGCAAAATAAATCTTGGCCTGGAAGGCACTTTGCTCATGGGCGCGATGACCGCTTATGCGATTTCCTAAAAAACCGGTTCACCTTGGGTCGGAGTGGCCGCTGCCGGATGCGCCGGCGCAATGCTCGGGCTTGTCCACGCCTGGCTTGCGCAACGTTACCGTGTCAACGATATCGCTGTTGGCATCGCAATGTTCATCTTTGGCAGCGGCCTCGCCTTTTTCCTCGGCGACCCGTTCATTCAGCCGATGGCGCCGCCCTTGCGCGGATTTGCCTTGGGCAATTGGAGCAGCCTGCCACAAGTGCGCGCCGCATTGAAAATCAGTCCGCTGTTGTTGTTGGGAATTGCCCTCTCCTTTGCGCTCTTTTGGTTTTTTCAAAATACGCGCTGGGGCATGTTCATCCGAGCCGTCGGTGACAATCCGGCAGCCGCGCGCGCCCAGGGAATTTCGGTAATCAAAGTCCGCACGCTTTCCATCATGACCGGCAGTTTTCTCGCGGGGTTGGGCGGCGCGTATCTCTCGCTGGTCTACCCCGGGTCCTGGACGCGGCTCGTTTCCAGCGGCCAGGGTTTGATGGCTGTCGCGCTGGTTATCTTTGCGCGCTGGAACCCGCGCCGATGCCTTTACGCCTCGCTGCTGTTTGGCGGCGCGCAAGCTGTCGGCCCCGCCCTGCAAGCCGCCGGCGTGCAATCGTATTATTATCTGTTCAACGCCGCGCCATACATTCTCACGCTTGGCATCATGATTTTCACCTGCTCGCCTAAACGCACCCTGGCCGGTGCGCCCGGCGCGCTCGGAACCGGCGAATGAAAAAAACACACGTAGAATCCGATCCCTACCCCTGGCCGTTCAACGGCGACCTGCGCCCGGAAAACACCGTGTTTCTGGTCATCGACATGCAGACAGATTTTTGCGGCAAGGGCGGTTACGTGGACAAAATGGGCTACGACCTTTCACTCACCCGTGCGCCAATTGAACCGATCAAAAAAGTTCTGTCCGCCGCACGCGCCCAAGGCTTTCCCATCATGCACACCCGCGAGGGACACCGCCCCGACCTCGCTGACCTCCCTGAAAACAAACGCTGGCGCAGCCAGCGCATCGGCGCGGGAATTGGCGATCCCGGACCGTGCGGGAAAATTCTCGTCCGCGGTGAACCCGGCTGGGACATCATTCCGGAACTTGCCCCCGTCGATGGCGAAGCCGTGATTGACAAGCCCGGCAAAGGTTCCTTCTACGCGACCGACCTCGACATGCTGTTGCGCCGAAAGGGAATTCAAAACATCGTCCTCGCCGGCATCACAACGGACGTTTGTGTCCACACCACCATGCGCGAGGCGAACGATCGCGGCTACGAATGCCTGTTATTGTCCGATTGCACCGGCGCCACGGACTACGGCAATTACCAGGCGGCTCTTAAAATGATCAAAATGCAAGGTGGCGTATTCGGCGCGGTCTCGGACTCGACTGCCTTCGTCAAGGCCATTACATGATACAACACCTTCCACCCGAACGCCCGCTGCCGCCCGGTCCGCTCCCGCTGGAACTGGTGAAGATCGTCAAGCGTTTCGGACCGCTCACCGCAGTGGATGGCATTTCGATGAAGGTGGAACCGGGCACATTTCACGCGTTGCTTGGAGAAAACGGCGCCGGGAAGAGCACCCTCGTCAAGTGCATCATGGGTTTTCATCCGGCGGATGAGGGCGACATTATTATCCATCATCACTCGCGCAACATCCGCAGCCCTCACGACGCGCAGGAATACGGCATCGGGATGGTTTACCAGCACTTCACACTCGTGCCCTCGATGACAGTCGCTGAAAATCTGATGCTGCCGCGCAACAACATTCCCGGTGTCATTCACTGGAAATCGGAATTTAACGAACTGGAAGAATTCATGGCCGCCGCGCCGTTTCGCGTGGACCTGCACGCGCCGGTATCGTCATTGGCCGCGGGACAGAAACAAAAGGTCGAAATCCTCAAGCAGCTTTACCTCAAGAGCACGATTCTGATTCTCGATGAGCCCACTTCGGTGCTCACTCCTCAGGAATCGGATGAAGTGCTCGGCCTGCTGCGGGAAATGGTGCTCAAGCAGAAACTCAGCATCATTCTCATCACCCACAAATTTAAACAGGTCACTGATTTTTGTGATGAAATCACCGTCATGCGTCGTGGAAAGTTTGCCGGCGCGGGCAAAGTAAAGGATCTTTCAGTCCCGGAAATGTCGCGCATGATGCTCGGCGAACAACGCACCGCAGCGCAGGTCAAAAAAATTGAACGGACCACCGGCGCGCCGGTTTTGGAAATTACAAACCTCTGCGCCGAAAAGGACAACGGCTTGCCCGCGGTAAAGAATGCGAGCCTGACTGTGCGTGCCGGTGAAGTCGTCGGCATCGCGGGAGTGTCCGGCAACGGCCAGCGGGAATTGGTGGAAGTGCTCGGCGGCCAGCGCCGCCCGACTTCCGGAGAAGTGAAAGTCTCGGGTGAAACCTACACCGCCACGCGGCGCGAAATGTTCGAGCACCAGTTGTTCGCACTGCCGGAAGAGCCGCTGCGCAATGCGTGCGTGCCGGATATGAGCGTTGCGGACAACCTCGCCCTGCGCACCTTCGACCGCCCGCCGCTGGCCCGCAAAGGTTTGTTGCTGAATCATAAAGCGATTCGCAGTTGCGCACGCGATTTCATCCAGCACTTCAACATCCGCACTCCGTCGCCGGAAACGCCCGTGCGGAATCTTTCCGGCGGCAACGTACAAAGAACGGTGCTGGCTCGCGAACTTGCTTCCGGGTCCCCGCGGCTGCTGATCGCCGCCAACCCCTGCTTCGGCCTTGATTTCAACGCCGTCGCATTTATCCACAGCCGCATTACCGACGCGCGCAATCACGGCGTGGCTGTGTTGCTCGTAAGTGAGGATCTGGATGAATTGCTCGCGCTCTCCGACCGCATCCTGGTCATGGCCGGCGGCGCGTTCGTGCACGAAACTGAAGCCTCGCGGGCCGACATCAACGTCATCGGACAAAAAATGGCGGGCCACTGAAAATGAAATTGCCTGAGACCATTTCTGTAGACGCCGAACCGTATTCGTTCGAATTTTCTCCCTCTTCCTGCGCCCTGCTCATCATCGATATGCAGCGCGACTTTCTAGAGCCGGGCGGCTTCGGTGAAATGCTCGGGAACGACGTCTCGCAATTGCGCCGCACCATCAGGCCCAACAAAAAACTCCTCTCGGCCTGGCGTGAAAAAAATTTGCCTGTCATCCACACCCGCGAAGGTCATCGTCCCGATCTTGGAGACCTGCCGCCTGCGAAAAAAATTCGGGGACGGTCCAAAACGTGCATCGGCGACATCGGGCCCATGGGACGAATCCTTGTTCGCGGCGAAATCGGCCACGATATCATTCCGGAACTCTATCCTCTTTCCACCGAACCCGTAATCGATAAGCCCGGCAAAGGCGCCTTTTTCGCCACGGACCTGCATGCCATTTTGCAAAACCGCGGCATAAAACAACTCATCGTGACCGGCGTGACCACTGAAGTGTGCGTCAACACTACCGTCCGCGAGGCCAACGACCGCGGCTACGATTGCCTGGTTCCTTCCGATTGTGTCGGCTCCTATTTTCCCGAATTTCAGGAGATGGGCCTCAAGATGATCAAGGCCCAGGGCGGCATTTTCGGATGGGTTTCTCACTCCGAAAAAATTCTCGAGGCGCTCCAATGAGCACGTGCCATTCATTCCTTTCACCACGCCACGTTAACCGTCAAACGAAAGCCTGAATCCATGACACCAACGACCAAACCAAAACTCTGGGTGCCCGGAGACTGGAATGCCTTTTTCGGTTTCGGCACAAACATCCTCGTCAATCTCCTCACCTTGACCGCCCTGCTCCGTTTCGTGCTCAAAATGCCGGACAATCTCGTCTTCGGACGCATTCTCCCGGCAACCGGGCTGATGCTTTGCCTCTCCACGCTTTATTATGCGTGGCTTGCGTATCGCCTGGCCAAGAAAACCGGCCGAACCGATGTCTGCGCCCTGCCCTCGGGCATCAGCGTGCCGCACATGTTCATCGTCACTTTTGTAATCATGCTGCCCATCACGCTGAAAACGGGCGATCCGGTAAAAGGATGGGAGGCCGGACTCACCTGGGTGTTCGTTCAAAGTTTTGTGCTCATGGCTGGCGGTTTCGCGGGTTCCATTATCCGTAAAATAACTCCCCGCGCCGCCCTGCTGGGCACGCTCGCGGGCGTGTCCATCACTTTCATTTCCATGCGGCCCGCACTCGAAATGTTCATGACGCCCGTGGTGGGCGTGACTTGCTTTGCCATCATTCTTTTAAGCTGGTTCGGCGGCGTAAAATATCGCGGCATCCCCGCAGGTCTGGTTGCCATCGCGGTGGGGACTGTCATTGCGTGGGCTTCCACGGCGCTGGGGCTGAATTATGGAGGAATGACGCTGAAGGGCCTCGCAGACTCCGTGACAAACTTTGGCTTTCATGTTCCCCTCCCGGCATTCGGGCACGTGTTTTCCGGGTTTCAATTCCTGGGCGTCATTCTCGTCACTGCCGTTCCGTTCGGTATTTATGATCTCGTCGAAGCCATTGACAACGTTGAAAGCGCTGCAGTCGCCGGCGACAGCTTTCCCACCACGCGCGTCCTCACGGCTGACGGCATTGTCAGCCTCATTGGCTGCATGATGGGCAACCCGTTCATCAATGCGGTTTATATCGGTCACCCCGGATGGAAAGCGATGGGCGGACGCATCGGCTATTCGGCCGCCACGGGCATCATGGTCATATTGCTTTGCTGGTTCGGAACCATTTCGGTGATGCTGTCGCTGATTCCCACGGTCGCCATCCTGCCGATTCTTCTCTATATCGGAATGCTGATTGGCTCCCAGGCATTTCAGGAAACTCCCAAAAGCCACGCCCCCGCCATCGTTTTGGCAGTGACGCCTCATCTCGCCAACTGGGCCCTCTCATTGGTTAATGGCGCTCTTACCGCCGCGGGTATCGTCACCGTTTCGGATCAACTGATAGCCGACATGAAAAGTCAGGGAGTCCTTTATCAGGGGCTCCACGTGCTGGGTGGAGGGTCAACTCTCTCCGGACTGATGCTCGGGGCGATTGCGGTATTTGTCATCGAGCGAAAATTCATGAAAGCTTCAGGCTTCGCTCTCGCCGGCGCCATCCTCACCTTCTTTGGACTCATGCATGGAGAGAAGATCGGCATCGGACAATCGCCTATTGTGGCCGTCAGTTATTTGATCGTTTCCGTAGTGCTGGCCGGTTGCGCAAAATTCTGCGTCGTCACTGCAAAACCGGTTGAAGAAGTCCATGGAATTTCCGCCGAAAGCCAGCCTGCATAAACATTCCAACCAATCACCGCCGCGGCAGCAAAAACACATGTGCGCCGCGAAATGAATCAGGGCTTCTGGTTCTCAGGGCTTTTTGCTACAACATCGCATGGCTATAGATTCTGAACGGGTTCTCAAACTCAACGACCTTTTCCAAATTTCCGGCTGGCAACACAAAATCCGCTGGCAACCATTTTATGATGGCGTGGATATCTATCGCCTCTACGAAAGCGGTCCGGAAGGCGCTTCAGCTGCGCTGTTGCATTTTCATCCGGGTGGACGCGTGCCGCTGCACGAACACACCGGCTTTGAACATATCTTTGTCCTGTCCGGCTCCCAGGTGGACGAAAACAGCAAAGCGGAAGCCGGCTCGCTCATTATTAACCCTCCGGGCACCAATCACAGCATCCTCAGCGAGAACGGTTGCATCGTGCTCGCCATTTATGAAAAACCGGTGAAATTCCTGAATTCTTCCGAAACATGACCCCTCAAAATGTTTTGCTGGCAGTCAACGGCACCCTCATGCGCGGGCTGGAACTGAACCCCAACATGCTCGCCGTCGGCGCGGCCTTTGTGCGTGAGGCGAAGACCCAGCCTGTCTATCGCCTATGGTCCATCAATGATCGACACCCCGCGATGGTACGCGTGAGTGAGGGAGGAGCGGTTGTTGATGTCGAAGTCTGGGCAGTGCCGCCTTCGGGGCTGGCTTCCATTTTATTAAAGGAGCCACCCGGGCTGAGCATCGGCAAACTCACGCTCGCCGACGGCGAAGAAGTTCTTGGTGTCCTCGGCGAACTGGTCCTGTGCGAAGGACAAAAGGAAATCACTGAATTCGGCGGATGGCGCAACTACATCGCGAGATAAAGTCGGTTCAAACTAATCCCGTCTTGTGCATGATCACAGGTCGATGATGACGTCTCTTTGAGGACAGGAACAACACATTAAGAGATTCCCTTCAGCAGCTGGTTCGAGAGGATCGGGATCGTAGTGGACGCTGCCGGCGATAAGGGCCGTCTCGCAAGTGTGACAAACTCCGGTGCGACAGGACCATTGAACCGGCACGTCGCAGGCCTCCGCCAGCTCAAGGAGGCTCTTGAAAGCCGGATCCCAGGAGACCTCAATGCCACTCCTCGCGAAAGACACGCGCGGGCCTTTGCCGGAATTGCCGGCAAGAGGGTGCGGAGCGCGCGCGGGCGCACGCACCACCCCGGGAGTCACGCTGGTGCCCGGGCCGAAAATTTCCGTGAATACCCGTTCACGAGCCACTCCCCAGGCTGTCAGCCCCGCTGCGAAGTCCCGTAGAAACGCACTCGGGCCGCACAGATAGAAATCGGCTTCCTTGCTCACGCCCAGACGTTCCAAAATCGCTGTTTCGAGGCGCCCTGGAGCATCGAAGTGCACACCAGGCTTGTCGGCGAGACCCGGTTTGCTGTATTGCACGTAACTTCGGCTATTCGGCAGCCTCTTGAGCAGAACTCGAGTCTCCTCCGCAAAGGCGTTCTCATTGCCGCTCCGGGCTCCATGAAACCACCAGACCATTCGCTGCGATGATTCCGCTGCCAACGCATGCAGCATCGCCAGAACCGGTGTGATCCCGATGCCGGCGCTCAGCAAAACGACCGGCCGGTCATCAGTCCGCAAAACGAAGTTGCCCCTCGGAGCGCTTACCTCAACCAAATCACCGGCCTTGAGACTCGTGGCTATGTAATTGCTCGCAATGCCTCGCGCCTCGCGTTTGATGCCGAGGCGATAACATTCCGTTCCCGGCGCACCTGAAAGCGAGTAACTGCGCAAAAGCGGCGGCCCCTCCGGCTGCGGCTGCAGGCGCACGACAACAAATTGTCCGGGCATGGCAATCGCCAGCGGACGATCGTCGGCTGACGCAAGCTCCAGCGAAAACACATTGTCGCACTCCCATGTCATTCGCGAGACGCGCAAACGACGAAACCCCGGCCACGCCGGAGGCGATCCACCAACCGAAGTTAAACCGGGGTTGCCATTCGCAGAGCCTCTGCCGAGGTCCTGTTGTAGCAGCGCCTGAAAAGATTTCCCCCAACCGGCACTGAGCGCGGGGATGCGAAGTGCCTGCTCCAGTTTTGGGCGGGAATGGCCGGACAAGTACAACAGCCCATTTATTTCAGCGACACTCATCTGTTCCGGCCCATCCAGGACTTTAAAGATTTCATCGCCGGCTTCGACCTCGCCCTCCTGCAAAACACGAAAATAGAAACCCGGCCTGCCGTGAGCAACCAGTAGCGCGGCCATTCGCGGTTCATCCATGCGTATGCCGACGCGATAACACGTCACTCGGGGTTGGGTGACTTCGAACAATGCACCACCGATACGATAACGGTCGCCGATGCAAACCTCCGTATCGGGCAGGCCATCGACCGTGAAGTTCTCTCCGAACTGCCCAAACGTGAAGTCCGCGCGATGGAGCTGCTGTTGCCAGTAGTGATAGGAATCGAGTTGATAGACAAACACCGCTCTATTTTCGCCCCCATGCCCCGCCAGGTCCCCCTGCCCGTCGCCATCGACGTTCAACCGCCGCACCATGCGTTTGCCCTGCACCGGCGCTTTCCAAATGCCCGTCCGCACCGTTTGCCCGCGCCACAGGATTTCCTTTGGGAGCCCCACATTAACCGAGAGAAGTCTGACAGCCATCCACGCCTCCTTTGGATGAGTCAGTGATTCCGAAATTCACGAAAAAGTTTCACACTGCGCTCCATTCTTGAGCCGACACTTCAAGCGCCTCGCGATCCCAGCCGCCAAGCCTCGCGCCGGCTTCGTAAGTGCTTTGGAGAAACTCAAGCAGTTGTTCCCTCGGAGAATCTGAGGTGCGCGCGGCGTCGTACATCAGAATGAATTCGTGCAAGTCAGGATGATAGAAGGCATGCTCAGGAACG